>Ga0302314_10000363_pt1 | contig 82934 bp, 75 predicted proteins | sample III_Palsa_N2_3_FD_200533 | JGI IMG/M metagenome (GOLD analysis project Ga0302314, IMG submission 200533) | Peat permafrost microbial communities from Stordalen Mire near Abisko, Sweden - III_Palsa_N2_3 | ecosystem: Environmental > Terrestrial > Soil > Palsa > Peat permafrost | place: Sweden...
ACGAAATTCCTTGAGGCCGTCTTCGCCGAAATCCTACAGGAACGCGCAGTCTCAAGCCGAAGTCACCGGCGTCCACGCGGCGTCAAACGGAAGATGAGCCGCTATAACCTCAGGCGAAAAGGGGGCCTACATCAAGGCCACTCGACATCGCAACCACCATTCGCATCGCTTAAATCAACAGTATTTGGGTTAAGCCGGCACGTCTTCCGCCGTCATCCCACCAGATGCAGCGCCGGGGTCAGGCGCTCGCAGGCGTCCAGCAGCACCGGCAGATGGTCGGCCCGCATGGTCGCGGCGTCGAGCCGGGTCGCGCGGGCGCTGGTGATGAGGGCGGCCACGATCTCGCCGGCGCGATTGCGCAACGGCACCGCGAGCGCGATCAGGCCTGGCTCGTATTCCCGATCGACGATCGACCAGCCGCGGTCGGCGACCGCGTCCAGCTCGGCCATCAGCTGTTCCGGGTCGGTCATGGTCAGCGGCGTATAGGCCCGCAGGTCCGCCTTGGTCATGCGCTGTTCGCGCTCTGCCGGGGACAGTGCCGCCAGCAGCACGCGGCCCATGGCGGTGTGGAACGCCGGCAGGCGCGAGCCGACGCCGAACGAAAGCGATGCCAGTTCGGTCCGTCCGGCGCGTGCGACATAGACCACCTCATGCCCGTCCAGCAAGCCAGCCGAGCAGGTGACCCGCAGGCGCGCCGACACGTCCTGCAGCGCCGGCTGGATCACGTCCCACATCGGCATCGACGACAGGAAGGCGTATCCCAGCTCCAGGATGCGCGGGCGCAGCGCGTAGAGGCGGCCCTCCAGCCCGACATAGCCGAGCTCGACCAGGGTATGGAGAAAGCGGCGGACGGTGGCGCGCGACAGGCCGGTCCGCTTGGCGACGTCGCTCATGGTCAGGTGCGGGGCATCGCCGCCGAAGGCGCGGATGACCGCCAGCCCGCGCGCCAGGGAATGCACGAAATCGGCGTCGGAATCTGCTTGTGGCACGGAAGCTCCCTGAGGTAAGGTGTTCGCAATTAGAACATAAGTTCGCACAGCGAACAATTCCCGCTTCGGGGAACGGGAGGCAACGCCTGACGCTTAGCGCTCAGGAGTTCGGGATCCGAGACGCATCGGACGGCGGCGATTGATTTCGCCGCCGTTTCTTTTTGTGCCTGCGGCATGGCGGTTCACTTCGCCGCCGTTCTTTTTGCGTGCCCGAAATCATTTCAGCAGATCGATCAGCGCGCCCTTCCAGACCGTCGCCAGCGTCAGGGTCTGATGTCCCCTTGTCGTCGGCGAGGCCGGGATCAGCACGTAGCGACCGGTCTTGATGCGCGCCATGGCCGCCTCCATCGTGCCGAGTTCGGCCGGGTTCAGCAGATCGTCGGCGAAATTCACCGCGACCAGCTTCGCCTGGATCTTTTCCAGCTCGGGCGACGGGTCGTAATCGTAGGACGATTCGAACCAATAGAGGTAATCGTCGGCGTCGATGCCCTTGGCATAGTCGCCGACCCACTGGTCGTAGAGCGTCACCGCCTTGTCGCGCGTCGGTGCCGCCTGCTGCAGGAACGTCGCATTGTTGGTCATGATGTTGAAGATCGGCAGGACACGGACGAAGCCCTGCGGCTGTTTGGTGTAATTGCCGTCGTGCCAATCCGGATCGTCGCGGATCGCCTCGACGATCGTCTGGCGCCAGAGCATGTTGCGCCCGGCGATCGGCACGGGCTGCGACGCGATCGGCATCAGCGCGTCCATGAAACCCGGATGCCGTTCGCCCCAGATCCAGGTCTGCATGCCGCCCATCGAGGTGCCCAGCACCAGCCGCAGATGCTTCAGCCCCAGCCCTTCGGTCGCCAGGCGATATTCGCCCTCGACCGCGTCCAGATAGCCGTATTGGGGAAACGTGCCCTTCAGCCCATCCGACGGCTTGCTCGAGCCGCCATGGCCGATCGTGTCAGGCAGGATGATGAAATATTTGGCCGCATCGAGCGGCTGGCCGGGGCCGAACAACACGCCGGCCAGGCTCGGGGCGAGGAAGTTCTTACCGGTGCCGGTCGTGCCGTGCAGCAGCATGACCGCGTTGGTGATGGCGCCTGCGGCATCGCGTAGCGGCGTGCCCAGCACGGTGTAATGAAAGCGCGCGCCCGCCAGATGCCGGCCATTGGTCAGGGCGAAATCGGCGATGGTGAAATCGCCGTCGCGCTGGCCTGGATAGGGCGCGGCGGCCAGCACCGGCGCGGCCGACAGCAGGGCCGCGATCAGCGCGGCCAGTCCGGTCAGTTTCATGGCGCGTCGCTCCCGAGGATCATTTGCCGATGTCGGACCAGTTTAGCGAAAGCAAAACCGATCGTCCGCCCTTCCGTTCGTCGGGCGGGGCTATTATGTTGATGGGCAACGGATGTTTGGGAGTGTCGCGGCGATGCGTGTGGGATTGGTCGGGGCAATGACCCTGGTATTGACGGGCCTGGCCGGTTGCGCGAACGGCACGCCGCAGGAATTCACCGTCGCGGGCGTCATAGGCAACCCGGGTGCGAGCCAATTCGCCAACACGGATCCGGCCATCAACGACACGCTGGCCAAGCAGATCTGTACTGATGGCTATGACAAGCTGGCCGAGCAGTCGATCCCGGCCGACAAGGGCAGCTACAGCCAGTGGAAGCTGCGCTGCACGCCCTATTCTCTGAGTATTTTCTAGTCGTTCAGCGTCACCAGCAGACCGGCGCCGAGCAACACGCCGAAGAACGGCAAGCCGACGGTGATTTCACCCAGAGCGGCGGCAACGACGCTGGCGGAGATGGTGAGCCAGCCGATGAGCTTCTTCATGTTCGGACCCCTGCGGCGTGAGAGCGCTTGACGGACTCACAACGAGGGGCGGGCGGACTTATTCCGCCGGTTTGAAAAAATAGCGACGGGCGGGGAAAGCGATGGCTCGCTTTCCCCGCCCGGGTCCTACAGCGCCTGGTTCACATAGGCCGTCTTGACCTGGGTATAGAACTCGACCGCGTAGCGGCCCTGTTCGCGCGGGCCATAGCTCGAGCCCTTCCGGCCGCCGAACGGCACGTGATAATCGACGCCCGCGGTCGGCAGATTGACCATGACCATGCCGGTCTCGATGTTGCGGCGGAAATGGGCGGCATGCTTCAGGCTGGTCGTGCAGATGCCGGCGCACAGGCCGAACGGCGTGTCGTTCGCCAGTGTCAGCGCCTCGTCGTAATTCTTGGCGCGGATGACGGAGGCGACCGGCCCGAAGATCTCCTCGCGGCTGATGCGCATCTGGTTGGTCGCCTCGGCAAACACGGCCGGTGCCATGTAGAAGCCGGGCGTGCCGCGCTCCAGCCGCTCGCCGCCGATGACCAGCTTCGCGCCCTCCTGCTGGCCGATATCGATATATTTCAGATCCTGGTCGAGCTGGCCCTGGTCGACGACCGGGCCGATATGGGTGCCCGGCTTGCGCGCATCGTCCACCACCAGCTTGCCGACCGCTTCGGCCAAGGCGCCGACGAACTTGTCATAGATGCCGTCCTCGACGATCAGGCGCGACGAGGCGGTGCAGCGCTGGCCGGTCGCGAAGAACGCACCGTCGAGCGAGGCGCGCACGGCCAGGTCCAGATCGGCGTCGTTCAGCACGACCATCGGGTTCTTGCCGCCCATCTCCAGCTGGACCTTGGCGCCGCGGGTCGCCGCTTCGGTCAAGATGCCGCGGCCGGTCGGGACCGAGCCGGTGAAGCTGATGCCGTCGACGCGCGCGTCCTTGACCAGGGCGGCACCGACGACCGAGCCACGGCCCATCACCAGATTGAACACGCCGGCGGGAATGCCGGCGCGATGCAGGATATCGGCCAGCGCCCAGGCGGAGCCGGGCACCAGCTCGGCCGGCTTCATCACGACGCAATTGCCATAGGCCAGCGCCGGGGCGATCTTCCAGGCCGGGATGGCGATCGGGAAATTCCACGGCGTGATCATGCCGATCACGCCGAGCGGCTCGCGCGTGATTTCGATATCGACGCCGGGCCGGACCGACCCCAGCCGTTCGCCCTGGATGCGCAGCACCTCGCCGGCGAAGAACTTGAAGATCTGGCCGGCGCGGCCGACCTCGCCCATGCCCTCGGGCAGGGTCTTGCCCTCTTCGCGGGCGAGCAGGTTGCCCAGTTCCTCGCGGCGCGCCAGGATCTCGGTGCCGGCCTTGTCGAGAATGTCGGAACGCTGCTGGACGGTCGTGCGCGCCCAGGCCGGGAAGGCGGCCCGCGCGGCGGCGATCGCGTCATCGACCTGGGCCGCGGACGCCCGGTCATACTCGCCGACCACGTCGTTGGTGTCGGACGGGTTGATGTTGCGCGCGGCATCCGTGCCCCGCACCCATTCGCCGGCGATCAGATTGGCGTAAGTCATTCGTCGTTCTCTCCCATGGGGCGCCCGCGGTTTCGCGTCGGCGGAATTCGATTAACTCATACCATAGATGGTCAGTCGTCGCGCGCAAGCCAACCGGTTTCGATCAGGCGGCCCGGCCTGCCCGGTTCGATCCGGACGAGCGCATTCTGGCCATAGGCATGCGCCAGCGCCTCGGCGGTCGCTTCGTCGAGATCGAGCAGGAACCAGCCTTCCTCGGCCGGCCAGGCGGGATCGTCGCCGACGCCCATATGGCGCAGGGCACGCCAGCCGCGCGCTGCAATTTCGGCTGCCATCGCGGCCGAGGCGGTGGCGTTCTCCGCCGGTGTCGCAAGTGCGCTGCGCGGATTCCAGGCGGTGACGAAGCTGCCGCTGCGCGCGTTCAGCCGGTTCAGCAATCGGTCGATTGCCGGCGCCATCCGGCCCAGGCGGGCGACGAGCCAGCGATCGCCATCCCAGACCCGATAGTCGGTCGCGGCATAGGCCGCCCTCAGACGCTCGATTTTATCAATCGCAACCTCTCCTTAACCTCAATGCAGCAAGCTCCGGTCCGAGCGGCTTGGCCGGGGAATCTTCGCGGGAGTCGCGGTATGGCGTCGTTTGTGTTGCAGGCGTTCAAAGCGGGGGTCGCGCCGCTCAGCATCGACTTCGCCGATGAACAGACGGCCTATGCCGAAACCATGCGCCTGCAAAAGAGCGGCGCGGTCGTCAAGCTGGTCCGAACCAAGGATCAGAAGATCCTGTTCGACACGACCAAAGGCGCCGAGCCCGGGCTGGCGCCGCCGCGCGCGAAGCGCTCGAAGCTGTTGCCGCTGCTGGTGTTCGTCGCGATCGCGGCCGGTGTCGCCATCGCGTTCGGCATGGCGTTTCTGAACCGGCATTAGTCAGCGCCCGTCGCGATAGGCGGCGAGCGCCGCCGGCGTATCCAGATCGATCAGCACGCCATCGTCCGGCGCCTCGATCTCGGTCAGAAATTCCCCATAGGTCCCGATCAGGTGCTTGGCGCCGGTGTCGCCGCTGAGGGTCATCAACTCGTCGAAGAAGCGCCGAGCCCACAGCACCGGATTGCCGCGCCGCCCGCCGCGCGTCGGCGCCAGGATCGCGCGGCCCTCGACCGGGTTGAATCCGGCGATCAGCCGATCGACCAGATCGGTCGATACGCCGGGCATGTCGCCCAGACAGACGATGGCGCCATCGGCACTCTCGGGCACGGCCGCCAGGCCCGCCTTGAGCGAGCTCGACAGCCCGTCGGCATAATCCGGATTTTCGACGAAGCCGACATCGAGCCCGGCGAGGGCTGCCTTGACCGCCTCGGGCTGGTGGCCGAGTACGATGGTCACCGGCTGGGCGGCCGAGGCGAGCACCCGCTCGGCGACATGGCGCACCATCGGCTTGCCGTCGATCTCCAGCAGGAGCTTGTTTTCCGCCCCCATGCGGCGCGACTGGCCGGCGGCCAGAATCAGCGCCGCGATGCGCGCGCGATGCGGCGGGGTTTCGGCCTGGATGCCGATCTCGGCACGGGGCAGCGGGCGGTTCGGGATCTCGCTCAGCAGCCCGCCGGCGCCCAGACCGGTGATTTCGGCGGCACCGACCGGCAGATCGGCCAGCAGGCGCTGCAGCACCCAATCGACGCCGTTCAGCTTGGGCGAGCGCGCGCAGCCCGGCAGGCCCAGGACCGGAATCTCGCCGTGCGCGCCCAACAGCAGCAGATTGCCTGGGTCGACCGGCATGCCGAAATGCAGGATCCGGCCGCCGGCCGCGACCAGGCCGGCCGGAATGACGTCGCGCCGGTCGATGATCGCCGACGCGCCGGCGATCAGCACCAGTTGCGCGCCCTCGGCCAACGCCAGCGTCAAGCCGAGGGCAACGGCCTCGGCGGTATGGGCGACGCGGCGTTCGCCGACCAGCGGACTGCCCAGTGTGGCCAAGCGGCGCCGGGTCACCTCGACCGTCTTGTCGAGCACGCTCGGCTTCAGGCCAGGCAGCAGAGTCTGGATCAGGGATACCGGGCGGGATCGGAACGGCACCAGGCCGAGCGGCGGGCGGGCGCCAGCGATCGCCTCCCAGGCCGCGACATGGCGTTCCGGTGCGGCGAAGGGAATGATCTTGATGGTCGCGACCATCTGGCCGGGGACGACCGGCGCCAACGGCAACAGGGTCGCGATGGTCAGCGCCTCGTCGATCCGGTTCAGCCGGTCGATCTCGTCGCGGTCCAGGGTCAGCAACCCATGCGCCTCGGCGAACAGATTGACCCGGCCGGTGAAGGCGGTGCCGGCCGACAGGCCGGGCCCGAACAGCCTTGCGGCGGCGCGCGTGGCGGCGGCATCCTCGGCGACGTCGTCCGCCTCCAGCACGGCGGCCACGACCTGGCGGATCCCGGCGGCTTCGAGCTGCGCCAGATCCAGCGCGTCGAGCACCCGGCCTTTCTTCAGGCGGCGGTCGCCGGTGCCGACCGCATGGGCCAGCACGGCGCCCAGCGCTTGGCCGATCGGCAGCGGCCCGAAGATCACGCCGCCTGGTCTGCTTTGGGCTTGATCCGGTCGCGCCGCAGGATCGCGGTGATTTGGGCCAGGATCGAGACGGCGATTTCACCCGGCGTCAGCGCGCCGATGTCGAGCCCGACCGGGCCATGGATGCGGGCGAAAGCGGCGGCAGAGAAGCCCGCGCTGGCCAGCCGCTCGCCGCGCTTGGCATGGGTCCGGCGGGAGCCCAGTGCGCCGATATAGAATGCGTCCGAGCGCAGGGCCGCCTGCAGGGCCGGATCGTCGATCTTCGGATCATGGGTAAGGGTGACGATCGCGGTGCGCTTGTCGGGCTGCAAGCTCGGCAGCACCTCGTCCGGCCAGTCGGTCGCGAGCGTCACACCGGGGAAGCGTTCCGCCGACGCGAAGGCGCTGCGCGGATCGATGATGGTGACGTCATAGCCGGTCTCGACCGCCATGCGCGCGAGCGTCTGGGCGATATGGACGGCGCCGACCACGATCAGCCGCAAGGGAGGGCTCCAAACCTCGACGAACAATGTGCCCCGCGGGCTGTCGATCGTCTGGCTGCGGTCGTCGATCACCGCGCGGTTGATCGCGGCGCGCTCCTCGTTGCCGAGCGTCAGGTCGCCCAAGGCGATGCCTTCGCCCAGCAGCAGTTGGGCGCCGGTCTTCAAGTCGGTTACCAAAACGGTGGTCTGGCCGGCCTGCTGGGCGGCGAGGCGGCGTTCGAGCAGGTCGAGTTTCACGACAAACGCTCGACGAAGATCTGGACCTTGCCGCCGCAGGCGAGACCGACGTCCCAAGCCTGCTCGTCGGTCACGCCGAAATCGAGCAGCTTTGGCGTGCCGGTGCGGATGGTGTCGAGCGCGCTTTCCACCACGGCGCCCTCGACGCAGCCGCCGGAGACCGAGCCGATGAAGCGGCCCTGGTCGTCGACCGCCAGCTTGGATCCCACGGGACGTGGCGACGAGCCCCAGGTCAGCACGACGGTGGCGAGCGCCACGCCGCGGCCCGACCGGTGCCAGTCGGCGGCTTCGCTCAGGATCTGATCGGTATCGCTCATCGGTGGCTCCTTCAGGCCGCGGCAATATCGGTTGAAGGCGCGCGCCATTCGGCGGCGGCTTCCAATCGGCGGCCGCCGGGCCGGCTCAGCGCCTCGATCAGGCTACCGAGGCTCGCCAGATTATGCACCGGCCGGAATTCATCGACATGGGGCAGGATTGCTTTCATGCCTAACGATTTGGGCTCGAACGCCTCGTAGCGCAACAGCGGATTGAGCCAGATCAGCCGGCGGCAGCTTTTATGCAGCCGCTCCATGACCGGCGCCAGGCCCTCGCCGCCGGCGCGGTCCAGCCCGTCGGAGATGAACAGCACCACGGCGCCCTGACCCAGCACCCGACGCGACCAGCGGCGATTGAACTCGGCCAGGCAGTCGCCGATGCGCGTGCCGCCCGACCAGTCGTCGACCGCGCCGGTCACCCGGTCGACCGCGACATCGATGTCCTTCGCCCGCAGATAGCGCGTGACGTTGGTCAGCCGCGTGCCGAACAGGAAGGTGTGGACCCGATCGCGGTCGTTGGTCACCGCATGCATGAAATGCAGGAACAGCCGGCTGTAGCGGCTCATCGAGCCGGAGATGTCGCACAGGATGACCAGCGGCGGATGGTTGGTCCTGACCCGCCGGCGCTTCAGCGGGATGGCGCCGGCGCCGTTGCGCAAGGCGGCGCGCAGGGTCGCGCGCATATCGACGCGCGGGCCGGCCGGATCGGGCGCGAAACGCCGGGTCTTGACCGCCATCAGCGGCAGGCGCAGCCGGGCCAGCGCGCGCTTGGCGAGGTGCAGTTCCTCGGTCGACATCTGTTCGAAATCGGCCTTCTGCAGCAGCTCGCGCTCGGAGAAGGTCAGCGCGGCATCGAGTTCGAGCCGTTCCTCGGCCGGCTCCTCGCGGGCGCTGGCACTGTTCCCGTGCAGGGCCTCGGCCAGGCGCTTGATCATTTCGACCTGCGGCGCGCCCGTATCCATTCGGGTCTGCGGCAGCACCATGGCCAGCGCCTTTTCCAGGATGCGCGGGTTGCGCCAGAAGATGTGGAAGGCCTGGTCGAACAATTCGCGCTGGTCGCGCCGGTTCACGAACACGGCGTGCAGCGTCCAGTAGAAATCGCGGCGGCTTTCCAGCCCGACCGCGCGCACCGCCTCGACCGCGGCCAGCAGCCGGCCGGGACCGACGAGCATGCCGGCGGCGCGCAGCGTGCGCGCGAAATACATCAAGTTGGCGAGCAGCCGCCCGCCGTCGAATTCGGGGATGCCGGCCGGGCGCGCCATCAGACGCCTCCCATCAGACGACGCTCTGGCCGCCCAACTCGGCCTTGACCTGCTCCAGCAGGCGCTGGGCCTCACTGCCTTGCAGGCGCTGGATATCGTCCTGGTATTTCAGGATGACGCCCAGCGTGTCGTTGATCGCGTCGGGCGTGAGCGTCAGCGCATCGAGCTGCATCAGCGCCTCGGCCCAGTCGATCGTCTCGGCCACGCCCGGCTGCTTGAACAGGTCCATCTTGCGCAGGCCCTGGACGAAGCCGACGACCTCGCGCGACAGTGCGGCACCGGCGGTCGGCGCCTTGACCGCCAGGATCTCCAGCTCGCGCGCGGCGGTCGGATAATCGACCCAATGATAGAAGCAGCGCCGCTTCAGCGCGTCATGGATCTCGCGGGTCCGGTTGGAGGTGACGATGACGATCGGCGGCTGGGCCGCCTTGATCGTGCCGATTTCGGGGATGGTGACCTGGAAGTCGGACAGCACTTCCAGCAGATAGGCCTCGAACGGCTCGTCGGTCCGGTCGAGCTCGTCGATCAGCAGCACCGGCGCGCCACCTTCGTCGGACTCCAGCGCCTGCAACAGCGGACGCTTGATCAGGAAGCGCGCGTCGAAGATGTCGCGCTGGATGTCCTCGCGGCTGGCGGAGCCGGCCTCGGCCAGGCGGATCTCGAGCATCTGGCGCGCGTAGTTCCATTCATAGACCGCCGAGGCGACGTCGAGGCCTTCGTAGCATTGCAGACGGATTAGCCGGCGGCCGAGCCCGCTGGCCAGCACCTTGGCGATCTCGGTCTTGCCGACGCCAGCCTCGCCTTCGAGGAACAGCGGACGGCCGAGCTTCAGCGCCAGGAACACCGCGGTCGCCAGACTGCGGTCGGCGACGTAGTTTTGACCGGCGAGCAAGGCGGCGGTCGCGTCGACCGAGACGGGCAGGGGAGAGGAGGGCATCAGGATCGGCTTTTCCGGGACAGGGACGGGGGCTTGGAGGAGTATGGGCCGGCGGCCGGACAATTTCGAGCCCCGGAGGCACCGAAACAGTTTGAAACCAAATTTAAGGCCTTGGGATATCGGACGGAAATGCCGCCGCCCTATATTTGTCGTAATGGTGGCGGAATTTAGTTTCAACCTCGTCCGTCTTACGGGGATGGAGCCAAAGCCGGTTCCGTAGGTTAATACCGTGGAAGTTTTTTCGTTGACCCGTGGAGATGTCGCAATGTCTCGCCTTTCGGTTTCAGCAGCGCTCTTGGGCACGCTCGCTCTGGGTGCTTGCGTCGCAGCCCCGCCGACCGGTCCCAATGTCGCGGTCATGCCGGGTGCCGGCAAGACCCTCGCCCAGTTCCAGCAGGACGATTACACCTGCCGAGGCTATGCCCAGCAGTCGATCGGCGGCGGCCAGTCGCAGCAGCAGGCCAACAACAACGCCGTCGGCAGCGCCGTGGTCGGCACCGGTGTCGGTGCTGCGGCCGGTGCGCTGCTCGGTGCCGCGGCCGGCAATCCGGGTCTGGGTGCCGCGGCCGGCGCCGGTGCGGGCCTGCTGGTCGGCTCTTCGGCCGGCGCCAATGGCGCTGCGGCGTCCAGTGCCCAGCTGCAGCATCAGTATGACGTCGGCTACATGCAATGCATGGCGGCTCAGGGCGAGAACGTGCCGCAAATCCAGCAGCAGGCTGCGGCCTACCCGGCCTATGCCTACCCGGCCTATCCGTACCCGTATTATCCGGGCTACTACGGCCCCGGCTATTACGGGCCGGAAGTCTCGGTCGGCTTCGGCTTCGGTGGTCGCGGCCGTCGCTGGTAGAATCGAACCCGCGCGGGGGATCACTCCCGCGCGGGCTTGTCCGTTTCAGCTGATCTCGGCGACCGCGCGTTTCGCGAACACCGTTACCAGATGCGCGCGATACTCCGCGCTGGCATGGATATCGGAATTCAAGTCGCCGGCATCGATCATCAGGCCGTCGAGTGCTGAGGCCGCGAAGTTCTTGTCGAGCGCCGCCTCGAATTCGCTCACCCGGAACACCGAGGGGCCGGCGCCGGTCACCGCGACCCGGACGCCCGCCGCTGTCTTGGCGACGAACACGCCGACCACCGCATAGCGCGAGGCCGGATTGCGGAATTTCTGATAGGCCGATTTCTCCGGGACCGGAAAGCTGACCGCGGTCACGATCTCATCCAGTTCCAGCGCCGTCTCGAACATGCCGACGAAGAAATCGGCGGCCGAGAGCAGCCGCTTGGTCGTGTGGATCGTGGCGCCCAGCGCCAGCAGGGCGGCGGGATAGTCGGCGGCCGGATCGTTGTTGCTGATCGAGCCGCCGAGCGTACCGCGATGGCGCACGGCCGGATCGCCGATATTGGCGGCGAGCCAGGCCAGGCCCGGGATCGCTTTGGCCACGGCCTCGCTGGCCCCGACCTCGGCATGGGTCGCCATGGCGCCGATGGTGACGGTGCCGCCATCGACCTGGATGTTCTTCAGGTCGGCGATCCTGCCCAGATCGATCAGATCGGACGGGCGGGCGAGGCGCTGTTTCAGCGTCGGCACTAGGGTCATGCCGCCGGCCAGCAGCTTGCCGTCCTCGGCAGCGGCGATGGCCTGGGTCGCGTCGGCGAGGCTCGTGGGCGCCTGATAATTGAATTCATACATGGTCCGTCCTCACTCCGCCGCTTGGGCCGGGCTCTGGGATTCGGGATGGGATTGGATGAGGTGCCACAGCTTATGCGCCGTGGCCGGCATATCGACATGAATGTCGCCCAGCGGCGACAGCGCATCGTGCACCGCGTTCATGATCGCGGCCGGCGCCCCGATCGCCCCCGCCTCGCCGCAGCCTTTGACGCCGAGCGGATTGTGGGTGCAGAGCGTGACATTGGTCGCGACGTCGAACATCGGCAGGTTGGCGGCGCGCGGCATGCAGTAATCCATGAAGGAACCGGTCAGCAACTGGCCGTCCTTGTCATAGATTGCCGCCTCGTAGAGCGCTTGGCCGATGCCCTGGGCCAAGCCGCCATGGACCTGGCCCTCGACGATCATCGGGTTGATGATCCGGCCGAAATCGTCGGCTGCGGTGAACTTCACCACCTCGACCACGCCGGTTTCCCGGTCGATCTCGATCTCGGCCACATGGGCGCCCGAGGGATAGGTAAAGTTCTTCGGGTCGTAGAACGCCGTCTCGTCCAGCCCCGGCTCCAGCGTCTCGATCGGGTAATTGTGCGGGACATAGGCGGTGAAGGCGATCTCGGCGAAGCTCTTGGTGCGATCCGTGCCGCTGACGCGGAACGTGCCGTCGGCGAACTCGACGTCGGCCTCGGCCGCTTCCAGCAGATGCGCCGCGATCTTGCGGCCCTTGGCCACGACCTTGTCGATCGCCTTCATCACGGCCGATCCGCCGACCGCGAGCGAGCGCGAGCCGTAGGTGCCCATGCCGAACGGGATCTTGGACGTGTCGCCATGGACGACCTCGACCAGCTCGACCGGCACGCCCAGGCCCGACGCCACCAGCTGGGCGAAGGTCGTCTCGTGGCCCTGGCCATGGCTGTGGGTGCCGGTGAACAGCGTGACGCTGCCGGTCGGATGGACCCGGACCTCCGCCGTCTCGTAGAGCCCGGCGCGGGCGCCCAAGGCACCGGCGACCGCCGAGGGGGCGATGCCGCAGGCCTCGATATAGGTGGCGATGCCCATGCCGCGCAGCTTGCCGCGCGCCGCGGCCTCGGCCCGACGCGCCTCGAACCCGTCCCGGTCGGCGGTCTTCAAGGCCATGTCGAGCGTCTTGAAATAATCGCCGCTGTCATACTGCAACGCGACCGGCGTCTGGTACGGGTAGGCGTCGGTCGGGATGAAGTTGCGCCGGCGGATCTCGGCCGGGTCGAGCTTGGCGACGCGCGCCGCGACATCGACCAGCCGCTCCAGCAGATATGTCGCCTCCGGCCGACCGGCGCCGCGATAGGCATCGACCGGCACCGTGTTGGTGAAGACCGCGCGGACGGCGACATGGATCGCCGGCGTCGTATAGGTGCCGGCGAGCAGCGTCGCATAGAGGATGGTCGGGATCGCCGGCGCGAAGGTCGAAAGATAGGCGCCCATGTTGGCGACGGTCTCGACCCGCAGGCCTAGGAACTTGCCGTTCTCGTCCATGGCGAGCTCGGCATGGCTCGCATGGTCGCGGCCCTGGGCGTCGGAGATGAAGGCCTCCGACCGGTCGGACGTCCACTTGACCGGCCGCTTCACCTTGGCCGAGGCCCAGGTGACGATCGCCTCTTCGGCATAGTGATAGATCTTGGAGCCGAAGCCGCCGCCGACGTCGGGGGCGACGACCCGCAGCTTATGCTCCGGCAGATGCAGCACGAAGGCGCCCATCAGCAGGCGGATCACATGCGGGTTCTGGCTGGTGGTATAGAGCGTGTAATCGCCGGTGCCGCTCTCATACTCGCCGATCGCCGCGCGCGGCTCCATCGGGTTCGCGACCAGCCGGTTGTTGATCAGGTCCAGCCGGGCGACCAGCTTGGCCTTGGCGAAGGCGGCGTCGGTCGCGGCCTTGTCGCCGATCTCCCATTCGTAGCAGGTGTTGGCCGGCGCCTCGTCGAACAGTTGGGCCGCCCCCGGCTTGATCGCGTCGGTCGCCTCGACCGCGGCCGGCAGCACGCCGTAGCTGACCTCGATCAATTCGGCCGCGTCCTTGGCCTGGTCCCGCGTTTCGGCGATGACGACCACGACCGGGTCGCCGACATGGCGCACCTTACCCTGGGCCAGCACCGGATGCGGCGGCTCGACCATCGGCTTGCCGTGCTTGTCGGTGATCAGCCAGCCGCAGGGCAGGCCGCCGACGCCGGATGCCGCCAGATCCGCGCCGGTGAAGATGGCGACGACGCCCGGGGCGGCCAACGCCCTGGTGCTGTCGATCGCATCGAGCGTCGCATGGGCATGCGGGCTCCGGAGCAGATAGGCATGGGTCTGGCCCGGACGATTGATGTCGTCGGTATAGTGACCCTGGCCGGTCAGGAAGCGGAAATCCTCCTTGCGGCGGACCGCGGCGCCGATGCCGCCGATGGCCGCTGAGACAGCATCATCCGGCATGGGAGCCTCCCATTGCCTTCGCGCCCGCCTCCACCGCCTTGACGATGTTGTGGTAGCCGGTACAGCGACAGATGTTGCCTTCCAGCCAGTCGCGAATGTCATGCTCGCTGGGCGTCGGGTTCTGCTTCACCAGATCGACCGCGCTCATGACCATGCCGGGCGTACAGAAGCCGCATTGCAGGCCGTGATGCTCCTTGAACGCCGCCTGCATCGGATGCAGTTCGCCGGTCGACAGGCCCTCGATCGTCAGGATCTCGGCACCCGCGGCCTGCGCCACCAGCATGGTGCAGCTCTTGACCGACTTGCCGTCGACATGGATCAGGCACGCGCCGCATTGGCTGGTATCGCAGCCGACATGGGTCCCGGTCAGGCCGAGCTGATCGCGCAGATATTGAACGAGCAGGGTGCGCGGCTCGACGTTGGCCGTGACCTTCCTGCCGTTCACCGTCATGGAAACCGGTGCCGACATCGACGATTCTCCCCTAGTGACTGGCGGCGCTGCTGCCTTAAGTGCGCTCGCGGATGGGCGGAATCCGGTTCCGCCCGATGCTTCAGCGCGGAGTGTCGGCGCGCCGCGTGCCTTGGTCAAGGGCGCTCCGGTGACAATCGGGAAGTGTGCGGTGCGGTATTTTGGCCGGTCCCGATCGGCGGCCGAGCGTTCGAAACAAGGGGGGCGCTCCGCGCGCGCGGGGCAGGCCGCGGGTGTTCGCCGTCATGATCGTCATCATCCATGGGGCCCGCCTGCCGTATCGACCACCGGGGCCGCTGTCGCCGGATCCATCCCCCGCGCAATGGAGATCCCCGCAGAAACATCAAATTTTATAGATACTTAGTTGAATATTAAATAAATCCGCCTAGCCCTGCGCGTTTTCATCGTCCGGTCAGGTCTTGCCCCATGCAGCGTCTCAGCATCACCCAGCGCGTCGCCCTGATCGTCGCCTTGCTCGTCCTCGCCATCGTCGGCGTCGTCGCGATGCAGACGGTCTCGTTCCGCCAGTCGATGATCCAGGAGCGCAAGGACAAGCTGCACGACATGGTGACCAGCGTCCTGGGCACGATGAAATATTACGACGACCAGGTCGCGGCGGGCAAAATGGGCCTGCCGGAGGCGCAGAACGCGGTCAAGATCGCGGCCCGCTCCATGCGGTGGGGCGAGGGCAATTATTACGGGATCTATCAGTACGACGGCGTGACGCTGGTGCACAGCAACCCGAAGTTCGAGGGTGTGAACCGGATGGATACGACCGATCCGCAGGGTCACCGCACGGTGGCCGACCTGATCCGGGCCGGGCGGGACGGCAGCGGTTTCGTCTGGACGCTGGTGCCACGCCCCGGCCAGACGGAATCCGTCTCGAAGCTCAGCTATGCCGGCGCGTTCGAGCATTGGCAGTGGGTGATCCAGGCCGGCGTCTATGTCGATGATATCGACGCCGGCGTCTGGGACAATCTGGTCAAGGTCGGCAGCCTTGCGCTGCTCGGCCTGATCCTGGCCGGCGGTCTCGCGGCCTATGTCGGCCGCAGCATCAGCCGTCCGATCGGCACGCTCGCCGTGACCATGGAGACGCTGGCGGCCGGGACCATGACGGTCGCCGTGCCCTACGTCGCCGAACGCAACGAGATCGGCACCATGGCCCGCGCGCTCGAAGTGTTCCGCGCCAGCATGACCGAGGCCGAGGCGCTGCGCCTGGAGCAGGAAAACCTGAAGCAACTCGCCGCGACCGAACGCCGGACGTCCCTGCTGCGCATGGCCGAGGAGTTCGAGAGCGCTGTCGGCGGCGTGGTCGAGGCGGTCTCGGCCTCGTCGACCGAGATGCGGCACTCGGCCCAAATCCTGACCACCAGCGCGCAGAACACCAGCGATAAATCGAGCGAGATCGTGGCCCTGTCGGACGATGCCTCGCGCAATGTCAGCGCCGTCGCCGGCGCGTCCGAGCAATTGTTCGCCTCGATCAGCGAGATCAGCCAGCGGCTGGCCCAGGCGGTGCGCACGATCGGCGACGCCAATGCCGAGGCGCAGACGGCGGCCGGGCTGATGGAGAATCTGGAGCGGGCGACGGGCAAGATCGGTGAGGTCATCGGCCTGATCAACTCGATCGCGAGCCAGACCAACCTGCTGGCGCTCAATGCGACGATCGAGGCGGCGCGCGCCGGCGAGGCCGGCAAGGGCTTCGCGATCGTGGCCTCCGAGGTCAAGGCGCTGGCGCGTCAGACGGCGGACGCGACCGATGAGATCCGCGCCCAGGTCGGCGCCATCCAGCAGGAGGCGACGGCGGCGCTGAGATCGATCTCGGGCGTGACCCGGACGGTGACCGACATCAGCGAACTGGTCACCGCGGTCGCGGCCGCGACCGAGGAGCAGACCGCGGCGACCGAGGAAATCTCGCGCCGGGTCCAGCAGGTCGCGACCGGCACGGAGGCGGTCTCCGTCAATATGAGCCTGGTCGCCGATGCCATGGGCAGCACCCGCACCGAAGCCGGCCAGGTGCTGGACGCCGCGACCGATCTGGCCGAGCGCGGCTCGACCCTGAAGCACAAGGTCGGCGCCTTCCTGGAGACGATCCGGGCGGCGTAGGGCCGGGCGGGACCCACCCGCTCGGCACCGCGCGCGACAACTCCCAGGCGAAGGCAGCAGCGGTCCCGGCACGGCCAATCCGGCGATGCGCGCGCCGCGGAGGGTGTCTATCGGGCGAAGGCGCTTCGAGGCCGGATCGTGCGCCGGGGTTGCCATTATCGGCCAATCGGCCTCTACCAAGATGAGTTTCGACGGCGAGGATCCATCACCAAAGGTTGTGTTCATTTATTATTAAGCTTATCTCGAAGCTTGTTCGGGTTTAGTCGGTATTATCAAATTAAAATATTATTTAACGGCAATTAAACAACGTCTCTATTTTATAGTTTTGGCGGAGTTCCGAGAAAAGCTTCGACATGTTCCAACAATAAGTAAATTTTAAGAATTATTGTCTACCGCTTCGGGCGGTTTCACTGCCTCTCAAGGTCCTTCATATGCAGCGTCTCAGCATCACCCAGCGCGTCGCCCTCATTGTCGGGCTGCTTGTCCTCTCCATCGTCGGTGTCGTCGCGATGCAGGCGATCTCGTTTCGGCAGTCCATGGTTCAGGAGCGCGGAGACAAGCTCCGTGACATGGTGACCAGCGTGCTGGGGATGATCAAATTCTACGACGATCAGGTCGCTGTAGGAAAACTGACGCTGCCCCAAGCGCAGGAGGCTGCGAAAGTCGCGGTGCGGGCGATGCGGTGGGGCGATGGGGATTACTACGGCATCTATCAGTACGATGGCGTGACGCTGGTTCATGCCAATGCCAAATTCGAAGGGTCGAACCGGATCGATACCGTCGATCCCTCGGGCCATCACACGATCGCGGACTTGATCGCCGGCGCAAAAAGCGGCGGCTCTCTCCTCGTGACCATGGCGCCGCGCCCTAACCAACAGGCATCCGTTGGGAAACTCACCTACGTCGCGCCGTTCGAGCATTGGCAATGGGCCGTGCAGGCCGGCAGCTACATCGACGATATCGATGCGGCCGTCTGGGACAATCTGGTCAAGGTCGGCAGCCTTGCGCTGCTCGGCCTGATCCTGGCCGGCGGTCTCGCGGCCTATGTCGGCCGCAGCATCAGCCGTCCGATCGGCACGCTCGCCGTGACCATGGAGACGCTGGCGGCCGGGACCATGACGGTCGCCGTGCCCTACGTCGCCGAACGCAACGAGATCGGCACCATGGCCCGCGCGCTCGAAGTGTTCCGCGCCAGCATGACCGAGGCCGAGGCGCTGCGCCTGGAGCAGGAAAACCTGAAGCAACTCGCCGCGACCGAACGCCGGACGTCCCTGCTGCGCATGGCCGAGGAGTTCGAGAGCGCTGTCGGCGGCGTGGTCGAGGCGGTCTCGGCCTCGTCGACCGAGATGCGGCACTCGGCCCAAATCCTGACCACCAGCGCGCAGAACACCAGCGATAAATCGAGCGAGATCGTGGCCCTGTCGGACGATGCCTCGCGCAATGTCAGCGCCGTCGCCGGCGCGTCCGAGCAATTGTTCGCCTCGATCAGCGAGATCAGCCAGCGGCTGGCCCAGGCGGTGCGCACGATCGGCGACGCCAATGCCGAGGCGCAGACGGCGGCCGGGCTGATGGAGAATCTGGAGCGGGCGACGGGCAAGATCGGTGAGGTCATCGGCCTGATCAACTCGATCGCGAGCCAGACCAACCTGCTGGCGCTCAATGCGACGATCGAGGCGGCGCGCGCCGGCGAGGCCGGCAAGGGCTTCGCGATCGTGGCCTCCGAGGTCAAGGCGCTGGCGCGTCAGACGGCGGACGCGACCGATGAGATCCGCGCCCAGGTCGGCGCCATCCAGCAGGAGGCGACGGCGGCGCTGAGATCGATCTCGGGCGTGACCCGGACGGTGACCGACATCAGCGAACTGGTCACCGCGGTCGCGGCCGCGACCGAGGAGCAGACCGCGGCGACCGAGGAAATCTCGCGCCGGGTCCAGCAGGTCGCGACCGGCACGGAGGCGGTCTCCGTCAATATGAGCCTGGTCGCCGATGCCATGGGCAGCACCCGCACCGAAGCCGGCCAGGTGCTGGACGCCGCGACCGATCTGGCCGAGCGCGGCTCGACCCTGAAGCACAAGGTCGGCGCCTTCTTGGAGACGATCCGGGCGGCGTGATCTGAGTGGTCGCTATCCGATCAGGACGGCCTCAGTTGCATGGAGCGATTCCGTCGTGCTCTACATTGGGCGGCCAATGGTCGAGTTCTTCGGCTCTTTGCCGGGAGAGATCGGCCAGACACTGCGAGGTATTCATCGGCGCAATCGAGCCGCCTCCACCTCCCCAAAAAGCGCAATCTGCGTCTTTAAACGCGATCCAGGCTCGCTCGCTGGCGACAAGCTGGGCTCTCTCCTGCCCGTTGAGATGGCAGAGTACGGCTTGATAGGTTTTGTTCAACCGCCGATCCGCCTCTTGGGCGTCGGCCATCGCACACAGGTTCATGTCGGTCTGCGTAACGGCATTCTCCATGCAAACCGGCGATGATTTTCGGCTCGCAGCCTCTCGCGATTGCGCCGCGCTTGCCGCAGCGAGCGGCAGGGCGATCAACAAAACGGTGATGACGAGCGCTTTCCGCATCGATTTCCTCACGGATTGGAGTGCGCCGTTCCTCCTAGCGGAAGACGGCGACCACGATGCCCAGCACGATGACCAGGGCCGGGATCCAGATCCATGGATTCAACCCGCCGCTGGGCTTGTTGCCGCTCGAGACCGGCGTGGCGCCGCCGGGGGCGTCCAGCTTCGCCGCTTGAGGGGCGGCAACGGGCGCGGGCTCGATCGGCAATCCCGCGGCATGGGGATCGGCCGCCGAGGCCAGCGCCGCCTCGACCGCCGGCGCCGCCGCGAGGGTCGCGGCCGGCTCCGGCGTCACGACGGCGATCACGCTCGGGTCGGCGACTTCCCCTTCAGCGACCAAGGCGGCAAAGCGGCTGAAGAATTCCTCGGCCATCTTGCGCGCGGTGCCGTCGATCAGGCGCGAGCCGATCTGGGCCAGCTTGCCGCCGACCTGGGCATCGACCGCATAGGTCAGCAAGGTGCCGGCGCCGTCATCGACCAGACCAACTTTGGCGCCGCCCTTGGCGAATCCCGCGACGCCGCCCGAGCCTTCGCCGGAAATCGTGTAGCCGTTCGGCGGATCCATATCGCTCAGCGTGACCTTGCCGCCGAAGCTCGCCTTGACCGGCCCGACCTTGGCCGTGACCTTGGCGGTGAAGGAAATGTCCGAGGTTTTCTCGATCTCGTCGCAGCCGGGGATGGCCTGCCGCAGGATTTCCGCATCGTTGAGCGCGGCCCAAACCTTCGCGCGGGGCGCCGCGATACGGTACTCGCCGGTCATGTCCATGATTCGAAATCCTATTCTCGCGCGGGATTGATCGGAAGGTAGGCGGCCGGACGGCCTCGCGCAAGCGGGGGCTGCGCTTGACCTTTGCCGCGGCCGCTCCAATTGGCGTGGCCGGACCCGATCGCGGTCGATCGGGCAAGGTGAAGGAACGGTCATGCGGTTCGTAAGGTTGCTCGTCCTGGTCGGTCTGGCCGGCTGCAGCGGCATGCAGACCAAGGATTTCGCCGGCGCTGAGCCGCCGCTGACGATCGAGCGGTTCTTTGCCGGCGAGACCAAGGGCACCGGCCTGTTCGAGGACCGCTTCGGCAAGGTCAAGCGCCAGATGGTCGTCGAGATCCAAGGCACCTGGGACGAACCGAGCCAGATGCTGACGCTCGACGAGCATTTCGTCTATTCGGACGGCGAGAAACAGCAGCGGGTCTGGCACATCCACAAGCTCGGGCCCGATCGCTACCAGGGCCTGGCCGGCGACGTGATCGGCACCGCTGCCGGCGACAGCGCCGGCAATGCGTTCCATTGGAATTACGATCTGGATCTGAAGACCGGCGACAGCACGGTCGCGGTGCACCTGGACGACTGGATGTTCCTGGCGCCGGACGGCGTCGTGCTGAACCGGTCGTTCATGAGCAAGTTCGGCGTCGATGTCGGTTCGGTCACGTTTGCGTTCCGGAAAGCGTGATCCTCGCGGGCGGGCGGGACACAAATGGCGGCTTTCCAAAAACGGGAACCCAATCGACTATAGCCGCGGAACGGTCGAGATCCGGTTCTTCGGAACCGACGCGGAGCGTGTGTCATGAACAGGCGAATTCCTTTATGCGTTGCTGCGACGCTGCTCGTTGGTTGTCAGCAGCGCACCTTGGCGGGAATCTCTTGGCCTGCGCCGCCCGCGCCTCAACCGATCTTGCAGGTCGATTCTCCCCCTCCGACATATCAAGCATCTCCGCCTCAATCGGGGGCTGAGACCCTAACAGCAGAACGAGAGGCGTGGCGCAAGCGCGATCACGCCGCCGTCGCGCTCGATCTCAATGGGACCGGTGGAGCTTTCGTCTGTAAGGACTATCGAGGCCTGGCGGCCGCGTTCGATCGGACCATGCGATACACTGAAGCTGTGATGCGATCACAGGCGACGCGCGGGCAGTCCGAATTGCTTGATGGGACTCCGGTCAAGCCGGACCTCTTCGCGTATGGTTGTGGCCTGTTCCCGACCGGCGTGCCGATGACCGTCAACATCGGTGGTCCGATCCCGATCGTGAAGGACCCGAACGTCGGCGGTGGCCTCGTGCTCGGTACGACCCTGCCGGCGATGTTCCGGATCACTGATCCGAAGCCGTGATTCCCGCCCAATCATTCAATTCCCGATCAATCCAACGCTCAACGGCCGCTCCGTCGATCCGCTGGAGGAGAGATCACTCAGCCCAACCGCACAGCCTCATCCGGCGTTGCCACACCAATCCCGAACGGCAGAAAATGCTTCGTGTTGAGGGTGACGATCACCAGGTCCTGCGCTTTCGCGGTCCCGGCGATGATGGCGTCCGCCATGCCGGGATCCTGTCCCGCCGAAATGGCCTTGGCTTCCAACTGGCCGGCAAGCGCGGCGGCGACGGCGTCGATGGGGATGATTTTGTCGTCATAGCTGGCGACAAGGCCGGCCAGCCAGAGTTTGAGCCCCGCGGCCTTCGCCGTCGCGCCCTTGTGCTCCAGCAGAGCGACGCCTTTTTCGATCTCGTGGATCGCGACGACCGACAGGAAAACCCGGCCTTCGCCGTCCACGCGCTCCAGCCAATCGAGAAATCCTGCCGAACTCGCAGCCCGTGCCGGCGAGAGCATTGATATGACATTGGTGTCGAGCAGAAACCCGTTCAAAGCTCGACGTCCCGCGAGGGGGTACGGTTGCGCTCAAACTCATCGCCGGGAAAGGTTCGGAGATAGGCGACGAAACCCGCGCGCTTGCGCTCGATCGCCTTGCGCGCGATCTCGGCCGCTTCGACGGAGACCAGGGCCGCGACAGGCTTGCCATGGCGGGTGATCGTCACGAACTCGCCCCGGATGGCCCCATCAACCAGGCTGGAGAAGCCGGCCTTGGCGTCCTTCAAACTGATGGTCAGCATCATACGCTCCGGCGGAATATGGTCACATATGACCACAATAGGCCGTCATGGACGTGAACTCAACCTCGACCAAACCGGCAGGCTTTTTTGAGGCCGCTCAGTCCTCGCGGGCGAGCGCGCTTTCGTGCCAGCGGCGCAGCAGCAGGTGCGAGATCCCGGCGAGCAGGCCATAGATCGCGATGCCCGCCGCCGAAATGAGGGCGAGCGCCGCGAACATGCGCGGGATGTCGAGCCGATAGCCCGATTCCAAGATGCGATAGGCGAGGCCGGACTCCCGCCCGCCGGCGCCAGCGACGAACTCGGCCACCACCGCGCCGATCAGGGCCAGGCCGCCGGAGATGCGCACGCCGGCCAGGAAATAGGGCAGGGCCGACGGCAGACGCAGATAGAGCAGGGTCTGCCAGCGGCTGGCGCCATAGAGCCGGAACAGTTCGCCCAGATTCCGGTCGGCGCTGTTCAGCCCCAGCGTGGTGTTGGACAGGATCGGGAAGAACGCGACGATCCAGGCGCAGATCAGCAGGGCGGCCGTCGTGTTGTCGACCCAGATGATGATCAGCGGGGCGACCGCGACGATCGGCGTGACCTGCAGGATGATCGCATAGGGGAACAGGCTGCGCTCGATCAGCGGCGAGCCGGCGAACAGCAGGGCCAACGCGCCGCCGCCCAGGATGGCGGCCGCCAGCGCCAGCGCCGCGATCTTCAGCGTATAGAGCAGCGCCGGCCCGAGGATGGCCCAATCCTGCACCAGGGCGAGCGCGATCCGGCTCGGCGCCGGCACGATATAGGGCGGCACCTGCAGGAGGCGGATCGCCGCTTCCCAGGCGCCCAGCGCGACCACGCCGACCAGCGCCGGCAGCAGCCAGCCGGCGAGCCGGTTCATGCCGCCATCGCCCGGGCGAGTGCCGTCGAGATGTCGGCGCAGGCGGCGCCGTACTCGGCGCCATGACGAAAGGCGGCGTCGCGCGGAGAGGGGGCGGTCAAGGGCCGGTCTGCGACGATGCGGCCCGGCCTGGCCGCCATGATCGCGATCCGGCTCGACAGATAGACCGACTCATAGACGCTGTGGGTGACGAAGACGATGGTCAGGCCGCGCTGAGTCCACAGCGCCAGCAGATCGTCGTTGAGCTTCAGGCGGGTGATCTCGTCCAAGGCGGCGAACGGCTCGTCCATCAGCAGCAGCCGGGGCCGCATGACCAACGCGCGCGCGATCGAGACCCGCATGCGCATGCCGCCGGACAGTTCGCGGGGGAAAGCCTGCTCGAATCCGGTGAGCCCGACCAGCGCCAGAGCTTCGCGGGCGCGGTCTTCGCTCTCGGCGCGGGGCAGATGGGCCAGCTTCAGCGGCAGGGTGACGTTGGCTAGCACCCGCGCCCAGGGCATCAGCGTCGCCTCCTGGAACACGAAGCCGATATCGCCGGGGGGCGGTGGCTGGTCGCGCCCGCCCCAACGCACCCGGCCTTCGCTGGGCGGCGTCAGGCCGGCGATCAGCCGCAATGCGGTGCTCTTGCCGCAGCCCGATGGGCCGACCAGGCTCAGGAACTCGCCGGGTTGGACCGACAGATCGAGCCCGGCCAGCGCCGCCGTGCCGTTGGCGAAACGCTTGGCCACGCCGTCGAGCGCGACGAGCGGGGCTATTGCGGCAGTCCCAGCTTGTGGTTCACGAATTTCAGACTATAGCCCTTCTGGTAGGGCAGGTCCTTGGCATAGATCCCGGCCTTGGCGGTGAAGCCGAAGAAATCGTGCCAGCGCGCGTCGGTCATGGATCCCACGCCCTGGGTCAGGGCATCGCCCGACTGCACGATGCCATATTGCTTCATGCCGGCGATGGCATGGGCGATGATCGCGTCGGTCATTTCCGGATTGTCGCGCTTGATCAGCGCGTTTGCCGCCGACGGGTCGCCGTTCAGATAGTCGATCCAGCCGAGCAGGGTCGCATCGACCATGCGCTGGACCAGGTCGGACTTCTGGTCGATCGTCGCCTGGGTCGTGGCGATCATCGCGCCGTAGCTTTGATAGCCCTGGTCGGCCAGCAGGATGGTCAGCGGCTTCTCGCCGGTCGCCTGCTCGATCGCATAGGGCTCGCTGGTCAGATAACCCTGCATGATCGCGTCCTTGGCGTGGAGGAACGGCGCCAGATTGAAGGTGTAGGGCCGGATCTGGTCGTCGGTGAAGCCATAGCGCACGCGCAGGAACTGCCAGAAATTCTCGCGGCTCGCGGCCGAGATCAGGATCGGCTTGCCCTTCATTTTCTCGAGCGTATCCAGGCCGGAGCCGGCATGGGCGATCAGCACCTGCGGGTCCTTCTGGAACGCGGCCGCGACCGCGACGATCGGCACGCCGTTCTTGACGAAATTCAGCGGCTCGAAGCTGTTCGACTGGACCGCGAAATCATAGCGGCCGGCGGCGAGCAGCTGCGCCTGATTGAGGTTCGGTCCGCCCTGCCGGATCTCCACATCCAGGTGATATTTCTTATAGAGGCCGGATGCCAGCGCCTGATAGAGGCCGCCATGCTCGGCCTCCGCCCGCCAGTCGGTGCCGATCACCACCTTGTCGTCGGCGAGGGCCGGCCGGAACGGGCTTGCCAGCAGTCCGGCGAGCAGCAAGAAGCCAAGGGCGCGAGGGATCATCGGGTCACTTTGGGTTGAGAGGCCGGAAGGCGGGGAATACGAACGCTGCCCAAGCTATAGCATCGGTCGCAGGGATCAAGATCGACGGGACGGGCCCCTTTGCCGATTCGATCCGGCGGCAGGGCGGGTTTTGCCGACTCGTTTCAAAAACCAAGACAAAACCATTACACGAATGTCTGTCGATCGTGTATATGGTGTGCCACTTCGAAAAGAGCCGCGACCGCTAGTCGCGGCGCCGGTCCGGGCCTGGCCTGGGACAGCGTCGCGCGACGGGATCCTGGCTTGGTTCGGAAGGTTCTGAAGGCAGGGGCGGAACCGGAATGATCGATCAACTGGCGGCGGTACGGCTGCAGCGCAAGGCGGGTGTCGAAATCGTGCCGACCGGTCTTGCCTTGCAGGTCGAGGATTATTGGCGCGCGCGCTGCTACAGCGCCGGCCGTGGCGTCATTCCGCGCCGTCGCGACATCGAGCCCGCCACGCTTGGCAGGCTGTTGCCCAATGTCTTTCTGCTGGACGTGGTCGGACCGTCGCGGCGCCTGCGCTGGCGTCTGGTCGGCAGCGCGATCGCGTTTCGCGAGGGCGCCGATCCGACCGGTCGGTGGGTCGAGGACAGTCTGGTGCCCGATCAGGCCGACATCATGCGGTATTTTGCCGAAGCGACGATCCGCGAGCGCCGGCCGACCTGTCACAGCGGCCGCTGGTGCGACTCGACCGAGCGGCAGCAGGTTCTGGCTCGCCTTTTGGTGCCTTTGAGCGAGGAGGGGAGTGTGGTCTCGACGCTACTCGGTTTGATTGATTACGCGCCCGATGAAATCGTCCCCTTGCGCGGCGCCGCATAATTGGGTTTTTTATTGAGTATCTGGGGCCATATCTTTCTTCGGTGCCTAGAACTTGACACAATTTGGTTTGACAGGCGCCCCCGCCGCCGGGCATGTCGGTTAGGCCAGAGTTCACCGCAGGGTCGGAGACCCCAATAAACGATGCCGAACCTTCGCCTCTGTTCGACGTTCCTTCTCGCGGCCATACTCGGCGGGTGCCAACAGGCGCCTGTCACGAGTGCGCCCGCGCAGAGCACCGACGTCGATGCGGCCCCCGGGAATTTCGCTCCCGGCGCGCCCGCACCGAGCGGGACCGCCGTCGGGTCGCGCATGCAGGAATTGCGCGGCCAGGTGCAGCAGCTGAAGTCGAGCATCGACCAGCATCTGGCCATGCTGAGCCAGATCCGGCAGGAACGGCAGGCGGCAGCGAGCCAGTATTACGCCCAGGTCGGCGAGATCAGCGCCAAGCTGCAGTCGGGCACCACGCCGTCCAATCCGATCCTGACCCAGAAATGGACCCAGGCGCGCAACTCGCTCGACAAGCTCGAAGACAATCTTTCGCGTGTGACCGCCCTGTCGAACGACATGGCGGTCGATGGCCAGACCGGTGTTTATCTGGATGATTCGACCCGCGCCGCTCTGCTGATGCCGGGCGCGCTGGACGAGGATCATTACCAGCTGCGTTCGCTGCAGGCCGAAGTGGCCGGCTCGCAGGCCGAGATCGGCGACGAGCTGACCGACGTCACGAACGAGATCAATCGCCAGAACGCGGCGCTCGGGATCGAGCGCAACAATATCGCGACCCTGGCCGAGGGCGTCCGCGTCGGCGAGTTGCTGGGCCATAGCCTGGCGAACAATCAGCCGCGCTACGTCTCGATGCAAGGCCCCGCGGCGGTGCCGATCGGCGCGCCGGCCGCCGCCCCGACCCGGCTCGCGCCGGTGGCCCATCTCCATGGCAAGCCGGCCGGCCCGCATCACCAGTACGCCATCCGCCACCATAAGGGTAAGGGCAAGCTCGCGACCCATACGGTGCCGGCGCCTGGCGCGCCGGATGCCGCACCGCCGGTGCAAGCCGAGCCGGATCAGGCATCGCCCGCCCCGTCCAACGCCCCGGTGCCGCTCACGCCGTCGGCGCAGCATGTCAGGCCCGCAGCCAAGCCGATGCATCCGGTGACCAAGGCCTCTGCCGTCGACAAGCGGGTGCCGCTGATGGTGATCCGCTTCGACCGCTTCACCGAGCGCTATGAAGAAGCGCTGTACCGCACCATCAGCCAGACGCTCGACGCGCAGCCGAACGCCAGCTTCCAGATCCGCGGCGTGACGCCCGAGGCGTCGCTGCCGGCCGGCACGGCCGAACGGCTAAACGCGGTCCGTCGCCATGTCGAGGATGTCCAGCGCTCCCTGCTCGCCTTCGGCCTGACCCCGACCCGCATCTCGACCTCGTCCGAAGCCGATGTCGGCGCCCCGGTCGAAGAGATCCGCATCTACAAGCAATAACCGTTCGCCCGACAAAAAGGCCCTCTGCCGCTGACGCGACAGAGGGCCTTTTCGGTTTTGCCGGTTAGGCGACCGTCAGCTTCACATCGACATTGTTGCGCGTGGCGTTCGAGTACGGGCAGACCTGATGCGCCTTCTCGACCAACGCCTCGGCCTCGGCCTTGGCCAGACCGGGCAGCGAGATCTCCAGCGCCGCCGTGATGCCGAAGCCGCCTTCCGAGCGTGGGCCGATGCCGATCGTCGCCGTGACGGTGGTGTCCGCCGGGACCTTCGGACCGCCCTGCGAGGCGACGAACTTCATCGCACCCAGGAAGCAGGCTGAATAGCCGGCCGCAAACAGCTGCTCCGGATTGTTGCCGGGGCCACCGGCACCGCCGAGCTCCTTCGGCGTCGCCAGCTTGACGGCCAGCGTGCCATCGGCGGTCTTGGCCTCGCCATCGCGGCCGCCGGTTGCGGTGGCCTTGGTCGTATAGAGGACGTTGACAGACATGTTGCTCTCCTGGGTGACGATTAAACTTACGAACAATTAGATAGTGCACAATTTAATTCGTCGCAAGAGGGCGGCGAAGATTTTTTCCCGGGCGCTCAGGATGCGGTGGTGTCGAGGGTCGCGCGCAGCTTGGACAGATCGTCTTTCAGGCCGATCAGGCCGGGCAGATCCAGGCCGGTCGCGCAGAACAGCATCGGCGGCACCGCGGCGGCCTGGTCGCGCAAGGCCCGGCCGGCGTCGGTCAGTGTGATGCGCACCTGGCGCTCGTCGGCGCTGTCGCGGGTCCGTCGCAGCCGGCCGGCCGCCTCCAGCCGCTTCAGCAGCGGCGTGAGCGTGCCGGAATCCAGGAACAGCCGTTCGCCGATGTCCTTGACCGTCAGGCCGTCGCCCTCCCACAGCACCAGCATGACCAGATATTGCGGATAGGTCAGGTCGAGCGGTTCGAGCAGCGGCTTATAGGTCTTGTTCAGCGCATGGGCCGCCGCATAGACGGCGAAGCATAATTGGTTGCCGAGCCTCAGGGTCTCGGTCGCGGGGGCGGGTTCGATCGACATGAGAAGAAATGTGGGCGAATGCTGCCTCGTCCGCAAGATGATTGCACACGATTTAACCCGACCGCAGATATTTCACCGCCGCATCGCGTTCGAACAGATACAGCAGGGTGCGGAGCGACTGGCCGCGGGGCGTCGCCAGGTCCGGGTCGCGCGCCAGCACCAGCCGCGCCTCGTCATGGGCGATCGCCAGCAGGTCCTGGTCGAACGCCAGATCGGCCAGTCGGAAGTCGGGCAGGCCGCTCTGGCGCGTGCCCAGCACCTCGCCGGCGCCACGCAGACGCAGGTCGGCCTCGGCAATCAGGAAACCGTCCTCGGTCTCGCGCATGATCTTCAGTCGTTCGGTGCCGGTCTCGCCCAGCGGCGGGGCATAGAGCAGCAGGCAGGTCGAGGCCCCCGTGCCGCGCCCGATGCGGCCGCGCAGCTGATGCAGCTGGGCCAGGCCGAACCGTTCGGCATGCTCGATCACCATGACGGTGGCACTCGGCACGTCGACGCCGACCTCGATCACCGTCGTGGCGATCAGCAGGTCGATGCCGCCCCGGGCGAAAGCCTCCATGACCTGATCGCGTTCGGCCGGTTTCATCTTGCCATGCAGTAGGCCGGCACGGGCACCGAACCGCTCGCCAAGATGGCGATGGCGTTCCTCGGCAGCGGCGACGTCGAGCGTCTCGTTCTCCTCGATCAGCGGGCAGACCCAATAGACCTTGGAGCCCTTGTCGAGCGCGCGGCCGACCGCGTCGGCGACATCGTCCAGCCGCTCGAGCGGCAGCACGCTGGTCTTGATCGGCTGGCGCCCGGCCGGTTTCTCGGTCAAGCGCGAGGCGTCGAGATCGCCATAGCTGGTCAGCTGCAGCGAGCGCGGGATCGGCGTCGCGGTCATGACCAGCACATCGACGCCGCGGCCCTTGGATGCCAGCTGCACGCGCTGCTCGACGCCGAACTTATGCTGCTCGTCGATGACCGCGACCGCCAGATCGGCGAAGCGCACCTCGTCCTGGAACAGCGCGTGGGTGCCGATCGCCAATTGGATCGTGCCGTCGGCCAGGCCGGCCAGGATGCGTTCGCGCGGCTTGCCCTTGTCGCGCCCGGTCAGCAGGGCGACGCGAATCCCGGCGGGCGCCGTCATGCGCTCCAGCGTGGCGAAATGCTGGCGCGCCAGGATCTCGGTCGGCGCCATCAGCACGCCCTGGGCCCCGGTCTCGATCGCGTTCGCCAGCGCCAGCAGCGCCACCACGGTCTTGCCGCTGCCGACGTCGCCCTGCAGCAGCCGCAGCATGCGTTCGGGTGCTGCCATGTCGGCCTCGATCTCGTCCAGCGCGCGGCGCTGCGATCCGGTCAGCTCGAACGGCAGGCCGGCGATGATCTTGCGGCGCAGGCTGCCGTCGCCGGCCACGATCCGGCCCGGTTGGCGCTTGTTGTGGGCGCGCACCAGGGCGAGCGCCAATTGGTCGGCCAGCAGCTCGTCATAGGCCAGCCGTTGGCGCCACGGCCGCTCGGGCTCCAGATCCTCCGGCACCGTCGGGTTGTGCAGCGTCTCCAGCGCATCGAGCCACAGCGGCCATTGCCGGCGCTGGATGAAGGCCGGGTCCTGCCACTCGGGCAGGGCAGGCGCGCGGGCGACGGCGGCCTGGACCGCGCGGCGCATGATCTTTAGCGACAGGCCGGCGGTCAGCGGATAGATCGGCTCGACCGTCAGCTCGATCTCGCCCTCGGCGGCGATATGGTCGGGATGGCTCATCTGCAGTTGGTCGCCATAGGCCTCGACCTTGCCGCTGATCACCCGGATCGTGCCCAGCGGCAGGATCTTCTCGATATAGTCGCCGCGCGCCCGGAAGAAGGTCAGGATGATATGGCCGGTCTCGTCGGTGCAGCGCACCCGGTAGGGATGGCGCGAACTGGCCGGGGCGAAATGCTGGTCGACCATCACGGTCAGCGTGGCGATCTGGCCCGGCAGCGCGTCCTTGAGCTTGGGCGAAAAGCGCCGGTCGATCACGCCGACCGGCTTCGCCCACAGCAGATCGACCAGGCGGCCGCCCGCAGCACGCTCGACCAGGGTGGCGAAGCGCTGGCCGATTCCCTTCAGCGAGGTGACCGGGGCGAACAGCGGAAACAGGATTTCGGGGCGCACGGGTGTTGGGTTACCGATCGATCAGGAGCATCGCACGAGGTCGATACCATAGCGCGGGGCATGCCGGTCGTTCGAAACGAACGTCAGGCGTTCCGACAGGCTTTGGGCAATCAGCAGATGGTCGAACGGATCGCGATGGTCGGCAAAAATGGGCAGGCGGTGCAATGTCGTCAGATGGGAGGGCTTCATGTCGAGCAAGGTCAGCCCGGCGCTCGCGATGGCATCCGTGATGGCGGCCACATCGGCCCGAAGCTTGCCGATCCGGCTTTTGATCGTGATCTCCCAAAGCGACGCGATGCTGACGAAGACGTCATTCTCCGGATCGGTAATGAGGTTGGCAGCCGCCGGTCCCAATCGCGCATCGTCGCTCATAAGCCACAACATTGCGTGGGTATCGAGCAGCAACCTCATTGGTCGCTCTCGCCGCCTTCCATTGCGGCGATCAGGTCGGCCGGTGTCTCGTCGAAGTCGTTCGCCATATGGATCTGTCCCCGTAACAGGCCGATGGGGCGGCGTCCGGCATTCGGCGGCGGGCCGATTTTAGCCAGCACTTTACCCCGGGACATGACCGTGAATTCGGCCCCAAGGCTTGCCTGCCGGAGCACATCCGACAGATTCTCCCGCAACTCGCGAAAGTTGACCGACTTGACTTCCATAATGCGCCTCATGCGTACGCAAATTGTGTACATGGTACCTCATGCACAACGGGTGGGAAATGGAAAAGCCGAAGGCAGCCTGGCAATTTTCACCGCGCGAACCATATCGCCGTTTCACCGCCCTCGCGGATGAACTATCTGATACGCAGTCGCTGCGGACACGGCGTGCGGTCGGTTCGTGCTATCTGACGCAGCTCCTTCCCGTGACGCGGAGAGAATTCATGTCCCTGACCGATGACGAGCGCCGCAAGCGGCTGCTGTTCCGCAGCTGGCATCGCGGCACCAAGGAGGCCGACCTGCTGCTGGGCTCGTTCGCGGAAGCGAACCTCGATGGCTTCTCGCCGGCCGATCTCGCCTGCTACGAGCACCTGCTGGAGCAGGAGGACGCCGATCTGTGGGATTGGATGACCGGCCATAGCGAGCCGCCGGCCGAGCTCGATACCCCCGTGATGCGCTCGCTGCGCGCGTTCCGCTACACCGCCCGGTCGGCCTGAGATCCGGGTCGCCGCGTCCGTGCTGCCGCTCCATCAACTGCTGGCGAAGCCCGGCAAGACCCTGATCCATGGCGCGCCCGAGGGGCATGACGCCCAGACTTTGGGTCAGCTGGTCGCTGGCGGGTTCCTGAAGACCGTCCTGCATGTCTGCCGCGACGACGGCCGGGTCGACCGGCTGCAATCGGCGCTCGCCTTCTTCGTGCCCGAGATCGAGGTGCTGGTGTTCCCGGCCTGGGATTGCCTGCCCTACGACCGGGTCTCGCCCAACCCGCAGATCGTCGCGCGGCGCATCGAGACGCTGACCAAGCTGGCGGACGATGCCGGTGCCCGGCCGCGCATCGTGCTGACCACGATGAACGCGCTGATGCAGCGCATCCCGCCGCGCAAGATCTTCCGCGAGCGGGTGCTGACGCTCAAGCTCGGCGGCCGGATCGCGACCGACCGGCTGCTGTCGTTCCTGGGTGCCAACGGCTATGTCCGCAGCGACACGGTGCGCGAGGCCGGTGAGTTCGCCGTGCGCGGCGGCATCGTCGATCTGTTCCCGGCCGGCGCGCCTGAACCGTTGCGGCTCGATTTCTTCGGCGACCAGATCGACGGCATCCGCCAGTTCGACGCCATGACCCAACGCACGACCGCAAAGCTCGACGGCATCAGCCTGAAGCCGGTCAGCGAGGTGCTGCTGGACGAACAGGCGATCAGCCGGTTCCGCCAGCGCTACCGCGACCAGTTCGGCGGCGCCGGCATGGACGATCCGCTTTATGTCGCGGTCAGCGATGGCCGGCGTCATGTCGGCATGGAACATTGGCTGCCGTTCTATTACGAGAGCCTGGAGACGCTGTTCGACTATCTGCCGGGTGCCGCCCTCAGCTACGACTATCAGGCCGACGACGTGCGCAAGACCCGGCTGGAGACGGTCGCCGAGTTCTATGCCGCGCGCCAAAGCTTCACCGGCGCCAAGCGCACCGATGCGGCCACGGTCTATAAGCCGGTCAAGCCGGACCAGCTGTTCATCGGCGAGACGGAATGGGCCGCGATCCTGGCCGCCCGCGCCGTCGCCCAGATCACGCCCTTCGCGCCGCCGCCGGAGGCCGCGACCAATACCTATGATGCCGGCGCCCGGCCGGGCCTGTCCTTCGCCGAGGCGCGCGCCAACCCCAAGATCAATGTGTTCGAGGTCGTGCGCGACCGGATCGCCGAGTTGCAGGCCGCTGGGCGCAAGGTCGCGATCGCCGCCTTCACCACGGGCGCCGCCGACCGGATGAAGGGCGTGCTGACCGAGCGCGGCATCCGCGACGTCGAGCGGATCGAGCATTGGGGTGCGCTGCAGCAGCTGTCGCCCAAGCGTGTCGGCCTGATCGTGCTGCCGCTGGAACATGGTTACGAGATCGGCAAGCTGACGCTGATCAGCGAGCAGGACATCCTGGGCGATCGGCTGGTCCGCCCGCCGCGCCGCCGCTCCAACATCGACAAGTTCATCGCCGAGGTCTCGAACCTGTCGGTCGGCGATTTCGTCGTGCATGCCGACCATGGCATCGGCCGTTACGATGGCCTGGTGACGCTCGACGTCGGGGGGGCCGCGCATGATTGCCTGAAGGTGGTCTATGCCGGCGACGACAAGCTGTTCGTCCCGGTCGAGAATATCGAGATCCTGTCGCGCTACGGCTCGGAGGATTCCGAGGCGGTGCTGGACAAGCTGGGCGGCGTCGCCTGGCAATCGCGCAAGGCGCGGGTCAAGCAGCGCATCAAGGATATCGCCGACCAGCTGATCAAGGTCGCGGCCGATCGCGAGGTGCGCGAGGGCGAGACGCTGCAGACGCCGGAAGGGCTCTATGAGGAATTCGCCACGCGCTTCCCCTATGCCGAGACCGACGATCAGCTGAACGCGATCAACGAGACGCTGGAGGATATGGCGTCCGGCCGGCCGATGGACCGGCTGATCTGCGGCGATGTGGGTTTCGGCAAGACCGAGGTGGCGCTCAGGGCCGCTTTCGTGGCCGCGATGACCGGTGTGCAGGTCGCGGTCGTGGTGCCGACGACCCTGCTGTCGCGCCAGCATTTCAAGAATTTCCAGGCGCGCTTTGCCGGACTGCCGCTTCGGGTCGAGCAGCTGTCGCGCCTGGTGCCGGCGAAGCAGGCGGCCGAGACCAAGAAGGATCTGGCCGCGGGCAAGGTCGACGTCATCGTCGGGACCCACGCGCTGCTCGCCAAGAACGTCGAATTCCGGCATCTGGGCCTGCTGATCGTCGATGAGGAACAGCATTTCGGCGTGACCCAGAAGGAGCGGCTGAAGCGGCTGAAATCCAACGTCCATGTGCTGACCCTGACCGCGACGCCGATCCCGCGCACGCTGCAGATGGCGCTGTCGGGCGTGCGCGAGATGAGCCTGATCGCAACGCCGCCGGTCGATCGCCTGGCCGTGCGCACCTTCGTCATGCCCTACGATCCGGTCGTGGTGCGCGAGGCGATCCTGCGCGAGCGCAATCGCGGCGGCCAGTGCTTCTACATCGTGCCGCGGCTGGCCGACCTCGATGGGGTCAAGGAGGCGATGACCCAGCTGGTGCCCGAGATAAAAGTGGCCGTCGCCCATGGCCGTCTGTCGGCGACCGAGCTCGAAGACGTCATGACCGCGTTCGACGACGGCAAGTACGACATGCTGCTGGCGACCAACATCGTGGAATCGGGCCTCGACATCCCGGCGGCCAACACCATGATTCTGCATCGCTCGCACATGTTCGGCCTGTCGCAGCTCTATCAATTGCGGGGCCGGGTCGGGCGCGGCAAGACGCGGGCCTATTGCTATCTGACCGTGCCGCCCGACCGGGCGTTGACCGAGACCGCGATGAAGCGGCTGGAAGTCATGCAGACGCTGGATACGCTGGGCGCGGGCTTCCAGCTGGCGAGCCACGATCTCGACATCCGGGGCGCCGGCAATCTGTTGGGCGACGAGCAGTCCGGCCATATCCGCGAGGTCGGCATCGAGCTGTACCAGCATCTGCTGGAAGAAGCCGTCGCCGAGGCGCGCGCGCGCGCCGAGGGCGAGACGCTGACCTCGGACGATTGGACGCCGACCATTACGCTCGGTACCTCGGTGCTGATCCCGGAAGGCTATGTCGCGGATCTGTCGGTGCGGCTGGGTCTTTATCGCCGCCTGTCGGGCCTGGTCGACCATCGCGAGATCGAGGGTTTCGCTGCCGAGCTGATCGACCGGTTCGGTCCGCTGCCGGCCGAGGTCGACAATCTCTTGGAAATCATCGCGATCAAGCGCCTGTGCAAGCAGGCCGGGGTCGAGAAGGTCGATGCCGGCCCGAAGGGCACGACCATCGCCTTCCGCAACAATACCTTCGCCAATCCGGGCAAGCTGATCGAGCTCATTCAAAAGGAAGCCGGCACCATGAAGGTGCGGCCGGATCAGAAGCTGGTCTGGATGCGCAATCTGGAAGATGCCAAGGACCGGGTGACCGCGGTGAAGCGCCTGCTCGGCAAACTCGCCGAATTCGTGGCATCCGCCCAGCCGGGCGGGCCGACGAAACTGCCGCCGCCGACCCCGGTGCTGGTGAAAAAGTCGGCCCACGGGCGGCGGTAGAGCCTACATTTCCGCCGGCACCGCCTCCGCCCAGCGGTCGATCGTGTGGGCCAGTCGGTCGAAATCCAGCGGCTTCGGCACGAAATCATTCATGCCGGCTTCCTTGCAGGCGGCGATGTCCTCGGCGAAGGCGTTGGCGGTGAGCGCGATGATCGGCACCAGGCTGGCCGGTGCGGTGAAGGCGCGGATCGCGCGGGTGGCGTCCAACCCATTCATCACCGGCATCTGCAGATCCATCAGGATGACGTCGTAATGCTTCGCGGCCGCCGCTTCGACCGCCGCTTGGCCGTTATCGACGATGTCGCATTGGTGACCCAGGCCGTCGAGCAGCGACTGAACCAGCATCTGGTTCATCGGTACGTCTTCGGCCACCAGGATCGACAGGTTGCGCGACCGCCGGCCTGTCTCGCCGCGATCGACCGTGGCGGCCAGGTTCAGTTCGGCCGGCGGGATGGCCGGCAGCGGCAGCTCGAACCAGAAGGTGGCGCCGGCGCCGAGCCGGCTGGTGACGCCGATCTCGCCGGCCATCAGGCGCACCAGACTGGCCGAGATCGCCAAGCCCAGACCGGTACCGCCGTGGCTGCGGCTGGTGCCGGGATCCAACTGTTCGAACCGACGGAACAGCTTCGCCTGATCCGCGGGCGCGATGCCGATGCCGGTATCCTGGATCTCGAACCGTATGCGTGCGCCGTCCGCCGGCACGACCCGGACCTCGACGCCGCCGGTCATGGTGAACTTGACCGCGTTCGTGATCAGGTTCAGCAGGACCTGACGCACCCGGTTCGGGTCGCCGCGCACGAAGGTATCGAGTCGGTCGTTGAGTTGGCAATCCAGCGTCAGGCGTTTCTCCGCCGCCGCCGGCGCCGCGATGGCGATCGCGCCATCGACCAGGCTGCGCAGCTCGATCGCCGTATTTTCGAATGCCATCATACCGGCTTCGATCTTGGAGAAATCCAGGATGTCGTTGATCAGCGCGTAGAGATGCTTGCCGGAATCGTTCAGCAGTTCGACATAGCGTCGGTACGGATCTGCCAGCGGCGCGCCGCGCAGCAGCCGGGCGAAGCCCAGCAGCCCGTTCAACGGTGTGCGCAGCTCATGACTCATGCTGGCGAGGAAATCCGATTTCGCCCGGCTGGCGGCGTCGGCGCGCTTGGTCTCGGCACTGAGCGCACGGCGGCTTGCCAATTCCTGCAGCCAGCCGAACAGCAGCAGGACGATCATGGCGCTGACGCCGCCGGCGGCATAGCGCAGATTGCTGCGGATCTGCGCGCTCTCGGCGATGATGTCGTCCAGCGCCACGCCGGCGGTGATCACGATCGGGAAATCGTCCAGGGTCCGGTAGGCGTAGAGCCGTTGCGTGCCATCGACGGTACTGACCTGCCAATAGCTGCCGGCGCCTGGCGTCTTGTCCAGTTCCGACCAGAGCCGCGAGGCACTCGTCGTCTGCCCACCGAAACCGACGCCTTGCGGGATGCGCGCGCGGATGATGTGGTCTTCCGTGCCGATCATCACGGCCACGCCGTCAGTGCCGAGTGCGGCCTGATCGTAGGGCTGCTGCAGCAGGGTCACCTCGATCGAGGCCGCGACCGCGCCGATCAGCTTGCCGTCGATGTCCCGGACCGGGCGGGCGAACGGCAGCACCATCACGCCGTTGCTGTGCGCGGCGAGCGGAACGCCGATGACGAGCCTGTCGCCGCCCGACTCGGCCATGGCCTGCTGGAAATACGGCCGGTCGCCGAGCGCCATCGGCCCGGTCTCGTCCTTGTTGATCAGGATACCCTTGCCGGCGGAATCCAGAATGACGATGTTGCCGTGGAACGCGTCGAACAGCCGTTGCTGGCTGACCAGCGCCACGGTCTTTTCCAGGCCGTTTTCCCGGTCGTAGACGGCGATGAAGCGCAGGACATTGTCGATCAGTGCGAGATTGCCCGCGACGAAGCGGGCGTAGGCCGTGCTGATCGTGTCGGCCTTGGTCGTGGCATCATGCAGCGAGCGCTCGCGGATCGCATCGACCTGGACGGTATAGGCGGTCCAGACACCGACGAGCAGGATCAGCGCCAGCAGCCAGGCGTAGATGCTTCTATGCAGCCAGCGGACGTGGCGCATCAGGGCGTCATGGCGTGGGCGTCGCGCGCGACCGGCTGAGCACGATCTTGGCGCGCCAGGTCGAACAGCGGCAGAAAGAACTCCGGTTCCTGGGCGCCGGACAAGGCGTATTTGCCGTCGATGACGACGCAGGGCACGCCGTTGATACCCTGGCGCCGCGCGCCGATATCCTCCGCCTGCACGGCGGATCGATCTTCGTCGGACGCCAGATAGCGCAGAGCCTCGGCCCGGTCGAGCCCGGCCTCGGCGGCGATGTCGGCCAGCACACCGGCCAAGCCGATGTCGCGCGCCTGCTCGAAATAGGCCCGGTACAGCCGCTCCGTCACGTCCGGCTCGGCGCGGTGCCGGCGGGCATGGCGCTTCAGGCGATGGGCATTCAGGCTGTTGGGCGTGCGTTCGATCCGGTCGAACCGGAACCGGATGCCCTCGGCGGCGCCGGCCTCGCCGATCGCCTCGTAGATCCGGTCCGCATGAAAGGTCCCGCCGAACTTGGCGGCCAGATAGGCCTGGCGCGGCACGCCGTCCGGCGGCATGTCGGGATTGAGCTGGAAGGCACGCCACAGCAGCCGTGGCGCAGGCGCGCCATCGTGGTGCAGGGCCCGTTCCAACCGCCGCTGGCCGATATAGCACCAGGGACAGACCAGATCGGAGACGATCTCAATGAGCATACCGGACGCCGCTTTCCGCTTTTATCCACCGTGACAGCCTAGACCATCTTGCGTGCAACGGAAAACGCCGGATCACCGGTCGTGGTTCAGCGGTCTTTCCAGAAACGCGGTACATTGACGAATTTGCGCCAGACCTCGGCGAAGCGGCGGCGCGCGGTTTCGGTTTCGGCCGCACTCCAGCCGGCGACCAGACCGGCGGTGCGGGCGCCTTGCTGGTCGTCCTGGGCGGCCAGTTTCGCCGCCAGGCCGCGCGCCACGACCGCGTCGTTGAGCGTGCCCAGGATGTCCTGGATATCGCGCAATGCCGCGATATAGCGTCGGGCGGCCTTGCCCGGGAACAGCGGACGGCAGAATTCGGTGATGTAGCGCAAGCGCTTGGCGTCGATGCGCAGGGTATGCAACTCGCCGACGCTGGCGCCGGACAGATGATTGCCGGCGGCCAGAAAGCGCTTATGGCCCTTCTTCAGCAGGGCCAGCGCGTAGCGGCCGAGCGGTTCGGCCAGCAGGCTCGCGGCCTCCGGGTTGGGCGGCTCCGGCCACAGGCCGGCGTCGAACCAGGCGGCCAGGCGCAGGGACAGGCCCATGAAGTCGGTGGCATTCACGGCGGCCAGCGCCTCGGCCGCGGCACGTTCGCGCAGCACGGCCGCGGTGAAGCCCAGACCCTTCAGCCCGCGTTCCTCACCCAGGGCCGCCAGCAGTGGGCCCAGCGTATCGGCGACGAACACATCCCATTCGCGCGCCTGACCCAACGCGCCGGCCAGCGCCGACAGGTCACGCGACAGCGCGCGGCGCGGCTGATCGGGCAGTGCCTTGCCGAACACCGACAGGACCGAGCGCAGACGCCGCATCGCGACGCGGGCGCGATGGATCTGGTCCGCCGTCATGGCAGCATCCAGGCCGGCGACCTCGAGCCGCAGATCCGCGACCGCCGCGCGGCCGATCGCCAGAATGCCCTGCTCGACGGTCATATGGCCGTCGAGCGCCGGGGCGGCACCGGGTTCGACCCGCCACCAATCCTCGTCTGCGACCAGGCGATAGGCCTGCTGCACCGCATCGTGGGTCGCCAGCCGGAACGGGATGCCCTGATGGAGCCGGGCGGCGAATTCATACAGACCCTGGGCGGGACCGGCCTGCAGCGCCAGTTCGGTCTGGCAGGGCTCGAGCTTGCCGGCGCCGGCCTCGATCTGGGCGCGTTCGAGCGTCAGGCTCAGCTGTGTCTCGCCCCAATGCAACTGCCAGACCGTGCGGTGCAGGTCGAGCGCGAAGACCGGGACCAGGTCGCCCGGTAGCAGGCGCGCGACCTGGCCGACATCGACGCCGGGCAGAAACGCCAGCCGGGCCGGATCGAGCCGCTCGCCGTCGAGCGGGGCGGTCACCGGGTTCAGGATGCGGCCGCCGGTCGGCGCGGCACCGATCGGGCGCAGCAGCTGCTGCTTGCGGCGGCCGATCGTCTCGATCGCGAAGCCGATGCCCTGGCGGCCGATGGTCAGGCCGGGCGTGTCCCAGAACACCTGGCGCAGCCGACGCACGACCGGGCGCCTCTGCGCGTGGGCCAGCAGCAGCTCATGCTTGGCGAGCGCCGCGGCGTGGCGGACGTCGAGATCCAGCAGCAGGCGCAACGACGGCGGCGGGACCGGCGTCGGCGCGGGGGCGTCGGGCGCGGCGTCGGTTTCGACCGGAGGCTCGGTCGCGGCGTCGGTCGGCATGATGCGATGAACTCGGCGGAAAATTCGGGCAGAACCAACGTTCTATGCCAGGTCTGCGCCCGACTGGCCTTATGAAAACGATTTCACGACCAAGCCGTTCCGTACCACGGCCGCGCAGGGGTTGCCGCCGATCCAATAGGACAGTGCCGCGGGCCCTTCGATGTCCCACAAGGCCAGGTCGGCGCGCAGGCCCGGTGCCAGCACGCCGCGGTCGGCCAGGCCTAGCGCGCGGGCGGCTTCGCGGGTGACGCCGGCCAGCGCTTCCTCGGGCGTCAGGCGGAACAAGTTGCAGCCCATCGACAGCATCAGCAGCAGCGACAGCACCGGCGCCGAGCCTGGATTGCAGTTCGACGCGAGGGCCAGCGGCACGCCGGCCCGGCGCAGGGCCGCGACCGGCGGACGCCGGGTCTCGGCCAGGAAATAATTGGCGCCGGGCAACAGCACCGCGACCGTCCCGGCGGCCGCCATGGCGGCGACGCCGTCCTCGCCCAGACATTCCAGATGATCGGCCGAGAGCGCGCCGAAGCGGGCGGCCAGCGCCGCGCCGCCCAGATCCGACAATTGCTCGGCATGGAGCTTGACCCGCAGGCCGAGCGCCGTCGCCGTCTCGAAGATCCGCGCGGTTTCGTCGAGCGTGAAGCCGATGCCCTCGCAGAAGCCATCGACCGCGTCGGCCAGGCCGGATTTGGCGACCGCCGGCAGCATCTCGCGGCAGATCAGCTCGACATACGCTGGCTGGCGGCCCTCGAATTCCGGCGGCACCGCATGGGCGCCCAGAAAACTGGTCCGGATCGAGACGGGCAAAGTCTCGCCCAGGCGACGCGCGGCGCGCAGCATTTTCAGTTCGTTGTCGAGATCGAGCCCATAGCCGGATTTGATCTCGACCGTGGTGACGCCCTCGGCCAGGAACGGCTTCAACCGGCGCGTGGCGCCGGCGACCAGCGCGTCCTCGCTGGCGGCGCGGGTCGCGGCCACGGTCGAGACGATGCCGCCGCCGGCGCGCGCGATCGCTTCGTAGCTGGCGCCCTCCAGCTTCAGCTCGAACTCGCGGAAGCGCTCGCCGCCGAACAGGATATGGGTGTGGCAATCGATCAGGCCGGGCGTCATCCAGCGCCCGCCGCCTTCGATAACGGTCTGGGCCAGCCTGGCCGGCGCGTCGAGCAGGTCGGCACGGGCGCCGACCCAGGCGATATGCCCGTCCTTGATGCCGAGCGCGCCGTCGCGGATCGCGCCGTAGGGCGCGTGCGTTTGCATCGTCGCCAGGTCGATATCGACCCAGACGCTGTCCCAGATTGCCGTCACCCTCGTCTCCGACATAGGCTCTACCGGCAGATCATATCGGAGAAATCGGGTCAATGACCGTGCTGTTTGCTGAGTCCGCGCTGTTGCCCGAGGGTTGGGCGCGCGATGTACGGTTGACCATCGATGATGCGACCGGCGATCTGACCGCGGTCGAAACCGGCGCCGACCCGGCCGGGGCGGAACGGCTGGACGGCCCCGTGCTGCCCGGCATGCCGAACCTGCATAGCCACGCGTTCCAGCGCGCCATGGCGGGGTTGGCCGAGGCGGCCGAGCGCGATCCCGGCAGCTTCTGGAGCTGGCGCCGGATCATGTACCGCTTCGCCGCGGCGCTGACGCCCGACGATCTGGCGACGATCGCGACCCAGCTGCAGATCGAGATGCTGAAGGCCGGCTATACCGCCGTCGCCGAATTCCACTATCTGCACAACGCGCCCGACGGCCGGCCCTATGCCGATCCGGCGGAACTGTCGCGGGCTTTGCTGGCGGCGGCCGGACGCTCGGGCATCGGCATGACGCTGCTGCCGGTGCTGTATCAGGACAGCGGCTTCGGCGGCCTGGCGCCCGGCGAGGGCCAGCGCCGCTTCGTCCTGCCGACCGACCGGTTCCTGTCGCTCGCGGCCGACCTGACCCGGGCCACCGCCGGCGACGGCCAGTTCCGCGTCGGCGTGGCGCCCCATTCGCTGCGCGCGGTGTCGCCAGGCGCGCTCGCCGACCTGCTGGCCGGGATCGACCCGGCGGTCCCGGTCCATATCCATATCGCCGAGCAGGTTGGCGAGGTCGAGGAATCCGTCGCCTGGAGCGGCCAGCGCCCGGTCGAATGGCTGCTGGCGCATCACGCGCTCGACCGGCGCTGGTGCCTGGTCCATGCGACGCATCTGACGGGGCGGGAAACCGACGATCTCGCCGCCAGCGGCGCCGTCGTCGGGCTGTGTCCAACGACCGAGGCCAACCTGGGCGACGGGCTGTTCCCGCTCGAGGCGTTCCAGGCCGCGGGCGGCGTCTGGGGCATCGGCTCGGACAGCCATATCTCGATCAGCCCGGTCGAGGAATTGCGCTGGCTCGAATATGGCCGGCGGCTGGTGACGCTCCGGCGCAATGTCGCGGCCCAGCCCGGGCAATCGACCGGTGCGGCGCTCTGGTCGCGCGCGCTGGGCGGCGGAGCCGTCGCCTGCGGCCGGCGCATCGGCGCCTTGACGGTGGGGTCCCGTGCCGACCTGCTCGTGCTCGACGGCGAGCATCCGCTGACCTATGGCCGCAGCGGCGACCGGCTGGTCGACGCGCTGGTGTTTGCCGGCAATGCGAACCTGGTGCGGCACGTCATGGTCGGCGGCCGTTGGCGGGTGCGCGACGGCCGGCATGACGCCGAAATCGAGACCGCGACCGCCTATCGCCGCGTGCTGGACCGGCTGTTGTGAGCGACAACCCGCTCGAGGCCTGGAAGCTGGCGGCCGAGGAGGGCGCGCGCAAGATGGCGGATTTCGCCCGCAGCCTGTGGCCCGACGAGGAGCTGGAAGCGCGCCGGGTCGAGGTGGCCCATCCACCGGTCGGCCGGTTCATCGAGGTCGATGGGGTCAAGCTGCACTGGATCGAGACGGGGGCGGGCCGTCCGGTCGTGTTCGTCCATGGCGCCGGCGGCATGGTCGAGGATCTGCTGTCGAGCCGGTTCGCGCCCTTGGTCGGCGCCCGGCATCGGCTGATCGCGCTCGACCGGCCCGGCTATGGCCATAGCGAGCGCCCGCGCGCCGACCTGGCCGGGCCCGAGGCGCAGGCCCGCCTGCTGCATCAGGCGCTGGTCCAGCTCGGCGTCGAGCGGCCGATCCTGATCGGCCATTCCTGGGGCGGCGCGCTGGTGCTGGCCTATGCCCAGGAATTTCCGGCCGACACCGCCGGCGTGCTGGTGCTGGCCGGCTGGAGCCACCCGGCGCGCGCGGCGACGCTGTGGGTCGCGGGCCTGCCGGCGGCGCCCGTCATCGGCAGCCTGATGAGCCGGGCGCTGGCCGGCGGGTTGGCGCGCGACATCATCGCCCAATTGTTCGCGCCCGAACCGGTGCCGGCGGGCTTCGCGGATTTCCCGATCGACCTGGCACTGCGCCCGTCGCAGCTGCGCGCCAATGCCGAGGATCTGGCGGCCCTCAACGCCGACGTGGCCCGCCTGCGCACCCGCTACAAGCACATCGCCGTGCCGGTCGAGATCCTGACCGGCGGCGCCGACAAGGTCGTCGATCCGGCGGCCCATGCCTTCCGCCTGGCGCGGGCGATTCCGCATGCCGGCTTCCAGGTGCTGCCGGGCGTGGGACATATGCTGCATCATACCCAGCCCGAGGCGGTGTGCGCGGCGTTGAGGCGGCTGGTGAAGAGGATAGAAGGGTGATCTCAGAAGTTAATAAATTTGTGGGCATTCTTACTGAATTACTTATCGTTGGAAACAATTTCCCATCTTTTTTAAGGAAAATGTCGCCAGCGAAAGAAGAAAAGATCGACTACGAGGCGCGTCGATGATCTTACATAGTGACATTGTTGATGCTTGGGCTGACCCCCGGGTGTGTCGCGGAACAGGTCGAGCCGATACAGGCGCCGCCGGCCAGCAGGTTGAGCGCCAGCACGCCAACCTGGTCAGAACCGAAGTTCAGGCATGGCCGCTGCATCAGACGTTCACCCCGCTCAGCACCGAGCGGCCACCGCGGTGTGCCCCGGGCACGATAGCTCTTGGCGCAATCGTCGCCACGAGCGTTACTCGTTAACCGGTAAATCACTCCAATATGACCACCATGGCGCGTCGCCGCCTTTGCGGGTGGCGCGCCGGAGAACCGTGGCGGGAGGGGGAGGCGTGGATCATAAGAATTTACGGCCACGCCGTCTCAAGCCGGCCGGCGCACGGCGGTTCTCGCTGCAGGCCGCCTTCACCGGCTTCGTCATCCTCGCCTGCCTGTTCCTGGTCGGCATCGACGGGTGGCGGACCTATGTGGCGCGGGTCGATGCCCTGGACGATGCCTGGAAGGATACTTCGAATATCACGCGCTCGATCGCGCATGACGCGGAGGAGACGTTCGACGCCGCCGATCTGATCCTGTTCGATCTGGTCGACCGGGTCGAGACACAGGGGGCCGGCCCGGTCCAACTGGCCAGCCTGCATCGTTATATGACCGCCCGGATCGCCGCCCAGACCCGCTTTCGCGGCATCTTTTTCTATGGCGAGCATGGCGAGTGGCTGGCGACCTCTCTGCCGGAACTGCCCGCAGGCGTCAATAATGCCGATCGGGACTATTTTCAATTTCACCGCAGCGATCCGAGCCGCGCGCTTCACATCGGCGTGCCGGTCAAGAGCCGCTCCGGCGGTGAATGGATCATCACCGTCACGCGCCGCGTCGATCATCCGGACGGCAGCTTCGCCGGCGTCGTGCTGATCTCGATCGACGAGGCGCGGCTGCAGAAATTCTACGAGACATTCGACATCGACAAGGATGGATCTCTCGTCCTCGCGCGGACCGATGGAACCCTGCTCGTCCGTCGTCCCTTCGCCGAGGAGAATGTCGGCAGGAATCTACGCGGCACCAAACTTTTTCGCGAATTGCTGCCGCAGTCGCAGAGCGGCAATGCGGAACTCAAATCGTCGATCGACGGGGTGACCAGGCTGACGAGCTACGTGCAGCTGAAGACCTATCCGCTGGTCGTGCTGGTGGCCGAATCCAAAGCCGAGGCCCTGGCGGCGTGGCGAACGCGGGCGTTGAGCCAGATGACCGCGGCGTCGGGCTTGGCCGCGGTCATCGGCATTCTGGGCTTCTGGGTCGCCCAGCAGAACAAGCATCGTCGCGCCGCCGAAGACGAGAAGGTGATCGCGGCGGAGGAGTATCGGCTGTTGGCCGATTATTCCACCGATATGATCACGCGCTTGGATCTCGATTTCGTCCGCCGCTATGTCTCGCCCTCCAGTACCGAGCTGCTGGGTTACGAGCCCCAGGAACTGGTCGGGCAAAAGCCGATTACGCTCAGTCACCCGGAGGACGCGGATCGGCTGACGGCGATGTATAGCCGCATGGCGGCCGGGCTCGAACGGGACAGCACGACCTATCGCATCCGGCATCGGGACGGGCATTGGGTCTGGGTCGAGGCGGACTTCCGTCTCATGCGCGACGCGCGGACGGGGCTGCCGTCCGAGATCGTCGGCGCGCTTCGCAACGTGAGCGCCCGGAAGGCGGTGGAAGCGGCACTGGCGCTCGCCAAGGAGGCCGCCGATGCGGCAAACCAGGCGAAATCCGAGTTCCTGGCCAACATGAGCCATGAGATCCGGACTCCGATGAACGGCATCATCGGCATGAACGGCCTGCTGCTGCGCTCGCCGCTGGCACCCGAACAGCGGAAACTTGCCGAGGCGGTGCGCTTCTCCGCCGATTCCCTGCTCGCGATCATCAACGACATTCTCGACATTTCGAAGCTGGAGGCGGGCAAGTTCGAGCTTGAGGAAATCGATTTCAGTCTGGAGACGGTCATCGAGGACGCGATCGAACTCATGGGTCCCAAGGCGCATGAAAAGGAGCTGGAACTCGCCGCGTGGCTCGACGAAGCGACGATGCGGGTCCCGCTCCGCGGCGACCCGACCCGCCTGCGTCAGATCATCCTCAATCTCGTCTCGAACGCCATCAAATTCACGGAGCATGGCTTCGTCGCCGTCGAGACCCGCTCCGAGGTCGCCGGGCAGGGTGCCGCCCGGATCCGCATCGCGGTCCATGATACCGGCATCGGCATCAGCGATGCGACCAAGGCCAAGCTCTTCCAGAAGTTCGAGCAGGCCGACGGCTCGATCGCCCGCCGCTTTGGCGGGACCGGGCTTGGTCTGGCGATCAGCAGGCAACTGATCGAGCTGATGGGCGGTGAGATCGGCGTCACCGACCGCCCGGGCGGCGGCACGACATTCTGGGTCGAGCTGTCGCTGCCCGCAGCACCGGACGCCGTGCTGCGCCCCCGGGCCGCGTTGGAGCAACTCGCCGGAACGCGGTTGCTGGTCGTCGACGATCTGCCGATGAACCGGACGATCTTCAGCCGGCAGCTCGGCTCGGAGGGCATGATCGTCGATGAGGCGCCGAGCGCGATGGCGGCGTTCTCGGCCCTGCTCGCGGCCCAGCGCGCCGGCCAGCCGTTCGACGTCGTGCTGATCGATCACATGATGCCGGAAATGACCGGAGACGAACTGGCGGCGATGATCCGCGCGGACCTGGACGGACCGCTGCCGAAGCTGATCATGGCCTCGTCTTCCGGCATGCCGCCGCACGGCAGCGATATCGCCAATTTCGACGCCTATCTGACCAAGCCGATCCGGCATCGAGCCCTGGTCGATTGCGTGCTGCGCCTGATCGTCGGCGAACCGGACGCGGCGGCGGGCGCTGGCGTGGACCTGCGGCTTGAGCCGCCGTCGGTCAAAGGCCGGGTCCTGCTGGTCGAGGACAATATGATAAACCAGCAGATCGCGCTGGCGCTGCTGGCGGATGCCGGCCACGAGGTCGATCTGGCGTCGGACGGCCAGCAGGCCATCGATGGCTGGAAGCGGCGGCGCTATGACCTGATCCTGATGGATGTGCAAATGCCCATGGTGGACGGCCTGACGGCGACACGGGAGATCCGGCGCCTCGAGGGGCCTGGCGACCACATCCCGATCGTCGCAATGACGGCCTATGCGATGCGCGGCGATCAGGAGGCCTGCCTCGCGGCCGGTATGGATGATTATGTCTCCAAGCCCTTCGAGGCGGCGTCATTCCTGACGACGGTGACGCGCTGGCTCGGCACGCCTGCCGATGCCCGCGAAAGTGCCGGCCCTCCGGTCGATCTTCCGCCGGCCTTGCTGGACGAGAGGCACCTCGATCAGCTGGCCAAAATGATGCGGCCGGAGCGCCTCACGGCGATTCTCGGCGCCTTTGCCGATGGAAGTGACCGGCGGATAGCGGATATCGAACGCCTCGATCGCTCGGCGGATCTGAGCGGATTGGCCGCCGCTGCCCATGATCTGATCAGCGTCGCCGGCAATCTCGGTGCCCGTCGGCTTCAGCACGCGGCGGAGGCTCTGGAGAGAGCGGCCCGGCAAGGCGATCTGGCGGGCGTCCGACCTCTCGTGGCCGGCCTATCGGCGGTTGCCGAAGAAACGCTTGTTGTAATGCGGACGCGGCTGCGGATTAGTGATCCGGATGTCGTGACGGAACGGATGGAGCCATGACCCTCGCCGCGGGCGACCGCCGAAGCAAGATCGTCATCGGTGTCGATGACGAGCCTGAAAATCTTTCGTTGCTGAAATCGGTCATCGAAGGCGCCGGCTTCACCTTCATGGGGACGTCGGGCGGTGCGGAATGCATTACGCTGGCCAATCGCGCTCAGCCCCGGCTCATCCTGCTCGATATTCAGATGTTTCCCCAAATGGACGGGTTCGAGACCTGCAAAAAGCTTCGGATATACCCGCAGCTTAACATTGTTCCGATCGTTTTCCTCACCGCCCGCAAGACCGGAGAGGATGTGAAGAACTGTCTGAAGGCGGGCGGCAATGATTTCATCGTCAAGCCGTTCGACCCGGTCAAATTGATCGAACGCGTCGAATATTGGGTCAATCGCCGCATCACATGACGCGATGTCGGCCGTCGTTCAGCCTAAGGCAGCAGCCCGAAGCGCAGGGGCATCGTCGCCTCGTCCTTCCGCTCGTCGAGCAGGACGATCAGCCTGGTCCGCTCGTCCGGTGTCGCCTGGGCCAGGAAGGTGATGAGGGCCGCCAGCGTCTCGTCGCCGGAGGACCGGCGGATGGCGAGGGCCTGGTCCTGCAGCGCCGCGATGCGGGCAGCGTCCGGCATCGGCTTGGCGAATTCGGCCGTGATGTCTTCCAGCAGCGGCTGGCTGCGCAGATGGCGGACGTCGAGCGCCAGCTTGAGCGAGCGATGCAGCGCCGATAGCCCTGCGTCGTCTTTGGGATCGATGCCCAGTTTGCCGCCGAGATCGGCGAAGCGCCGGTCGATCAGGTTGGGCCGGCCCTGGTGGGCCGCGAAATAGGTCGAGCCGATATAGGCGCCGCCGGCCAGCAGGTTGAGCGCCAGCGACAGGCCGGCCAGGATCGTGACGATGCGGCCGCTGCCGCCGTCCGTGGAATGTGCCCGCTGCTCGTTCAAAGCCGATCGCCCCGTCTGCTGGATCCGGGGGCGACCTTAAGCGATTTCGTCCGCATATGCATCGGGCGCATCGCCTCAGGCGGATCGGGCATGCCACGGCCGGCGTGACAATGGCCATAGTGGCTCTCGCCACGACATCATTCCATTGTCGTGGCCGACCACTTTCGAGGTCCCATGGCACGACGATCGCGCGGCCTGCCGGTGCCGCTGCTGGAGGGGCTGGCGCGCACTGGCGACGGCGGCTCCCTGCTGGCGCGACTGCATGCGCGGCTACGCAAGGCGATTCTCGACGGCGCGCTGGCGCCGGGCGCCGCCTTGCCGGCGAGCCGCCGGCTGGCCGAGGATGTCGGCCTGTCGCGCAACACGGTCGAGGCGGTCTACGACCAGCTCGAATCCGAAGGCTTCATCGAACGGCGCCACGGCAGCGGCAGCTTCGTCAGCGGGGATCTGCCGGAGCGGGAGCTGGCGCCGGCCCCGGCACCGCGCGAACGGCGCCCGCCGCCGCCGGCGTCCGGCCTGTCGCAGCGCGGGCTGCTGATGGCGCATCCCTATGCCGGCGAGGGCGCGCCGGTCGGCCGCGCCTTCCTGCCGACCATGCCGGCGCTCGACCTGTTTCCGCGCCAGCTGTGGGCCCGGCTGCTGGCGCGCGCCGCCCGGGCGCCGGGACCGGATCACCTGACCACCGGCGACAGGGCCGGGTTCCGGCCGCTGCGCGAGGCGATCGCCGCCTATGTCGGCTCGACCCGCGCGGTCGCCTGCGCGCCGGACCAAGTCGTGGTGCTGACCTCGAGCCAGCAGGCGATCGATCTCGCTGTGCGGCTGCTGACCGATCCGGGCGACGCCGTCTGGCATGAGGAGCCGGGCTATCCGGCTGCCGCGGCGGCCTTCCGCGCGGCCGGCGCCCGGGTCGTGCCGGTACCGGTCGATGACGAGGGGCTCGATGTCGCCGCCGGCCAGCGCCTGGTGCCCGACGCGCGGCTCGTCTATGTCTCGCCATCCCATCAATTTCCGACCGGCGTCGCGATGAGCCTGTCGCGCCGGCTGCAGCTCTTGGCCTGGGCGGCGCGGACCGGTGCGTTCGTCATCGAGGATGATTACGACAGCGAGTTCCGCTTCCGGGGCCGGCCGCTGGCGTCCCTGCAAGGCCTGGACGAGGCCGGCCGGGTCGTCTATGTCGGCACCTTCAACAAGCTGATGTTTCCGTCGCTGCGGCTGGCCTATCTGGTGGCGCCGCCGGATCTCGCCGAGCGATTCGTGGCGGCGCGCGGGCTGGTCGACGGCCATAGTGCCACCCTGGCGCAGGCGGCGCTGGCCGACTTCATCCGCGAGGGCCATCTGGGCAGCCATCTCCGGCACATGCGCACGGTCTATGAGGAACGGCGCCAGGCGCTGGTCGATGCGGTCGCGGGCCTGGGCGGACGGCTGACGCTCGGGCCGATCGACGGCGGCATGCATGCCTGCGCCTATCTGCCGCCGGGCCGCGACGATGTCGCGATATCGCTGGCGGCGCGCCGGGTGGGGGTCGAACTCCGCCCGCTGTCCCGGCTCTATCTCGGAACCCCGCGTCCGGGTTTCATCCTGGGCTTCGCCGCGGCCGGGCCGGCCGAAATCCGCGGCGCGGTCGAGAGATTGGCGCGCTTGCTGTAAAACTAACGGCTTCTTAACCGCGTCTTTCTTATGGTACCCATGCCTTTCGCCGCATGCGGTTTTTCCTATAAAGAGGACGTTCGGATGGATACGAGTGTGCCGGTGTTGGTCGTCGATGACTACAGCACCATGCGCCGCATCATCAAAAACCTGCTCAATCAGATCGGGTTTACCAACATCGAAGAGGCCGACAACGGCGCTTCGGCGTATGACAAGATGCGGGGCCACAAGTTCGGTCTGGTCATCTCGGATTGGAACATGGAGCCGATGTCGGGTCTCGAGCTGTTGAAGCTCGTGCGGGCCGACACCGCACTGAAGGCGACGCCCTTCATCATGGTCACCGCAGAGTCCAAGACCGAAAACGTCATCGCGGCCAAGGCCGCCGGCGTCAGCAACTACATCGTGAAGCCCTTCAACGCCGAAACGTTGAAGACCAAGATCGCGTCGGTGCTGTGATCTCAGTTCCGGGAGTCGGCAATATGTCGGGTCTCAAGGTCCCCAAAGACCTTCCTGGCGAGCAGTATATCGCCATCGAGGACGCTCTGCTGTCCTCGGAGGCCGGGCGTGCGTTCCTGCGCATGCGGGACAAGCGTTCTGCCGTGCTGGCGGTCGATGAATATCACGCGGGGCTGCGCTCGATCCGGCATTGGATCGAGCAGTCTCAGGTCAAGTCGGCCGGCGACGTCCATCTGGACGTGCTGCGCCGCGAGCTGATCGAGATGGCCTCGTCCATCCGGCGGGCCAAGACCGAAATTTCGGCGATGAAGCCACCCGGCGAAGATGGTCCGGGCAGTACGCGCCGCATCAATCTCGCGACCGAAGAGCTGGACGCGATCGTGCACGCGACCGAGCGGGCGACGTCTGACATCCTCAATGGTGCCGAGCGCATCATGGAGCTGGCCCAGCGCGTCAAGAAGGTCGAGGGCCTGGCCGACGAGGCCGAGCAGCTCGATGTCGAAGCGACCAATATCCTGATGGCCTGCGGTTTCCAGGACATCACCGGCCAGCGCATCTCCAAGGTCGTCTCGACCCTGCGCTACCTGGAAGAGCGCGTCGATGCGATGATCCGCATCTGGGGTCTGGAAGGCGTCAAGGGCGACGAGGTCGAGACTGCCCAGCGCGACGACCGGCCGGACGCCCATCTGATGCACGGCCCCTCGTCGGACGGCGTTGATCAGAGCGAAGTCGATAGTATGTTCTCGGGCGGTTTCGACCCGCCGTCGGCCGCGTCGGTCGAAGACGATTGGGCGGCCGCCGCAGCCGAAGCCCCGTCACCGTCACCGCCACCTCCACCACCCCCTCCGCCGCCACCCCCACCGCCGCCCGTCGCGGCGGCACCGGTCGAAAAGCCGAAGCCGGTGGAGAAGCCGAAGGCGGTTGAAAAGCCGGTGGAGAAGAAAGTCGAGAAGAAGGCCGAACCGGCCGATGCCGGTGCCGCGCTCGATCAATCCTCGATCGACAGCCTGTTCCCATAACAGGGGCGTTCCAATATCGAAAAGCCGTATCCGACCCTGGTCGGGTACGGCTTTTTTGTTGCGGCGAAGCGGGAAACACCGTAGCCAGAAAGCCTCCATGAATATGGAAACATCCCGCTTGATCCTGCGCCGCCCTGCTCTGGCGGACGTGCCGAGCCTGTTCCGGTTTCTGGGCGATGCGGCGGCGATGCGCTACACCCACGCCGACGCCTCGCTCCGGGACTGCCGGCGCCGGATCGCGGTGCACGAGCGGCGGCGTCGCCGCGACGGCTACGCGCCTTGGACCATCGTGACCAAGACCGATGCCCGCATCATCGGCTGGGGCGGTCTGTACGACGACCCGTTCGATCCAGGCTGGGGCGTCGAAATCGGCTATCATTTCGACCCCATAGCTTGGAGACAGGGCTACGCGACCGAACTGGTTGCCGCCTGCACGTCCCTGGCCGACGAGATCCTGCGCCTGCCCGAAATCCACGCTTTCGCCCGTCCCGAGAACACCGTTTCGCGGCGCGTGCTGGAGAAGGCCGGATTCGAGGTCGTGCGCTTCATCCCCGAGATGGAACGCCTGCTCTATCGGCGGAGCCGCGGGCGCGACGCTCTGGTCTTGCAGGGACGGGAAACGGCGGCTGGCTAGCCTCAGCTGGGGCGCAGGGCCGGCATCATCTTTTTCATGGCCTGATCCCAGGTGAAATGTTCGGCCGCGTGGGACGGGCCGCTTTTCGACGCGGCCTCGCAGAAGGCCCCATCATCAACGATACGATCCATCAATGCGATCAAATGATCGAGGTCGGGTTCAAGCGCATCGCCGGTTTGTTCGTCGATTGGGACGGAACGCAGCTTGCTATTGATCCTGAGGGCGAAGGCATCGGTGATGAAGTCGTCTGTCGATCCGCCGCGCGTGCAGATGATCGGAACGCCGCAAGCGGCGGCCTCCAGCACCGGCAGATTGAAGCCTTCCGCCCTGTATGGCGACACGTACGCATCGGCCGCTTGATAGAGGGTGGACATCTGCTCCATCGACAGCGCTTCGCCGCCGTAGACCAGGCGCTGCACGATCAGATTGGCCTGAGATCGCGGGAGGGAACCCATGGTTTGCCGGAGCAATTGTTGCGATGGGTAGAGCCGATCGGCACCTTTCAACAACAGTCTGACATCCGCGCGCCGTTCCGCAACGACAGCGAAGGCCTTCAGCAGGACATCCATGCCCTTGTTGGCGGTCATGGCGCCGGCACTCAGGAATACGAAACCTGAAAGGCCAAGCTTCTTCCGCATTTCCGCCCGCTTGTCGGGTCGTGGCCGGAATAGTTTGGGATCTATGCCGTGGGGAATTATGACAATCCGGTCATCCCCGAAGCCCAGGCGACGGAAGCCTTCGGCGGACCATCGGGACGGCGTCGTAATCGTGACAGATGGATCCGCCAAGGCTTCCCCAAGATTGGAGGTTGCCGTCAGGTAGGATCGCGGCACGATGCGGTGTTCCGAAGTCCCGTACACCAGCGTCCGGCCCGTGGTCGCCGGGGTGAGATCATACGGGAACGTCACGCGCCAGGTCACATCGGGCGTGAAATCGGCTCGCACCTGTTTGATCTCGCGAATCAACCGGTCGCTCTGGTGAGAGAACAGGCCTGTCTGTTTGCGCCAGGTCTCACTCAAAAATGGCAGATCCTTGATCCGGAGATCGATTTCCGGACGCTTCATCAGCGCGAGTAACTGCCATTGATTGACGATCGCGTAGCTGTGGCTCAACGATCTCCAGCCTTCGACAACAAGCTTCAATTTTACCTCAGCCCCAAGGGCTAGCCTATGGCTTGGCGTCTCTTCTGGCGTCGCGAATCCTACCTGATCCGATGCCGCCTTCTATGCCGCATCCGCCTTGTAATACAGCATCGCCACATGCTTCGCCTCGGCGAAGAACAGCCAGCGCTCGACCAGCACGCCGAGGGTCGCGACCGGGGCTGCCAGCAGGGCGGCCGGGGGCCCGAGCGGCGGCACCACCCAACCGGCCAGGGTCAGCAGCAGCGGCGCCAAAACACCCAGGCCACCGGCGATCCGCCGCAGCTTGGCCGCATGCTTGCGCGCGATGCGGAAGCCCATTTCCTTCATGATGTAGTTCGCCGCCGTATGGGGCGGATCGAGTGGGCGGACCTGGCCCAGCGCGCCCAGGCCGGTCGCGGTGCCGATCGTGGTCGTGGGTTTATGGCCGTCGGTATGGCGCCAGTAGAGTGCCTTCACGATCGCCGCGACCAGGATCAGCACTGGCACGACCGGGTGCGGCAGAGGATCGGTATCGCCGATCGCAGCGCCGACGAAGCCGAGCCACAGGCCGCCCGACGCCAGGGAGATCGCCAGATAGCACGGCACGGTCCAGCCATTGTGCCAGCGCGCGATCGGCTTCAGTGAGCGATAAATCATCGCGGTCGCCGCCACGGTCGCGGCCGACAGCAGGCCGGCGATCGCCACCGTCGCATCGATGCACGGGACGGGCGCCGCCAGGATCGGCCAGACCAGGGCCAAGAGCGCGACGGCGAGCAGGCTCAGCATCGCCAGCACGCCCTCGCGGCTGAGCCACGAGCTGCGCCATTGCGAAAAGGCGCGCCAGGCCCGTTCCGGCCGGCCCAGATGGGCGGTCGAGGACATGAGCCCGCCGCCGATGAAGGCGAGCGCCAAGCCCAGCGCGACGGCGCCGAACAGCCGGTCGGTCGGAACCAGGCCCGCCGGCAGGAACAGCGCCAGCAGCATCAGCATGCCGTAGCCGATACCGGAGGCGACGGTGAAGAGGATGACCGAGAAGGCGGGATGCATCAGGCGGACAGCAGCCGATCGAGCCAGCCCAGGAAGCCGGTGCCTTCGGGCATGACCGGCTCCAGGGCGGGACTGGCGGCAGGGGACGAACAGCCACCGCCCTTGGCACGCGGCGGCAGGTAGCGGTTGGTCGGGCGATAGCCCAGCTCCGGCATCAGCGCCATGCCGTCGCGCTCGGCCACCATGCGGGACACGTCGGAGTCGGGGTCGCCCAGATCGCCGAAATGCCGCGCCGAGGCGGGGCAGGTCGAGACGCAGGCCGGCACGCGCTCGGCCTCGGGGCGGGCCTCGTCATAGATCCGGTCGACGCATAAAGTGCATTTGCGCATGACGCCGACATCCTCGTCGAACTCGCGCGCGCCATAGGGACAGGCCCAGCTGCACAGCTTGCAGCCGATGCAGATATCCTCGTTGATCAAAACGATGCCGTCCTCGACCCGCTTCAGCGAGGCGCCGGTCGGACAGACCGTGACGCATTCGGCATTGTCGCAATGCAGGCACGAGCGCGGGAAATGCACGGTCTGGCCGGCCGGGCCGTCGCCGACCTCGTAGCTGTGCACCCGGTTGAACCAGACCCCGTCCGGCTCGGCCTCGTAGGGCCGGTAATCGGTCAACGGCCCGGCGATGCCGCCGGTGTTCCATTCCTTGCAATTGACCGCGCAGGCGTGGCAGCCGACGCAGATGTCGAGGTCGATGACCAGGCCCAGCCTGACGGCGCCGGGGGTGGGCAGGCTGGTCATGCCGGCACCCGCTTCTTCGCGAACCAGCGGCCGTAGCTCAGCTTGTGCGGCCGTGCCGGCAAGCCCGGCGGCAGGCCGAGCGTCGGGAGCATGGCGTCGGGCGCGGCGACCTTCTCCATCCGGACCTTCAGATCGTACCAGGCGGCCTGGCCGGTCACCGGGTCGGCATTGGCATAGCGGTAGCCGCCCGCCTTGGGCGGCAGCAGGTCGCTGATCAAATGGTTCAGCAGGAAGCCGCGCGTCGCCTCCGGCGCATCCGGCGCCAGGTTCCAGGCGCCCGCTCGCTTGCCGATCGCGTTCCAGGTCCAGACCGTGTCGGGATTGACCCCCTCCATCAGCCGGACCTGGGCCGTGATCGTGCCGTGATGGCTCGTCAGGCGCACCCAGTCATCGTCGGCGATGCCCTGGGCCTCGGCGCGGGCGCGGGCGACATAGAGCCGGTTCTCGCCATGGATCTGGCGCAGCCAGGCGTTCTGCGAGCCCCAGGAATGGTACATCGCCATCGGCCGCTGGGTCAGCGCATGCAGCGGGAAGTCGCCGGCCGCCAGCGCCGCCGCCTCGAACGGCGGATACCAGAACGGCAGGGGATCGAAATAGGTCGTGATGCGCGCGCGATGGTCGTCCGGCGGCTGGATCGGGCCATGGCCGGCCGCGGCCAGGCGAAAGCGCTGCAGGCTTTCGGTATAGAGCTGATGGATCACCGGCTCCGGCCGGCCGATGAAGCCCATGCCGACGGCCCAGTCGAGGTAGGTCCGGTTGACATGCTTGAAATAGCGCGCCGCCTCCGGGACCTCGGTCCGCCAGAAACAGCCGTTCGCCCGATAGGCTTCGAGCTGGTTCGGGTTGGGCGGCCCCAGCGCCTCGCACTCGGCATCCTTGCCGCGCCAGCCCGCCAGCAGTCCCTGGCCGGGCGCGCGCTCGTGATTGACGATGTAATCCGGATAGAGCCCCGGATAGCGCGGGCTGCCGTCGTCCCTGATCAGGCCGGGCAGGCCGATGCGGGCACCGATCTCGATCAGCACATCCTGGAACGGCCGCACGTCGCGGTCGATCGGCACGACCGGCTGGCGGATCGAATCGGCGGCGCCGTCGGCGTCCGAGATCGGCCGGTCGAGCAGCGAGATGCAGTCGTGCCGCTCCAGATAGGTCGTGTCCGGCAGCACCAGATCGGCGTAGGCGACCATCTCCGAGGCATAGGCGTCGCTATAGACGATGAACGGGATGCGATGCTCGCCGGTCGCCTCATCGATGTCGGTCAGCATGCGCATCGTCTCGCCCAGCGCCATCGACGAGTTCCAGCTCATGTTCGCCATGAACAGGAACAAAGTGTCGATCGGATAGGGATCGCCGGCCCAGGCGTTGCGGATGACCAGATGCATCAACCCATGGGCGGCGAGCGGCGCCTCCCAGCTATAGGCCTTGTCGAGCCGGCAGGGCGTGCCGTCCTTTTCGACCAGCAGATCCTCGGGTCCGGTCGGAAAGCCCAGCGGCGGCCCGGTCAGCGGCCAGTTCGGCACCACGCCGGCGGGCTTGCCGGCCGGCTTCACCATCGGCGGCGCCGGTTTCGGATAAGGCGGCTTGTAGCGGAATCCGCCCGGCGCATCGATCGTGCCCAGCAGCATCTGCAGCAGGTGGATCAGGCGGCAGGTGTGGAAGCCGTTGGAATGGGCCGAGACGCCGCGCATCGCATGCATGCTGACCGGCCGGCCGATCATGGTCTCGTGCCGTACGCCCTGCCAGTCGGTCCAGGGGATCGGCAGTTCCAGTTGGGAATCGAACGCGGCGGCGGCCAGTTCGGCGGCGATCCGGCGGATGGTCGCGGCCCCGATCCCGGTCTCGACGGCAACCGTTTCGGGATCGTATCGATCGTCGAGGAAGCGGGCCGCCATCAGCTGGAACGAGGGCACGGCGCGGCGACCATCGGCCAGCGTCGCCGTCCCGCCCAGCACCGGCCTGCGCTCCGGATCGAACGCGCGCCCGACCGTGCCGGCGGCGTCGAGCGTCAACGGATGGCCGGATTCGTCACGCGCGATCAGCCCGTCATCCTCGGCGCCGGGGGCGTCGATCACCAGCCAGGCGGCATTCGAGGTCTGGGTCAGCGCATCCTTGTCGATCTTCTGGGCGCGCAGCAGCTCGCGGATCAGGCTGGCGACCAGCAGCCCGTCGGTGCCGGGCCGGATGCCGAGCCATTCGTCGGCGATCGCCGAATAGCCGGTGCGGATCGGGTTGATCGACACGATCTTGGCGCCGCGCGCCTTCAGCCGGGACAGGCCGATCTTCAGCGGGTTGGAGCCGTGATCCTCGGCGACGCCGAACAGCAGGAAATAATTGGAATGCTCCCAGTCCGGCTCGCCGAATTCCCAGAACGAGCCGCCGAAAGTATAGAGCCCGGCGGCGGCCATATTGACCGAGCAGAACCCGCCATGGGCGGCGTAGTTGGGCGTGCCGAACTGGCTCGCCCACCAGCCGGTCAGCGCCTGGGACTGGTCGCGGCCGGTATAGAGCGCCAGGCGTTTGGGGTCGGTCGCGCGGATGTGGCGCAGCCGTTCGGTCACCGTCTCCAGCGCCTCGTCCCACGAGATGGTGACGAACTCGCCCGAGCCGCGTGGACCGACCCGCTTCAAGGGCGCGGTCAGGCGCGCCGGCGACAGGTGCTGCATGATCCCGGCCGAGCCCTTGGCGCACAGCACGCCCTTATTGACTGGATGATCGGGGTTGCCGTCGATATAGCGGATCTGCCCGCCCTGCAGATGCACGCGGATGCCGCAGCGGCAGGCGCACATGTAGCAGGTGGTCGTGACGGTCCGCGCTTCTGGTGCTGGCTCGGCTGGCGTGGTCATCAAGTGCTGGCGCTTCCCCCGAGGCGTTCGCGAATTCGCAGGGGTGATGATGGACCGCCGGGTGCGCGGGGTCAAACCCGGTGCGCAGCCATTCCTACGGGGTCCGAACCTTGAAGGTGCCGAGCCTATTGGCCGCTCGGGCGAAGCGCTGGTCGAGGCTGACGAAGGCTTCGCAGCCGGCCGCTTTCGCCAAATGCAACGCGTCGGCAAAATCCAGCCCGGCTTCCATCCAGTCCAAGGCTTGGGCCGCCAGATCGGCATCTTCGAGCTTGACCTGCTGCAGGCCGGCGAAGCCGCGCAATGCCTTGGCAAGCGTGACGGCGGGGTAACCATAGACGCTGCGAAGCACCCATTCGGTTTCCAGAAGAACCGTCGTGGCGACGAACACGTCGGTGCTCTCGATCAGGGCTCGGGCCCTTTTCGCCTGCTCGGCATGATCGCCGGTCAGATAGCGGACGATGATATTGCTATCGATCGCGATCATGCCGCCGTCGTGCCTCCGCCGCGATCCCTGCGTCCATTTGCTCCAGGCTCTTCGGCTCGCCGGTGTAGCGAAGCGATCCGAAAACATCCTCGGGCAGGGTCGGCGGGAAGATCGGCGCCGCTCTCAGCAGCACGCCGTCCTTCGTGTCTTCCACCAGCAGGCGGGTGCCGGCCGACCAATGATGCCGATCTCGAATCGCCTTCGGCAGAATGACCTGGCCTTTGGTCGACAGCGTGGTGGTCAATCTATCGGGCGGTGCCATGATCGTGCCTCCCACGGCCGAGGTAAGACATCGGTAAGATACGGCTGCATCGATCGGCATGCAAGACGCGATCGAGAGGTCGCCCGTCGGCGCCGATCCGGATAAGCTTGCCATGTCCGCCGTCCGGACCGGTGCGCAAACGACAGACGAAGGAAATCAGCGATGAGCGAGGCTGCACGACCGATCGGCTTCATCGGGCTCGGCGCGATGGGCGAGCCCATGGCCTTGAACCTCGCCCAGGCCGGCACGCCGCTGCTGGTGTGGAACCGGTCTCCGGCCAAGGCCGGGGTTCTGGCGGCGGCCGGCGCGGAGATCGCTGCGGACCCTGCCCAGGTCTTCGCGCGTGCCGCCCTCGTCATCCTGATGCTGGTGGACGATCGAGCGATCGACAGCGTTCTAGGGCGCGGCGGTGCCGATTTCGCGGGGCGCGTGCGGGGACGCACGATCGTCCATATGGGCACGACCGCCCCGGCTTATTCGCGCGGGCTCGAGGCCGATATCCGCGCGGCCGGTGGACGCTATGTCGAAGCGCCGGTGTCGGGCTCGCGCAAGCCCGCCGAAGCGGGGCAACTCGTCGCGATGCTGGCCGGTGACGCGGCCGCGATCGCCGAGCTCCGCCCCGTGCTGGCGCCGATGTGCCGCGAGACGATCGTGTGCGGCGCTGTGCCGAATGCGTTGCTGATGAAGCTCTCGGTCAATCTGTTCCTGATCTCGATGGTCACCGGTCTAGCCGAGGCCGTGCATTTCGCCGAGCGCCATGGCGTCGATCTCGATCTGCTGGTGGCGGCGCTCAACGCCGGCCCGATGGCGAGCGACGTCTCGCGCGTGAAGGCGCCGAAGCTGGTCGGCCGCGATTTCGCAGCGCAGGCCGCAATCTCGGACGTGTTGAAGAATAGCCGCCTGGTCGCCGACGCGGCGCGCGAGGCCGGCATTGCCTCGCCGCTGCTGGACGTTTGCCACGCGCTCTATGGCGAAACGCTGGCGCTCGGCCATGGCGATGCCGACATGGTCGCCGTTCTGGCGGCGCTGGAGGCGCGGACCGAGGATCTGGGATAGCGCGCTCGCGGCTTGCGCCGTCCGGCTCCGCGCGCCATCTTCGCCGCATGACCGAACTCGATGCCCGCGGGCTGATCTGCCCGCTTCCCGTGCTGAAGGCGCGCAAGGCGCTGAAGACCGTCGCCGTCGGCGAGATCCTGGCGGTGCTGGCGACCGACCCGGGTGCGCCCAAGGATTTCGAGCATTTCTGCGCCACGACCGGCAGCGAGCTGGTCGGGGTCGAGCAGCTGGCGGATCACGCCCGCATCGAGATCCGCCGCCTGGTCTGACCGGGCCTCAAGGCGCCGCCGTCACCGTCAGGTTCCGCAGCATCATGCCGCCCGGCGCGATGTCCTGGACGCGGATGCCGTGCAGCCCCTTGGTGAGCGGGCCGGTCCAGGGACCGGCGCCGGTCGGCACGCCGTCGATATAGATCACCTGCGCCGCCGGCGTCGCCGTGTCGGTCGCGACGGTGAAGCTGCCGCCGGCCGCCAGATCGATCGTCCAGTCGATATATTGCGCCGGCTGGGCCAGTGTGCCGCCCTTGGCGGTCGTGCCGGAGGCCACGGCCGCAGTCGAGACCGGCAGCGTCGCCGGCGCCGTCTGGCCGATCAGCGGGGCGGACGGTCCGAGCGCCGTCGCGACAGCGATGCCCTGCAGTTTCGGCGTGTTCTGCTCATGCAGGGTCGGACCGGCGACGCCATAGGTGCTGCCGACCGAATTGAACACGAACGGCACCTCGCCGCCGTCATGGTAGAACAGGCTGATGGCCTGGGTTTCCATGCCGGCGGCGGCGGGGGCGTAATTGGACGACAGCTGCAGCGCCTGCTGGGTGGCGGACGTGCTGCCGGACTCGTTGCCGATATAGAACCCGCCCTCGTAACCGGCGACATGCAGGCCGAAGGCGCGCGCCAGATGGGCGTCGGCGATGGTGGTCTGGATCACCGACATGCTGAGGCCCGAGGCGTAGATCGCGCTCGTGCTGGTGGCGCCGTCGCTATTGACCGAGGCATACCAGCCGGCGCCGGCGCCCCAGAGATAGCTGTTGACCGGCACCGGATTGGCGACATGGGCGACGCCGTCGCCATTGCCGTAGTAGGCATCGAGGAAATCGAGGCCGACCTGGCCATAGGCGCCGGAATCGCCATATTGGAATTCATCGACCGGGCGGATCGTGGTCAGCATCGCTGGGCTGCCCCAGACGCCGCGGAACAGGTCGCTGATCTGCTTGATCCGTTCGGCGATGCGACGCTTGAACCAGACGCTGGCGTCGGTCGTGCCGTCATAGTTCAGCGGCGAATTGCCGGCCGCAACCTCGGCATCGGCGGCGTCGCGCAGTTCCTGATGCTGCAGGAAATACTCGTTCCAGATCTCGTTGGAATATTCGATGTAGACCTTGAGGTTCGAATTCAGCGGCGGGTACACCGGGTTCGCCTGCGGGGCGGTATAGGGATCGGTGCCGTCGCTGCCATAGGCCAGCAGTTGCGCCACCTTGGTCACGTAATCGTCGCTCGCCTTCAGCGGGATGTTGATCCAGACGTCCTTGCCGGTCTCGTTCGCCAGTTCGACCAGATATTCCCAGGCGCCGCCCTTGCCCTGATAGCCGTAGCCGCTGGTCGGCTGGTACTGGCTCCAGTCGCCGGGCTTGATCCGGTCGGTCCAATCGACCTGCTGATTGTCGAGCGTCGACAGATAATCCATGAAACGGATGGCGGTGAAGCCGCCGAGCAGTTGCTTGAATTCCGCGGTGTAAAGCGTGCCCGGCGCGTGGCTCGCCGTGCCGTCGAGCCCGAGCGGGCGCAGTAGGGCGATATTGGTGACGCCGGTTCCGCCGGCGCCGCCGGGCACCCGCCGGGTCGCACCGAAGCCGAACCAGATCGCCGTCGGGGGCGCATTCGCGCCGATCGTCCAACTCACCGAGGTGGTGTTGGTGGTCGGATCGAAGCCGACGCCGGACGGAATGACGGTGCCATAGGTCGTGCCGCCGGCCGAAAAGCTGCCGGCGCCCAGCCAGTCGACCACCTGGGCCTGGCCGGTGAAGCGCAGGTTATAGGTCCCGCCCGGCTCGCTATGGCTGGTCCAGATCGGCAGGGTCGCATCCTCCTCCGGCCAGCCATTGGCATCGACCGCGGCCGGATGGCTGGCGTCGGTATGGTCGTTGTAGCTCTGGAAGCCGTAGGACTGCTTCACCGCGTCGGCGAAGATCAGGTTCGGGTCGTTCGGGCCGGCATAGCCGATGTTGAGCCCCATCGGCGTGGCTGGATCGATCACCTGGGTGGCGATGGTCGGGCTGCTCCAGCTCAATTGAATGCCACCAGTCGCCGTCGCCTGGGAATATTGGACGAGCAGATCGTAGGATTGACCGGCGGTCATGGCGAAGGCGGCCTGTACGGTCCGTGCCGTCGTTCCGCCGTCTGCGAGCAGGCTGGTCCAGCCGGTGCTGCCGGTCGGGCGGATCGACAGATTGACCGGCCCGCTCACCGCCAGCGAAAAGCTGTAGGTCTCGCTCGTCGTGGGCAGGACGCTGCCGAGCCAGGAAACCGACAGGCCCTGAGTGCCGATGCCGGCATAGCCCGGCGAACTGGATCCGCCGGCGCCGGCCGGGCCCCAGACGAAATTGACGCGGACGTCCCGGCGCTGAAACGACGGGGCGCCGGAGAAATTGGGATTGGCATAGTAGGTGCCGAGAAAGCCGCCATTCAGCACGCCTTGGGCCGAAGCGGTGCCCGCGCCGGTGATGAGCATCGCCAGCATTAGCAGGATCGATCGCGTTTTCATCTTTACCTTCCCAGCGTAGATCGCGGCGGTGAAGATGCTTGAGCACGACAATAGCGCGTCGCTGTTGCTGCGAAGGTGATACGCGTCACACTGAAAGATCGTTCCCGTCTGGATCTGCGGAAATTAACATTCTGGCGGACTAATATTGATATGTAACTGAAGGTCAACGCTCGGAAAGGATGTGGTTCTGTATTAATATTGTATGATTTCGATCAATACACGGAGTGGCCGAGTTTTCGCGAGTTTCTCTCGGATTAGTTCTGTGACGCCTGCACGAGCAGACCGGCCTCGCGGTAGAATTGCTCGGCACCCGGATGCAGCGGCAGCGCCAGCCCGTCGATGGCGTGGGCAAGCTTGATGCGCTTGCCGATCGGATGGCCGTTCTCGATCATCTTCTGGCTGCTTTCGTGCCAGAGCGCCTTGACCAGATGGTAGGCGAAATCCGTCTCGATCTTGTCGGTCGTGATCCATTCGGCGCCGATGCCGACCGTCTCGACATCCTCGTCGATGCCGTCGTAGCTGCCGGCCGGAATGCGATCCGCCGCCAGATAGCTCCATTTCTTGCGCAGATGCTCGGCCAGCTCGGCCGGGATCGGCAACAGGCGCAGCTTGGTATTCTCGGCCAATTCGGCGATCGCCGGGACCGGCCAGCCGGCGATCTGGAAGAACCCGTCCATCGAGCCGTCGGCCAGGCCGGCCGCCGACGGGGCCAGCTTCATGTAGCTCGCCTTCAAATCCCTTTCGGCCAGGCCGACGCCGGCCAGGATCAGGCGCGCATCGACCAGCGTGCCCGACTCAGGCTCGCCCAGCGAGATGCGCTTGCCCCTCAGGTCCTTCAGGCTATGGATCGGTCCGTCGGCACGCACGACGATATGCAGGCTTTCCGAATAGAGATTGGCCAGCGCGCGCAGCTGCGGCTGCGCACCGGTCTTGGCGAAGCCGTTCGTGCCGGTATAGGCCCAGCTGGCGACGTCGGCCTGGCACAGCGCCGACTCGAATTGGCCTTTCTCGACCGCCTCGACATTCTCGACCGAGCCCTGGCTCGCCTGTGCCACCGCGATGACGCCGGGCACGCCGCAGGCGCCGCCCTTGGCGCAATCGCGCGAGCCCGGCGGGTTGGACAGCGCGTTGGCCATCTCGCCGCCCAAGGGGAAATAGGTGCCGCTGGGCGCGCCGGTGCCGATGCGGAAGAAGCGGATGTCCGTGCTGGCGGCCTGCACGCGCCGGCCGAATCCCAGCGCCAGGGCCGCAACGCCGCCGGCCATCACCTGGAGCGATCGGCGGCGACCGATTGTCGCCGCGCGTCGATCCACCACCGCGCCGGGGCGGAGAATCGGATCGGGTTGCGAATGCTTCATCGCCGGCTCCGGGAGCGCGAGGGAGATGCCCTGTCGTCCAGGGCCGATGCCCCGTGACACTGCACGAAGCAGGATAAGGAGAGTCGGCCGAAAAACCTAAGACCTCATTGATAAGCGAACGATCGGTCGTGTCGATCTATTCCCACCCGAAAGGGATTTTTCGGCCCTTGGCGATGGTCTCCTGCGGACCAATCTCTGTCACAGGACCAAGCCAGTCGCTATAACCGGCTGAAACGATACGCAAATGAGGGAACCCGTCCGATGATCGCCCATATCACCCTGCCGCGTCAGATGGTCATCGGCGGCGGTGCCTTGAAAGAACTGCCGGGATTGCTGGGCCGTGTCGGGATCGCGAAGCCGCTGATCGTGACCGACCCGTTCATGCGCGACTCCGGCCGACTGGCCGCGGTGACCGATCTGCTCGACGCGGCCGGCATCGCCTGGGGCGTGTTCGCCGACACGGTGCCCGATCCGACGACCGAGGTGATCGAGGCTGGCGCCAAGGCGATCGCGGCCGGCGATTTCGATGGGCTGGTGGCGCTGGGCGGCGGCAGCCCGATCGACACGGCCAAGGCCATGGCGATCCTGGCGGCCAACGGCGGCAAGATGCGCGACTACAAGGTGCCGGCGCCGATTCCCGTGATGGGCCTGCCGCTGGTCGCGATCCCGACCACGGCCGGCACCGGCTCGGAAGTGACGCGCTTCACCGTCATCACCGATACCGAGACCGACGAGAAGATGCTGATCGCCGGCCTGCCGGCGACGGCGGTCGCGACCATCGTCGATTACGAGCTGACGCTGACCATGCCGCTGCGCCTGACGGCCGATACCGGCATCGACGCCCTGACCCACGCGATCGAAGCCTATGTCAGCAAGCGCGCCAATCTGTTCAGCGACAGCATGGCGCTCTCGGCCATGAAGCTGATCTGGAGCCATCTGCCGATCGTCTGCGCCGAGCCGGACAATCGGACGGCGCGCGAAGCGATGATGCTGGGCGCGACCCAGGCCGGCATCGCCTTTTCAAACGCGTCGGTGGCATTGGTCCATGGCATGAGCCGGCCGATCGGTGCGTTCTTCCACGTGCCGCACGGCCTGTCGAACGCCATGCTGTTGCCCGAGATCACGGCGTTCTCGGCGCCCGCCGCGATGCCGCGCTATGCCCAATGCGCCCATGCCATGGGCCTGTCGGACCCGGCGGAGGGCGATCAGGCCGCGGTCGCGCGGCTGATCGACGCGCTGCGTCAGATCAACCGGGATCTGTCGGTGCCGACGCCCGAGAAATACGGCATCGACCGCAAGCGCTATCACGAACTGGCCCCGACCATGGCCCAGCAGGCGCTGGCGTCCGGTTCGCCCGGCAACAACCCGCGCGTGCCGACCATCGAGGAAATGGTCGAGCTCTATGAGCGCTGCTACGCCTAGTCGAGTTCGACCAGGATATCGTCGCCCTCGAGCTTGAGCCTGTAGGTCTTGAGGTCGATCGTGACCGGCGGGTCCAAGGCCCGGCCGGTCCTGATGTCGAAGCGGCCGGCGTGGATCGGGCACTCGACGATGCAGTCGTCGAGGAACCCGTCGGTCAGCAGCGCATGGGCATGGGTGCAGATGTTGGCGGTCGCGTGGAACGTGCCGCCGACATGGTAGAGCGCGATGTGTCTGCCTTCGATTTCGACGGCGATCATGTCGTCTTCGGCGATAGCGTCGGTCGTCGCGATCTTGATCCAGCGGCCGGTCAAGCTCGGGACGCCTTGCGGTGAGGACGGGCGCGGTCGGGAAGTGCGGTCACGGGCGGGGTCTCGGATCAGCCATGGGGAAAAGCCTCGCCAGCCTAACAAGCGCGCCGGTGCCGTCAATGGTGGTCTGGAGGGGAGCGGGTTTAGACCCGGTAGCAGACCCGAAGACCGCCCCAAAGCCGCCCGGCCACGCGAATCGGCGCGGACACATCCTTCATCAGCGCGAACACGCCGCCGCCCATGTCCCGCCGATAGGTCTGCAACATGAACGGCTTCTGGCTGACGATCACCGCGGCCGCGGTCTTGTCGAGATAGCGCCTTCGGTTCCGGCTATTCGCCGCGTTCCAGGTCGGATCCCGTCCCTGCGGCTTGCGGAACTGAGGGTTATGCGTCGGAATCAGTTGGTTGTGGTCGGTCGGCGCGCAGAAGACCATACGCTCGTCCAGGGCCATCACCGGGTCGTGCAGCGGCGGCAGCACCCGGTCCAGGAAGGGGATATAGCGCGTCATATATTGCGGCGGATCGGTCCCCTCGATCGGGACGAGGCGCTTGTCGAACAGGTCGTCGACGGTGATGTCGCCGTTGGCGAGTGCCGCGGCGAAGCATGCCTCGATCTCTTTGGCGACCGTCACGGCCGCCTCGATGAATTTCGTGTCGACGGTTTCGAAACCGGAGGTCGCGGTGAGCGCCATGATCGCTTCGCTGGCACCGAGCACGCGGTGGCTGCGCTCCGCCGCGGTCCGCAGGCTGCTATTCGACTGGGCGACGTCCGCGTTCATTTCATCGACCGTTCCCGCGAAACCGTCGCATCGGCGCGAGATTTCCCCGGTTGCATCGGCGATCCGCGCGGCATTCTCATCGACCCGCCGGACGGCGTCGCCGACGGTCGCCATGACGGAGCCGATCGTCGCCGTGCTGCTGCCGACCGTTTCCGCGCGGCGCGAGCCTTCCGCGCTATGGTCCACGAGGCGCCGGACCTGCTCGGTCAGGCCCGCGAGCGTGGCACCGATTTCAGCGGTCGCCGAACTCGTCTCGCGGGCGAGGGCCTTCACCTCGCTCGCGACCACCGCGAAGCCTTTGCCGGCCTCGCCGGCGCGCGCCGCTTCGATCGTCGCGTTCAGCGCCAGCAGATTGGTCTGACGGGCGATCCGGTCGATGCCGGCCGTGACTTTCCCGACCCGCTGCATTGCCGTCTCCAGCGCACCGAGCTGGCTGCCGATCAGGTTCACGGATGCAACCAGATCCTCGATCGCGGTCAGGGAATTGCGGATCGCCACATTGGAATTGGCCATATCCTCGCGTGCCTTGGCCGCGACATTTTGCGTTTCCACCGCCATGGCCGCGATCTGCTGGTTGCTCTCGATGATGTCGCGTGTCGTCTGTCTGATCTGGCCGAAGCGCTGCGCTTGACCGTCGATCAGGACGCTGACCCGCTCGACATCGCTCACCACGTCGGCAATATCGACGCTCAGCCGGCCGACCTCCGTCGCGACGCTGGCGACCATGGTTCCGGCATCTTCCGTGCGTTCCACGGGGCATGCTCCCTTCTTATCGTTTTGCCCGGCTCGTCCGATCAGCATGTCTTATGGTAACTAATTGAATCTTCATATTAGACTTCCGAAGCAGCCATTCTGTGGAGATGCCTGCCCAGGTGCTGCGGTTTTGGTCTGATGACATGTTCGGGCGAACCAAGTTCAGGCCTGCGCGCCGAACCGCCGGTGACTTGCGAGCCTTGGATCCACGAGTGAATTTGGCACTTCACTCCGCCGCGACGCCGAGTATAACGGTGGAAATATAATGTGAGGCGTCCCTTGTCGTCCTTTGATCTTCAACGCTATCTGCCCTACCTGCTGAATCGCGCGGCGATTCGCATCACCGAAGCTTTCCAGCGCGAGCTGCGCAAGGACGATCTGTCGGTCGTCATGTGGCGCGTGCTGGCGGTGTTGTGGCATGACGGGTCGATGCGGCTGGGTGCCCTGGCCGAGGCGACCAGCATCGAGGTTTCGACCCTGTCGCGGCTGATCACCAGCATGCAGACGCGCATGCTGGTCAGCCGGACCCGCAGCACCGACGATGCCCGCGCGGTCGAGGTCGATCTGACGGCCGAGGGCCGGGCGATCGCAGAACGGATCGTGCCCCTGGCGCTGCAGTACGAAACCATGGCGCTGGCCGATATGCCGACCGCCGACGGCGAGACGCTGCGGCGGCTCCTGACCTTGCTCTACGGCAATCTGTCCGGCTTTCCGGAACCCCGCGACCCATCGGCCGAGGCCTGAGACGATGCGCTCGGAGCGGATGAAGCCGTTCGTCGAGTGGCTGGCCGAGCGCCAAGGCTCGGCCGCGGATATCGCCGAGCTGCATCAGGCGCTGTGCCGGCTGTTGAACACGCTCGGCTATCGCCTGTGGAAGTCCGGGCTGCTGCTGGAAACGCTCGATCCGGAATATAGCGGCGGCCGCACCATCTGGTCGCGCGAAGGCACCGAGGAACTGGAACTGACGCTCAACCTGCATTCGCGGGACTTGAGCGAACAATATGCCCGCAGCCCGCTCAAGGTCATCGACGAGACCGGCCATACGCTCCGCGCGCGGCTCGACGGCTCGGTCCAGTCGCTGCCGCTGTTTGAGGAACTGCGGGCGGAGGGGGCGACCGATTACATGATCGTGCCGCTCGCCTTCATCGATCGGCGGCGCAGTGCGGGCTTGAGCTTCACGACCGACACGCCGGGCGGCTTCACCGACGAGGACGTGCGCGAACTGGAGATCATCTCGACCCTGTTCAGCGCCACGCTCGAGGTGCGCCTGCTGCGCCATATCGCGATCAATCTGCTGGAGACCTATGTCGGCCCGCAGGCCGGCGCCAGCATCCTCGACGGCTCGGTCAAGCGCGGTGACGGCGGCCGCATGCGCGCGGTGATCTGGTATTCGGACCTGCGCAATTTCACCCGCCTGACCGAGACCATGGAGACGAGCGAGCTGCTCGAGTTGCTGAACGAATATTTCGATCTGGTCGGCAGTGCCGCGATCAAGCGCGGCGGCGAGGTCGTGCAGCATATCGGCGACGCGATCATGATCTACTTCACCATTCCCGACGGCTCGACCGACGCCCAGGTGACCGCCGGCGTGCTCGATGCCGTGGCCGATACGCTGGTCGGGCTCGATGCCGCCAACGTGGCGCGCCGCGCGCGCGGCGCCGTCGAGATCAAATGCGGCCTCGGCCTCGATATCGGCCAGGTGACCCACGGCAATGTCGGCTCGCTGCGCCGCCTGTCGTTCAACGTGGTCGGCCCCGCGGTCAACCGCGCGGCCCGGATCGAGACCCTGACCAAGGCGCTGGGCACGCCCATGCTGATGTCGGCCGACTTCGCCCGCACCACGGGACGCCCCTGGCTCAGCGCCGGCTGGCACGCGCTGAAGGGCGTGCCGGATCCGGTCGAGATCGCGCGGCTGCCGTAGCGGCTCCTACTCAAAATATTATTGTTTGACAGAAAATAATTTCGGAAGTATTCCCAGAACCACAACCTCTGGAGATGTCCGATGGGAATGCTTCTGACCTTGCTGCCGGCCCTGGGCGAGGCCGAGCGGCCGATCCATCGGCGGATCCAGGTGCGCAGCCGGATCCTGGCCGCGCTATTCACCGGACTGTTGTGGCTGGTGACGGCGATCGCCGTGCTGTTCGTGTCGGCGGCGCTGTTCTACACCGGGCACCATGTGCTGGTCAGCGCCGAGGGCGTGGACATCATCCTCGGCGGCGTGCCGACGGTGCCGGCCGGCGCCTGGTCGCTCGGCGACCTCCCGATCCGCCTGCGCCTCGGCGGCGTCTTCGCCCTGGTGGTGCAATTCGCCCCGGCAATCCTGGTGCTGGCCAACCTGCGCGACCTGTTCCGGCTCTATGCCGCCGGCACGGTGTTCGCGCGCGAGAATTCCGACCATATCAAGCGGATGGGCCAGTGGCTGATCGTCTATGCGCTGGCACCCTTCGTCAGCGTCGAACTGCTGATCCTGCTCGAGTGCGCGGTCGATCGGGCCTGGTTCCATATGGTCGAGGTCCAGGCGCTGGTGCTGGGCGGCATTCTCCTGGTCATCGCCCAGGTAATGGAGGCCGGCCGCGAGATCGAACTGGACCGGAACGGGTTCGTCTGATGCCGATCATCGTCCGTCTCGACGTCATGATGGCGAAGCGCAAGGTCCGCTCGAACGCGCTGGCCCGCGCGATCGGGCTGACCGAGGCCAACCTGTCGCTGCTGAAATCCGGCAAGGTCAAGGGCATCCGCTTCTCGACGCTCGAAGCGATCTGCCGCTTTCTCGACTGCCAGCCGGGCGACATCCTGGAGTTCCAGCCGGACGCGGCCGAAGCCGGCCTCAGCCAGACCGGCTAACCGCCCCTCGTCCTGCCAAATCCACATCCGGCAAGTGACCGGTCGAGATCGCGCGACTGCCGTAGACCGTTCGGCGGCACGCTCCCACCTCTCAAAAATGGCGGTAGAGCATTGATATGTCTAAAGTATTTTGTACATGACCAGCGCATCGACCATCCCTTTGTCGGGGTGAGCGAACGCGCCGGGCAGCCGGCCGGCGATGTCGAAGCCGAAGCGCTGCCAGAGCGCCACCGCGCGCTCGTTCGTGCTGACGACGAAATTGAACTGCAGGGCGCGAAAGCCCCGCGACCGGGCCTCATCCAGCGAATGGGCGCACATCGCGCGGGCCACGCCGCGGCCGGCGGCGTCCGCGGCAGTGACATAGCCGCAATTGGCGACATGGGCGCCGCCGCCCTGCTGGTTCGCTTGCAGGAAATAGGTGCCGAAAACTCGGTCGCCTTCGACCGCGACGAAGGCCGTGTGTCCCGGTGCCGACCAATAGGCCAGCGCCGCGTCGCGCGTCATGTCGCGCGGCAGGGCATAGGTTTCGCCGGCGCGGATCATCGGCTCCAGAATGCGCCAGATCGCGGCTTCATCGCCGCCTGCAGCGCGACGGATCTCCAGGGTCAACCGACTCGTTCTTTCACATAGGTGCCGGGCGCGTCCTCGATCGGCGTCAGCTTGCCATCGCCGGGCGTGCGCGCCGGCACGCTGCCGCCGGCGAATTTCTCGGACCATTTGTCCCATTCCGGCCACCAGGAGCCGGCCTGCTGGGTCGCGGCCTCGAACCAGGCGTCGGGCTGTTTGGGCAGCTTGGTGCTGGTCCAGTAATTGTATTTCTGCGCGTCGGGCGGATTGACCACGCCGGCGATATGGCCGGAGCCGGCCAGGCAGAATTTCACCGGTCCGCGATAGAGCTGGGTCGCGGCATAGGAGGATTTCCAGGGCGCGATATGGTCTTCCTTGGTCGCCAGGATGAAGACCGGCGTCTGGATCTGGGTCAGGTCGATCGGCTCGCCATGGATGCTGATGCCGCCCGGACGGACCAGCCGGTTCTCCTGATACATGTTGCGCAGGTAGAAGCTGTGCATGGCATAGGGCATGCGCGTCGCATCCGAATTCCAGAACAGCAGGTCGAACGGGAACGGCTCCTTGCCCAGCAGGTAGTTGTTGACCACGAAGGACCAGATCAGGTCGTTGGCGCGCAGCATGTTGAAGGTGCCGGCCATGTTGCCGCCTTCGAGATAGCCCTTTTCGCGCATGCGGTCTTCGATCGCCTGGATCTGCTCTTCGTCGATGAATACGCTGAGCTCGCCCGCTTCGGCGAAATCGACCATGGTCGTGAAGAAGGTGGCACTGGCGAAGCGGCGATCGCCCTTCCGGGCCATGTAGGCGAGCGTCGTCGCCAGCAGCGTGCCGCCGATGCAATAGCCGATGACGTTGACCTGGGTCTCGCCGGTCGCGGCCTCGATCGCGCCCAGGGCCGCGAACGGCCCGTCGTCCATGTAATCCTCGAAGCTCTTTTCGGCCAGAGCCTCGCCCGGGTTGACCCAGGACACCACGAACACGGTATGGCCCTGGGCCACGGCCCAGCGGATGAACGAGTTCTTCGGCTTCAGGTCCAGGATATAGAATTTGTTGATCCAGGGCGGGATGATCAGCAGCGGCCGCCGGCGCACCTTGTCGGTCGAGGGCGCGTACTGGATCAGCTGCATCAGCGCGTTCTGGAACACGACCTTGCCCGGCGTGGTCGCGATGTTTTCGCCCAGTTTGAACGCGTCGGTATCGGTCATCTTGATCGAGAGCTGGCCCTTGCCGCGCTCCAGGTCGTCGAGCATATGCTCGAGCCCCTTGACCAGATTTTCGCCGCGCGTTTCGACCGTCGTGCGCAGCACCTCGGGATTGGTCAGCACGAAATTCGACGGCGCCATCGCGTCGACGAACTGGCGCGTGTAGAAATCGACTTTCTTGGCGGTCTTGTCGTCCAGCCCTTCGACGTCGCGCACCGTGTTCTGCATGAAGCGGGCGGACAGCAGGTAGGACTGCTTGATGAAATCGAACACGGCATGATCCTGCCAGGCCGGGTCCTTGAAGCGCTTGTCGCCCTTGGCCGCTTCGATCACCGGCTCGGCCGGGTGCGATACCCCGTCGTTGCTGCCGAGGAAGCGCTCGGTCGTGCGCTGCCACAGCTGCATGTAATCGGTCCAGAGCGAGACCTGGGCCTGCATCAGCCGGGTCGGATCGACCATCAGCTTGGCCGTCATTTCGAAAAAAGCGCCGGCGATGTTGAACGGATCGCCCATGCCGGCCGCCGGCGGCTCGCTCGACTGTTTGGCCAGAAACTCCGAAACCAGCCGCTGGCTGCGCTCGGCGATGCCGGCGACGGCGCGGGACAGCAGGGCCGGATCCGGCAGCGTGCCTTCGGGATTAGGCGCGTCGTTCATGACAACTCCCTCGCGGATCCTTGAAACCTGGTCCCGCTCGTTCTTCGTTCGGCTTTTCTGGGGCGGCGCTGGAGTGGTGCCGCCCTTCCGCGTCCAGATACGCGAAACCGGCCGACTATGCCATAACAGATGGCCCCTATGTGTCCCCGGCGGTAGGGGTAAGCGGCCGCAAATGCTCGGGCCGCTTGATCCAGGGGCGGCCTCCCTCTAAGACGAGGGGCCGCGGCTTCTTGGCGGCACTCTGCAAGCAGGGGCGGGACGGAACAATCCGTCGACCGGGCTTGCGACACGACAGGCTCGAAGGGGCGAAGATGGGGAACGGCAAGGTGCGGGCTGGCGGATTGAACGGAAAGTCCTGGCGGTCCGCCACGGCGGTGGTGGCCCTGTTGGCGCTCGGCGGCTGCAGCACGCTGGACGCGGTCAATCCGCTCAACTGGTTCCGCGACACGAAGAACGATCCTGGCGCGGACGCGGCCAACTCGGCCAATCTTGAGGCCGGATCGCAGCAGCCCTATCCCAATCTCGCGAGCGTGCCGTCGACGCCGACGCGCGGTCTAACCCAGGCGGAGCGCGATGCGCTGCAGCAGGGCCTGGTCGCCGACCGCACGAATGCCCATTACGCCGATGTGCAGCAGCGTGCCGGCAATGCGGCGGCGGTGCCGGCGCAGCAAGCGCGGGTGCCGGAAGAGCAGCTGACGCCGATCGATCTCAACAACGTCCCGCAGCAGCCGCCGACGCCGTCGCCGACCCTGCCGCGCCCGACCCAACCTGCGGCACCGCGGCCGCTGCCGCCGGTGGCCCCGCTGCCGCCGATCCCGCAGGGGCCGCGCATCACCAGCGTCGCGCCGGTTGCGGCCGGCGGTCCCGGCCATCTGTCGGTCGGCGGCGGGTTGGTGGCGCCGGTCGCGGCGTCGCGCGAATCCGCACTGAAGACGCCGACCCCGCGCGAGGAACCGCAGGCCGAAGCGCCGACGGAACCTCCCGCCGTGCCGGCCCTGCCTCCCGTGCCGCCGGCGCAGCCGGTCCAGCCGATGGTCCAGGGCCATCCGGCGCCGAACAGCAGTTCGCTCAGCGTGGGCGGCGTACCGGTTCCGCCGGCGACGCCGAGCCGTGTCGAACCGACGCCGGGCGTGCCCGATCTGCCCGCGGCACCTGTCGTCCAATCCGCCGCGGCACCGCCGGTGCCGGGCAAGCGTCAGACCTCCGTCTCGGCCGCGCAGATCCAGTTCGCCGCCGGTTCGAACGCGCTGCCGGCCGATGCCGCCGCCACCCTCAAATCCGTGCCGGCGCAGTTGCAGGGCCATGACGGCATCATCCGCGTCGTCGGCCATGCCACCGTGTCCAGCACAGGCGCCGATGTCGCCGGCCAGCAATTGGCCGCGTATCAATCGGCGCTCGCTCGGGCCGTCGCGGTGAAGCAGGCCCTGATCGCGGCTGGCATCGACGCGGCCAAGATCCAGACCGAGGCGGCGGCCGGTACGGGCGACCGCGCCGACGTCCTGGTCGAGTACTGAGCCGATGGTCGGTAGCGCCCCCCTTCGCGTCGGCATTGCCGGCCTCGGCACGGTCGGGGCGGGTGTGGTCAAGCTGCTGACCCAGAATGGCGCGCTACTGACCCAGCGCGCCGGGCGGCGCATCGAAGTGACCGCCGTCTCGGCCCGTCGGCGCGACGCGGACCGGGGCATCGATCTCACGCCCTATGCCTGGCATGACGATCCGCAGGCGCTGGCCGACGATGCCACCGTCGATGTGGTGGTCGAACTGATCGGTGGCGAGTCCGGCCCGGCGCTCCGTTTGGTCGAAGCCGCGCTCGGCAACGGCAAGTCGGTCGTGACCGCGAACAAGGCGCTCCTGGCCCATCACGGCAGCCGCCTGGGCCGGATCGCGCGGCAGCGCGGCGTCGGCCTGGGCTTCGAGGCCTCGGTCGCCGGCGGTATCCCCGTGATCAAGGTGCTGCGCGAAGGGCTGGTCGGCAACCGGATCAGCCGGATCTCCGGCATCCTGAACGGCACCTGCAACTATATCCTGTCGACCATGCGCGACACCGGCCGGGCGTTCGACGACGTGCTGGCCGACGCGCAGAAGCTGGGCTATGCCGAGGCGGACCCGACGCTCGACATCGACGGCTTCGACGCCGCCCATAAGCTGGCCGTGCTGGCCGGCATCGCATTCGGCACGCCGGTCGATTTCGAGCGGGTCTATGTCGAAGGCATCCGCCATATCTCGCCGCTCGACATCGAATATGCCGAGGAGCTGGGCTATCGCATCAAGCTGCTCGGCACGGCCGTGCGGACCGAACGCGGCATCGAGCAGCGCGTGCATCCGACCATGGTGCTGGCGTCGGACGCGATCGCCCAGGTCGACGGCGTGTTCAACGCCGTCGTGATCGAGGGCGATCATGTCGGCCGCGTCGTGCTGCAGGGCCGCGGCGCCGGCGCCGGCCCGACCGCGTCGGCCGTGGTCGCCGACCTGGTCGATCTCGCGGCCGGCCGCCAGTCGCCCGCCTTCGTCGAAAGTGCCGAGAGCGGCAACGGCACCGTATCGATGACCGAGCATGACGGCCCCAGCTATATCCGGCTGATGGTGCGCGATCAGCCGGGCGTGATCGCCGACATCGCCGCCGAACTGCGCAACGAGCGCGTCTCGATGGAGGCGATGATCCAGCGGCGCCATCAGCCAGACGGGGCGGTACCGGTCGTGCTGACGACGCATCCGAGCAAGGAAGCGGCCTTGAGCCGGGCGCTCGAGCGCATCGGCGCGCTCGATTCGGTGATCGAGCCGCCCCGAATGATCCGCATCGAGCTGTGACACTTTGCGTCTTCCGGTCGAAGACGCGTAAGTTTGTGCAACGAACCGCCCGCCCGCGCAGTTAGCGGGGGGGCACGAAACGACCGAGACCGGTCCCGCGGACGGGATTGCCGGTCGACCGGACATGGGGAATGAGATGACGCAGATCACGACGATGGACCGCAACCTCGCCATGGAGGCCGTGCGGGTCACCGAGGCGGCCGCCTTGTCCGCCGCCCGCCTGATGGGCCGCGGCGACGAGAAGGCCGCCGACCAGGCCGCCGTCGACGCGATGCGCACCGCGCTCAACAGCCTGGCGATCGACGGCACCGTCGTGATCGGCGAGGGCGAGCGCGACGAGGCGCCGATGCTCTATATCGGCGAGAAGGTCGGCACCGGCCAGGGCCCGAGGATCGATATCGCGCTCGATCCGCTCGAGGGCACCACCATCACCGCCAAGGGCGGCGCCAATTCGCTGGCCGTGATCGCCATGGCCGATGCCGGCGGCTTCCTCAATGCACCCGACGTCTATATGGACAAGATCGCGATCGGCGGCGGCCTGCCCGAGGGTCTGGTCGATCTGGACGCGACCCCGGCCGAGAACCTGAAGGCCCTGTCCAAGGCCAAGCAAGTCGATGTCGCCGACCTGGTCGTCTGCATCCTGGACCGTCCGCGCCATGCCGAGCTGATCGAGGCCGTGCGCGCGGCCGGCGCCCGCATCATGCTGATCTCCGACGGCGACGTCGCCGGCGTGATCGCGACCAGCCAGCCGCGGGCCGGCGTCGATCTGTACATCGGGTCGGGTGGCGCGCCGGAAGGCGTGCTGGCCGCTGCCGCCCTGCGCTGCATCGGCGGCCAGATGCAGGGTCGCCTGCTGTTCCGCAATGCCGACGAGAAGGGCCGGGCCGCCAAGTGGGGCATCACCGACCTGGACCGCAAGTACGGCCTGACCGATCTGGCCTCGGGCGACGTCATGTTCGCCGCGACCGGCGTCACCTCCGGCAGCCTGCTCGCCGGCGTGCGCCGCATCCCCGGCGGCTTCTCGACCGAGTCGATCGTCATGCGCTCCAAGAGCGGCACCGTCCGCATCATCGAGGCGCAGCACAACCTCGAGCGCAAGACCAGCTGGAACGCGTTTGCGCGCTAGCACTTGAGGCTAAATCCGCGCGGCGGCCCACTGCCGCGCGGACCGGCTTTCCCGAGAAACATTGATCTGGGGGGCCGAATCGGTCGAGTGTTCGCGGATCAGCGATCCGACCGAACGGGATAGACAGACCATCATGGCGTTGGCAGCGGAGCAGACGGCCGCGATCCGGGCGTTTCTGGGCGTCGAGCGGTCGCTGGGCGGCAAGCGCTGGCGCCAGCGTTCGGGCGACGACCGCATGGGCCTGGCGATCTCCCAGCGCCTGTCGCTGCCCGAAGTGGTCGGCCGTATCCTGGCGGCGCGCGGGCTGGAGCCCGACACGGTCGAACGCCATCTGGCGCCGACCCTGCGCGACAGCCTGCCCGATCCCAGCACACTCATGGACATGGACCGCGCGGTCGCGCGCATCGCGCTGGCGATCGAGCGGGACGAGCTGATCGCGATCTTCGGCGATTACGACGTCGATGGCGCCACATCTTCGGCCCTGCTCAGCCGCTTCCTGACCGCGGTCGGCGCGCGCACCCGCGTGCATATTCCCGATCGCCGGACCGAGGGCTATGGCCCGAACGTGCCGGCCCTGCTGGCACTCCAGGCGGCCGGTGCCGGGCTGGTGGTCACGGTCGATTGCGGCACGACCGCCCATGGTCCCCTGGGCGCGGTCGCGGCCGCCGGGCTCGACGTCATCGTGGTCGATCATCATGCCGCCGAGCCGGCCTTGCCGGCGGCGGTCGCGATCGTCAATCCGAACCGGCTTGACGATACCTCGGGCCAGGGCAGCCTGGCCGCGGTCGGCGTGACCTTCCTGCTGATCGTGGGCTTGAATCGCGCGCTGAAGCGCTCCGGCTGGTACGGCGAGCATCCGGCGCCCGACCTGCTGCAATGGCTCGATCTGGTGGCGCTCGGCACGGTGTGCGACGTGGTGCCCCTGGTCGGCCTGAACCGCGTATTGGTCGCCCAGGGCGTCAAGATCATGGCGACCCGGCGTAATCCCGGGCTGGTGGCGCTGGCGGATTCTGCCAATGTCGCCGAACGGCTCGACGCCTATCACCTGGGCTATGTACTGGGCCCGCGCGTCAATGCCGGCGGCCGGGTCGGCCGGGCCGATCTCGGCACCCGCCTGCTGTCCTGCGACGACCCGGTCGAGGCGCGGCGGCTCGCGGCCGAACTCGAGCAATTCAATGCCGAGCGCAAGGAGATCGAGGCGCTGGTCCAGGCCGCCGCGATCGACCAGGTCGAGCAGGCGGGCGAGGGCGGCGGCGCGCTGATCCTGGCCCATGGCGCCGACTGGCACCCGGGCGTGATCGGCATCGTCGCCGGGCGCCTGAAGGAACGTTACAACCGCCCGACCTGCGTCATCGCCTGGGAAGACGGGCCCGACGGGCGCATCGGCAAGGGCTCCGGCCGCTCGGTGCCGGGCATCGATCTGGGCTCGGCCGTGATCGCGGCGCGCCAGGCGGGATTGCTGATCGGCGGCGGCGGCCATCGCATGGCGGCGGGCTTTACCGTCGCCGAAGCGCACATGGCCGCGTTCAGCGCCTTCATGGCCGCCCGGCTCGGCGGCGAACAGGTCGGCATGGACCTGACGCCGGAGCTGGGCATCGACGGCATGCTGTCGCTGACCGCGGCCACGACCCAGCTGCTTGAACTGCTCGCCGGCCTCGGCCCCTATGGCGCCGGCAATGCCGAGCCGCGCTTCGTGCTGCCGCGCGTGCGCGTCATCCGCGCCGATGTGGTCGGCCTGAACCATGTCCGTTGCATCCTGGCCGCCGGTGCCGGACCGGAGCGGATGAAGGCGATCGCGTTCCGCGCGCTCGAAACCGAGCTCGGCGCCGCCCTGCTGCAGACCGGCGGGGCGACGCTGCACATCGCCGGCCATCTGCGCCTCGACAGCTGGCAGGGTCGGACCGGCGTGCAGCTGCTGATCGACGACGCGGCCCCGGCCCATGCAGGGTAGGGCTGCGCCGGACCGGGGTTATCCCCGCGCTTGAAGCGCTTGCATTCGGGCGTCTGTCCCTGTATCTCGACCGGACTGTCCGCCGCCCGCTGTCCCCATCGTCTAGAGGCCTAGGACACCGCCCTTTCACGGCGGTAACACGAGTTCGAATCTCGTTGGGGACGCCAGGGAAATCAAGGACTTAAGGCCGCCTCCGGGCGGCTTTTTCGTTTCGTGCGGAAATTATATTGAAAAGGTGCCCCGGGAGCCGCTGGAAATGGGTGGACGACGCCAGCCCAGCGGCACATGTCAGAACCCCTGTTTGCGGCAGATTTCGGCGGCATCCGGGCGGATAGCCTTCTGGACGCCCACCGCCGCAGACATTACCGGCAGCGTTGGGATCAAACACCATCGCCACCTTTGCCACCGTTCTGCCGACTGGTTTCACGCAACGGCACCTGTCGCAGTTGTTCGTGTGACACTGCAAGGTCCAATCAGAGTGTTGGCCTTTGCACGATTGACCGGCCATATCGAGGGGGAGGGAGCCCGTTCGGATGCCAACTCGGCAAAGTTTGCCGATCGGCAAATATGACCGGGCCCATTTCTTCCGACTGAAAATATGTTTGCGCGGACTGAATTGGCTGACCTTCAATAATTTGGTCCCGGCACGATAATTGCCAATCTGTAGATGGGGTCAATTGTTTTTGGGGATCTTTCGATGACGTCGTCACTTGCACCATTAATCTCGGTCGGGACCCTTTCTGGCAACCTGCCTACAGGCGCAGGCGCAATGACCCGTGGCGGCCCTCCGCTTGCCGCGGGTGCGTCTCCTTTCAACGTCGTTATGCTGAATGAAAGCAATGCCGTCACTGGTATAACTTTCCAACCGTTTGCGGCGCCGAAAGTCACCGACGATGGGGCAAATTCGGCGCTCACGCAGCAGACACTTCTGCTTGCTCAGGAACAATGCCAATCATGACCTGACGACGTGATCCGACACCGGGCATTCATCCGGCTACGATCGAGCCGCGGCGGTGACACGAGTTCGAATCTCGTTGGGGACGCCAGCGAAAAGCCCAGGAATTTCCTGGGCTTTTCTTTCGGCCTGAGGCCCGATCGCCGGAACGCCAATTTCCCGATATTTTTCAAAATATTAGCTTTCATAATCCTGATTTCGTGAGCGTGCTTGCGAAATCTTGAGTTGCGTTCTGGGTTTTAAAAGAAAATCCACGGGTGCTATCGTGATCTGGACAGGATCACGCTCGAGATGAAAGTATCAATTCTACGCATCGTAGGGTCTACGAGACGTAAAATGCTTTTATAACTCAGTGACGTGTCCTTATTTAAAAGACTTATTGTCGATGTTTATTTTTTGTAACAATATATTTTGTTTGTCTATCCTGTTGCGCTCTGCACGCGAAACGGGTTCAATACCATCGCGATTCTCAAGAAAATTCTCGAAACGCACGAGCCGTGTCAGCGATAAGGCGGAATTCGGGTGTATCAGTTCGTTTATCGGACGCTGGCGGAATGAGCAGAAATCCGACCAGCTTCTTCTTGCCATCGACCTTCGAGGAGCGCGGCGCGGTCGCGCCCTTCACGACGCCCAGCCTGGCGATGAGCCGGGTTCGGCCGGACGATCGCCACGGGCTGGTGCTGATGATGCCGAACATGGGCGGCGGCGACGGCGCCTATGTCGTGCCCTGGGGGGCCGTGTCCGACATCGTGTCCATGTCGGTCCATGACCGGGCTCTGCATGAAACCGTGCTGGAGGATCATGCCGTCACGCCCGACGCGATGCGGATCGCATCCTTGAAGGTGGCGAAGACCGGCCTGGCGGGACCGCGCGCCGCCTATGCCGCGAAGAAGCAGCTCGAGGCGGAAGACGAGCAATATGTCGAGACCAACTTCCTGCTGGTCGTGGCGCTGCTGACCTCGCTCGGCATGAGTTCGCGCGAGCTGTTCACGCTGCAGCCGGACAGCGACGCCTGGCGCAATCTGGTGCGGGGCATGCTGCATTCCGGCGGCCAGCAGCTCGGCATCGATCTCGCCACGGTCTATCAGCGGCTGGGCAAGATGGCCCGGATCCTGACGCCGATCGGGCTCAAGGCTTCGCGCCAGGACGGCCGGCTGCGCCTGCTGATGAACAAGCTGGTCGATTTCCGCGACGATCTGAAGGCCTGGGGCGCGCGGGACGTGTCGGACGCGGCGCCTTATGCCGAATTTGCCAGCGAAGTGGCCGACTTCACCCTGCGGATCGCGGGCCGGACGTTCGAGAGCCTGGACGCATCGATGCGCGATATCCCGAATGTGATCGGTCAATGGGGCGACCAGGTCCAGGTCGCCACGGCCGCGGCGGCGCGGATCTCGTGGTTGCTGGACGGCTGGGACTATATCCTGGCGATCTGGGCCCGGGTCGAAGATGCCCATGCGATCGACCAGCGCGAGGCGGTGTCCCAGCTCAAGCTGGTGCTGCCGATCGTGCCGCGCGACGAAATGGACGCGGACGAGGAGGCGCGCAAGCGGCGCCAGTCCCTGACCGGCCACAAGCGCATGAAGGCGATGGTCAACTGGCGCACCGGCGAGCTGGACGACGAACTGGCCGGACGCATCGCCGACATGAAGATCAAGGCGGCCGAGATCGCCTCCGGCCTGCATCGGGGGCCGGTGAAGGACCCGAAGCTGGCCGCGGATATCGCGGCCGAGATCGACCAACTCGAAATGCTCAGCCGGCACGAGAGCGTGCGGCTGAAACTGATCGAGGGCGCGGGTCGGATGAACATCAATTACGATCTGGATGCGATCACCCGGCAGGAAGACCTCAAGGCCGCGGCGGGCGGGATCGTCGCCCCGCCGGTCCGTGCCGCGTCGCCCCGGGGGGCGATGGCCAGGGCTTGATGGGGATCTACGAGAACAGGAGGTCCTTCCGGGTCAGCGACACGAGCGCGTCGCTGATCGCCCAGGCGGCCGCCATGTGATCCGGATTGGCGGGATCGAAGGTCTCCTCGGTGGCGATCATCAGCAATCCGCCATCCGGCGTCGGCTCGCACAGCACACCGGACGGCGGGGTGATACGGCTCAACAGTGGCGGCGCCAGGTAGGTCATCCAGGCTGGGGCGAACATGCGGTCGGTCTTGCGTCGCAGTTCGCCGATATCGCCGCCGATGGCTTCTGCCGAGGTTGCGCCCCAGATCCGGGCCATCGCCATCATGACCGACTTGAAAACGGGATAGGCAATCAAGGCCGGGGCGGGTATTCGTTGGTATTCCGTTGAAAATACCCCGCTGTTGCCGAAGAATTTCCTTCCCCAGTGACCGTTGTCGCGGACCCGCAGATCGACGGTTTCAGAGGTGGATTCGGTGCTGTTCTTGATGAGGAACGCGTAACCTTCTCTGGGCGACGGCTCGTCGAAATCGTCCAGGGTGACGCCCTGCTCGATGAGGCTCGAAATTCTCGGGCGCGCTTCGGCGATCGGGACATATTCCTGGGCGACAAGATCGGTAAACCACCAGGATTCCAAAAGAGGATGGATTCCCTGTAAGGCTTCGACGCTGCGCAAAAGACGCTCGCCGATTTCGGCGGGTGTCGCGTCCCGGTCGCCCCAGGAAAAGCTTAGCGAAAAACTATCAGAGCCCATCGTCATTCTCCGACCAGGGTGTGTAAATCACCGTGACGTTTTTTAGCAAACAATCGTCTTTGAATATTTTCCGGGCATATTCTGCGGCCCCGTATTCGGCGAAATGCCACTCGATCGGACGCCCGCCGCTGGCCTTCACCTGACGTTCGGCCTGGGCTCTCCAGGCAGCGCCGAAGATATCTCTCATAAAGGATTTTTCCCGCGCGATGGGTCCGGCGTAACCGGTGCCTTTCGCCTCGATCAGGATACCGGTCTGGCGCTGGCAATCGTCATAATTTACGGGTCGGCCGCCCGCGGGATTGGGCAGTTGAACCCCGAACCCGCGCGGCGTCGGATTGGCCGGGTTGATCTGCCGCTTGACGTAATCTTCGTAATCCTTGTCCTTCTCGCCCGCGAGCGAGGTGCGTCCGGCCTTGTCCTTGCCTGGGACGGGGCACAGCTTCGGGTCTTCATCCTCGTCGGTATCTTTCGGCAATTCCGCGCGGATCGCCGCGGTGTCGAGCAGCAGACGGTTGTCGAGAATCCGCCCCACGACCTGCTTGCGGTCATCGTAAAACTGCCCGTCGGCCCCGAGATTGGCCGAGAGGACGATCTTGCCGGTGCCCTGCGTGATCTGAAGCGTGGTTTCGTCCTGGTCCCAGGCGTAGCGCAGGTCACCGTCGCCTTCGATCCGCCCTTCCATCCGGCGCCCGCCGGTGCTGGTCGGGATGATCAGCAGGCCGAGGGTGGCGACGGGAGCCATAACCCGTGCCGCGAAGCCGGCCAAAGCGAGCAGATCCGTCTCCGACAGCGTTTCGAGGAAGCTGGCGCTCCCCGCAGTCCATTCGCCGCTCGCCCGCCCGTTGCCGGGCAAAACACGCAATTCCGTATCGTCGAACAGTTTGCGATAGCTGTCCGGCGGGGCCAGACCGAACGCCGCCAGGACGTCGCGAAGGTCCGTGCCGGCCGCGATCATGCCGTCGGCGATAAACAGACGTTTGGCGGCCTCTCGGGGCTCGTCGAGTTTGGGCAGGCGGGCGAAAGCCAGGTGGATGGCGGCCAGACAATCCTCGCCCAGGCTCCATTGCCGGGATGCCTTATGGACGTGTTTGAACACTGCGAGCGATACCGGGCGCCCGTAAGCGACCGACAGGAGCGTCAGCGCCCGGGCTTCCGTTCCCTCCAGCTGCAACCGTCGCCTGCCGGACGATGCGGCCGGGACAAGCACGGTGCCGCGCCCGAGCACCAGCCCATCAGGCTCCAGGCTCAGGCCGGCATGGATCGGCCGGAACCGGGCGCTTTCATGCCACTGCTTTTGCAACCGCTCCATCGACATCCGCAACCCCAGGACGATCTGCTTTCGCGTGCGATCATCCGAGATCATATCTTTTTGTCAAGAACATATAGGGAACGATTTTACGACCCACCCTTCGCGTACCAGCGCGATGCCGGCAATTGCCAGCCGCGATAGAGCGCCAGCATGCGCAGCGTGAAGCACAGGGCGGCGC
>Ga0302314_10000365_pt1 | contig 82849 bp, 58 predicted proteins | sample III_Palsa_N2_3_FD_200533 | JGI IMG/M metagenome (GOLD analysis project Ga0302314, IMG submission 200533) | Peat permafrost microbial communities from Stordalen Mire near Abisko, Sweden - III_Palsa_N2_3 | ecosystem: Environmental > Terrestrial > Soil > Palsa > Peat permafrost | place: Sweden...
TTCTTCGGCGCGCCATCGATAGCGCCCTGGGGCAGGATGACGCGCAACTTGTTGTAGGCGTTTTTGACAATGCCTCTGGCGATGAAACAAGCAACATGGTTTCAGAGTGGTCTGTCGCCGACCCGAGAGTTCGTTACTACTGTCATGAGCGAAATCTTGGTGCAGCGGCCAATTTCGAGTTCGGATTACGCACTGTAACAACGCCATTCTTCTCCATCTTGTCTGACGACGACTATTTGCTTCCGGGCTTCTATCGACAGGCATTGAATGACCTCACCCAACATCCCGAAGCAATGTTCTGGGCCGGCCTGACATTGAATGTTGATGAGGGCGGTAGGATCTGGGATGCGCGAGTGGACCGTTGGTCAAGGGAGGGCCTATTTTTTCCCCCTGAAGGGTTGATGGAAATGATGCACGGGCTGGCGCCGACTTGGACAGGTATCTTATTCAGGCGTGAAATTCTTGATCGCGTAGGTCTTCCTGATCGGGAAACCCTCGGTCCATCGGATCTGGATTTTACCTTGAAAGCTGCCGCAGCCTGCCCATTTATCCTGCGCAAGTATCCATCTGCGGTATTTACGCTAAATTCTGCGTCATTCAGCGCAGTGCAGCCGTTATCTTCGTTCTGGCCAGGTTGGCAGAAAATGTTTCTCAACATCGAGACCAACGACGCGTTGGATGATCATGCCAAGAAAGCGGCGCTCGTCGCCTTGCATAAAGATGCAAAGCGCATGTTGCTCAGGCGTGGTGCGAATGCGTTGTCTGCCGGGCGCTACGATTTTTCAAGAGGTGCGGCAGATGTATTGCGGACATATTATGGGAAAATCAGTCATTCTTTTCTTTTAAAGTCTATAGCGGCTGCATGCGAACGATTCTCATGGTTTCAGCGCGCGTATATATATTTATATCGAAAAACTGAAAGTCGCATGGTGAACGCTAGAGCGCCTTTGGAGTCTCGTTTCGGACATCTTGTCGGCCGAATCGTATGGCCGGGCGATCAATAGGTCGACTCAATTTCTTGCTTTCATCCATTCTACGACCTGCTGCTTTGCATGTTCACGCACGAGAGGTGCCGATAGAGCCGAAGCAGCTAGCGTTGCTGCGCTCACGAGAGCCAAGATGAAAAGGCCCATCGGGTTACGCGAGATGGGAGGGAGTAACCAACCTGCTGGTAATGCAACTACTGTTGCTGCGATTGCGGGCGGCAATAGATCCCTTAGATACCATGTGCTCATTTCCCCACGCATAAGGTGACGGTGCATCAGTGGTATGGCTATGGCAACAAATCCGAAGTTGATGGCGAACCATAGGCAAGCCGCGCCAACTATGTCGTATCTACCAACTGCCCATATACAAAAAGGTATGCCAAGAATCAGAGCAACCAGGTTCGCCCCCACGGTAAGTCGCGTCCAGCCATATGCCAGCTGAAGTGCGTAAGGCAAATTCATCAATCCGTTGAGCGCGGTGCCGGCTACGAGGATAGATAGTGGCAGAGCTAGTTTCGTTGCCGTGGTTACGTCGCCTGTCCACAGATAGATCACATCTTTGGAGAAAACCATCAGCACTGCCGCTATCGCGGCCACGACTACGCCCAAATATTGATTGCTCAGATGATAGAGGCGAGTGAGCGCCGTCTGCTCCCCAAGCGAAGCCAACTTGCTGTAGCGCGGGTAAAGAGCATTGAACATGGGTTGAATCATGCGACCCATGCCGGCCGCCACACTCATTGCCAGGCTAAAATAACCAAGCTCCGCCAAAGGCCGCGTCGCGGAGAGCACAATGCGGTCGAGCTGGGTCACCGTGATAGATAGGGCCATGATGGCAAGCAAGCCGCCCGCGAACCGGCCCGTGGCGCGAATTTCCTTGAAACGAAATCGCGCGTGACGGCATGTGCTAGTTGGCAATAAGCGCCACAGCACGGCGGCAGATACTAATGACTGGCCGGCCCCGACAGCGGCATACCACCACATGAATGCCAGAATTGTTGGGGAAACCCAATAAAGCACAAACACTACACCAGCGCCGCGCAGCGTAGCAAAACCAGCGCTTATCATATTCAACACCGGCTGCTTCTCAAGTCCGGACAGACCGTTGGCGTAAAAACTGCTGGGCCATTGCAGTGCCACTGCCAGGCCCATTACGGCGATGGCATGCGCGGTTTCTGCGTGAGTCAGATGATCTGGGTGCAGCCAATGATTTGACAATGGTTTGCTGGCAAGCAAGATCAAGAGTGCAACAGCTAGCGCGATCGGCCAAACCAACCATTCAAACGTGCGGATCAAGTCGCCTGACGTCGGGGCAGTTTTGGCATTGTGAATACGGCGAGCTAGCTCCCGGTTCAACGCGCCGCCCATGCCCAAGTCGAACAGCATGGAAAGTGCCTGAATACTCAACATCAAGCCAACCAGACCGAACGCTTCCATGCCAATCTTTTGGATATAGAGAGGGATGAACGCCACTGCCATTATTGCCATCCATATCTGTCCAGCGTAATTGGCGAGGATATTGGTTCGTAGCACTGCCATTGAGAGCGATCTATATCCGGCGAAGGTAGCCGTTGGGGGCTACCGTAATAAGCAGCTTATTCTGCATCGCGGCATCGACTTCAAAAGCTAGGGGTTCGCCATTCGCCGCCAGGTGGCGCCCCTCTTTCAACCGGTTCAAATATTCCCATACCGCTGTTTTAGGGTTGTCGCCTTTGCCCCACGGTCGGTCAGGGAACATGGAATCAGGCAGGTCTTCGACTACAGTATCGAACACAATGCAATAACTTCCCGGGGAAGTTAACGGAGCGTACGCTTCGAGTTCGGCAAGTACGTGATCGTGTGTGTGATTGGAGTCGAGAATGACCAGCACACGCTGATAATTGGTTGCAATCTGTTGAACCTTGGCGATTATTTCATTATCGATCGAAGAGCCTTGGATCATGTCGATGCGATGCGACATCGGATGCGCCTCAATCGCCGCGCGATTATGGGCCCGGATATCGATATCGACACCGAGCACTCGGCGGAAGGTAGACCGTGGGTCGAGCGATTTTCCACTATTAACCGCGTCGCAATAGTCGAGCAGCGCAAGCATCGATGCGCTCAGGATCAAAGAGCCGCCATGGGCAATACCTGCTTCGATGATTAGGTCGGGCCTGATCTGCCAGATCAACTCCTGCATGGCCACTATGTCTTGGGGATACTGGATGATCGGGCGGCCGAGTGACGAAAAATTGTATGAATATTTGGGCAGCGTCGACGCGAGCATGAATGATTTTGCTGATGAGACGAGTTCCGAGTTCTTGCCATTAGCGTGGATTCGTTCTGCCACTTCGTCGCTGAATTCAGACATGATTTGTTACCAGAAAAGGTTTGAGATTATTTGAAGGCGCAGGAGAATCGTTACAACATCCAAAGATTGAGAGGCTTTGTTTAATCATTCAATATTCTTGGATTTTCCCTTGGAGCCAAGAATGAAATTTAGCTTGGATCGGCTCCCCCAAAACGACATTGGCTCAATTTCGGAATAGGGCACACGTCCCAAATTCATGGTGATGTTCGAATGCTTTTCGATAATCCATGTCTCAACTAGCCTGCAGACGGTGGTGGGTATGCCGCTGCATACGTTGACTATGCCGACGTCAGTCGATGAAAGCGCGACATCAACGATAATTTGAGCAGCTTCTTGGATGGGCAGGAAGTCGCGGACTTGTTCGCCGCCAGACATATCAAACTCGGAATCGCCCCGCTGTATCGCGTCGAATAGCAGAGAATACAGCGAATTCTTCGATTGCCCTGATCCATAAAGATAGAAAAGACGCAGCCAAGCTAATTGGAACGGATGCTTGAATTTCAACTCTTCGAGATATTTGCGTAGCTCATCTTTTGCAGCACCATATTGCGTACAAGGTTGTGTCTGGCTGTTCTCGGAAATTTCGCCAGAAGTCTTGCCATATTCAAAGCAGGTACCAGTTACGACCAGTCTCTTCAAGCCCGAGGCCACACAAGTCTCAAGAAATCTCCGTTGCGCGGGAAGCTCGTTTTCAACGTGCGCACTAGATTGATAATTGGGCAACCCACCCCATGCCAGATGAATGAGCACATCGGGCGAACCCATCAATAGGTATGGATCGGGAAGCTCTTGGGCAATGTCAATCGTTACAACGGCTGTTCTCGCATCTTCGACAAATGATCGTTCTAATGATCGGCTTACTACGACAATGTTCAAGTCTCGCGATTGCAGTTCGCGCAAAACATGTCTCCCGACGAATCCGCTTGCACCAGTGATGGCAACCCGCATCCGTCTACTCCACGTTCAGAGCCGGAACGAAAGTGACAAAGCGGCCACCCCATTCGCGAATGTAACTGAGCTGGGTGGTGATTTCGTTGCGCAGGTTCCATGGCAGGATCAGTACAAAATCGGGGTGGTCTTTACGCAGCCGCGATTCGTTGACGACAGGAATCCGTGATCCGGGAAGCCAATGTCCCTGCTTGTATGGCGACGCGTCGACTACGTAGGGAAGTAAGTCCGGTTTCACCCCGGCATAGTTCAATAGGGTATTGCCCTTGGCTGCGGCGCCGTAGCCGACAACTTTGCGGCCAGCACGATGTTGCTCTAGGAGGAAGGTCAGGCAATCGTTTTTGACCTCGTCGGCCTTTGTCTGGAAGCCCTGGTAGTAGGTTGCACTCTTCATGCCCGCATGGGCCTCCATTGCCAGCATTGCCGCGACCGCACCTGTCTCGGCTCGCTGGCTACCATCATGCACAGCCCAGATGCGCAGGGAGCCACCATGCGTCGTTAGTTGTTCGACATCCCACAGCCGGAGGCCATGGGCGGCAAAGATTATGCGCATGGTGTGCAACGAGAAATACGAGAAATGCTCGTGATAAACCGTATCAAACTGTCGCCGTGCAACCAGTTCCATCAGGTGCGGAAATTCGGCTGTTATAGTGCCTTCGCCAGCCAGAGCGGCAGCCATCCCGGCGACGAAGTCGTTGATGTCAGGCACATGTGCCAGCACGTTGTTCGCAACGATCAGATCGGCCGCCCGCCGTTCGCGTACGAACTCTTTGGCAAAGCTGCGACCGAAGAAACGTTCCAGCGTCTCAATGCCTTTCTGTCTTGCAACATTGGCTGTGCCGCTGGTGGGCTCAATGCCGATACAAGGGATGCCACGTGCAACAAAGTATTGCAAGAGATAACCGTCGTTGGAGGCTATCTCCATTACCAGATTACTGTGATCAAGATCCAACTTAGCTACGGCATCCACGACATAGCGTTCGGCATGAGCCAGCCAAGAGTGTGAGAAAGAGGAGTGGTACACATAGTCGGGAGCAAATAGTGCTTCATGAGACTGCACCTCGTCGACCTGTACCAAGCCACACTTGCCGCAAGTGAACAACTTCAGCGGAAACCAAGTTTCCGCTGAAGAAAGGGCTGCCTCGGAAAGAAAGGCATTCGAAGGTGGAGCGCTCCCCAGATTGAGGAATACATCCTGCAATAGCGTGGTGCAAAACCGGCAGTTCATGATGGAACACCATTGAAATAGATGCCAGTGAAATTGCCATCCAGCAACGACGTGTTGCGGTCCTTCTCCGAAACCTGCGTCACTGGCAATGGCCAGGCGATGGATAGTGCTGGGTCGTCATAACGAAGCGCGCCTTCATGCTGACGGTTCCATGCAGAAGTATGCAGATAGAGTAGTTGTGCATTGTGGGTCAGTGTCTGAAAGCCATGGGCAAAGCCTTCGGGTATGAAGAATTGCATCAACCCATCTTCGCCAAGCTCGACGCCATGCCAGCGCAAGAAAGTCGGTGAGTCGGCGCGCAGATCGACAGCAACATCAAACACCCGCCCTTGGAGACAGCGGATCAGCTTGGCTTCGGCAGTCGGTGGATATTGAAAATGCATGCCGCGAACCGTGCCCTTGTGTGTTGTCCTGGAAATATTGATCTGGGACCAATGTAGGTTGGGTCGCAATTCGGCACACACGGTTTCGCAGAAAACTCTGACGAACTGGCCCCGCTCATCCTGGATGGGCGCCGTTTCGATCAACATCAAGTCTTCCAATGGGGTGCGGTGAATTTTCATGCAGCCCAACTTAATCCTGCCGCCCGAGCAGCGGCTACGTAGTCTTGCAAGTCTTCACGGCTGCGTATTCGGCCAAGCTCGTAATAGGTGCGGTACCACGAAACGGTGTGTCGAAGCGTATCGTCGGCACTCCAAACTGGTCGCCATGCAAGTGACTGTGCGGCTTTCGAGCAATCCAAACGCAACGTTTTGGCCTCGTGTAGGTGCGGACCTGAGTGGTGCTCGCTGCGTAACTCGGGCCATTGGGCCTGCAGCTGAGATACCAACGCATGGACGGGCAAAGTGGCATCGGTTGCGGGCCCAAAATTCCAACAGCCTTCGACCGGATCTCCAGCAAGCAAGCTCTGTCCGAGTCGAAGATAACCCGACAATGGCTCCAGCACGTGTTGCCAAGGTCGAATGGCATCCGGATTGCGAAGTTTCAGCGTATTGCCCGTCGACGCTGCACGAACCAGATCTGGCACTAGCCGATCCTCCGACCAATCGCCCCCACCGATAACATTGCCCGCGCGCGCTGTAGCAATTCGCGGTCCTAAATCACTGAAAAAGCTCTTGCGATAACATTCAGTCACGAGTTCGGCGCAAGCCTTGGACGTGCTGTAAGGATCGTGCCCCCCCAGAGGATGATCCTCCTGATAACCGGAATCGGTATGTTGTTCGAGATAGACCTTATCAGTCGTGACATTTATCAGCGATTGTACTGATGGCAACGCACGGACCGCTTCCAGTAGGTGTACCAACCCAAGCACGTTAGTGTCGAAGGTTTCCAAGGGCTCGCGATAGCTGCGGCGCACCAATGGTTGTGCAGCCAAATGAAAAATGACATCTGGCCGGATTTGCTCGAGTGCTTGTCGCACCGCCCGCCCGTCACGCAGATCCACGCGCAAGTCGTGCACGTTGTTCAAGCTAAGCAAGGGCCAGTGCGCTGGATCTGTATAGGGCGCGAGTGCCAGCCCTGTGACGCGCGCGCCAAGCGCACTCAACCACAGGCATAGCCATGAGCCCTTGAAGCCGGTGTGGCCAGTGACCAAGACATGACGCCCGGCATAGACGCCGCCAAAAAGATTGTTCAAGGCCAGACCTTCCATGGCGCATCGCCGCTTTGCCAGAGTTCTTCAAGTCTGAGTCTATCTCGCAGAGTGTCCATAGGCTGCCAGAACCCCTCATGGGTGTAAGCGGAAATCTGACCATCTCGTGCCAATGCTTCCAAGGGCGCGCGTTCCCAGATCGTGGTGTCATCTTTGATGTACTCAAGTACCCCACGCTCCAGAATGAAGAAGCCGCCGTTGATCCATGAGCCGTCACCGGAAGGCTTTTCCTCAAAGCGGATGATGCGATTGTCCTGGATGTCAATTGCGCCGAACCGCCCGGGCGGTTGCACCGCGCACATCGTTGCCAATCCATTTCTGCTTCTGTGGAACGCAAGTTGAGCAGTGATATCAATATCGGCAAGACCATCGCCATAAGTAAAACAGAATGTTTCGTTATCCAGATAGTTTTCTACACGTTTCAATCGGCCGCCAGTTTGGGTCTGGTCTCCGGTATCCACCAACGTTACTCGCCATGGTTCGGCGTGCTGGTGGTGCACTTCCATGCGATTGTTGGCCAAATCGAAAGTGACATCAGATGTGTGCAGGAAATAATTGGCAAAATATTCCTTGACCATATAGCCCTTGTAGCCCAGGCATATGATGAAATCATTGATTCCATATCGAGAATAAATTTTTAGGATGTGCCAAAGCACTGGCTTGCCACCAATATCGATCATTGGCTTGGGCCGCACGGTGGTTTCTTCACTGATCCGTGTACCTAAACCACCTGCGAGGATGACTGCTTTCATGGGTGCCTCTGTTGCAGGAGAGGTAATGGGAGGGGATGTTGGACGGGACTCCGCGCAGGATAAATGGTTAATGGTTCAAACGGTGCAGCTGACGTTGCCTTTGGCTGCTTACACCGGGCCAAATCGTTCGCCGAATGATGGCAAGCCTTGAATACTACGTAATTCAGAAACCCAGCTGTCAAACAGATGCCGAAGTTTCGGGCCGCAAGCAGCATTTTTTTGATTGCTACATCGGCCGTGGTGCGGTCCCCGAGAGGTCCTGATGTGGACCAGCGCCGTATGTGCCGTGTTCTGGACGGATTGTTTTTTTAACTGGGAGACAGCACCGCACGCCGCATGGTAGAGGTGGTGCGAATGTGGTCGCAAGTCACCTGTTTACCTGCTGAGTGCCTAGCAATGCCCGAAGTTCGCCCAGACTGTTATTCAACCGTCCACCGATATTTAGTGAGCGCAGCTTTTGGAGCGCCTTATTGGCCTCGGCTTTGCGACCTTGCACTACCAACATCCGGATCAAGGTGATCTGGTAAGCGGGTTCATTCGGGCTGGCTTCGACGGCGTCCTCGGTCATTCGCAAACCCAGCTCGCGGTCATCCAATACATTCCACGCGTAATCACCGTACATCGCCAGCAGTCGCGCATCGGGCTCGGGGTGCGCCATAGCTGCGAGAAAGGCATCGGTCATGCGCTTCTTAGGCAGCTCGCAACGATGCTCACGATCGCATTGGGTCAATGCGCCCAGTGAACTTTCATCCTGCACGCCGGGCTTGTGCGCCTCGAGTTTGCCGTTCAGGCTGGTCCACCACGCATCCTTCAGCGGTAGATGCATGCGTGCATTCATAAAAATCAGCGCCTGCTCGGGCAGAATCGAGCTATCGGGCAGAGTGGCAGCGCGCTCCAGCGGTGCATAGGCCATCTTGGTGAAAGGCGATGACGGGTCGTAATGTGAGTAAATGATGTAAGTGCGGCCCAGCTCGTACTCTGCGCGGGGTGAATCCGGAGCGCGTGCGGCGAGGTCCTCGGCCAGTCGCAATGGGTTGCCCCAGGCATACGCGGTAAGCGCCGTCAGCGCCGTCCAGCACAGCATCAGCCCGGCCAACAGCACATAGCGCGGCAGGGCGAGAGGCAACGCGCGCATCCACAGTGGTGTTGCTTCCTTCGCCGATGCTGGCGCAGCTAACAACGGTACGACCGCGAGCAACAGTCCGAAGCTAGCAAAATAGTTGCGATGTTCATAAATCAGCTCTAGCGGCAGAATCGTGCCGGTAAGGAGTTGGCAGGTCAGAAAGAACGCAAGGCCGAGCGCAGCAATAGGCCGTCGGTTACGAAGCCAGATCATTAATGCACAAAGGGCAAAGAGAACGATTACGCCGACAAGTGTTGTCCAAGGCGTTAAAAGCCCTGTCGAAATGTGAAAATCATCGTGGTAGAAAGATAGTGAGTGCGGAGTGGGTATCAAGGTCCATACGATATAACCGCTGATGATGCGAGCTTCGCTAAGCAAGCGAGTCGTCAGGGTGAAGTCCCTCGCTGCCCAAGTTTCCGGCCGAAGAATACCGGGTGCTAACCAAGCGAGCCCGGCAATCATTGGCAGTACCAGCAGTACGCCGAAAAGCGTCAAGATCCGCCAGTCGCGATGTAGCTTCCCATCACTTGGGATGGGCGGATCTTTGGTGCATGACTCCGCTAAATATCCGCCTAAGTCGCCGTTAAAGGGTGCACTGTTAAATCGGAACAGAATCCACTCGATAGCCAGCGCATAAAGCGGAAGCATGACGGCGGTTTCCTTGGCAAGGGCACCTACAAGCACCGGTACAATTATGCTTATCCAGCAAAGCGCGAGGCTTGCAGTGTAGGCTGAGACGGATCTACGTTTTGAGATATTGCTCGATGTCGGCGCAGACAGGTTGAATCGGGAAATTCCGAGCATCTGCCAGCGTGCTGATACGTATCCAATAAGCCCAAGCAGTACGAGAGCATTAGCCATACTCTCCATGCGTTGCACTATGTAGAGCACGCCGGTCAGGTTGATCGGAAGTAACAGCCAGCCACCCGAAACGAGTGCCGCGATGATTCCTGCTCGGCGAAATAGGTCTGTCGCGCTGGCATTCGTGCGAGCGTTGTCTGTACCGCGAATATCTTGTGATAGAGAGCTGTCTACTTTGGCGAGGGAACCACCCCTAAGAAGGTGCTTAGAGCTGCCGCGAATTTGCCGAATGCCGTAAAGACCCTCGGTCATCAGTAGCGCCTTGGCTAGAAAAAATACGAGCAACCCGTTTAAAAGGTGAATGATGAGATTGGTTAATTTCATCCAGAACGGATCAAGTCCCGTTGCAAGATAGTTTGCCGCAAAGCTTAACGAAGCTAGCGGACGTTTGAAGTCACTGGCTGGCGATGAGAGCGCCGCGCGTGTCAACGAGCTGAGGCTCGCGGTACTCGGCTGAACCCCTGGGTTATCGACGATGTTTGGATAATCGTCAAACAAAAAACCGCCGTACATACCCGGCCAGTACACAGCTGCGGTGATGGTAAAAGCAAGCAGAAGAAGCCAGTAGCTTATTTTTAACGGCGATGACGAAAAACGACGCATTAATGGATCACATGCAGGTTGATGGGTGGTGCAGTATTGGTTTCATGCTTACTGGCGTCTGCACGTAGCTGCGATCGCAAGTGAGCTAGCTCATTCGACCAATAATTTTGATGTGCCATTACCCAGGCATGGAGCATCGGCATGCCCATGCCAGCCGGGAGCGCATTTTTTTGCACCTCATGGTAGTGATCCAGCATACGTAAGCCCTGTGTCGGATAGCCGGCAGCTCCCAAACTGGCGGCGGCACTCAAAGCGATATCTGGAGTTATCTGAAAATCTAATGCCTCTATAAAGTCTGCCAAAGCCGCTTCTGGGTTATGTTGCGCCAGTGCAATGCGTCCTCGTAAATAGATAAGGTCCTGTCTTTGTCCGGCTTCTCTCAATCTCGGATTGTGTAGTCCCGAATCAATTAGGTCGAGCAAAGTAGGTAGCGTTATACCGGAACAATCTCCCGAGCTCGCAACGGGGATCATGTTGTCAAACCAGTGCTCGAGCAACGTCCCCGTATTGACGGCCGTAGATATCGCTTGGCGTGCGGCGCTAAGATCACTTGCACCTACGCCACCCATCATGCAGCGCGCGCCGATAAGATTGAACGCAAGCTGCATTTGATTGGGCTGGGCACTAAGCATTTTCTCTAGTCGAGGGATGGCGCTCTGCGGCTGGCCGTTCTGTATCTCGATCTGTGCTGCGTTCGCCTGCGCACGCGGTGATTCAGGATTGACGCGCGCCCAGATCATGGCTTGCTCCCTTACATTCCCCCATACCTCGGCCCGTACATGTGTCATTAGCGCCAGGCTGATCGGCAGCACGATCATGATGACGCGCTTGAATGTCGATAAGGTTCGTAGATCGGCTAGCCACAGGCCGAGAGGCCAGAACATGAATAGCGCTGGCAAGTAATTGCGATGCTCGAAATATAGTTCTAGGGGTATGGAAGTGGATTCGAGCAATTGCCCGGCAAAATATAACAATACGGCCAGCGCTATCGCAGGATAGCGTAGCCTTAGCCGCCAGGCTGCGCCTATCAGCGCCAGCAACGCGACGATGGCCGGCAGGGTGGTGATGGGGCGCCACAAGGAAGTCGATGCCAAGTACTGGTCGTTGAAAAGGCCGCTCGAAAAGGGCCGCGGCAACCACAATAGCTGCAGATAATCTATTAGCACGCGGGGTTCGGTTAGCAGGCGCTGTGCATAGGTCCACGGGCGCATTGCAGGGCCGCCGGTGATAATGCCATGCACGCCGATCCACACTAGATAGAAGCCGATGACTGCGGCAGGAAACACAGCGAAAACCGACAAAAATACGTGGTAATCGCGCCTTATTTTGCCAGCCGGTAACGGGTGCCGGGGTGTCAGCACAATCGCCTCGATCAGCAATGCATAAAGCGGCAGCAGCGCACCATTGGCCTTGGCCAATACACCGAGCAGGGTAAACGCGCCCAAGCCAAGTACATTCCAAAACAGACCGTTGGCGGACTTGCCGATAGCCAACTGCGAGCGTCCGTGTAACCAGATCAGCAGCCCAGCCAGCGCGAAAGTGGCGGGCAGCATGGCTTCGCGCTGCACAATATAGAGGGTGGTGGAGACTAGCAGTGGGTGCAGTAGCCATAGCGCAGAGCCGAACACGGCGGCTACCTGACATCGTCGATTATCAAAGGTTAGCGAGCGACTGAGCTTGAAAAGTAGCAAGTAAAGTAGCAAGCCATTCAGCAGATGCAGAATTAGGTTGGTGCGCTTGAACGGGAACGGGTCAGCTGGCCAGTCGCGAGCATCGAGCAGAAACGATAAAAGAGTGAGTGGTCGCCCAGTGGGGTCGGCAGTGCCGGAAGTGATATAGCGCCAGAAGGTTGACCAATTATCGATGGGTCCGCTATCCCCAAGCGACGGCAGATTGGCGAAATCGTCGAATAAAAACCCCCCGTGTAACCCAGGTGCGTAGGCCAGCCAAGTCATCAACAACACAGCGGCTAGACAAAGGGCGAGTGCCAGAAAATGGCGCTTTGGGAGCATGCTTCACGGTCAATCAGGTGATGAAGACAAAAAAGAAGGGCCGCTTTAGGCGACCCTTCTGGTTAAATATTATACGACACGTTCGTTATTAGGTATGGCAGCTGGTTGGCAAATACGCATTCGGTACTGGGGTGCCGGTGGCGCCCGGCCTGCAGGACCACTTAACCGATCCAGCAGAAGTGATCGGAGAGAGCGTCAGCGTCTCGCTAGCAATTTTTGCGTTTGCCTTGTAGGGGCTGGTGGCAGAGTATTGAGCGGTAAGAATGCCGCCGGCTGTTACAGTTACGCTGCTCACATAAGTGCCAGTGATGGAGCCCGGCGACGGAATGCCCGCTGAACCGGCGGAACTCGGCAGAGTGCCTTTGTTGCTGTAAAATTCTGCCACCGCCGTCTGGCCGGCGCCCATCAGCGTCGGACCTTCAGCAACCTGTGCACGGATCAAATAGTTCTGGTAAGCCGGAATAGCAATGGCAGCGAGGATCGCGATGATCGCGACCACGATCATCAGTTCGATCAGGGTGAAGCCTTTTTGCATACTCTTCATGGTGGTTCCTCTGTATTTAATTTAATGGGCTAAATTGAAGTGATGCCCCCGTTGAGCCCCGATCCCGAATCCCCCGAGGTGAATCGGCACTCGCCAAATCTTGGTTAGGAACAACCAGGAAGCTCGGTGAAGCCAGAAGCATGTTACGTGCCATAGTCGCTTTCTGAGAAATGCGAGGTGTATTGAACTCCATGGCTGAGGATATCGTCGCGAATTTTAACCACGGAAAGCCCGCGATCTAGCGTATGTGCGAAAGCTGTTCTACATCCCTGCCGAAGCTTGCTGTCATGTGAAGTCAGTTGTTGACGTTTTTCGTCAGTTTTGCGCCGGCTTGCTTATCGCTGGCGGGAAGGCGGTAGGTATTGTGAGTGCTTTTTCGAACGCCAAAAATGGAAACAACCCGCCGCGCTTGTAAAAGCGAGCAAAATTTCAAAAGGGCGAAAGGGAATCGAGTAGCGCGGTTCCGATTGCAGAAGGCTGTATACCAGCGTCACGAAAGCAAAGAGAAGAAAGGCCGAACCTAACGAGGCTCGACTTTCCGGTTTAGTGGGAAAGACCCTTGCGAAATTTCGAGATGACGCCACAAAAAAAATGCTGGTCGCAGCCATGAGGAGCAAGAGAAAATTTAAAGCCTGGCAAACGGCTTCAAGAGCTATCCAGCTGCGTTTGCTTTGGAATGGAGATTTCGTTGTGGGATAGACGTAGATGTCTCCTTGCCCCACCACGATGTCCCAGCTCCACAGTTCCACAGGTTTTTTGATCAAGTACCAGACCGCGTAACGCAGAGGTTGTTTGCCGACCTTTTGCAAAAACGCTTTTGTGCCTTCAAGAGGCGATGATCTTAGCAGTGCATAGTCTGCTTCGACAGCACGCACCGTTAAGCTCGCTCTGGCTTTCGCGTTGGTATCGCCAAAAAAGGCGTCGCGATAAGCCGCGTGATACTCCGGCGACGCTCCTTGAGCAAAATTCTGCATGGCACGGCCCAACGATGATTCGCTGGAGGAAGGGGAAGGCAATTGTGTATTTCGGATCGCCCATGCGCCAGGCAGCAACATAGCACCGGCGGCAAGCGCGATGCAGAGATTCCGGGGTGCGGCTTTACGCCAGCCTAAAAGGCCTGCGAGAACAATGGCGAACGGCAGCAGCACCGCGTTTGTCAATGCTGCGGCACCCAATACAGTGCCCGCTGCAAATCCCCAAGGGACATTTTTACGGTTACAAGCTCTTGCCAATAAAAGAAGTCCAAGTGCACATAAAAAACTGAAAAGAGTTTCTGTCAACAGATATCCATTGATGGAGATGCTATGTGGCCAGATGGCCATCAGCATGCCTGCACATATGGCCCATCTTGACGATAGCCAGTAGCGCCCCGTTTGAGTTGCCACCGCAACTGTCAATGCACCCAGCAAGGCCTGAAAAAGCAGTACGGAGGCATACCACGCATCCCCGGTTCCAAAAGCCTTCATCAAAAGCGAAAGCAGGACTGGATAGCCCGGGTCCCGATAGTTGTCAGGCGTGAGCGTTGGCGATCCAGGCAAATCCTTGGCGAACGTGTGATGCTCGGTCAGGTTCCACGCATAAGCGACATACTGCGCGGCATCTCCTCTAACCGGCTCCATCACCAAGCTAGTACTCACGTAGTACCAGCGCATTGCAAATGCAAACAAAGTGAGAATTAATAACGCAACAGGCCATCGCCGGCGACTGCGGTTGCTTGAGTGAGTTTTCAGCATCAGATGACTATCCAGATTCCCCAGTGCGCAATTATGCACGAGCGAAGATAAGGCGACGCTGACGAGTAACTCGTGCACCGATCACAGCGCGCTTACCGTCGATCAATGAACCAGCTAAAGGAAACCTAATGAAACCGGTGATTGCGACAGTATGGTTTGCGTTGTTGGCTAGCCCGGTAATGGCGGGCGGCACCGACGCTTCGTTCGTCAAGGATAGCGGTGTCCACCCCTTCAACATCCGCGATCTGGTCATGATGGATCGTGTGAGTGATCCACAGCTTTCGCCGGATGGTCGCTACGCGGCGTTTGTGGTGCGCCGCACAGACTACTCGGCGAACAGGGGTGTGAGCGCAGTTTATGTGCTGGACCTTGATGATCACTCTGCGGCTGGGAGCAAGCCTTTTAAAGTTGTAGACAACGCTAGCTCGGCTCGTTGGTCAGCGGATGGTCGCAGTCTTTATTACGTGGCGTTGTCGAGTGGAGTGGACCAGCTTTGGCGGTTGGATCTGGGTGCTAAAAACGGTCTGAACCTCACCGCACTTACGAGCCCGGTGCAGGTTAGTCATGCGGCGCTGAATCTGGATGGCTATAAATTGTCGCCTGATGGGAAGCATGTACTGCTGTCGTACGAGGTTTTTACCGACTGTACAACCTTGGCCTGCACGAAACAGCGTGCCAATGCGCGTGATCAGGATAAGGCCAGCGGAACGCTTTACACCAAGCTGTTTGTGCGTCATTGGGATACCTGGGCCAACGGACGGCGCAACCAGCTGTATGTGGCGAGTTTCGATGGCAAAGGGCAGCTGCCTGTCGAGCCGACGCTGTTGAGTCGCGGCATCGACGGTGATATTTCGAGCAAGCCGTTTGGCGACGAGAGCGAATTTGCTTTTGCGCCGGATGGCAAGACGGTCTATTTTGATGTTCGCATTGCGGGAACCACCGAGCCGTGGTCGACCAATTTCGATATCTACAGCGTGCCAGCGAATGGCTCTTCGTCGCCCAAAAATCTTACCGCCGAGAACAAAGCCTGGGACGCGTACCCGGTGCCTTCTCCTGACGGAAGGACGTTGTACTACCTGGCGATGAAAACGCCAGGCTTCGAGGCTGACCGCTTCGCGATCATGGCGCTGGATATTGCAACAGGCGCCAAGCGCGAGATCGATCCGCGCTGGGACCGGTCTCCGGGCAGCATGACGATCTCCGCCGACGGCAAAACGCTTTACGCCACCGCAGATGACGAGGGGCAACATCCGCTGTTTGCGATAAACACATTGAACGGCGAAGTGACGCGGGTTTCCGGCAATGGTGCCGTGGAAGGCTATTCGCTGGTTGCCAACAAGCTGCTGACTTCCCGCGATGACTTGAAGCATCCGGCCGATCTCTATCTTTCCTCGGCGACCGGCGCAGACGCAACACAGGTCACGCACTTCAATGCTGAGGATTTAAAAAATGCCAAAGTCGGTGACTTTGAGTTCTTCAACTTCAAGGGTTGGGACAACGATACGGTTCAAGGTTACGTGGTCAAGCCGGCCGACTATCAGCGCGGTAAGACTTACCCTGTGGCCTTCATCATTCATGGTGGTCCGCAAGGTGCGATGAACAACGAGTGGAGCTATCGCTGGAATCCGCAGACCTATGCGGGGCAGGGCTTTGCGGTGGTGACGATTAATTTCCACGGTTCGACCGGTTACGGGCAAGCCTTTACTGATGCCATCTCGGGCGACTGGGGCGGCAAGCCGCTAAATGATCTGAAGCTGGGCTGGAAGGCGGCACTGGGCAAGTACAGCTTTCTTGATGGCAATCGCGCTTGCGCTTTAGGCGCCAGCTATGGCGGCTACATGACCTACTGGATTGCCGGCGTGTGGAATCAGCCGTGGAAATGCCTGGTCGATCACGATGGCGTGTTCGATACGCGCGCCATGTATTACGACACGGATGAATTGTGGTTCGAGGAAAAGGAAAACGGCGGCACGCCTTACGACCGTCCGCAGAATTACGACAAATTCAATCCGGTCAACCACGTGAAGGATTGGCGCGTGCCCATGTTGGTGATCCACAGCGGCGATGATTTTCGTATTCCGATCACCCAAGGACTGGGCGCATTCACTGCACTGCAGCGTCGTGGTATTCCGAGTGAGCTGCTGACTTTTCCGGACGAAAACCACTGGGTGCTGAAACCGCAGAACAGTGTGCAATGGCACGATGCGGTCAACGCCTGGCTAAAGCAGTGGACGGATCGGTTCAGCACCGACAGACCATGAGCTGATGACCTGTGGACGCCGCGGTGTTGGCTGAATTCTCGAGCTTGCTTTACTGATGTAGGCTTGGGAAGCGGTCGCTCAACGAGCCGACTGACCATGGCTGGTAATCCTTACCTGTGCCTGATGCTGGCCTTTTTTTATGGCTAGCTCCAGTGTTTTTAGACTTTCTTCGCGTGTGATCGCAGGCAATAATTCCAACGCGTTCATTCCGATGCTTCTTGCCTCCTCGACGTTGCCCAGCAGTCCCAAAGTAACTGCCAGATCATATTTTGTTTTGGCATCAAGCGGATCCATTTTTGAAGCTGCGCGCAAGAGTCCCTCAGCTTCAGCTAGCTTGCTTTCTATTAATGATATGTGGCCGCGCGCTGCAAGGTAGGACTCGAATGCACTTTTATCGCTTGCTAGTGCTGGAATAGTCTGCAGTAGGTCAAGAGCCTTGATCGCTGTATTGACATCACCTGAGGATAAGGCGGCAGAGGATTCGTTGAGTAGGCAGTTGAGGCAGTGAGTTTTTTCCGCCAAGAGCCGATCCCCGATACTACGTGCCTTATCTATCTGTCCAGCATTCAAATACGCGCTCATGAGAAGGTCTGTGGCGTAAGGCGATTTTGGATAGCTGCGGCTGACCCACTCCCATAACCGTACATTGTCGGACCATAAGGGTATGGTCGATCTTATGCTGATTATTCCGATAACCAGCCATACGCAGAGCAAAACCATGGCGGATATGGTGGAGGCTTGACTCTTTCGGAATACCTGCGGTGAGTCCACCACCGCCAGCAGCGGACACATCATCGCCAGCGCGGTCAGAGCGTAGCGTTCATGATAGAGGCTCGGGTCGAATTGGATAGGAACGATGCCGAGTACGGGCAGCAACGAAATCGTTGCTACAACAATCATAAGTCCTACCGCGGATGATCGGCGGAAGGCGGCATAGAAACCGGCTGCTGCTATCAACACAGTGAACGCTACATCGGCGGCAGCCGACCATGAAACGACGTCGAACTGTGATTGGTCATAAGGATGAATTGGGCCTTGGCCAGACATCGGCCAGATCAGCAGTTTCCAGTACAGCATGTAGCGGCGCGCGACTTGCTGCACATGACCAAGCGATGAGCTTGAACTGATGGCGTGATTGCCTATGAGATTATCAAGCGCCCAATGGCGAAATATCAGGTAAGCAATGCCCGCCAGTAGGCAGGCTGCGAAGGTGAGACCATTGCGCTTCAATAAGTAAATTAAACGGGGCTGTCGCCTGTCTGGCGATTGGCGGGCCATCACAAACCAATCAAAGCTCACCAGCAATAGCGGGAAGATCGCGGCGGACTCCTTTGCACACGCAGCTAGGAAAAAACTGCTTCCAACTAACACGGCGCGCAGTACGCGTCCGTGGATGTAAAAATTTGCAAGCAGGCCTAGCAGCGTAAAAAACACAACCACCAGCTCGAATTGGCAGTTGATCCATACAACGGCTTCTATCAAAACGGGATGCAGGCCATATAGCAGCATGGCAATCCCGATCGCCCAGCGGCGATCTCTTGATGCAAGCCTTGGATCAAGCGTGCGCAAGCGCTGAGCAAGCAAGCCTACCAACAGGGTGTTGACGAGATGCAATCCCAGTGAAACCGCATGCATCGGTCCGGGCATGCTGCCAAACGCTCTCACCTCAATGGTGAAAAGGCCGACCACGAGAGGGCGAAAGTAGTAAATCCAGCCGTTGAAGTTCTTGAAGATATATTGTTGCCACAGATCACCCTGGCGTAGCCACGGCATATCCACAAAATCAGTGAAATCGAACCACACAAAGTCGGCATGCAGTACCGGCCAATAGACGGCCCCCGTGATGAGCAGAACCAATGCTGCTATGCCCACGATGGACTTTGGTTGCGTGCCACGTGCGAGATTCAAGGGTATTTCCAAGCCTTTCATGGTGAGGCCATCTAGCGTCCGATTGTTACGGATTTATCTGCTGGCAGATAGCGATCCTGGCTGGAGGCGTTGTGGCTAAATACGAGCAACTTCAGTCGCGATCATGCCGGTGCTGGTAGCGATTCGTGGAGCTTAGCTGAAGGTCTACAGCCATTTCGCCCGCTTCAGCCCAACGTACAGTCCGCCAACGACGATCACCATTGCAGCGATCACGGCGGGGTAGGCCCAGGGTTGGCTGAGCTCGGGCATGTGGGTGAAGTTCATGCCGTACCAGCTGGTCAGGAGGGTGGGTGCGGCGAGCATGGCGGCCCAGCCGGCGAGTTTTTTCATCACTTCGTTCTGGCCGAAGGTCACCAGTGAGAGGTTGACGTTGATGGCGGCGGCCATCATTTCGCGCATCGCGCTGATCGATTCGTTGACGCGGAAAACGTGGTCGTAGACGTCGCGGAAATACGCGCGTAATTCTTTCGGGATGAGGTCGGCATGCAGTCGCGTTAGCTGGCTGATGATGTCCTGCATCGGCGCAACGGCAAGACGCAGCGTCATCAGATCGCGCTGCATGTTGTACAGGCGTCGCACGGTGCTGCGATTGAGCGTCTCGGCGAAGATGTCTTTTTCCAGCTGCTGCAGTTCTTCACGAAACCCGCGCACGATCGGCAGCAGATTGTCTACGATGAAATCGAGAATACTGTACAGCGCGTAGCTTGGGCCGAGCGCCAGGAGCTCGGGCGTTTGTTCGCAGGTGCGCCGTGCCGGCGTGTAGGACAGTGAAGTGCCATGGCGCACGCTAACCAGATAGCGTTGACCCAGAAAAATATGTGTTTCGCCGAACGCGAGGCTGCCGTTGACGGTTTGCGCCGTCTGTACCACCAGAAACAGTGAGTCGCCGTAGGTTTCTATCTTGGTGCGTTGATGGGCAGTGTGCGCGTCTTCGATGGCCAGATCGTGCAGGCCGAATTCTTCCTGCAGTTTTTCGAGTACCGCCTCGCCCGGCTCGTGCAGGCCGACCCAGACAAAGGTATCGGGCTGCGCCAGTACGTCGCTGATGGCATCCAGCGTGATATCCCCGATGCGGCTGCCATCTTTTCGGTAGGCGATGCAGTTGACCACAACGGTCTTGTCATCGGCCGTCGTTTTGGGTGGCGCAGGTCTGAGCGTATTCATGCCGTGCATGATGCCCGCCGCTGCAAGACAGGGCAATTGCAGCGGCGGCTAGCGAACGCGAGCTGCGTTTTGCCGAAGAGTCCATGCCAGCACAAGCCAGCAGGGCAGTGCAAACAGCAGCCATGGCTGATTCTGCTGTACCACGCCATGCAGCAGGTGCAGCGACAGCGCAACAAGCAGGGCGATCAGCTGCACGAGCAGCAGTATCTCGATGAATCGTGTGGGGGCGATGCCACGGCGTGCACGCCACAAGGTGGCCAGCAAAAAAAATGCCGCGGGGTTGAAGAAAAGCAGGTTGGCGTTGGCCCAGGCGGAGTGATGGGTGGTGAGTGTCCACAACGCCAGCAGGATCAGGCCAACGATGCCCGCTGCGATCAGGTAGATCGTGCCGAGCACGGCATAGCCGATCGGCGAAAAACGTCGGCTCAGCAGAATCAGCGCCGCAAAGCCAAGTCCCGTCGCGGCGAGTGGCATGCGCAGGTCCGGCGGGTTGGCCGGCGGAACGTCGAGCCGATTGGGCGAGAGCAGTTGCTCGCTTTGTACCAGCGGCTGCAGACCGCCGCTGCCGTTGCTGATGCGGATCGTGCCAAGATTTTTCTGCAGGACCACCGGCAGAAAGCTTTCCCGCCAGGCGTTGAGCGGCTGGTCCGCATAAGGCCCCAGGCCAAGATCGAGCACCAGCATCAGCCAGGGTTGTGCGCTCATCAAGCGTGCGGTCTGCTGGCGAAACGTCATGCCGCCGGCTTCGATGGTCAGCCGCTGCTGGATCGCGCCGCCCAGTACCTTGTCGAAAGCGTCGCGAACGCGGGTGGTGCAATTGTCCGCGTAATAATCGTAGGCGTAGCCGGCGTTTTCCGGGCGCAGGTTCCACAGCAGAAAGTCGCGCAGGTCCGAGGCCTGTTTGACCGAAAAAGCCAGGCGCTGTCGCGTGACGGAGCGGCCGTCTTCGGTGTAACTGGCCTGCTCGGGCGCGCTGAACTCCGCGTCCATCAGATAGTGCATGTGACCGCGGGCGAAGTTGAGAAAGAAGTTCGATTCGTTGAAATCGAACACGCCGTAATTGAAATCCACCGACTCACCGGACACGCTGTCGCGGACCTCGATCGCGTCGTGCCCGAAACGCTCCCAGTAGGTTTCACCGGGCCCGTAGGTGATCAGCGATATCTGCAGATTCTCGCCGGCAGCATTCGCCACGCTGGCATTGGCCACGGAAGCACCGCCCAGAAAGAGCAGCAGGACAAGCAGCAAGCGGCAGAGAGAAGGCATGCGGTATGGACCAGGGCAATCGATTGGAAGGCGGTGCGCGTACATCATGATCGCTGCCGCTGCCGCATGGAAGGTAGGCGTCTGCGGGATCGATCACCCGGCGGTGCGCGCGGTTTACGTTCGACTTCACGGCGCTGCGCGGATGACCAACGATGAGCTGGGTATCAATTTTTGCCGTGCAGCAGCACACGAAACGCTTGCACGCGGCGGTCATCGGCTTCGGTCACGTGGAACAGATACGCGCCGATGACGACCTCTTCGCCGACCTCCGGAAGGTGGCCGAATTCGGAGGTGACCATGCCGCCGACGGTGTCGTATTCCTCGTCGGAAAAATCGGCGCCGGTGTGTTCGTTGAAGTCGGCGATGGGCGTGAGCGCGCTGACGATCCAGTCGCCGCCGGGCTGTTCGTGCATCAGCTCGGGTTCTTCCTCGTCGTCGTGCTCGTCGTCGATCTCGCCGACGATTTGCTCGAGCACGTCTTCGATGGTGATGAGGCCGGCCACGCCGCCGTATTCGTCCATCACCAGCGCCATGTGGTTGCGCGTCAGCCGGAACTCGGCCAGCAGCACATTGAGCCGCATGGATTCGGGAATCATTACCGCGGGGCGCAGGATGGTGAGGATGTCGAAGGGCTCACTGCTGCCGAAAAATTTCAGCAGATCCTTGGCCAGCAGAATGCCGAGGATTTCGTCCTTGTCTTCACCATGCACGGGGAAACGCGAGTGGCCGGATTCGACCACGACAGCAAGCAGTTCCGGCAGGGATGATTCGGCGGCAAGCGCGACAATCTGCGCACGCGGCACCATCACGTCGTCGACGCTCAGCTCGGTGACCTTGATGGCACCCTCGACCATGGTCAGGGTGTCGGCCGACAGCAACCCGTTGGTCTGGGCGGCGCGCAACTCTTCGATCAATTCGACGCGGTTGCGTGGCTCGCCGGAAAACATGTGGCCCAGTCGGTCCCACCAACTACGGTGCGCCGGGCCGCTGGTACTGCCAGGGTCGTCGTTCATTTATCGCGTGGGTGCTGCCCGCAAGCGGGACGGTAGAAAGAGTCTAGCGGAAAAAACATGACGGTTCAGCGCATGGGTGACGGAGCCGCCGCAGCCCTGAAAGAGCGGGATTTCTCGAAATCGATCACCCATAGAACTAAGGCTGATACGGGTCAGCAATGCCCAGCACGGCCAGAATACGGGTTTCCAGCGCTTCCATTGTTTCGGCTTCGCTGTCCTCGATGTGGTCGTAGCCGAGCAGATGCAGCACGCCATGGATCGTCATGTGTGCCCAATGATCGCGCGGTTGCTTGCCTTGCTCCGTAGCTTCATGCAGGACCACGGGCGCGCAGATGGCCAGATCTCCCAACAGCGGCAGCTTGAGTTCGGGCGGCAGTTCGGCTGGAAAGGACAGCACGTTGGTTGCGTAATCCTTGGCGCGGTAGTCCCGATTGAGCGCGCGGCCTTCGGCGATATCGACCACACGGATGGCCAGTTCGGCAGGCTTCCTGTATTTCGCGCCGCGCAGCGCGGCGTTCACCCAGCCTCGAAAGCTGGCCGAGGAGGGGACGCCTGTGCGCGGTAGGCCGTAGCTCACCGAAACGTGGGGCACGGGGAACGGCGAACGGAGAGCTTGCGGAGCTGGCTTTGGCATGGTGACTTGGCGATATCTTTCAGCTGGTGCCGAGCGGTTTCGCGGCGTTTTCTTTCGCCCGTTCCGCACTGCTTGCCTCGTCTTCGAACGCCTCGTATGCGCGCACGATTTTTGCCACCAGCGGATGGCGAACCACGTCACGCGAGGTGAAAAAGGTGAAGCTGATGCCGCTCACATCGCGCAGCACGTCGGTCGCCTGACGCAGGCCCGATTTGACGTGACGCGGCAGATCGACCTGAGTCACGTCGCCGGTGATCACGGCAACCGTACCGAAGCCGATGCGGGTCAGAAACATCTTCATCTGCTCGACGGTGGTGTTCTGCGCCTCGTCGAGAATCACATAGGAATCGTTGAGTGTGCGCCCGCGCATGTACGCCAGCGGCGCGATCTCGATCACGTTGCGTTCGATCAGCTTGGCCACTTTCTCGAAGCCGAGCATTTCGTAAAGAGCGTCGTACAGCGGGCGCAGATACGGATCAACTTTCTGCGACAGGTCGCCGGGCAGAAAGCCGAGCTTTTCGCCGGCCTCGACCGCCGGACGAACCAGCAACAGTCGCTGCACGCGGTTGGCCTCCAGCGCCTCGACCGCACTGGCCACGGCCAGATAGGTCTTGCCGGTGCCGGCCGGGCCGATGCCGAAGTTGATGTCGTGCGTGGCGATGGCCTGCAGGTAGCGCGCCTGATTGGCGCCGCGGCCCTTGATGACGCCGCGCTTCACCCGGATGCTTACTTCCTGCGTGTTTTCGACCGAGGCATCGGTAATCGCGTCGATGCCGGATTCGGCCAGATGCAGGTTGATCTTCGCGCCGTTCAGCGATTCTTCTTCAGTCACCAGATACAGCGCGCGCAACACTTTTTCCGTCGCCTTGATGACGTCGTTTTCGCCGATTACCTGGAACAGATTGCCGCGATGATTGATCTCCACCGCCAGACGCAATTCGATCTGTCGCAGATGTTCGTCGAACGGTCCGCACAGGTTGGCCAGGCGCGCGTTGTCTTCGGGATCGAGCGCGAAATCGTTCTGCTGGGTGTGGCTTTTCAGGCTGCCGGTCATAGTTCTCGGTGCATCACGTAAACGTCGGTCGGTCCGTGCACGGCGTGGCGAAAAGCGCCCGGCACTTGCCCGATAATCTGGAAACCGTGGCGCTGCCACAGGCGCACGGCGACGGTGTTGGTGGATACCACGAAGTTGAACTGCATCGCCGTGAAGCCGGCGCAGCGAGCCTGTTCCATGGAATGCTCGCACATCGCCGAAGCAATGCCCTGACCGCGCGCGGCCGGCGACACCATGTAACCCGCGTTGGCGACATGGTTGCCGAGCCCCGCTTGGTTCGGTTTCAGCAGATAGGCGCCGAGCACGTCGCTACCGCGTTCGGCGACGAAGCAGCGGCTTGGCGGTGTGGTCCAGGCATCGCGCGCGTATTCGAAGCGTGTATCGGGCGCGTAACTGTAGGTATCACCGCCGGCAATCACCGACTGGAAGATCGGCCACACGCACGCAAATTCATCGGCACCGATTTCACGCAGCGTGACCGCTTCGCTCACGAAGCCAGCGCGACCGCAGCTTTGTTGAGTTCATCGGCCAGCACGAGCCGGCCGCGCAGCGAATTGCTCATCGCGTCGGTGATCAGCACATCGACGAACTGGCCGATCAGCCGCGGATGTCCGGCGAAGTTGACGAAGCGCATGTTCTCGGTTCGGCCGGTCAGCTCGCTCGGATCGCGCGTGCTGGGCTTTTCCACCAGCACGCGCTGCACGCTGCCGATCATCGCCGCGCTGATCTTTTTTGCGTTGTCGTTGAGCGTCGCCTGCAGGCGCATCAGCCGTGCATGCTTTTCTGCTGCTGGCGTGTCATCGGCGAGGTTCGCGGCGGGCGTGCCGGGGCGCGACGAAAAAATAAACGAGAAGCTCTGATCGAAACCGACGTCATCGATCAGCTTCATGGTCTTGTCGAAATCCTCGGCCGTCTCGCCGGGAAAGCCGACGATGAAATCGGACGACACGCAAATATCCGGCCGCACCGCGCGCAGCTTGCGGATCTTCTGCTTGAACTCCAGCGCGGTATAGCCGCGCTTCATTGCGCTGAGGATGCGATCGGAACCGGCCTGCACCGGCAAGTGCAGGTAATTGGCCAGCTGCGGTACGTTGGCGTACGCCTCGATCAGCGAGTCGGAAAATTCCAGCGGATGCGAGGTGGTGAAGCGGATGCGGCCGATGCCGTCGATCTGCGCGATGGCGTGAATCAGCACGGACAAATCGGCGACGCTGCCGTCGTGGGTCGGGCCGCGATAGGCGTTGACGTTCTGGCCAAGCAGGTTTACTTCGCGCACGCCCTGGGCGGCGAGCTGGGCCACCTCGACCAGCACGTCGTCGAACGGACGGCTGATTTCTTCGCCGCGGGTATAGGGCACGACGCAGTAGCTGCAGTATTTCGAGCAGCCTTCCATGATCGAGACGAAAGCGGTCGGGCCGTCGGCGCGCGGCTCGGGCAGGTTGTCGAATTTTTCAATTTCGGGAAAGCTGATGTCGACCTGCGGTCGGCCGGTGGCGCGCTGCTTTTCGATCAGCTCGGGCAGGCGATGCAGGGTCTGCGGGCCGAAGACCAGATCGACATACGGCGCGCGCTTGACGATGGCGTCGCCTTCCTGTGACGCCACGCAGCCACCCACGCCGATCAGCACCGGCTTGCCGTCCTTTTTGTGCTGCTTCCAGCGGCCGAGCTGGCTGAAGACTTTTTCCTGCGCCTTCTCGCGGATCGAGCAGGTGTTGATCAGGATGACATCCGCTTCGGACTCGTCCAGGGTCAGTTCCGCGCCATGCGACGCCGCGAGCACGTCGGCCATCTTGGCCGAGTCGTACTCGTTCATCTGACAACCGTGGGTCTTGATGAATAGCTTCATCGAAGCTGGCGTGCCGCTCATGACTGGAAACCACCGTGGTTCGTGTATCGAGGCGGATGGTGGCGACACACGCCAGCCATCGCGACGCCGCCGCAATGCGGCATCGAACCGCGCAGTTTACGCCGCCATGGGCGCCCTCGCCAGTGAGCTGGCCGCCCGCGTTATGCGGGCAGTCTGACTGCCGACTCAGAAGTCGACGCTGGCCGACAGCTTGATCGTGCGCGAGGCGCCCTCGGTCAGATAGCCACCCAGCGCCGAGGCCCAGTAATTGCTGTTGCCGATGTTCAGCACGGCGGCGCGGAAGGTCACCGGCTTGCCGTCGATCGCCGTCGCGTAGCTGGCGCCGGCGTCGACGCGAGTCCATGCCGGGATGCGCAAGGTATTGGCGATATCGGCGTACTCGTCGCCGGTGCGGGTCACGCCGATATTCAGCCCGAGACCGCTGGTGCCCGGCACGGCCCAGTCGACGCCGGCGTTGTACTGCCACTTGGATACGCCGACCGCGATGTTGCCATTGTCCAAGCCATCCGCGGTCTGGGTGAGCTTGGCATCGATATAGCTGGCGCCGCCGATCAGCTTCAGTCCATTCACAGGCTCGCCGTAGATGCTCCATTCAGCGCCGCGGTTGCGCTGTTCGCCGGCGATACTGAAAACGCGCGTCGTGCCGTCGGTGATGCCGCTGGGCTGCTTGATCTGGAACAGGCTGAAGGTGCTGCCGAAGCTGCCCTGGTCGTACTTGATGCCGGTTTCCAGCTGTTTCGATTTGTACGGTGCAAATACCTGGCCGAAGTTGGTCGCGCCGATGGGTGCCTCGGGCCCCTGCGACAAGCCCTGAATCGAGTTGGCGAACAGCGAGAAATTCGGGTTGAGCTTTACCACCAAGCCGATCACCGGCGAGGTGGCGGTCTTGCGGTAGTCCGCCGTCTGCACGCCGGTGGTGTAAGCGTAGCCAAGCGTTTGCAGGGTCTGTCGGCGGGCGCCAAGCGTGAGCAATACCTGGTCATCGGCAAAACCCAGCGTGTCCGACAGCGCCAGGCTGTGCAGCTTGGTGCGGCCGGTCACCACGGGATCGCCGCCGCTGAAGGTCGTTGCCGGGTACGGCATGGCAACGTAGTCGTAGAGGTTGGTCGGCGAGGACGCGGAGAACGTGTAGCTGACGGTCTTTTTCTGGTTCAGCGCGGAGACGCCCAGATTAATCTTCTGGCTGACCGGGCCGGTGTCGAAATGCGCATTGAGGCCGGCTTCACCGCTTTGCGCGTCATTTTGATAGGGCACGCCCAGGCGGTAGATCGAACCGTTGCCGCTACCGTCCACGGTGGGCGACGCATATTCGCCGTTCTCATTGGAATTATCGAAGCCGACAGCGACGTAGCCGGTCAGGTCGGGCAAAAAGTCGTATTCGGCGCGGACCAGACCGTAGGTATCTTCCAGGCTCGAATAGCTCCACGGCTGGGCGTAATTTGCGCTCGCCGGCGGCGGTTTGGGCACACCGTCGCCGCTGAGATAGACCACGCTGCGGCCGTCGTCGATGCGCTGTAGCTGATGACTGACGTCGGCCTTGATGCGGAACTTGTCACCGCGATAATCGAACGCAATCGACTGTTCGTTCGACTTGCGGCTTTCACGATCGATCGAGGTATCGCCATCACGCCCGCCCAGATTGACGCGGATGCCGTATTCGTCATTGGTGCCGAAGCGTCGGCTGAAATCAAACTGGCCGCCGGCCTGGCTGTCGCTGCCGTAGTCGACGGTGGCACGGGTCAGCGGCGCATCGAGCGCCCATTTCGGTTCCACGTTGATCGAGCCGCCGATGCCGCTGCCGCCGGGTGATACGCCGTAGAGAAAGGCGCTGGCGCCGCGCAGCACGTCGAGCCGGCCGATCGCGTCGGCGTCCACCATCTGGCGCGGAATGATGCCGTACAGGCCGCCAAACGTGATGTCATCACCATCGAGCGGAAAGCCGCGCAGTACGAATGTCTCGGCGAAATTGCCGAAGCCATCGGCGACGCGCACGGCCGGGTCGTTGGCGACCACGTCGGCGATGGTGTACGCCTGATGATTGGCGATGTAGTCCTCGGTATAGCTGGTCATCGCGAACGGCGTGCTCATCAGATCCTGATCGCCGAGCACACCCAGATTGCCGCGACGGGCGATCTCTCCGCCGCCGAATGTCGGCAGGCCGACGCCCTGCACATTTACCGCGCCCAGGGTTTGTGCCTTGTGGGTCTCCTTGGTGGTACTGGAGTCATTGCTGCTCGCCGCATCGGCCGGCTGCGTTTGCGCATGCACGCTAAAGCTGCTGGCTATCGCGATGGCCAGCAGGCATGGCATCACAGAACGGCGCACGTCGAAGCGGCCGCTGGAAGTTCGTGACGTTGTCGAAGTGTGCATGGTTTCCTCAAAAGGATGCGGATGATGGATAGACGGTCAGCGCGATGGCACTCAGCACGCCGATGAAGGCGAGCCAGCGCGACACGCGGGGGAGATACGGTTGCAACAAAACCCAGACGATGGCGGTCAGCATCCAGCTTGCGCACCAGTCGACGCTGCCGATGTCCCAGCCGCGCGAACGCACGCTGATGACGTAGGCGAGAAGGGTCGTCAGCCAGCCAACGATGCGCAGCACGCGACGGCGTGTAGACGATGGTTCGCTACTGAAATGGTGTCGGTAGTAACGCGCGACCGCGAGGCACAGCAGTGCCCAGCTCAGGTAGTTCAGCGCCAGCAGCGGCAGCCATATCGTCATGGCGCTTCTGCCTGAGCTTGCGTCAGCGACAGGGCTGCCGCGCGTTGTCTTGTTTCGGCGCGCTGACGCGTGCACGTGCTGAGCCAGCCAAGCCACGCGAAGCCGAGCCCAAGGACAAATGACGTTACGTCGACGCCGACAAGCACCCAGTCACGATCGGCGACGCTGGCCAGCAGGCTGCTACGCGGCTGGGTCAGCGCGTTCATCAGCGGCAGTGCGAGCAGCAGTACGGCAGTGACTGCGAACAGGTCACGCCATGGTTTGCCTCGCTGCAGGCGCAGCGCGCCCCATACTGCGGCAAGCAACCAGCTCGCACAGAAACTTTCTGCTTCCAGGTTCGCGCGATCGGGCAGATCGTACGGCAGTAGACGGTTGGCCCAGAGCAGAGCCGCGCTCGCTACCGGCATGCCGGCGATCACGGCCACATTCAGGATTTTTACCAGCCCGTAGCCGGAGCGCAACCCGGCCGCTCCAGCCTGTCGGCTACGCTTTTTTATCCATACCTGTGTCGCCGTGGCGAGCATCACAGAGCCCGTTGCGCCAAGCAGAAAATACAGCCAGCGAATGGCCGTGCCGCCGAACTGCACGCGGTGCAGTCCGCTCAGGAATTGATAGACGCGGTACGCCGCGGGCGGCGCGCTCAGCTCGGAACGGAAGCTTCCCTGCGCGCCGTCGTAGACCAGCGTGCGAAGCCCACCGGCCACCTTGCCATTGCCAGCGGCCAGCGCGCTGACGGTGATCGACGCATCGTGGATGTGCTCGACCTCCAGCGATGCCACCGGGCCGCCTAGCCGCCGCACAGCATCGTTGAGAATGGCATCGAGTGAAGCAACGTGATCGGGCGGTCGATGCTGCTCGACGATTTTTGGTGCGCCCGACAGTGCGTCGTAGTAACGGACAAGATCGCCGCGATAGCCGATCTGCACGCCGGCATACATGTAATTGGACATCATGATGATCACGCCGGTATAGGCGATCATCAGGTGGAACGGAAGCCCCAGCACGCCGGTGAAATTATGGCCGTCCAGCCACGCGCGCTGACCACCGGCGCGCGGTCGGAATACAAAAAAATCCTTGAACACGCGACGGTGAATGATCACGCCGCTGATCAGCGCCAGCAGCATGAGCATGCCGGCCAGCCCGACCAGATAGCTGCCGAGCTTGCCCGCCTGCAGGCTGTAGTGAAGATCAAAAAAAAAGTTGCCGCCGACGGTAGCCGGAATGCGCTTGCCGTCGCGCGGATTCAAGGCCACATCGAGATACGCTTTGCTCGGTTCGAAGACGAAGCCGTGAATTGAAGGGTCGCGCGCGTCTGGCGGCCTGAGATAAAGCGTGTCGGCGTGCGGTGCCATCGTGCGCAAGCTGGCCGCGGCGGCATCCATGGATGTCGGGCCAGGCGCGAGATGGTGCAGCGCCGGACGCATCCAGTAATCCAGCTCCTTGTCGAAGCAGGCCAGGGTGCCCCCGAGGAAAATTGCGAACAGCATCCAGCTCACGATCAACCCGGCCCAGGTGTGCAGCCACGCCATCGATTGCCGAAAAGCGTTTTTCATCGACGCGCGCTCACGGGCGCATGCCGTAGTCGCGGAAGGCGAGTGCGAGCAGCAGCATCAGGCTGCCCGCTGCCAGCAACGGCCACCAGCTTCGCCACGCGCTGCCTGCAGCGAAAGCCCAGACAGCGACCAACGCCCAGACCACAAAGCTGAGCAGGCTGGCGGTGACCGCGCGGTTGATCCGGCTGAAAGGCAAAATCACGGTGAGCAGGGCCGCACTGGCATAAGCCACCAGATAGCCGCCGGCCAGCGCGGCGGAAATTCGTGAAAACACAGCGAGCCGATAGGTGCGCGTTGTGCTCCGGCCTTGCTTCACGTTGCTGGGTGATGCCGACATGCTTTGACTTGACGCCTTGTTCAATGTGTTTGCACCCATTCGCTAATCAGGCGCATCAGGGGAGGTGATCTGGCTTCGCATCCAGTCAATGCTGGCGCCTCGCTTGCGGCGCGCAGCAGTCAGTAAAAGAAGTGCGGGGTATGCCGCTGATTGGCTGAATTGCAGCTGCCGCTCGTCATTTCAAACGAAGCTAGGTGGCCAATCTGGCTGCTGTTGAACTTGGCATATTAAATAGTTATTACGAATCATTCGCAACAACTATTTTCATCGCTCCCTGCCTATGGCTTGGCTTGCCCGATGCCATTCGTCAGACTCGCTGCCATGAATGCCGCCGTTCAATCAGGGGAGTGCGCCGGTTTCCGCTCCCGCTTCAGCCACTTTTTTGTCGCTGCCGTGCTGGCCCTGACGGGGTGGCTGGGCGGCTGCTTTTTGGCGTTGCCCCAATCCATGGCCAACGCCGGTTCGCTTTATCGCTGCACCGGCGCGAGTGGCGAAACGGTGTTCAGCAGTAGCACGGCGGGATACAAGGGCTGCAAGAAGATCGCCAGCTTTGCCAGCGCGCCTGTAACGCGCCGGCTAGCGACGCCCAGCGCCGCGTTGGTTCGAGTAAAAGGTTCCGTGGCGACGACGGCCCGCAGCCTGGTGGCGGATGCCGATACGCCGAACGCTATTGCGCCGGTGGATGCGACGACTGAGCGAGTATCGCTGGCTTCCGTAGCCGGTTCGGTGGAGCGCGGGCAAGTGGAGTCGCCGGCGCTGGTCAGGGCGGTGGTGGAGCGCAACAGCCATGAATCGGCGACAGCCAACGCGCTGCCGCAGCCAGCGGCGACTCAGCGCTTTGATCGGTTCGTCTATTACAAGGTTGTACACCCCGACGGCAGCCGGTATTACGGAAACGTGCTGCCGGCAAAGTTGAAGGGCGATTTGGTGACGCAGCATGTCGATCTCATCCCGACCTGCATCGCTTGTGACCTGCACTCGACCATTCACTGGGGCAGCACGGCGCTCAACCTCACCGCGTATGCGGAAACGATTCGTGCCGCGAGCGTCGAATACGGCGTGAGCGAAGCTTTTCTGCGAGCCATCATTCATGCCGAAAGCGCGTTTAATCCGCGTGCGCTGTCGCTCAAGGGTGCGCGCGGGCTGATGCAGTTGATGCCCGGTACGGCCAGCGACATGGGTGTTCTGGATGCCTTTGATGGCGATGAGAACATCCGTGGCGGCGCCCGTTATTTGAGCCTGTTGCTGCATGACTTCAATGGCAACGAGCGGCTGGCGGCAGCGGCCTACAACGCCGGGCCGGGTGCGGTGGTTCGTTACAACGGCGTGCCGCCCTATGCCGAAACGCAAGTGTATGTGGAGCGTGTGGGCACCTTGCTGAGCCGATACACCGCCGCGTCACCCGGCGGTGAAAAGCCCGCCGGCCTGAACTAGCGCACCAGACACCGGAGGGCGCGCTCAGTCGACGGGGTTGGGAGCGGCTTTCATCGGCGGGCGTTGTACCAGAGTCACATCGAGATGAAACGCGCTGCCGTCACGCAGACCGGAAATCCTGACCGTGCTGCCGGGTTTGAGGGCCGACTCGCGGCGGCGCAAATCGGCCGGATCGGCGATATCGTCGTCGCCTATTTTCAGCAGGATGTCGCGCGGCGCGATGCCGGCCAAGGCGGCGGGTCCGCCAGGAATGACGTCGGTGACCTGCACGCCACGAGCGGCCGACGGCAGACCGCTGTTGGCGGCGACCGGAACGAAGGAATAATCGGCGCCCAGCCAGCCACGCACCACGTGACCACTGACGAGGATCTGATCCAGCACCTTGCGGGCCGTGGCTAGCGGAATGGCGAAACCGATACCTTCGGCGCCGACGGCCTTGCCGATCAGCAAGGTATTGATGCCAATTAGCTCGCCCCGCGTGTTGATCAGCGCGCCGCCGGAATTTCCCAGGTTGATGGCAGCGTCGGTCTGGATGAAATCCTCCGCGCTGGAACTGTTGAGCTGGCGGCTGACGGCGCTGACGATACCCATGGTCACGGTCTGCCCCAAGCCAAGCGGGTTGCCGATGGCCAGCGCGACGTCGCCGGCGCGCAGCGGCTGCGTGTCGGCCATGCGGATCGCCGGCAAGTTGCTGGCGTCGATCTTAAGCACGGCCAGGTCGGTTTCCTCGTCCGCGCCAACCAGCGTGGCCTTGGCCACGCGGCCGTCGTACAGCAATACCTGGATATCCGCGGCCTGGGCGATGACATGATTGTTGGTGAGTACATAGCCCTCGCCGTTGGCCTTGACGATGACGCCGGACCCGAGCGTCTGTTCCTTATGCTGGTAGGTGGTCGGCATGCCGCCAAACAGCTGCTGCAACACCGGGTTGTTGTACATCTTCAACGCCTGCTCGGTGACGATCTTGTTGGCGTAGATGTTGACCACGGATGGCGCCGCCAGCGCCACGGCGTCGGCATACGATAAAGGTGCCGATGCGTTTGGCATCGCGATGGAAGCGGCTGGGCTTACGGGAAGACCAAACCGCGCGCGCAGACGTTGGCCGCTGCCCGGCCAGAACAGGCCAATGACGAAAGCGACGGCCAGTCCGAGGATGACAAAGCGTGCGATGAAGACAAGCAGGCCGGCGGCATGTTTCATGTCGAAAGGTGGTTCCCGGCGGGTGGCGGTGAAGTGCGCGGCGGACCCGAGTTCGCCGGTCTAGCGGTTTTATTGTATGGGTGCAGGGCTGACGCTACACTAACGCGATAATTTGGGGGGTCCTGAGCCCAGTCCTTGCCCGTACCGGAGAGCTAGATGGCGAATGAAGTTGTCGACCACGGCCGCCGCCGTTTCCTGACGGCCGCCACCGCAGCGGTGGGTGGCGTCGGGGTCATCTCGGTGGCGGTACCCTTCATCAAGTCCTGGGAACCCAGCGCGCGCGCCAAGGCAGCCGGTGCTCCGGTGACCCAATCACTCGCCAAGATCGAAAGTGGTCAGCAGCTGATCGTCGGCTGGCGGAGCCTGCCGGTATTCATCGTCAACCGCACCAAGGACCAGCTCTCGGTGCTGCCATCGCAGGACGCGCGGCTGGTCGATCCGAAGTCGGACGGAAGTTCGGCCCAGCAGCAGCCCAAGTACGCCCAGAACGAAACCCGTTCGATCAAGCCCGAGTGGCTGGTGATGATCGGTATCTGTACGCATCTCGGCTGCGTGCCGGGTTATGTGGGCGAGATGAAGCCCGAGCCGTTCGATCCGAACTGGAAGGGCGGCTATTACTGCCCCTGCCATCATTCGCGCTACGACATGGCCGGTCGCGTCTATCAGGGCGTGCCTGCGCCGCGCAACATGGAAATTCCGCCGTATCACTTCATTGACGATACGACCATCCAGATTGGCGTCGATCCAAAGGGGGCTGCGTAATGGCCAACGTCTTTACCAATATCGGCGAATGGGTCGGCGAGCGGGCGCCCGGGCTTGCTCCGTTCTATCGCAAGCATATGAGCGAGTACTACGCGCCGAAGAATTTCAATCTCTGGTATTACTTCGGCGTGCTGGCAATAGTGGTGCTGGTCAACCAGATATTGACCGGCATTTTCCTGACGATGAACTACAACCCGAGTGCGAAGGGTGCATTCGACTCGGTGCAGTACATCATGCGCGACGTGGAGTGGGGCTGGCTGATTCGCTACATGCACTCCACCGGTGCGTCGTTGTTCTTCGTGGTGGTCTTCCTGCACATGTTCCGCGGCATCATGTACGGCTCGTACAAGAAACCGCGCGAGATGGTCTGGCTGCTCGGCATGCTTATCTTTCTTGTGCTGATGGCCGAGGCGTTCATGGGTTACGTGCTGCCGTGGGGCAACATGTCGTTCTGGGGCGCCAAGGTGATCATCTCGCTGTTTGGCACGATCCCCTTCATCGGAAGCACCCTGGTCGAATGGATCATGGGCGACTTCTTGCCGGCTGACGCCACGCTCAACCGCTTCTTCGCCCTCCACGTAATCGCGCTGCCGATCGTTCTCCTTCTGCTGGTGGTGCTGCATATTTTCGCGCTGCACGAAGTCGGTTCGAACAATCCGGACGGTGTCGATATCAAGCACGGTCCGAAGGGCAATCGCTGGGATGCGAACAAGCCGGCCGACGGCGTGCCTTTCCATCCGTATTACACCGTGCACGACCTGGTTGGCGTCGGCTTTCTGCTGATGATCGCGTCGTTCATCATCTTTTTTGCGCCGACCTTTGGCGGGTGGTTCCTCGAGCACGACAACTCGATCATGGCCAACAACCTGATCACGCCGGCCGAGATCAAGCCGGTCTGGTACTTCACGCCGTTCTACGCAATCGTGCGCATGATCCCGTCCCTGTTTGGCACGGCCGTCTGGGGCGTGCTGGCCATGTTCGGCGCGATTGCAGTGCTGTTTTTCCTGCCCTGGATCGATCGCGGCCAGGTCCGCTCGATCCGCTATCGCGGCACCGGCTACAAGATCGGTTTGGGCTTGTTTGTCGTGGCGTTCCTGGGTCTGGGCGCGGTCGGCACCGGCATAACCGCTGAAGTGATTCCGGAATGGTTTGGCCATGTCGACCTGACCACGTGGGAAAACCTGTTTGGCCGCCTGATGACGATCATCTATTTCGGCTTCTTCCCGTTCCTTTGGGCTTATACGCACTTCGGCTGGGAAAAGACCAAGCCGGTGCCGGAGCGGGTGACCGGGCATGACTAATTCAACGACGATCCTCATGAAGCGGCAGCCCCTGATGAAGCAGCGGTATATGAGCAAGCGTTTCTTGTGCGCGGTGGCCATGGCCTTTGGCCTGCTGGTTGGCAGTGTGACGGCGCAGGCCGCGGAAGAGCCCGAGCTGATGGCGTCCGGCGCCAGCGTGCGCGATCAGGCCTCGCTGCAGCGCGGTGCCAAACTTTTCTTCAACTACTGCGTTGGTTGCCACTCGCTGAAGTACGTGCGCTACTCGCGCATTGCGCAAGATCTGAATCTGTCCGAACAGGACGTGATGCAGAACCTCAATTTTACGGGTGCCAAGTTCGACGATCAGATCGTCTCGAGCATGCCGGCCGACTCGGCGACCAAATGGTTCGGCAAGGCGCCGCCGGATCTGTCGTTGGAAGTCAGTGCCAAGGGCGAGGATTGGGTCTACACCTATCTCAACTCGTTCTACCTCGACCCGCACAGCCCGATCGGCTGGAACAACACCGTGTTGCCAAACGCGGCTATGCCGTTCCCGTTGTCCGAGCTACAGGGCCTGCAAACGGCGGTGATGAAGCCGGGTAGCACTGACACGGTGGAGAAGCTGGAGATTTCCAAACCCGGCAATTTGACGCCGGCGCAGTACCAGCAATCCATTCGCGATCTGACCAGCTTCCTCGAGTACACCTCCGAGCCGGCTGCCCTGCAGCGCGCGCACTACGGCTTGTGGGTGGTGCTGTTCCTGGCTTTCTTCACCTTGCTGGCCTACCTGCTCAACAAGGAATACTGGAAAGACGTCCATTAAATCGGATGGATGGACATCGTTCTATGGCGGCGGCCGCGAGTCGCCGCGTTCGTATTACTGCCGGGGAATCGCGCATGGTACACAGCGCACGGTCACGCAACGCATTAACGCTTTTTACCACCGCCGATGACATCCAGTGTCATCGTGCCCGACTCGTACTTGCGGCCAAAGGCGTGAGCTACGAGCGGGTTATCGTCGATCCGGCCAAGCCGCCGGAGGATCTTGCCGATCTCAATCCTTACGTCAGCACGCCGACGCTGGTGGATCGCGACCTCACCCTGTTCAACACGTCGGTGGTATGCGAATACCTTGACGAGCGTTATCCTCATCCGCCGTTGATGCCGATCGATCCGCTGTCGCGCGCGCGGCTGCGTGTTGCCGCCGTACGCATCGAGAAAGACTGGTTGCCCGAGGTCGACGTCATTCGCGCCGGCGGACGCCCGGCCGAGCCTGCGCGCAAGCGTCTTCGCGAACATTTGCTGGCGAGTGTGCCACTGTTCAAAGCGTCAAAATTCTTTCTCAACCCGGAAATGAGCCTGGCCGATTGCCTGGTGGCGCCCGTTATCTGGCGGCTGTCCTGGCTGGGCATTGAGTTGGGTCGTGAAGGCAAGCCGATCATCGATTACGGCGAGCGCCTGTTCAACAGCCAAGGTTTTGCACGCAGCATGACCGAAGAGGAAAAGGGCATGCGGCCCATCAATGAACAAGCCTGAAGAAACATCAATGAGCTCGAATCGTCCGTACCTGTTGCGGGCGATCTACGACTGGATCAGCGATAACGATCTCACACCCTACGTGCTGGTTGATGCGGGCATGAACGGCGTGCGTGTGCCGCCGCAGGTCATCAAGAACGGGCAGGTTGTGCTCAACCTCGCCATGCGCGCGGTGGCCAATCTGGACCTGGGCAATGAGTGGATCAGTTTTTCGGCGCGTTTTTCCGGCGTCAGTCAGACCATCAATATTCCGGTGCAGGCCGTGCTTGCGCTGTATGCGCAGGAAAACGGCCAAGGCATGATGTTTCCGGCGGAAGAGGGTGGCGACAACCCGCCACCGGATATGCCCGATGATGCGCCGCCGCCATCCGGCCCGGACGACGCGGGCGACAAGCCGAAGCGCGGTGCGCCACATTTGCGCGTGGTCAAATAACCGCAGCTGGAGCGCCCGTGGATTTGCGCGCGGGGTTTGCTCACGCGGATTCTGATGGATGGGAATCCGCCTGAGCGATCGCATCTCGTATAACCCGACGGGCGGCGGCCGGTCATCGTCGCGGTAGCGCTAATGCAAGCGGTCATCCAGACCGCGGCGCGGATGCAGTTCGACAACGTTGCTGGCCGCCTTGGCGAGCGCCGAAGCAACGATGGATTCGGGCGATGCCTGCTCCGTGGTCGGCAGGCTGAGGCCGCTGAGCGCGCTGCCGATCATCCACAATCGGCCCTGCTCGCGGTCGTCACCATCGATGCTGACGTCAAACGAATAGCCTCGTTCGATCACGCGCCGGCCGTTGACACGACGCAGGCGAACCGCGCGCAAACCGACACTCTCGTCGAGCAGCTGCAAGCCGTGTTGCTGACACTGTCGGCGCGCCTCTCGCATGGCGCGCTCGCGCGCGCTGGTGAGCTTCAGCCATAGCGCGACGATGGCGCAAAACGCCAGTAGCACCAGCATGTCTTTGATATCACTCATGCCTGCAGTGTGTGGGTGGCGGCATCGGTGCGCAAGGCTGTCGAGGATCCATCAAGGCCATGCCGCGAGTGATTCAGTCCAGACGCAGTCGCAGCGACAAGTCGATTGCGCGTACATGCTTGGTCAGCGCGCCGACCGAAATGAAGTCCACGCCAGTGCGCGCGAAGGCGGAAATGGTCTCCAGGTCCACATTGCCGGATATCTCCAGCGGCACGCGTCCGGCGGTCAGCTGCACGGCTTCGACCATCAGCGGCAGCGGAAAATTGTCGAGCATGATCCGATCGACGCCGCTATCAATGGCCTGCGTCAGCTCGTCGAGATTTTCCACCTCGACCTCCAGCATCAGCTCGGGATGCAGGCGACGCGCGGCCTCCACCGCAGGCGCGATACCGCCGGCAGCGATGATATGGTTTTCCTTGACCAGAATGGCGTCGTACAGGCCCATGCGCTGGTTGAATCCACCGCCGCATCGCACGGCGTATTTTTGTGCCACGCGCATGCCGGGTACGGTTTTTCGCGTATCCAGCAGCTGCGTCCGGGTGCCTGCGACGGCGGCGACGTAAGCCGCTGTCTGCGTGGCGGTGCCGGAAAGCAGCTGGAGAAAATTAAGCGCCGTTCGCTCGGCGCTGACCAGCGCACGCGCCCGCCCGGATATGCGGCAGATGATGGCACAGGCCTTGACATGTTGGCCGTCGGCCGTTTGCCAGTCGATCTCCACGGCGCGATCCATCCGGCGAAAGCACGCGTCAAACCACGGGATGCCCGCGATGACCGCGTTTTCGCGGCAGGTCAGCTGCGCGGTGGCGCGCGCGTGCACCGGAAGCAACTCGGCGGTGGCATCGCCGCTACCGAGGTCTTCGGCAAAGGCACGTTCAATATCGGCAGAAATCTGGGCAGCAACAGGGACATCAAGCAATGGCACAAAACTTACTCGGCAGAAGTTTCAGGTTGGCTCAGGCGATCGACGATAGAGGTCATCGCTCGATCGAAAAGCGCGTTGGCGGCAAGCACGATGGCGTGGCCATCGGCCAGCAGCACCGCGAGCTGTTCGGGAGCGTAGTCTGCCACTTTCAGCCCGCGACGATTGACGAACAGATAACGCCCGGTCATCGGGCTGATCCACGAAAGCTTGGCGCGGGTCATGGCTTCGTCCGTGTGGTTAAACTCCAGCCACATGCCGGGTTTCAGCGCCTGTACCTGCAGCCATTCGGGACTGTCCAGCGGCAGCATCGCCGACTCGACGTTCTGTCGGACATCCAGCTTGGCCTCTTGGTCGATCACCGGTTGAATGGTGTCGGGAATGGCCAGCATTGCCGGATCTTCTTCGGCGATGGCAGGCTCTAGCTGATCGGCGTCATCGCCCAGCTTCTGGCGATAATAGGCGTGCAACTGGGCGAGCAGGCGCTCGATGTCGTGATCCTGAAAAGCCACATTGGCCAGGCCCAGCTGCAGCGAACGCTCGATACCTGGCATGGATTGCCTTAGCCGCTGGCGACTCGCCGCATCGCGTATGGGCCTCGTGCTGTCGATAAGATCGTCGACAAAATGCAGAGCGTGACTGAACTCGCTCGATGCCTCGCCCTGACGCAGCAAAATAAGTACGAGATGATTTGCCCATGCCCGCGCGAGCACGCCGTGGATCAGCGGCGGCAACTGGTGCGGGCCAATTCGGTCGAGAATTTCACGCGCCGCGCGTCGACGCGCCTGCTCCAGTTTTTCACGGCCACGGGTAGATTCGGCGACGCGCTGTTCGGCCAGTTCGGAGCGCCGCTTGTTGGCGTCGTGAAACTGCTGAAGGTCCACCTGCATCCGGTCGAATATGCCCATGTCGTCGTCGAACTCGTGCAGCAGCTTTTCGACAATGGATTTTATTTTTTCGTAAAGGCGGCGGTCGCGATCAGACTCTTCGGACCAGCCCTTTGCCTGCTCGGCCAGGCCGTCGAGCAGGCGGCGCGCCGGATGCTGACGATGGGCAAACAGCTTGCGATCGAGAATCGCGGCCTTGAGATAGGGAATTTGCAGCCGCGCCAGCAGTGCCTGCATTTCGGCGGGCAGATTACGATCTTCCAGTATGAATTCGAACAGCATGCCGACCAGGTCGATGGTGTCCTCATCGATCGTGGAGACGTGACTCGGGCGTTCGCCGCGCAGCGCGCCGATCTGGTTCAGCAGCTGGCTTTTCAGCTGCAGGACGTCTTGACTCGGTTCGGCCGCCGCATGGCGTGCCGACGTCGGAAACTGACCGGCACCGGCGATCTGGCTTTGCAAGACGCTCAATGCGCCGAGCAATTCATGCGCGGACGGCAGCGGAGGCCCGGGCGTCGTCTCAGCGGCTGATCTGGAGCTTCCCGACGCGGCCGCCGCAGCGCCCGTCGGCTGGCGCCTTGCGCTGAACAATGCCTGCAGTGTCTCCAGCAAGTCGCTGCGTAGTTCGCCCGGGTCGGCGGCCGCCGCTGCGGCGTGCGGTGGGGATGCTTGGAGGTCGGCGTTCTTTTGACCCGAGGCCGCATCGGCGTTGCTGTCACGCCCGGCTTCATGCCGAACTTGCGGCATCGGCAGTACGCCGGCCGCAGCCAGTTCGGTATTGATTTCCTGGTAAAGCTCGTCCAGCGACGACAGCACATAGCGATCAAAAAGCTTGTAGATGATCAGCTTGACGCGCATGTCGGTGCCGAGTTCGCCGAGCGACTGGCGAAAGGCGTGCGAGAGCATGGCCGGCGCAACGGGGTTATTGGCATCGTCGATCGTGTGGCCGCCGCAGATCACCGACAGTCGCTGATTGACGGCGAACAGCTCGCGCGAAAGGCGCGCGTCGTTCTTGCTGATCATGCTGGTTATTGCCAGCGACTCTTCCAGCTCGGTTTCATCAACCAGCGACAGCTCGACCGCGTAGCCTGACGAGGCCGTTCTCGACGTATCTTCCGGCGCGCGAGGATGAGCCAGTTCGCCCAGCTGACGGCTGACCGTCGCCAGGAAATGGCGTTCTGCCGCCGGGCGTCGTTTGCGCACGTCGCGCATGCCGTCGAAATAGTGCATCTGCGCCGCGTTGTTCTCGGCTTTTTCAGCCAGGTCAAACAAGGCATCGTCCACTTGCTCGAACGCATTGCTGACCCACGGCTGCAAGCGCTGGTTGACGATGTTGCGAACGCCATTCAAAAGCTGGCCAACCTGCTCGCTGGAAGGCGCAGGCCGTTGTCCGAAGTGGACGATTTTGCTTGACTCGGGGGCTTCGTTCATCGCCGCGTTCCGGGGTGCTGCATAAGGCACGGATGGCCCGATGGCCCGCACAGGCATTGACGATAGGCTAAACCGGAGCCCTTGTCATGCCTGTTCGCGCCTATTCGGAATTCCGCCCTATGCGCCTCAGGCGCCGACAGGAAAGTCGGTCAGTTGGGTGGTGCCGATGCCTTCCTCGGGCAGCATCACCGGAATGCCGTCTTCGACGCGATAGATGACCTTGCCATCGGTGGTGATGAGGGCCTCGGAAATCTTTTCGCGCACGGCGGCGCCGGCGACCGAATCGACCTTGCCCGCGGTGACGGCCGTGTTGAGCGCTTCGAGCTCATGCTTGCTCAGCGGTCGAACCGGAGTCTTGCTGACGGGGCAGCACAAAATATCGAGCAGACGCTTGTCCATGGCGGGTTCGCAGGGTGTGCCGTAGCATGGCAAAGCAAGTACGATAACCGTTTTTGGACGGCCCGACCATGACATCGACAACCAAGCCGCTGCGCGTTGGCGTGGTCATGGGCTCGCGCTCGGACTGGGAAACCATGGAGCATGCAGTGAGCGTGCTGGACGCGCTGGGCGTATCGCACGAGGTCCGCGTGGTGTCAGCGCATCGCACGCCCGACCTGCTGTTTCGCTACGCTGAAGAGGCGATTTCGCGCGGAATTCAGGTAATCATCGCCGGCGCCGGCGGGGCGGCCCATCTGCCCGGCATGCTGTCGGCCAAGACGCGCTTGCCGGTGTTTGGCGTGCCGGTGCAGTCCAAGGCGCTCAGCGGCATGGATTCGCTGCTGTCCATCGCGCAAATGCCGGCCGGTATTCCGGTGGGTACGCTTGCCATTGGCCGCGCCGGCGCGGTCAACGCCGGGTTGCTGGCGGCCGCGGTGCTGGCCTTGCACGACCCGGATGTAGCGGCGGCGCTTGACGCATGGCGCGCGCAGCAGACGCAGGCTGTGCTCGATCAGCCGGATCCGCGTTCGTGAGCGAGCGCAAACAAATGGTGCTTGGCGTGCTGGGCGGCGGGCAACTCGCGCGCATGCTGGCATTGGCGGCGGCACCGCTGGGTATAAAAACGCTGGTAGTCGACAGTCTGGCCGATGCGTGTGCGGGGCAGGTCGCGCCTCTGGTGGTCGCCGACTGGAACGACTATGAGGCGCTCGAAGCGTTTGCGGCGAAGGTTGACGTCGTCACGTTTGATTTTGAAAACGTGCCTGCCGAAACGGCGCGCTGGCTGGCTGAGCGGGTAGCCGTATTTCCGCCGCCGCCAGCGCTGGCTGTCGCGCAGGACCGGCTGGCCGAGAAAACCCTGTTTCGCGAATGCGGTCTGCAGACGCCTGAATTCATGGCCATCGATTCACGCGAAGATCTGGATCAGGCGCTGGCGAAAATCGGCGCGCCGGCCATCCTCAAGACTCGCCGCCTGGGTTACGACGGCAAAGGCCAGTTCCGCCTGAAAAGCCTTGCCGATGCCGACGCGGCGTGGTCGGCGCTGGGCGCGCAGGCGTCGACGCTCGGGCTTATTCTGGAAGCCTTCGTGCCGTTCGAGCGCGAGCTTTCAGTGATCGCCGCGCGTGGACGCGACGGTGATTTCCGTACCTGGCCGCTGACCCGCAACTGGCACGTCGACGGGGTGCTGTCGATGAGCCTGGCACCGGCGCCGGCTATCGATCAGCTGCAGCAGCGCGCTACGGCATTGGCGCAGACATTAGCCGAGCGACTGGACTACGTTGGCGTGTTCGCGCTGGAGCTGTTCGTGAAAGACGGCGAGCTGCTTGGCAATGAAATGGCGCCGCGCGTCCACAACTCCGGCCACTGGACGATCGAGGGCGCGCACACCAGCCAGTTCGAGAATCATGTGCGTGCGGTGTTGGGTCTGCCGTTGGGCGATACCGATGCGCGCGGCGTGTCGGCGATGTTCAACTGGATCGGCGATCTGCCCGATGCAGCGCCGGTGCTGGGCGCCGTCGATGCGCATTGGCATGACTACGGCAAGCAGGCGCGGCCGGGACGCAAGGTGGGGCATGCCACATTGTGCGCGCCGGCCGCAGAACAGCTCTTAGGGCGTTTGACCACCCTGGCCAAAGCGTTGCAGCGAGCGGAGCAGGTGGCACCCGTGCTGACTGCGCTTGGCTGAGTCCTTATAAGCGGCTTTTTTTCGCATCAGCCATAAAAAAAACGGAGCCGAAAGGACTCCGTTTTTTTACACGTTTTTCGTTTTTCTAAAAGCGGTTTTTCTACAGGCGAAGATTGAAGAATCAGGCCAGGTTGCTGGCGGCAAATTCCCAGTTCACCAGATTCCAGAACGCCTCGACGTACTTCGGGCGCGCGTTGCGGTAATCGATGTAGTAGGCGTGCTCCCACACGTCGGTGGTGAACAGCGGCTTGTCGCTGCCGGTGATCGGTGTGGCAGCGTTTGACGTGTTCACAATGCCCAGCGAACCGTCGGGACGCTGCACCAGCCACGTCCAGCCCGAGCCGAAGTTGCCGGCGGCGGATTTGCTGAACTCATCCTTGAACTTGTCGAACGAGCCGAAGGCCTTGTCGATGGCATCAGCCAGCTTGCCGCTGGGTGCACCGCCGCCCTTGGGGCTCATCGAGTGCCAGTAGAAGGTGTGGTTCCAGATCTGTGCTGCGTTGTTGAACACGCCGCCGGAAGATTTCTTGATGATGTCTTCCAGCTTGGCATCGGCAAACTCGGTGCCTTCAATCAGCTTGTTGAGATTGGTCACATAAGCCTGGTGATGCTTGCCGTAGTGATATTCCAGCGTTTCGGCGGAAATATGCGGCTCAAGCGCATTTTTTTCGTACGGAAGCGGGGGCAGTTCAATCGCCATGAGTGGCTCCTTAGCGGTGGCTGGGGGATAGGGGTCGGCACGGCAGACAGCAGTCGACGACTGCCTGATACAATACCGTCCTGCCTGCATTGTAAAGATGAAACACGAAGCCATGGACATAAACGAGCGAATCCGCGCCTTGTTGGCCGAGCATCCCATCGTGCTTTTCATGAAGGGAACGCCGCAGTTTCCGATGTGCGGTTTCTCCGGTCGAGCCGCGCAGGCGTTGACCGAAGCCGGTGCCGATTTCTATCCGGTCAACGTGCAGACCGACCCGCAGCTGCGCTCGGCGTTGCCGCATTTTGCCAACTGGCCGACGTTTCCGCAGTTGTTCATCCAGGGTGAACTGATCGGCGGCTGTGACATTGTTGAAGATCTCAAGGCTGCCGGTGAACTGACTCGCATGGCGAGTGATGTCGCCGGGATAGCCTATTAATGCCGCTGCCGCGGGCCACCTTGCCGGCTGGCTGGCTGCCGGCGGCAGACACCTTGTGCGATCGCGTGGTGCTGGTGACTGGCGCATACGGCGGCCTGGGTGCCGCGGTGTCGCGCGCCGCAGCGCGTGCGGGTGCCACGGTTGTCATCACCGGCAAGCGCAAGCGTCAGCTGGAGCAGTTGTACGACGCGATGATCGCCGAAGGCCTGAGCGAGCCGATCATCCACCCGCTGGACATGGAGGCGGCCACGCCAAGTGACTACGAAGCGTTGGCCGACGGCTTGCAACGCGATTTCGGCCGGCTAGACGGCATCGTGCACGCGGCGGCCAGTTTTGCCGGCCTCAGTCCGATCGCCATGCACAAGCCGGATGACTGGTTGCGCGCCATGCACGTCAATGTCTCCGCACCGTTTGCACTCACCCAGGCATGCATGCCGCTGTTGAGCAGTGCGAACGACAGTTCGGTCGTATTTCTGCTGGACAACCCCGAACTGCTGCAGCGCGCGCACTGGGGCGCTTATGGCGTGTCGAAGGCCGCGCTTGAACGCTTTGTGGCCATTCTGCATCAGGAGACCGATGACGGTGCGTTGCGCGTACATGCGCTGCTGCCGGCACCGATGCGTACGGCGTTGCGGCGACAGGCGTACTTCGGCGAAGACATCATGCAGCGGCCATTGCCCGATGCGGCGGCAGCGGCGGCCGTGTATCTGCTCAGCCCCGCGTCGGCCGATGCGCGAGGCGCCATGCTGGACTTGCGCATCAATCAGTAAAAACGAACGGTGCGACCGGTTCGGTAACGGCTATCCTTTGATGGCCTCCACGGGGAATGAGTCGAGATGGAAACGCAGATGACCACGTTGTCAGCGGGGATCATGTTGTTTCTGATCATGGACCCGCTGGGCAACATTCCATTTTTTCTAAGTCTGCTCAAGGACGTGCCGCCCAAGCGCCGCCGTCTGATCATGGTGCGCGAACTGCTTATTGCGCTGGGCGTGTTGCTGGTGTTCTTGTTTGGCGGCCAGCACATTCTGGAACTGCTGCAGCTCAAACCGGATTCGATCAGCATCGCCGGCGGCATCGTGCTGTTCCTGATCGGCATCCGCATGGTCTTTCCGCCGGCCGACGGCAGCGGGATTTTTGGCAAGCCCGGCGGGGGTGAGCCGTTTATCGTGCCGATGGCGATTCCCGGCGTTGCCGGTCCTTCGGCTATGGCGGCACTCCTGCTGCTGACGAATACGCAGCCGGTACGCACGGCCGACTGGGTGATTGCCTTGCTGCTGGCGTGGCTGGCAACCTCGCTAATTCTGCTGAGCTCAACCTATCTTTTTCGCTGGCTTGGCGAGAGCGTGTTGACGGCATTGGAGCGTGTAATGGGCATGCTGCTGATCGCGCTGTCGGTGCAGATGTTCATGTCCGGCGTGGCGTCTTTCATCCACGCCGCTGCCTGAAGTGGTCGGTCACCCGCAGTGCGTCACAGGTCGGTCTTAGTGCGCCTGCGGGAAACTTGGCTTGGCTCGCCCGGCGCTTGAAGGCAAGGACCGCTGCTGCGCATCAGCGTTATTTCGATACACCGGCCTAGAGCTGCGTACTAGCCACTTGCCATCGTCACGCAGTAAATAACGGAATGCGAAAAGTGCGCCGCCGCAAGGCCGTGCGCCTCATCGCAAAAACAGATTGCTGCAATGCGATATTTTTCTGGCAACTTTGTAAAGATGTTGTAAAATTGCGCGGTGATGATGCGGGGGTTGCATCACGAAAACATGGGAAGCGCAAGAAATCACCTGTGCGGCACCGCGTTGGCGGTGGCGCTTTTGACGGGTTTCAAAAGGGCAAAACACTCTGATCCACTTCAACGGCACCGCGGTGCGCGTTGACTGATTCATTGGCATGCCGCTATCGCCGCCGAGCATGTCTGCCACACCTGCCACTACCGACCAAACTGGGGATAAAAACCAATGAAGCGAAACCATCTTTCCGCCGCTATTGCGCTGGCATGTCTTCTCGGCGCGGGTTCGGTCATGGCGCAAAGCGCCGATCAGCAGCCATCCGACGGGGCGGCGGTGGCACCGCAAGCGACCCAGCGTACGGGCGTATCGAGCACCTCCAACACCACCACATCCAACGACACTAAGCGCGTGCAGGAATTGTCCGCCGTGCAGGTAAAAGGCCAGTCGCTGTCGCTCGGCAGTGGTCTGATGTCCGTGCAGACAGCGCCCAAGGCGGTTTCGACCATTACGCGCGACGCCATCGTTCACGCCGCGCCCGGCGCCACCTTCGTGCAGCTGATCGACAGTATCCCTGGTGTCAACGCATCGACCGACGACAACAACGGTCTGGCCAACGGCAACTACAGCATTCGCGGCTTTACCAGTGACGAAGTCGGCACAACCGTCAACGGTGCGCCGATCAACGACAGCGGTAACTACAAAGTATATTCGACCGAATATGGTGATACCGAAAACATTGGCGATATCACCGTGCTGCAAGGTTATCCAGATGTCGATTCACCGATTAGCGGCGCTGCTGGCGGCTCGATTGCATGGGCCACCATTGATCCTTCGCACAAGCCGGGCATCGACGTAACGCAGACGTTTGGCAGCGAAGACTACCGCCGCACATTTGTTCGTTTGAATACCGGCGATACCGGCGCATTTCGCTCATGGCTGTCTTATTCCAACAACCAATCAAATCTGTGGCGTGGTCCAGGTAGTCAAAACACGAGTAAGGTGGACGGAAAGACGATATGGACTATCGATGACAACAACTCGATTTCGGGTTCGTTTCAGTACAACAGAGAAGCCAACATCACGTACGAAAACCTTACCAAGGCGCAGATCGCGGCGGGTGGCTACAAGCAGGGTTACTCCGATACCTTTAACCCTACAAATTTCACTTCGACCAGTACGAACGGCTGTGGCCCAAGTACCGCCGCTAATTATGCTGTCTGCTACTACAAGTTGCACACCAACCCGTTCAAGAGCGCGCTGGTCAGCTTGGATGGTGAGTTCAAGCTGAGCGATAACCTGCGTCTTTCCGTTGTGCCTTACTTTCAGTATGGCAACGGGGGCAGCGGTGCTGGTACAACGTTCACCGAATCGACGCAGTCGCAAGATTGGTATCAGTACACCAAGCAGGATCTGAACGGCAATGGTGTTGTGGGTGGCAAAAACCCCAGGGCGCTGGTGTATTCCATCAGCAATACCTACACCATGCGCCCTGGCGTGATCGCCAAGTTCAATCAAGATTTTGGTCAGGACAACAGCTTGGAGTACGGTGTGTGGTACGAGCGTCCTCGGCAAGAGCAGAGCCAAGCGTTTACCTCTGTTGATCCAATCACGGGTGTGCCCTCTGATATCCAGGGGCAATCCGCGTTGCTGCGTTATCCCGACGGCAGGGTTCAGCGCGCTTATGACGAGTACACGGTGACTGAAACCCGCAAGGCTTTTGCGACGGACACCTGGACACCGAATGACTTCTGGACGTTTACTGCCGGTACGTCGTTCCTGTCAGAAAAGCGCAGCGGTTTTGACTATGAAGATCCAGATTCGGTACGTTCCGGCTACCTGGGCTATGGTGTGGATGACGCGAAGCAGACATATCACAAGTGGAGCCCGACCGCAGGTGCGAAGTTCCAGTTGAACGAGCAGAACCAGTTCTACCTCGGCGTCGGTAAGACATTCCGCGCACCGATCAATGGCGCGGTGCTGCAAAATGCTGCTGCCGCCAATAATCCTCAGCAGATTGGAGCAGCGAATAATTACACTAATAAACCTGAGACAGCGACCACGGCTGATCTAGGCTGGCGCTATTACGATGATACGTTCTCGGCAAGTGTCGATGCCTACGCATCGAACCTTAACAACAAGCAGATTACCGGCTACGACGAGGTAACTTTTGCGCCCGTTTATTTGTCGCTCCCCAAGGTGCACAATCGCGGTATCAACAGCGAGGCCAGTTACAAGCTCACGCCGGATTGGACGTTGTACGCTTCTTATACGTACGAAAAGTCTACGCTGGAGACAGACCTCAACACTGATACGGTCAATCCGGCGCCGGGCATCAAGCCAAGTCAGCTCGGTGACGGCATCTACAACACCAATGGCAAGACTCTACTGAACACGCCACGCAATCTAGGTTACCTGCGGGTCAGTTACGATCACGGTCCGTTGTGGGCTAGCCTCGATGAGAAAGTGCACAGCTCGGTCTACGGCGACTGGTCCAATACGGAGAAAGTGGGTGGATACGCCACACTCAATTTCAGCGCGGGCTGGCGTTTCAACGACATCTCATCGTTGATCACCAAACCGTACATCAAGTTCAACATGTTCAATCTGACCGATCGCAAGGCGCTTACCAGCGCGAACAACGTTGGTGCGTTCCTGGCGTCGAATCCGGACAAGACAACGGACGTAAATGGCACGCAGCTTTTTGCATCGGCGCCTTACTATTCGTTGCTGCAGGGGCGTTCGTTCCAGCTGACGTTCGGGGCTTCGTTCTAAAAGCTTTGATCGACAAGGCACGGTATAGCAGCCGGATGCCGTTTCGCTCGATGCCCTCGCTAATGCGGGGGCATCGTCGTTTCAGCGGATGGATCAGGTTACGCCACGTTTTCTTGACCAGCATTCACTGACGCGGGATGCTACTTGGCTAGCTTTTGTATGGAAGTCGACGAGTTCAGCCGGAACGGAGTTAAACGATGAACACGATTCAAACCGGCGTCGCCGGTGCCAGCGCCACCGTCAGTGCGCGCGTTTCGCCGGTGGGCGGACTGGATATTCTTTCCCGTAACGAAGTCGCGCGGCTGCGCGGCGCCAGCGATTCCGGCCTGCACGCGTTGCTGCGCCGGTGTGCGCTGGCGGTGCTTACCTCGGGCAGCATCAGCGACGACCCTCGCGCCATTCTCGAGCAATATCCCGATTTCGATATCCAGGTATTGCAGCAGGATCGCGGCATCAAGATCGAACTGAGCAACGCGCCGGCCGCGTCCTTTGTGGATGGCCTGATCATTCGCGGCATCAACGAGCTGCTGGTCGCGGTGGTGCGTGACATCGTCTACGTATCGACCCAGCTCGAGCAGACGGGCACTCCCGATGACACCGCGGGTCTCACACAAAGCGTGTTCGAGATTCTGCGCAATGCGCGCATTCTCAAGCCGAACACTGACCCCAACCTGGTGGTGTGCTGGGGTGGTCACTCCATTTCGCGCGAGGAATACGACTACACCAAGGCCGTGGGTTACCAGCTTGGCCTGCGTGGGCTGGATATCTGCACCGGCTGCGGACCCGGTGCCATGAAGGGCCCGATGAAGGGCGCGACCATCGGTCATGCCAAACAGCGGCGCCGGCCGAACCGCTATATCGGGATTACCGAGCCGGGCATCATCGCGGCCGAGTCGCCCAATCCGATCGTCAACCATCTGGTGATCATGCCGGATATCGAAAAGCGGCTTGAGGCGTTCGTGCGGATGGGCCACGGCATCATCGTGTTTCCCGGCGGCGTCGGCACCGCGGAGGAAATTCTTTATCTGCTGGGGATTTTGCTGCACCCGGACAATGCCGGCGTGCCGTTTCCGCTGATCCTCACCGGGCCCAGCCAGTCGGCCGCCTACTTCGAGCAGATCGATCAGTTTTTGCGCCTGACGCTCGGCGACGAGGTGGCCCAGCATTACCAGATTATCGTGGACGATCCGCCGGCGGTGGCGCGCGCCATGGTCAAGGGTATCGACAAGGTCCGCCGTCACCGGCTGGATACCACGGACGCGTTTTTCTTCAACTGGGCGCTGCAGATTCCGCTGGCGTTCCAGCTGCCGTTTCGCCCCACCCATGAAGCGATGCGTGCCTTGCAGATTCACCACGATCGCCCCCGCCACGAGCTGGCAGCTGATCTGCGCCGCGCGTTTTCCGGCATCGTCGCCGGCAACGTCAAGGAGGAAGGCGTCAAGGCAATCGAGCGGTTCGGCCCGTTCGACATTGACGGCGACGCCGACATCATGCGGGCGCTGGACAAGCTGCTGCAGGCCTTCGTCGAGCAGCATCGAATGAAGCTTCCCGGTGGCGCCGCCTACGTGCCGTGTTATCGCGTGCTTACGGGCTGAAACGTGCGGCAACAGCAGCACGTATGGCTTGACAGCTCGGCGCACGATCTACAAACTACGCAGCTCACGCCCGAATAGCTCAGCTGGTTAGAGCACTTGACTGTTAATCAGGGGGTCGCTGGTTCGAGTCCAGCTTCGGGCGCCAAGTACACCAGAGGGCTGACAGTCATGTCGGCCCTTTATTTTTGGCCTTCGTCGTAGAGACGTGGCCTGATCCCCAAACGCGGCTTGCCGCAGCGAAGCCGGGAAATTTCCGCCGGATGATGCTCGTGCCAGGCAATGAAGCAGCGCGGCTTCCTTTTTTTCAGGACGCGCCTTCGGCTTCTGAGTCACGCCGGCCAGCTGAAAATATGGCCAAGGCCTTGGCATGCTCGCTTTAGGGATCGATCAAGTGATTGCGGGCGCGTGAAACCACCACGTAGGCACGGGAACTGAGCGCAGCGTGGCTTTCGCGGTAACGATGACCCCGCCCTTGGTGACGACGCCCAACAGGCAGGCCAGACGCATGCCCGAATCAGGCCACCGTTTTTGAAAATGGCGTGGTCAAGGACTGGATGACGGATGGGTTTTCTACAGCGGTTTCTGGTCCCGCATTTTTGTCTTTCAGCGGGTTATTTCGTAAAGCTCAGGTTATAAAAACGCCGACCAACGAAGCCCACGCCTTGTCCATCAAGGCTTGTCCGCGCGCGCGATAATTTTTTTGTTGAGATCATTTCTCATGCGCGGTTTTATGCTCAATCATCGTTACTATGTTTATGAACTTCAGCGGCAGCGCGGTCAGCCCATCGTTCTGAGTTAACCGATTAGTCAGCGCCTGGTCACTGAGTACTCCGAAATTTTCAGCAGCGCGGGACCGCTCGGCACGATTGGCATTTAGCCGATCGAAAATGACGCACTACTTCGTGCTTTTATTCAACGTGGAGACATCGATGCTTTCTTTGCAGGTGAATGGTGAATCGCATTCCGTCGATGTTCCGCCAGACATGCCACTGCTGTGGGTGTTGCGCGACGTGATCGGTTTGATGGGTACCAAATTCGGCTGCGGCATTGCGCAATGTGGCGCGTGCACCGTGCATCTGGACGGCCAGGCCGTTCGATCCTGTGTGTTGCCGGTCGGCTCGATAGGCACCAAGGCAGTGACGACCATTGAAACGGTGGGTAAAACACCGAGTGGCCAGAAGATCCAGCAGGCGTGGCTCGATGTCGATGTCGTTCAATGCGGCTACTGTCAGTCCGGCCAGATCATGTCGGCCACAGCCTTGTTGGATCGCACGCTCAATCCGACCGATGCGGATATCGATGCGGCGATGTCCGGCAATATTTGCCGCTGCGGAACGTACGTGCGTATTCGCGCGGCGATCAAGCAGGCGGCAACCGGCAAGCTGGATATCTTGCAGACCATCGTCACGCCGCCGGCAGCCGCCAGCGCTGCGCCGAATACGCCGGTGGGGGCATCCTCATGACGCTGAAAATTGGAAAGTCGAAGACGCCCGTTGACGCGACGCCCGAAACAGTCGACCTTGGCCGTCGTCGCGCCATTCAGTCCGGTGGTCTGGCCGTGGCATTTTTGTGGCTGGGCAGCACCGGCGTCGCATCGGCGATGGCCAGTGCCACGCGCCAGGCCGGCGATGACGCTGCGGCTCTGGCCGACGGCAATCCGCCCTTTGCGCCCAACGCGTTTATTCGTATCGATGCCGATGGCTCGATTCGACTGGTCATGCCCAGCGTGGAAATGGGCCAAGGCATTTACACCGGCATCAGCATGTTGATTGCCGAAGAGCTCGGCATCGGCATGGACCAACTCAAGGTCGAGCATTCGCCGCCGAGTCTCGCGCTTTATGGCATGCCCGCACTCGGCGGGCAGATTACCGGCGGCTCGACCAGCACGCGCAGCGAATGGCAGATATTGCGCGAAGCCGGTGCGGTGGCGCGGGTACTGCTGGTTTCCGCCGCGGCAACGCAGTGGAAGGTCGACCCCGCGAGTTGCACGGTGGAACGCGCGGTGATTCATCATGCACCCAGCGGTCGTAGCCTCGGTTTTGGTGCCGTGGCGACGGCGGCCGGCAAGTTGCCCATGCCCAATCCGTTGCCGCCGTTGAAAGATCCGAAAGATTTCGTGTTGATCGGCAAGCCGCTGCGGCGCGTCGACTCGTCGGACAAGATCAACGGCGTCACCCAGTTTGGCCTGGACGTCAAAGTGCCCGGTATGAAAATCGCCGCGGTGAAAGAGTGCCCGACGTTTGCCGGCGTACTGGCGTCGCTTGACGACAAGGCGGCCAGGGCGATGCCCGGCGTCGTCGACGTGCTGCGCATCGGCAATGCGGTAGCTGTCGTCGGCGATCATTACTGGGCCGCAAAAAAGGGCCTGGAAGCGCTCGATATCCAGTGGGATCTCGGCGTAAACGCCAATCTTTCCACCAAGCAGCTGCGTGATGCGCTGGCCGATAGCGCGCGCAACGGCAAATCGATCGTGGCCAAGGAAACCGGATCCCGGCCAGCCACCGGCACCACTGTCGATGCGGTGTATCAACTGCCGATGCTGGCCCACGCGACGATGGAACCGCTCAACGCAACCGTTTCCGTTACCGCCGATCAGTGCGAAATATGGACCGGCACGCAGGTACCAACGCGCTGTGTCGACGTGGCGGTGAAGATCACCGGCTTGCCGGAAGAAAAGATCGTCCTGCATAACCAGTACCTCGGCGGTGGCTTCGGCCGACGACTGGAAACCGATCAGGTCGAGCAGGCGCTCGCGTTTGCCAAACAGGTGAAATATCCGCTGAAGGTGGTCTGGTCACGCGAGGAAGATATTCGCCACGACCGCGTGCGCCCCATGTATCACGACCTCATCTCCGCCGTGGTCAATGCGGACGGTTTGCCGGTGTGGTTCGGTGCTCGCACCAGCGGCGGTACGGTGCTCGGGCGCTGGGCGCCGATGGCGATGGGCAAGAACGGACTCGACAGCGACGCGGTCGAATGCCTGGATGAGTTGCCCTACGAAATTCCCAACCTCAAGGTCGAGTGGATACGCCACGACATGCCGCCCGGCCTGATCGTCGGCTGGTGGCGCGGCGTCGGCCCCACGCACAACCTGTTCGTCGTTGAAAGCTTCATCGATGAACTGGCGCATCGGGCCGGCAAGGACGCGGTCGCTTTTCGTCGCGCAATGCTGCAGAAAAATCCGCGCACGCTGGCACTGTTGAATCTGGCGGCTGAAAAAAGCGGTTGGGGTAGTGCATTGCCTGCACGCGTCGGCCGAGGCATCGCCCTGGGCGAACCCTTCGGAAGTCGCGTCTGCGCGGTAGTTGAGGTTGAGGTGACGCCGCAAGGCGAGGTTCGGCTGCGGCGTGTGGTGGTCGCGCTGGATTGCGGTATCGGCGTCAATCCCAGTTCCATCGAGGCGCAGGTGCAGGGCGGTCTGTTGTTCGGACTCAGTGCCGCGTTGTATAGCGGTATCACGATCAAGAACGGCGCCATCGAGCAGAGCAATTTCAACGATTACCGCAATCTGCGTATCAACGAAACGCCGCTGATCGAGGTGCATCGTATTGAGAACCTCGAATCGCCGGGTGGACTGGGCGAGGTCGGTACGGCCATCGCCGCACCTGCGCTGGCCAATGCCATCTTCGCCGCGACTGGCGTGCGCCTGCACGAGCTGCCGGTGGACTGGACGCAGCTGGCACGTGATGCCGATGCCCTTATGTCGGTGGCTTCGGTTGGCAAAAATGTCGAAGGAGACCTCGTATGAAGCGCTTTTCCTCCTTCATCATCTTGCTGCTGATCATTGGCGCGGTCGCGTATTTTGCGCTCAACCGCACGGATAGCTCGGACGGCCAGGCGCCGACGATTGTGGGTGCACCGGCAAGCGCCGCCGTTCTCGCGCGCGGTGAATATCTGACCAAGGCGGCGGACTGCATTGCATGCCATACCGTACCGGAAACCGGCAAACCCTTTGCCGGTGGCGTTGCTTTCAAGCTGCCGTTCGGCACAATCTATTCGACCAACATCACTGCCGACGTCGCGACCGGTATTGGCAGCTGGAGCGACGACGATTTTGTACGTGCCGTACGCGAAGGTGTGCGCAAGGATGGCAAGCGTTTGTATCCCGCCTTTCCGTACACCTCGTATACGGGCCTGAGTCGTAGCGACGTGCTGGCGATCAAGGCGTATCTGTTTACGCTGCCGAAGGTGGCTCAGCCGGAGACGCCCAATACGCTCGGCTTTCCGTTCAACCAGCGCTGGGCAATGGGCTTCTGGAATGCGGCCTTTTTCAAGAGCCATCGTTTCGTCGCCGACGCGTCCAAATCACCGCAGTGGAACAGCGGCGCCTATCTCGCCACCGCGCTGGGCCATTGCGCCGAATGCCACACGCCGCGCAACGCAGGGTTTGGTCTGGAGCACGGCAATGAACTGGCCGGCTATTCGCTGCAAGGCTGGCGCGCCTACAACATCACGGCCGATCAGGCGCATGGCATTGGCGCATGGAGCGATGCCGACATTGCCAGCTATCTGTCCACCGGCCATGCCGACGGACGCGGTTCGGCCGCTGGCCCGATGGGCGAGGCCGTGGCCAACAGCCTGCAATATCTGAAGCCTGAAGACACCGCTGCTTTGGTGACCTACCTGCGCAGCGTGCCGGCGCGCGAGGGCAGCGATCCGATTGATATTGATGCCAACGCGGCTCCCGCCGTGAAGTCATCCAATGCTGCGCCGTTTGTCGACGCCAGCGGTGCAAACGCGCAAGGCCTGAAGCTTTTCGAAAGCGCTTGCGCCAGCTGCCATCAGTGGAACGGCAAAGGCCAGGAAACGCCGTATGCGTCGCTGCTCGGTACGGCAGGAGTGAACGACGTGAGCGCTGCGAATGTCACCCAGGTCATCCTGCATGGCGCGAAGATGCGCATTGGCCAGAGCGATGTCTACATGCCTGAATTCGGCAGTGCCTATTCCGACACGGAAGTGGCACAGTTGGCCAACTATGTCGTGGCGCATTTCGGCGACAAGAAGTCTGCCGTGACGCCGAAGGATGTTGCCGACCGACGCAAACTTTCCGACTGAAAATTTGCTGCCGCTTGATTTGAGCGTCAAAGAGCCTGCCCTGCGCCGGCTCTTTGACAATGGGAGCTACTGATTCTGCGTGCAGCCCGCTGCCTGCGCTGACGTGGCGGGAGCACCGCGCACGCGGCCGGCGTTGGATGTCACCACGGTCAGCGCATCATCGCTGCTGCCCGAACCGCAGAAAAGCAGGGTGATATTGCTGCCGCTGGCGCTGCCGTCAGGATGAAAGCGGACAAACCGCCGGCCCGCGCTGCTCTGAATCGTCAGTTTGCCGGTATAGCCACGGCTGCCGTAGATCGGCGCGTCATCGGGCTGATTATCCAGGTTGCTGTCGTGGGCGAGCAGCCAGCCGCTGTCCCAGCGGGTACTGTTGCTGCACTGTGCGCCATCCGTGGTCGGGCAGAGCAGTGTCGGCTTTCCGCTGGTAATCGCCGTTTCCCGCGCATGCTCCAGCGCCGCGATGAAATCGGTCTGGGCTACCTGGGTCTGGCTGCGGCTGAGCAGCTTTCGCAGCGGCGGCGTGGCCATACCGGCCAGTGACGCAATAATGACAAGCACCATGATCTGCTCGATGAGGCTGGTGCCGCGTTGCCGACGCCGCGCGGGACCAGTCCGTTGCTTTCGCGCCTCAAAATGAAAGTAGGTGGCCATGGCCTGTTCCTGCGTTGCCGGAGTCAGCCATGCTATCGACGAGGAATATCGCGCCAAGCAGCCGTTTGTTGCCTTCGCTGTGGGTCTCTGCTGACAGCCTGTGTCAGCACAGCCAATTTAAAATGCCGCTTTGAACCCCTATGTGTAGTCCATGACTGACCGCTTCGAGCTTGTTTCCCCCTACCAACCTGCCGGCGACCAGCCGCAGGCAATCGAACGGTTGACCGAGGGCTTCGAGGCCGGCCTGGCGGCGCAGACGCTTTTGGGCGTTACCGGGTCGGGCAAGACGTACACCATCGCCAACGTGATCGAGCGGGTGCAGAAGCCCACCATTGTCATGGCACCGAACAAGACGCTGGCCGCGCAGCTGTACGGTGAGTTCAAGGAGTTCTTTCCGAATAACGCGGTGGAGTATTTCGTCAGCTACTACGACTACTACCAGCCCGAAGCCTACGTCGTGGCATCGGATACGTTTATCGAGAAGGATGCGTCGATCAACGAACACATCGAGCAGATGCGGCTGTCGGCGACCAAGGCGCTGCTGTCGCGCCGGGATTCGATCATCGTCGCTACGGTGTCGGCGATCTACGGCCTCGGTAATCCTGCCGATTATCTGTCGCTGCGGCTGATCCTGGCCAAGGGCGAGCGCATCGACCAGCGCAAGCTGATTCATCAGTTGACCGAGCTGCAATACACGCGCAACGAAATGGAGCTGCGTCGCGGCACCTACCGTGTGCGTGGCGAAAGCATCGACGTGTTTCCGGCTGAGTCGGAAACGGAAGCGCTGCGCATCGAGCTGTTCGACGGTGAAGTGGAAAACATGGCGCTATTCGACCCGTTGACCGGTGAAGTCATCCGCAAGGTGCAGCGCTACACCGTGTATCCGCGTACGCATTACGCGAGCACGCGGGAGAGCGTGCTGAACGCTATCGAGACGATCAAGCTCGAACTGAAAGACCGGCTGGAGCAGCTCTACAAGGACAACAAGCTCGTCGAAGCGCAGCGGCTCGATCAGCGCACGCGCTTCGATATCGAGATGATGACTGAGGTGGGTTATTGCCAGGGCATCGAAAACTATTCGCGGCATCTTACGCGCCGCGCGCCGGGCGAGCCGCCGCCGACCCTGTTCGACTATCTGCCGGCCGACGGCCTGCTGGTGGTTGATGAATCCCACGTTGGCGTGCCGCAGATCGGCGCTATGTACAAGGGCGATCGTTCGCGCAAAGAGACGCTGGTGGAGTTCGGCTTCCGCATGCCGTCGGCGATGGACAACCGTCCCCTGCGTTTCGAGGAATGGGAGGAGCGCGTACCGCGAGCCATCTATGTGTCGGCCACGCCGCGCAAATACGAGCTGGACAAGTCCGGTGATGCGGTGATCGAGCTGCTGGTGCGTCCGACCGGTCTAGTCGATCCCGAGGTGGAGGTGCGCCCGGTTCGCACCCAGGTCGATGATCTTCTCGGCGAAGTGCACAAGCGCGTGGCGTTGGGCGACCGCATTCTGGTCACTACGCTGACCAAGCGCATGGCCGAAAACCTGACCGAGTATCTCAGCGAGCACGACGTGCGCGTGCGCTATCTGCACTCGGACATCGAAACGGTGGAGCGCAGCGAGATCATCCGCGACTTGCGCCTCGGTGAGTTCGACGTGCTGGTCGGCATCAACCTTCTGCGCGAAGGCCTGGACATGCCCGAAGTCTCGTTGGTAGCAATTCTCGATGCGGACAAGGAAGGCTTTCTTCGCTCGACCGGTTCATTGATCCAGACCATTGGACGGGCGGCGCGTAATGTACGCGGCAAGGCCATCCTCTACGGCGACACCATCACCAACTCGATGCGCGCGGCGATTGATGAAACCTCGCGCCGACGCGAAAAGCAGATTGCGTGGAATCTGGAGCAGGGCATCACGCCAACGACGATCGTGCGGCGTATCGCCGACATCATGGAGGGTGCGCGCAGCGAAGTGGGCAATCGTCGCGGCAACAAGTCGGCGCCCAAGGCGCGTGCCGTGGCCGAGCCGGCGGCTGATTACGCCTCACTGAGCGCACAGCAGGCCTCAGCCATGCTGAAGAAGCTGGAGGCGCAGATGTACCAGCACGCCCAGAATCTGGAGTTCGAGGACGCCGCCAAACTGCGCGACCAGATTCATCAGCTGCGCGAGAAAGCGCTGCGCTGAGGCCTGCATTCAGGCCGGCATTGCAGGTGCAACGCAGTGCCTGTTGTCGGGCGTGCGCCGCTCCCGTATAATTCGGCGCTCACCCGGCCAGTCCGCGGTGAACGGGCAGTTAGCTCAGCGGTAGAGCACTTCCTTGACATGGAAGGGGTCACAAGTTCGATCCTTGTACCGCCCACCAATTCGAAAACGAAAACGGCGCAGGCTCCCACGGGTCTGCGCCGCTTTTGTTTTCGGGTTCAGAGCTCACGTCGATTCGTGACTTTTTGCCCGAGGGGGGCACTGCCGTCATCGCGTTCTGCGATCGATTTGGCGCTTCTGAAAAGAAATTTTCAAAACCCGCACCCTTTGATTCGAGCCGGCCGTATAACCGCGACTAGGGCAATTTTCTAAGGAAGGGAGCCATTTCGACACCTCTTGCGGACCTGGGTGAAGATAAGTAAAATTTTTGTGAAAATGATGACTTGCGTCACATTCCGACATCTTGAGTCGACATAGCCTCAAAGCATGGGCGGGATGGACGAAATTGGGGATGGGGTGTTTTGGGGTTCAGCGTAAACCTTCTCTTAGTGACTGATCTTGCTGCGGTCTCTATGAGCGCGCCCGCAGCAAATATGTGAAGACGGGGTGAAAAAGATGGCGTTGATCTTGCATATTGATCAGCGCTTTGGGGATTGGGTCGAAGTAACAGGGCTGGGGTCTGCTGGGTAGAAACGCGAAGCATGTTCGACGCACAGCAGTCCGCTGGTCGTCTGCTTGCCGCTTTTTTCAGTGATTGCTGAGTCAGACGTGCGGATGCCTGCTTTGAGCGCACCGCCGGTAATTGAAGATAGTTTTTCAACGTTTTTTGACAGCTGCTTGAGCCGCGAAGTCCACGGAATTTGATCTACATGTACGAATCGAACCGTCAACAGTCAAACGCGGCCTCGACATCGGGCCGGAGCGGGCGACTGTTTGCTGGCTGGTTAAGGCATGCGGCGGCGCTGGCCTTGGTGCTTACAGCTGGTCTGTTTTCGGCAAGTGCATCGGCGACGGTTGTTTTTGACAATTACCAGGCTCTCAGCAACGTAGCGCCCAACCCACCGACCCCGAATTATCAGAATTTCCAGCCGAACACCGACCCTAATAAATCCGCAGATCAGCTGCAGAATCTCATCACGCTGGCTACGGGCTATAACGGCGCATCAAGTGGCACGGCTGCCAACATCGACTGGGCCCAAACAACGCACACACTTTGCGACAGCACCGTCGCCAATTTCGCGACTGCAGTCCCTTCCTGTGCAGCTTGGATCGATGGTCGCGTAACTTACGCGGTGGTCAAATTTGCCACTGCGGGTACGTACACGTTTGCGGTAGCACACGACGACGAGGTCCAGGTCGACTTTGCCTCGCAGTTCACGGCGGCCAACGCGGCCAACTACCGTACTTTCAACTACAACGTTCCCGTTGGCGCGCTGACCGCGTACACCACCAACGACACCACGTTTGCGAACTTGCCTGGCAACTTTCAGATCTCGCAGGCCAATAGCTGCTACGTGATGCGGATTTACTGGAATAACCAGGCGGGTCTGAATGACCTGCATCTGGAGTGGACGACGCCTGGTGCCACCGCAGCAGTGATAGTGCCTGCGGCGTCTTTGTTGGATCCCAGTCTTCCAGCTTCCTACACCGGCTGCGCCAATCTTGCGACCGATCTGGGCATTTCCAAAACGGGCCCGACTACATTTACGCCTGGCACGGACGTCACTTACACCATCACGGTTTGGAACTACGGTCCTGGGGCGGCAACCAGCGCCAACTTTAGCGATACCTTGCCCGCAAGCCTCACTCCCAAAAGCTTCATCTGCACCAAGACCGGCGCGGCGGTGTGCGGCACGATAACCAATAACGGCAACGCTTACGCGGTGACTACGGGCGCGCTGCCAGTCAATACGACGCAGACGTCTGCTGCCACCCCACCTACTTCGGGCGACTTTCTTACCTATACGGTAGTAGCGACGCCAAGCGATGTCGCCAGTATTGTCAATACGGCGACGATCACCAACAACGACAACAACGCCGCTAACGACACCAGTACCGTCACCAGCACGGCAGCCAGCCATAACAACACGCTGACCAAGGTCTGGACCGGCGCCACGGCTGGCAATAAAGTCAGCCTGAATATTACCGGCACTGGCGTTACCAATGCCGTTGCGGGCACGTCCACTGCGCCGAATACAACGACGGCGGCGACTGCTAGCGCGACCGTCGGCACGACGCTCAATCTGGTCGAGGCGTTCACGGCCGGCACGGCGGCCCAGTACGCCACCACGCTCGCCTGCGTCAAGAAGACGGACGGTACGGCGGTGGCAGTGACCGGTACCGGTCTGAGTCGGTCCATCACGGAGCCGACGGACAGCGGCGTCACTTGTACGTATACGAACAAGCTCGCAGCGAATGTTGCCGTGACCAAGACGGGTCCCACAACGGCGCTTATGGGCTCCAGCTACAACTACACGCTGGCCGTAACTAACAACGGCGGTGTTGCCACCGCTGCCAACGTCATCGTGCGAGATCAGCTTCCGGCCGGTGTTGCAGCAACGGGTTCTTCAAACAACGCAACCTGTACCCCACTCAATAGCGCAGGTGCGCTGGTGACGTGCACCATTGCGAACGCCATTGCGGCTGCCGCTACGACCAACGTAACCCTGACCGTCACTGCGCCGACGACGGCGGGCGTCATCACCAACTATGCCGCCACCAATCCGGCGGGTACGGGTAATCCGACGTCAGCGCCGAGCGCGACGTGCGATACCACAACGACAAGCTGCAGCAGTGCGGCTACCACCATTCCGGCGTCGGTGTTAACGCTCACCAAGACGCATACCGGCAATTTCGCCGTTGGCGCCAATGGCGTCTACACCTTGACGGTCAGTAACAGCAACGCCGCCGGTACCGCGCAAACGACCGGCACGGTTACCGTGACCGACACCCTGCCCAACGGTTTGACCTTTGTCTCGGGTACGGGCACGGGCTGGACGTGCAATGCAACCGGCCAAGTGGTGACCTGCACCAGCACAACAGCCATCGCCGCCGGCGCTTCATCGACCGCGATCACGCTCACTGTGGGTGTGGCAGCGGCGGCGGCGCCATCAACCACCAACACGGCAACCGTTAGTGGCGGCGGCGATGCCAGTTGCCCGGCTACCGCGCGTTGTACAGCAAGCGATCCGACCCTTGTTTCCAACGTCACGGTAACCAAGACGGGTCCGGCAGCGGCAACGACCGGCAGCAGCTACAACTACACTCTGGCGGTGAACAACGCGGGCGGTGCGGCGACGGGCACAAACGTCGTTGTACGCGATCAATTGCCGGCGGGTGAGCAAGCGACGGCTTCGACGGGCGCGACCTGTACCCCACTGAACACGCTCGCAGCGCTGCTGACCTGCACCATCCCCGGTCCCATCGCAGTTGGCGGCACAGCTTCCATAACGCTCACGGTTACCGCGCCCATTCTGCCTGGATCGGTCACGAACTATGCGGCGACGAATCCGGCAGGTACGGGTAATCCGGCATCGGCACCGGGTAACAACTGCGATACCACGACGACAAGTTGCAGCAGCGTAGCGACCACGATCAGCGTGCCGCCGGTTTTGAATCTGACCAAGACGCACACCGGCAACTTTACGGTGGGCACGAACGGCACATACACGCTGACTGCAAGCAACAGCGGCGCGGCCGCGACAACCGGTACGGTCACCGTGACGGACACCTTGCCGACCGGCCTGAGTTTCGTTTCGGGCACCGGCACGGGCTGGACCTGCAGCGCGGCCGGCCAAGTCGTGACGTGCACGAGCACCACAGCCATCGCGGCCGGCGCATCGGGCACACCGATCACCTTGACGGTTGGCGTGGCCGCGGCAGCGTCGCCTTCGGTTACCAATACCGCGACCACCAGTGGCGGTGGTGATGCCACTTGTCCAGCGGCCGCACACTGCGCTGCGAGCAATGCGACGACGGTGAACACGGCTGCGGCGGTCACGGTGGTCAAAACCGGCCCGGCGACGATTGCGATGGGCGCGGCCTACAACTACACGCTGACGGTGAACAACACCGGCGGCACCGCAACGGCGGCGAACGTCGTGGTGCAGGATCAGCTGCCGGCCGGTGTGCAGGCGACGGGTGCAACCAACGCGACGTGTACGCCGCTCAACAGCGCCGCAGCGCTGGTGACCTGCACGATCCCGACGGCCATCGCGGCGGCGGGGAATACCGCCGTTACTTTGGCCGTGACGGCCCCGACGACTGGTGGTTCGATCACCAATTACGCGGCGACCAGCCCAACAGGTACGGGCAACCCGGCGACTGCGCCGGGCACGGCGTGTAACACCACCACAACAAGCTGCTCGAGCGCGGCAACAACGGTGCAGGCACCGGTGTTGAATTTGACCAAGACGCACACCGGCAACTTCACGGTGGGCACGAACGGCACTTACACGCTGACGGCTAGCAACAGTGGCAATCTCACCACCAGCGGCACGGTGACGGTCACCGATACGCTGCCGACCGGCCTGAGCTTCGTCTCCGGCACCGGCACGGGCTGGACCTGCAGTGCAACCGGCCAGACGGTGACGTGCACCAGCACCACTGCGATTGCGGCCGCGGCATCGGGCTCGCCGATCACGTTGGTCGTGGGTGTGGCTGCGGCGGCGTCGCCGTCGGTTACCAATACCGCGACCACCAGTGGCGGTGGTGATGCCACGTGCGCGACGCCCACTTCCGGGGCTGCACATTGCGCCGCGAGCAATGCGACCACCGTAATCACGGCCGCCGCGGTCACGGTGGTCAAGACCGGCCCGGCGACGATTGCGATGGGCGCGGCCTACAACTACACGCTGACGGTGAACAACACCGGCGGCACCGCAACGGCGGCGAACGTCGTGGTGCAGGATCAGCTGCCGGCCGGTGTGCAGGCGACGGGTGCAACCAACGCGACGTGTACACCGCTCAACAGCGCCGCAGCGCTGGTGACCTGCACGATCCCGACGGCCATCGCGGCGGCGGGGAACACCGTCGTTACCCTGGCCGTGACGGCCCCGACGACCGGTGGTTCGATCACCAACTACGCAGCGACCAGTCCGACAGGTACGGGCAACCCGGCGACTGCGCCGGGTACGGCGTGTAACACCGCCACGACGAGCTGCTCGAGCGCGGCAACAACGGTGCAGGCACCGGTGTTGAATTTGACCAAGACGCACACCGGCAACTTCACGGCGGGCACGAATGGCACATACACGCTGACGGCCAGCAACAGTGGCAACCTCACGACAAGCGGCACGGTGACGGTCACCGATACGCTGCCGACTGGCCTGAGCTTCGTATCGGGTACTGGCACCGGCTGGACCTGCAGCGCCAGCGGGCAGACCGTGACGTGCACAAGCACAACCGCGATCGCAGCTAATGCTTCTGGCTCGCCGATTTCCCTGGTGGTTGGTGTTGCATCGGCAGCGGTGCCGTCGGTGACGAACACTGCTAGTGCCAGTGGTGGCGGGGACACTTCTTGTCCGGCAGCAACACATTGCGGCGCGAGCGATGCGACCACGGTGGGTGGTACAGCGAGCTTCACGATCACGCCGACGGGTACGGAAGCGGACACGAACGGTGACGGCACGACGGGTGATGCAGGCGACACGATCACCTATACGTACAGCGCGAAGAACACCGGGACGGTGGCGCTGACGAACGTGGTGGTGAGCGATCCGCTGCTGCCGCAGCTGAGCTGCACGATCCCGACGCTGGCGGTGGGTGCGACGGCGACGTGTGCGGCGACGAACAACGTGTACACGATCACGGCGACGGACGTGACGAACAAGAGCGTGTCCAATGCGGTGACGGCGACGGCGAGTGCGCCCACGGGCGTGACGGCGCCGCCGACGGAGACGGGCACGGCGACGAACCCGACGGTGGCGACGCCGACGACGAGCGTGACGGTGAGCCAGACGGGGACGGTGGCCGATACGAACGGTGATGGCGTGACCGGCGATGCCGGTGACGTGATCACGTATGCGTTCACGGCGGACAACACCGGCACGGTGGCGCTGACGAACGTGACGGTGACCGACTCGGTGTTGCCGAACCTGAGCTGCGTGATCCCGAGCCTGGCCGCGGGTGCGAGCGCGAGCTGCACGGCGACAAAGAACACGTACACGATCACGTCGCAGGATGTGACCAACGGGCAGGTGACGAGCAAGGCGACGGTGACGGGTACGCCGCCGGGCTCGCTGACACCGCCGACGAACACGAACACGATCACGACGACAACGGCGACCACGCCGGTGGCGAGCTTCACGATCACGCCGACGGGTACGGAAGCGGACACGAACGGTGACGGCACGACGGGTGATGCAGGCGACACGATCACCTATACGTACAGCGCGAAGAACACCGGGACGGTGGCGCTGACGAACGTGGTGGTGAGCGATCCGCTGCTGCCGCAGCTGAGCTGCACGATCCCGACGCTGGCGGTGGGTGCGACGGCGACGTGTGCGGCGACGAACAACGTGTACACGATCACGGCGACGGACGTGACGAACAAGAGCGTGTCCAATGCGGTGACGGCGACGGCGAGTGCGCCCACGGGCGTGACGGCGCCGCCGACGGAGACGGGCACGGCGACGAACCCGACGGTGGCGACGCCGACGGCCAGCTTCACCGTGCAGCCGACGGGAACGGTGGCGGACACCAACGGTGACGGTACGACGGGCGATGCCGGTGACGTCATTACGTATACCTTCAGTGCAACGAATACCGGCACCGTACCGCTGACGAATGTGGTCGTCACCGATCCATCGCTGCCAAACCTGACCTGCACAATCCCGACCCTGGCGGTCGGGGCGACGGCGACGTGTGCGGCGACGAATAACACGTACACGATTACCGCAGCGGATGTGACCAACGGCAGCGTCACAAGCACAGCAAGCGCCAAGGCCACGGCGCCCACAGGTGTGACGCCGCCACCGACCGAAACCGGTACGACGAGCAACCCGACGGCTAGTACGCCGGTGGCAAGCTTTTCCGTGACGCCCACGGCGACGGTGGCCGATACCAACGGTGACGGTACGACAGGCGATGCGGGTGACGTGATCACTTACACGTACAGCGTCAAAAACACCGGTACGGTGGCGCTAACGAATGTGGTGGTGACCGATCCGCTAGTGCCGAACCTGACCTGTACCGTCCCGACTCTCGCAGTTGGAGCGACGGCGACCTGTGCGGCGACGAATAACACCTACACGATCACCGCGGCCGATGTCACCAAGGGCGAAGTAAACGAGACGGCCAGCGGTAAAGCGACGGCCCCGACGGGGGTGACACCGCCGCCGACCGAAACCGGCACGACGACGACGAAGACGTCGGCGACGCCGGTAGCGAGCTTCACCGTGACGCCGACGGGTACCGAAGCGGACACGAACGGTGACGGCACGACCGGTGATGCCGGTGACGCCATCACCTATACGTTCAGCGCGACCAACACCGGCACGGTGGCGCTGACGAACGTGGTGGTCACCGATCCGCTGCTGCCGAATCTGACCTGCACGATCCCGACCCTGGCAGTAGGAGCCACGGCGACGTGTGCAGCCACCAACAACACATACACAATCACCGCAGCGGATGTAACCAACGGCAGCGTCAACAGTACGGCCAGCGCCAAGGCCACGGCCCCCACGGGTGTGACGCCGCCGCCAACTGAAACCGGTACGTCGACCAACAAGACAGCAGCAACGCCGGTGGCGAGCTTTACCGTGACCCCGACGGGCACGGTGGCTGATACCAATGGTGACGGCACGATGGGCGATGCCGGTGACGTGATTACCTACACGTTCAGTGCGACCAACACCGGTACGGTGCCGCTGACGAATGTGGTGGTGACCGATCCGCTGTTGCCGAACCTGACGTGCACGATTCCGACCCTGGCGGTCGGGGCGACGGCGACGTGTGCGGCGACGAACAACACGTACACGATCACTGCAGCGGATGTGACTAAAGGCAGTGTGTCCAATCCGGTAACCGCCAAAGCCACCGCCCCCACGGGCGTGACGCCACCGCCGACGGAAAACGGCACGACGAGCAATCCAACGTCGGCCACGCCAATGGCCAGCTTTACGGTGACCCCAGCAGCAGCTGTGGCGGACACCAACGGTGATGGCGTGACGGGCGATGCCGGTGATGTGATCACTTACACGTACAGCGTCAAAAACACCGGCACGGCGCTGTTGACGAACATAGTGGTGACCGATCCGCTGGTGCCGAACCTGACCTGCACGATTGCCAGCCTGACGGCGGGTACGACAGCAACATGTGCGGCAACGAACAACACATACACGATCACCGCGGCGGACGTGGCCAAGGGCGAGGTGGATGAGACGGCCAGCGGCAAGGCGAACGCGCCGACAGGTGTGACGCCACCGCCGACAGAGACCGGCACGACGACGACGAAGACGTCCGCCACACCGGTAGCGAGCTTCACCGTGACGCCGACGGGTACCGAAGCCGATACAAACGGCGATGGTGTGACCGGAGATGCCGGTGACGTGATCACCTATACGTTCAGTGCAAAGAACACGGGCACGGTGCCATTGACCAATGTGGTGGTGACCGACCCGCTATTGCCGAACCTGAGCTGCACTATTCCGACCCTGGCGGTGGGAGCGACCGCGACCTGTGCGGCGACCAACAACACGTACACGATCACCGCAGCGGACGTGACCAACGGCAGCGTCAACAGCACGGCCAGCGCCAAGGCCACGGCGCCGACGGGCGTGACGCCGCCGCCGACCGAAACCGGAACGTCGACCAACAAGACGGCGGGCACTCCGGTGGCGAGCTTCAGCGTGAAGCCGACCGGCACGGTGGCGGACACGAACGGTGACGGCACAACGGGTGATGCGGGTGACGTGATCACCTACACATTTAGCGCGACCAACACTGGCACGGTACCGCTGACGAATGTCGTGGTCACCGATCCACTGTTGCCGAACCTGACGTGCACGATCCCGACCCTGGCGGTCGGGGCGACGGCGACCTGTGCGGCGACGAACAACACGTACACGATTACCGCAGCGGATGTGACCAACGGCAGCGTCACCAGCACGGCCAGCGCCAAAGCCACGGCGCCGACGGGTGTGACGCCGCCGCCGACCGAAACCGGCACGTCGACGAACAAGACGGCAGGCACGCCGGTTGCGAAGTTCACGGTTACGCCGACGGGCACCGTGGCCGACACCAACGGTGACGGCACGGTCGGTGATGCCGGTGACGTGATCACCTATACGTTCAGCGCAACCAACACGGGCACGGTGCCGCTGACGAACGTGGTGGTGACTGACCCGCTGCTGCCGAACCTGACGTGCACGATCCCGAGCCTGGCGGTCGGAGCGACGGCGACCTGTGCGGCGACCAACAACACCTACACGATCACGCCAACCGACGTGACTAACGGCAGCGTCACCAGTACGGCCAGCGCCAAGGCCACGGCACCCACGGGTGTCACGCCGCCGCCAACGGCGACGGCTACCTCAACCACCAAAACGGCAGGTACGCCGGTCGCGAAGTTCACTGTGACGCCCGTCGGTACGGTGGCGGATACGAACGGTGACGGCACGGTCGGTGATGCCGGTGACGTGATCACCTATACGTTCAGCGCAACCAACACGGGCACGGTGCCGCTGACGAACGTGGTGGTGACTGACCCGCTGCTGCCGAACCTGAGCTGCACGATCCCGACCCTGGCGGTCGGGGCGACGGCGATGTGTGCGGCAACCAACAATACGTACACGATCACGGCTCAGGACGTGACCAACGGCAGCGTCAACAGCACGGCCAGCGCCAAAGCCACGCCGCCGGCGGGCGTTACGCCACCGCCGACCGAGACGGCTACTTCCACCACCAAAACGGCGGTTACGCCGAAGGCCAGCTTCACCGTCACGCCCACCGGCACGGTCGCGGACACGAACGGTGACGGCACGGTCGGCGATGCCGGTGACGTGATCACCGTGACGGTGAGCGTGACCAACACCGGCACGGTGCCGCTGACCAATGTAGTGGTGACCGATCCGCTGTTGCCGAATCTGAGCTGCACGATTCCGACCCTGGCGGTCGGGGCGACGGCGACGTGTCCGGCGACCAACAACACCTACACCATCACCCCCGCGGACGCGACGGCTGGCCACGTCATCAACAATGTAAGCGCGACCGGATCGTCGCCGGGCAATACGGCGCTGGCGAAAGTCAATGCATCTTTCAGCACGCCCACCAAGGTGGGTACCGCGGTCATTACGTTGACAATGCAGGCGGCCCAGCGCGAAGTGAATGTCGGTGACCTGGAGCGATACACCGTTGTCGCCACGGCTACAGGCGGTGCGGCGGAACGCAATATCACGATCATCAATACGCTGCCGGCCGGCTTTACTTACGTGCAGGGCTCGTTCTCGATACAGGATGCGGACAGCAGCGGCACGCTGTCGGGTACCGGTCCGCTGCGGATTACCGGCATCAACATTCCGGCCAACGGGCAGGTCACGATTACCTACTTCCTGCGCGTGGGTGCCGGCGTCAGCCAGGGCACGCATACCAACCAGGCAGTAGCCGATGACAGCGCCGGCAGGACGTTGTCGAACGTTGCTTCGGCCGAGGTGGAGTTGACCAGCGATTCGCTGCTGGACGACAGCCTGATCGTGGGCACCGTGTTCGACGACCGCGATGGCGATGGCTGGCAGGATCCGGCCAAGGCCACCAACGTGCACGTGCAGGGTGGTTTCCTGCAGGACGCCTACGACGCCAATTCGACCACGGTCGATAGCGGCAATGGTCCGAAGCCGGCGGCCGACCACAGCGCTCCGATGCTGCATGGGCTGTCGCTGGGCACCATCAACGGTCGTTCGTCCAGTGCCGACAGCGCCGAGCGTCATCAGGTAGTGATCAGTCAGCGCCTGCACGACCTGCGTTTCACCGACGACTTCGTGTTGACCACAAGCGAAGGCACCACCTTGCATATGAATGCTGCCGGTCAGACCACGGTCGAGCGCAAGGGCGATGCCCGCAAGGGACTCACCGGGCAGGACATCAGCGTCGAGCGCCGGGTCAGCCAGATAGACAGCGGCTATCAGGTGGACTACATCATTCGAGACAACGGGATCGATGAGCGCGGCATTCCGGGTGTGCGCGTGGTTTCGGTCGAAGGCCTGGTGATGGAAACCGACGCCTACGGACGTTTCCATCTCACCGGCATCGACGGCGGCTCGACCCGCGGTCGCAACTTCATCCTGAAAGTGGACCCGTCCACGCTGCCGCCGGGATCGGTGTTCACTACCGAAAACCCGAGAGTGATCCGGATCACCCCCGGAGTGCCGGCGGACTTCAACTTCGGCGTCAAGCTGCCGGAGGGGGACATCGAGGGTGGCCAGGTCGAGAAGGACATCGCCCTGGGTGAGGTGTTGTTCGCTGCGGGTAGCGCGGAGGTCAAGCTGGCCTATGCGCCGATGCTCGACACTCTCGCCGACAAGGTGCATCAGTACGGCGGCGGATCGGTGACCATCACCGCCAATGCCGCGCAGGAAGACCTGGCTTTCGCCCGCGCACATGCCGTGCAGGCGGCGCTCGACAAGCGCCTGGATCCGGCCACGCGCAGCCGCTTGACGGTGAACGTGGTGGCCAACGGTGATCCGTCGCCGCTGGTCAGTCTGGACAAGGGCATCCACATCGGCACGCTGTTGTTCGACACCGACCAGGCCACCATCCGGCCGGCCTACAAGCCGTTGGTGGCGGCCATCGCCAAGGCGCTGAACGCGCAGGGCGGCGGCGTGCTCAGCCTGGTGGGTCGCGCCGACCATCGCGGCGCCGATGCCTACAACACCCAGCTTGGCCTGAAGCGTGCAAAGGCTGTCTACGACGCCATTGCGGCCGATCTCAAACCCGAGGTGCGAGAGAAGGTTCGTGTGGAAGTTTCAGATAACCCCAACGCCCCGCTTGGCGTGGATAAGCGTTGAGGAGCCGGCTCATGAAAACAAAAATCAAGTTGCTCGACCTGACTCTTATCGGTGTGCTGTACGCCGGCGGTGCCGCGACGCCGGGTTTTGCTGCGGACGCGTATTCGCACAGCAATACCGACGAACTGCTCGAGCATCTGCGTCAGGTGAGCGGGAGCGCGCCTGCATCCAGCGCCAGCGCGTCGGCACGGCCGGCACCGTCGGCATCAACCTATCCGCGCTCTACCAGTCAGTGCACCGACGATACCTGCAGCAGTACGGAAGATCTGGTCGAGCACCTGCGCGAGCGTGCCAATCCGTCGGGCATTGCCCAGGTTCGTGCGCCCGCGACGTCGGCATCGTCCGTCAGCCACGCGCCGAGTACTCATGCGCTGGCAAAGCCATCTTCGTTGGGCAAGACGCCTGGGCGTGCGGCGCTGATTGTCAGCCAGCCGGTCAAGGCCGCCGCTCCGCGTGCAGTGGCTCAGCAGGCGGCAATAGCCCGAAAGAAATCCAACGTGGTTGTGCCACGGCCACCGGTCGATCACACCATTTCCGCGATCAGCCCGCCGGTGCATTCATCCGTGCACAAGACGAGCGCGCCGATGGCCGCCACGGCGGCTGCTCAAGTCGTGCCGACAAATACACCGCCAGCGCCCCATTCGCCCAACCCGGTGGCTGCCGTCAACAGCGGCGTCATCGTGCCGCGCAAGGCTTCGTTCCGACAGGTTTCGGGCAGCAGCGAAGTGACGTCGCTCAAGCCGGATAGCCATCATCCAGCGTCGCGCGGTAACGCACCGTTGCCGACGGCGGTCGCCGCCACCCGGCCGGCCGGTCCCACGCCCGCGCCCCAGGCTCCGGCAGGTGTTGCCGTCGCGAATAACAGTGTCATCGTTCCGCGGAAGCCGACGTCAGCGCAGGCCGCACCGTCCAGCGCTAGCGTAGTGAGTCCCGTGGCCTCGCCGTCAGCATCAGCGCACGCAGCCGTGGCGCACAATGCTGCCGTTGCAGCTCCCGTTGCTGCCGATCTCCACCCATCGAGCACACCCGCACCGCAGCCGAACGTGCCTGCGGGTAGCAGCGCGGCAGGCGACTTGGCCATCGTCCCGCGCAAGCCCACGACGAGTCAGGCAACCGCCGCCGTCGCGCAAACGTCGACGTCAGTGCAGCAGCATCCGGTAACGCACGACGTGGTCGCCACGCGCATCACTCCTGCGGCGATCGCGCCGATTGTTGCTTTGCCATCGACACCGCTGACGCCGACCAAACAGAACACACAGATCACCGCGGCGACATCAACCGTACCACTAGCTACGACCGCAACCACCGCAACCACCGCACCAGCTGCACCAGCTGCACCCGTACCAACTGCACCAGCTGCAGCTGAACAAGCCGCAACCGCACCGACCGCACCAACTGCAACCGCAGCAACCACGCCGGCGCCTGCGCCACAGGCTCCGGTCACGGTCGCCACTGACAGCTTTATCGAGCAGCGCAAGCCGGCGGGTGCAAACAGTGCGCCGAACGGTACCTCGGCGCCTGCTTCGGATGCCGTGATCAACACGCCGGCGGCTGGCTACGCCTCCACACCGGCCGATATGGCGAGTACCGGTCCGAACGACAGCTCCCCTGTGCCGCTGGCCGTGGCAGAAGTCGGTGCGCCGAAAAAGAACGCTATTGGCCTGGTGCATACCGGACCGGGCGATATCCCCGACGTGATCGCTTCCGAACACCCGGGGAACTCGGCGGGCAATACCAATACGAATACGATCAGCGCAAAAATCGCCAACGCGAACTGCGGCGACGACGGTTGCACCAGCCCGGAAGGCATGCTCTTCCAGGTCAGTACGCGCGGCGAAGAGCATCCGGTCGTGCCGGGCAACTCGCCATCCGAATTGCAGGCCAATCGCCGCGTCGATATTGCCGTGCCGGATTCACCGGCGATTCCGCCGCAGCCGGGCATTGCGAAAATCAATGGTCGTTTCAGCATCGATCTGCCCGATGGTGGCGTCGTGTGGGCGACGGAAGATCCCGCGCTGAGCCAGCCCTCGTTGAACGTACAGGCCGGCTCTTCGGTACCGTTCGATAACGGCCGCATCCTCAAGCCGGTGCAGTTTCAGGGCTACACCAACTACGCCTCGTTCATGCGCAAGATTGAAGTGCGCATCTATCGGGGCGACGACGACGATCTGGTCACGCCGCTGGCGGTCATCCACTTGCCGCTGGCCGGTGTGACCAAGGCCGAATGGAACGGCACGCTGCCACCCGGGCTGAACCTGCGCGCCGGCGATACGCTGAAATACGTCACCCGCGCCTATGCGGCCGATGGCAACTTCGACGAAACGGTGGCGCAGTCGCTGCAGCTGCAGACGCCGAAAGATTATGACCGCGGTGCGCAGCAGACGCGCGACCAGGCGCAGCGCGCCCTGGGTGAATCACTGAGCACCGATCAGGCGCAGTCGCTGAAGCTGCAGAGCACGGTGTTTGGCCAGAACGCCTTGCGTGTGCAGAACATCCGCATCTACGGTTCGCGCGTGCGTATTTACGGCCGCGATGTTCCGCGCACGTACTCGATGAAGATCAACGGTCAGGATTTCCCGGTTGATCAACAGGGCAAGTTTGTCGCCGAGTTTCTCGAGCCGATCGGCCGTCACACGTACACGGTGAGCGTGAAGCCACCGGAAGCGCCGCCGGTTGAGAAGACGCTTGATGTCAACGTCACCGGCCGGTATTCCTTTCTGGTGGCGATGGCCGATGCGACCGTCTCCAGGAAGGGCAGCACCGACAGCGTGTCCTCCGGCGTCAACACGGAAAATTCAAAAGATAACTTTGTCACGGATGGCCGTCTGGCCTTCTATTCAAAAACCAAGTTTGCCGGCAAATATCTGCTCACGGCTCAGGCCGATACGACCGATCGCGACGTACACGACATCTTCAGCGGTTTTTTCAAGGCGGATAACTCGCCGCAGGACGTGTTCCGCAATCTCGATCCGAACCTGTATTACCCGACCTACGGTGATGACTCCACCACGTATCGTGATGTGGATACGCAGGGCCGCCTGTACCTGCGGCTCGACTGGGATCAGAACGAGGCGCTGTGGGGCAATTTCTCCACCGGCTTCACCGATACCGAATACGCGCAGTACAACCGCGATCTGTACGGTGCCGCACTGAGCTGGCGTAGCCATGATGCGACCGTTCTGGGCGATGCCAAAACCCAGGTGAAGGCGTTTGGTTCGCAGGCGCAATCGGTCGCTGGTCACAACGAGTTTCTCGGCACCGGCGGCAGCCTTTACTACATGCACCAGACCGACATTCTGCCGGGCTCGGAAGTGGTCACGCTGGAAGTGCGTGATCGCACGACCGGCCGCGTCATGAGCAGCACCACCATGTCGCGCGGTGCGGATTACCAGATCGACAACCTGCAGGGCCGCATCATCCTGACCCGCCCGCTGGCCCAGGTCACGCGCAGCGATATCACCTCGATCACGCGCGATGCCCCGCTGGACGGCTACGAGCAGATCCTGCTGGTGGACTACGAGTACACGCCGATTGGTCTGGACACCAACGACGTCACCGCCGGCCTGCAGGGCAAGCAATGGTTCGGAAATCACCTCGCGGTCGGTGGCACGTACGTCAACGAGGGTCGCGACAGCGGCGATTACACGCTCGAAGGCGCCGACGTGACCTTGCAGCAGGGTCGCGGCACGTATTTGAAACTGGAAAAATCGCACAGCGAAGCGGCCGTGGCGCCGATTCTGTATTCGGACAACGGTGGCTTCAGCTTCCTGCAGAAAAACCCGATCAATGGACCGCAGAGCGGCGACGCTGAATCCATCGAGGGGCGCGCCAACCTGCACGAACTCGGTCTGACCCAGAACGACTGGACGCTCGGTGCCTGGTGGCGCAACGTCGATTCCGGATTCTCGGCGGTGAGCTTCGACACCGGCAGTCAGATTCGCGAATACGGCGCCAATTTTCTCGGTTACGTGACCAAGAATTTCAGCTTGTACGGTCAGTACAGCTACGCCGAAAACGACGGCGAGGTGCTCAAGCAGAATCAGCTCACCGCGCAGTGGCGGTTTGATGAGGCCTCGCAGATCGGTTTCGAGCTGCGGCAGCTGAGCGAGACCAACCTCGATGGCAGCACGGCCAATCCGCTGCTGGCCGCCGTGAGCTACGATTTCCGTTACAGCCCGTCACTGGATCTGTATACGATCGGGCAGTACACGCTCAGCGACGATCACGGTGCCTACCAGAAGAACAACCTGGTGACAGTCGGCGCGAAATACCTGTTCGCCAATAAATCCAGCGTCGGTGCGGAACTCAGCGACGGCAGCCGCGGCTACGGCGCGCTGGTCAATGCGGACTATCAGCTCACCACCGACCACGATCTGTACAGCACCTACCGCTTCACCACCGATACCACGGCGCCCGATCCGCTGTTCAATCCCGATCAGCAGGCCGGCTGGACGCTCGGTCAGCGCTGGCGGCTGTCGAACCAGGTCAACGTGTACAACGAAAGCCAGTTTCTCAAGGACCCCACCGAAAACAACGCGTCAGGTCTGGCCAACACGTTTGGTATGGACCTGTATCCGGCGGTCGGCTGGAAGCTCGGTTTCACCCTGCAGGAAGGCAAGCTCGATGCCACCGACGGCGAAGTCAGCCGGCATGCCTATAGCGTGAGCGGCGGGCGCACCGACGAGCGCACGGATTGGGTCAGCAAGATCGAATACCGCCAGGATACCGGTGCCGAGCAGCGCGACCAGTGGGCGACCACCAACCGGCTGCTCTACAAGATCAACGAAGACTGGCGCCTCGCGATCAACGCCAACTACGCCAACACCACCGACGATATCGATTCCACCTACGGCGCCCGGCTGGCCGAGGTCAACGCGGGCTTTGCGTTCCGCCCGCACGACAGTTCGCGCTGGGCCGTGTTTGGTCGTTACACCTACCTCTACAACCTGGCCTCACCAGGCCAGGTGTCTGGCGATGCGGCGACCAACATCGATTCGCAGACCGCGAATTATTCGCTGGATTCGAATACCGATGAAAACTACGATCAGCGCACCAAGGTGGCCTCGCTCGAAGGCATTTACCGCCTTGACGACCGCTGGGAAGTGGCGGCCAAGGCGGCCAGCCGCTGGGGCGATTATCGTACCGGCCGCGCCACCGGTCCGTGGCTCGACAGCCGCGCGGATTTCCTCTCCGGGCAGCTGCGCTATCACCTCATTGCCAAGTGGGATGCGCTGGTCGAATACCGCTGGCTCGGCGTGCTGGACGGCGGCGACCAGAAGGGATTCCTGGCCGGCATCGACCGCGAAGTGGGTCAGAACTTCAAGATCGGCATCGGCTACAACTTCAGCCGCTTCAGTGACGACCTGACCCAGGTGAAGTTCGACAACAAAGGCTGGTTCCTCAACATGACCGGTTATTACTAAGCCTCGCTATCGCCAAGCGCCGCGCCCGAAGCCGCCGCTGCGCGTTCCGCCAGCGGCGGCTTTTTTATGCGACGAATCGTCGCGTTTTGATAGCCACTGTTCGGCGCCGCCGATTTCTGGCACCGGTCGTTTGGCGAAGCCGGGGGCGGTCCGTGTACTCTTGACAGCCTGCCAATGGGGCGCGGTTCGCTTTGCGACCGGCGCGCTATCGGCGCTTCCCGTGTCCGCAGGTGAACCGAGTCCATGCAATCGATAGAAACGCTGATCAATGACGCTTTCGAGCGTCGTAACGAACTGGGCACGACCGAGATCGAAACCCATCTGCGCCCGGCCGTGGGACAGGTGATCGACCTGCTCGAATCCGGCGAGCGCCGCGTGGCCGAGCCCGACGGCAACGGCGGCTGGACGGTCAACCAGTGGATCAAGAAAGCCGTGCTACTGTATTTCCGCCTTAACGACAACGTGGTGGTCGACGGCGGTGCAGCGATGGCCTTCGACAAGGTTCCGCTGCGCTTTATGCAGGGCAATGACAGCGAGCTGCAGAACCTCGGCGCGCGCGTGGTGCCCGGTGCGCTGGTGCGTCGTGGCGCGCATATCGCCAGGGATGCGGTGCTGATGCCTAGCTACGTCAACATCGGCGCCTACGTCGGTGCCGGCAGCATGGTCGATACCTGGGCCACGGTCGGCTCCTGTGCGCAGATCGGTGCGCACGTGCATCTGTCCGGCGGCGTCGGCATCGGCGGCGTGCTTGAGCCGCTGCAGGCCAATCCGACCGTCATCGAGGACAACTGCTTTATCGGCGCGCGTTCCGAGGTGGTCGAGGGCGTGGTGGTGGAAAAGGGCAGCGTGATCGGCATGGGCGTGTTCCTCGGCCAGTCCACCCGCATCTACAACCGCGCCACCGGTGAAGTGAGCTACGGCCGCGTGCCGGCCGGCAGCGTGGTGGTGGCTGGTAGCCTGCCCGCGAAAGACGGCAGCCACAGCCTGTATGCCGCCATCATCGTCAAGCAGGTCGATGAAAAGACCCGCAGCAAGACCGGCATCAACGAACTACTGAGGAGCGTCGAATGAGCGTCGAACTCTATGGTCTGGAAAAGTGCGGCACCTGCGACAAGGCGCGCGCGTGGCTGGATCAGCACAAGGTCAAATACAGTTTTACCGACTATCGCGAGCATCCCATTGCGCCGGCTTCGTTGAAGCAGTGGGCGAAGGCGCTGACCTGGGAAAAGCTGGTCAATCGGGCTAGTTATACCTGGCGCGATCTCACTGACACGCAGAAGTCCGCCAGCACCGATGCCGACTGGCTAAAGCTGATCAAGGACTATCCCGCCCTGGTCAAACGCCCGGTGGTGGTGAAAGACGACAGCGTCAGCGCCGGCTTCAGCGAGAAAAAGTTCAAGGAACTGTTCGGTGGCTGAAGCGGCAAATGCCGTACTGGTGATCCATGGTTTTGACGGCAGCGACGTCAGCCGCAAGGCACGCAACTGGCTCGATCGGTTCGGGCCGGACTATCGCTTTGTCGATCTGCAACGCGAGCGACCCGAACCAGCCCTGCTCAAAGCGTGGGCTGCTTCGGTCGGCAGCTGGGACGCGCTGGTTGATCGCAGCGGCAAGGGCTGGAAAGGCCTCCTGCCGCAGCGGCGCAACCCGGGCAGCGATCCGGAGTGGACCTTGCTGATCCGCGAACACCCGGAAATTCTGCGGCAGCCGATCACTGCGCTTGCCGATGGTCGCGTGACCGTGGGTTTTACCGGTGGTAGTTACGAACGGCTCTTTGGCAAGAGCAACGCGAAACACTGATTTCCGCATCAAGAGCGATCAAACATGAGTGACGTGCTCGACCTCACCTGCGAACTCATTCGCCGCTACTCCGTCACGCCGGACGATGCCGGCTGCCAGGCACTGATCGGCGAGCGCCTATCGCATGTCGGCTTTACCATCGAAAACCTGCGCTACGGCGACGTCGACAATCTCTGGGCGACGCATCGCGGAACCGGCGCGTCGGAGAAAGATCCGACACTAATGTTTCTGGGGCACACCGACGTGGTGCCCAGCGGGCCGGAGGCCGGCTGGCAAAGCGCGCCGTTCGAGCCGACCATCCGAGATGGCCATCTATACGGCCGTGGCGCCGCCGACATGAAAGGCTCGGTTGCCGCCATGGTGGTCGCGCTGGAGCAGTTCGTGCTCACGTATCCCGATCACGCCGGCCGCGTCGGCCTGCTGATTACCAGCGATGAGGAAGGCGTGGCGATCGACGGCGTGCGCAAGGTAATCGAGCATTTTCGCGAATGCGGCGAGCGGGTCGAATTCTGCGTGGTGGGCGAACCGTCCGCGAAAGAAAAACTCGGCGACCTGATCCGCGTGGGCCGGCGTGGCTCGCTCTCGGCGACGCTCACCGTGCGAGGCATCCAGGGACACGTGGCCTATCCGGAAAAAGCCCTCAATCCGATCCATGCCTTCGCCCCGGCGCTCGCCGAACTGGCGGCAGAGCGCTGGGACGAGGGCAACAGCGACTTTCCACCCACCTCGATGCAGGTGTCCAACCTCAACGCGGGTACCGGGGCCAACAACGTGATTCCCGGCACGCTTGCCGCGCTGTTCAATTTTCGCTACAGCACGGCCAGTCGCGCCGAAGATCTGCAGGCACGCAGCGAGGCGATCCTGTGCAAGCACGGCCTGGATTTTCATATCGACTGGCAGCTTTCCGGCCATCCGTTTCTCACGCCACCGGGCGGCAAGCTGCGTGATGCGGTAGTGACCGTGTGTCGCGAGCGCTGTCATTGCGACCCCGAACAAAGCACCGGTGGCGGCACCTCCGACGGTCGATTTATCGCGCTGCTGGGCACCGAAGTGGTGGAAATCGGGCCGGTCAACGCGACCATCCACAAGGTCGACGAATGCGTGGCCGTGCACGATCTGGAGCAGCTGCCGGCGATCTATCAGGCCGTGTGCGAACGCATGCTGGGCAGTGCCGTTTGATACGCGCGGCAGGGTAGCTGTAGTTGGCTGATCGGGCGTGCCCTTAGTGCGCCATCAGCGCTGATAAAGCGGGCAGGCCTCCGTTTGCTCGACCCTGCCGGTACCGTGAAACAGACCGTCTCGGCCCAGCTTCACTTCGACCGCGTTTTGCATGATCACCTTGCTGCCGGTGAGCGCTTCATCCTGGATGCAGAGCAGCTTGAAGCCGCCGTTGTCCTCCAGAATCTTCACCCCGAAGAACCGTTGCCTGTTCTGGTCGGTCAGACGAATACCGCCGTCAAACGGTTCAACGCGAACGAAGCCGTAATCCTTCAGCGTATTCGCGCCCGGGCGACGGCGCGCGTAAATGGCGCTGGGAATCGACAAGACATCGAGATGTTCGGCAACAAGCCGGTTTTGCTTTTCGGCAATAGCCGCGGCTGTCTGCTGCGCGATGCTGCTTGATGAGACGGCGGTCCATACAAGAAGGGCAAGCGTCGTCGTCGCGCCGATCTTCATGGTCATCGTTTTCCGAAGAGAATTGTCCTGCAGAGATTAGCGCAACACGTGCCGGTGTTTTTGACTAGGTCCGTATCGGCGGATTCGGCGACTGGCCTGCCGGGGGAAGTCTTGCGCCTGGTGCGTTCCGGTGGTCACGCGCCGAAAAACCAAACTTCAAAGCTTCACCGTGTTTCGCTAAGATCAACGAAGGTTTGCATTTGATCGTTGCGAGTACGGGAGTAACGCGATGGAGCGCAGATACGGAAGCAGTGCGATGAGAGCGCTTTTCACGGTAGCCGTGGCACTGCTGGGCATCGGCGGCGTCGGTGCTGCCCAAGCGCAGGAAGCGGCCAAGCCGCCGGTCACCGACGAGCAGCTGGCGAGCGCGCGCTGCATCATCGGCCTGGAAAAGTTTCTGCCGGCCGATTACTACTATTGCCTCGCCTCGCAGAGTTACGGTGAAAAGAACTACGACGAATCGCAGAAGTTTTTCCATACGGCGGCATCATGGGCGAGCAAGCCGGCGCAGTACGTGCTCGGCGTCATGGCGCTGACCGGCGATCATCAGCCGGTCAATCGTCCACTGGCTCTGGCCTGGATGGCGCTGGCTGCCGAACGCCATACCGAGCGGTTCGACAAGGCTTATATCGCGCTGCGCGAGCATCTTTCACCGAGTGAGCGTGCGCAGTCGGAGACGTTGCTGCGCGAACTGCAACCAACCTACGCCGACGCAACCGCTGCCACGCGAGCTGAGGTTCGCTACCACGACGGCATGCAGATGCTGCGCAGTAAAGGCATCGGATCGAGTTACTGCATGCAGGGCATGTTTGATGCGGCGCAGCTGGCGGGCAGCACGATAGGGCCCGATCAGGCCATGGCGTGTCCGCAGACGACCACGCTCGCTGTACAGATCGACAAGAAAGCCGCCGATGTGTTCGAGGACTGGCACGGCCACGTCACCGTCGAGCCGCTGCAGCCGGTGCAGATGAGCCACGGTCAGCCGCTGCCGCCAAACGTCGGCAAGGGCTTATAGCCGGCTTCGTGGCACCTGGCGTTTGCGTTGCATCGGCATCTATCGACGTACTCGGTCATTGCCTATGCGCTTCCACATCTTCAGTGCGTGGCTAAAGATCAACGGTGCGCGAGTGCCGGCGCCTTGTTGATCACACCGATCAACAGCCGGCGAAACCACTCGTGCGCGCGGTCGTCATTTTTCGACTGGTGCCAGTACGCCAGTATCGGGATCGGCTTTAGCTTGATCGGCAGCGGATGCACGGTGATCGGCAGCAGTCGCAAAAAGCTCTCGGCGTATGAGCCCGGCATGGTCAGTAGGAGATCGCTGGCCGAGGCAATCTGACAGGCCGAGAAATAATGCTGCACCACTAGGCGTATATCGCGTGAGCGTCCATCCTGGGCCAGCAGTACATCGAGCGGCACCGCTTCGCCCAGTTGCGAAACGGAGATGTGGCGTGCGGCCAGGTAATCACTCTTGCGCAGCGTGCCGCTTGTCAGTGGATAGCCCTTGCGTGCGGCGACCACCATCGATTCATCGAGCAGATGCTGGCTGCAGATGCGTGGCCCGGCCTGCAGGCGACGGTCGATCACCAGATCGATGGAACCTGCGCTCAGCTCGCGTTCGACATCGGTGGCCGCAATGCGCCGGCTGACCATGTTGACGTTCGGCGCGAGCTTCGCCATCTGTGCCAGCAGCGGTGGAAAGGCGATCGACTCCAGCACATCGCGGAAGCCGACGGTAAACGTCATCTCCAGCGCATCGGCGCGAAAGCTGGCGTGCATCTGCGTGGTCGCCTGCAGGCCGCGCAGATGCAGTTGCACGTCTGCCATCACGCTGCGGGCCTTGTGCGTCGGTATTACGCGATTGCCCTGCCGGACAAAGAGCGGATCACCAAACAATTCGCGCAGCCGGTTCAGCGAATGTGTGATCGCCGGCTGGGTCAGATGCAGGGCGCGCGCCGCTGCGCTGATGCCGCCGTGCGTGTGGATGGCGTCCAGCACGCGAAACAGATTCAGATCCATGCGCAGGTCGGGACGGTTCACGGCGCGCTTCCACAGGGCTGGGACGTGTTGCGATGCATGATTTACACATATTAGCTGAGCTGATGGGTGGATATAAAAGATATTCATGTCACTGATTGATGCCGACCGGCGTACGCTTGCGGGATAACTCGGGCATACCGGTAGGAGAAGGTGGATGGATTTCGCACATTCCGAGCGCTCGCGCGCTCTGGTGGACAAGCTCAACCGCTTCATGCGTGACGAAGTGGACCCGGCCGAGAGCGTGGTGGCCGATGATCTGACCGGCAGCGGCGACTGGCGAACGTGGCATCAGCCTGCCATCATGGAAACGCTCAAGGCCAAGGCGAAAGAGGCCGGCCTGTGGAATCTGTTTCTGTCCGAGCCCGAGTACGGCGCCGGCCTCAGCAATGTCGATTACGCGCCGCTGGCCGAGATCATGGGCCACTCGTTCATCGCGCCGGAGATCTTCAATTGCAACGCGCCTGACACCGGCAATATGGAAGTGCTGCTGCGCTACGGCTCGGACATGCACAAATCGCGCTGGCTGAAGCCCTTGCTCGACGGCGAGATCCGCTCCGCGTTCTGCATGACCGAGCCGGACGTGGCTTCGTCCGACGCCACCAATATGCAGGCGACGGCGACGATCGACGGCGATCACATCGTGCTCAACGGGCGCAAGTGGTGGTCCACCGGCATCGGTCATCCGCACTGCCGCGTGGTGATTTTCATGGGCCTGAGTCACCCCGATGCGCCGCCGCACCAGCGGCACACGATGGTGGTGTGCCCGCTCGATGCGGAGGGCGTCAAGGTCGAGCGCATGCTGCCGTTGTTCCATGCCTATGACGAGCCGTCCGGCCATGGCGAGGTCAGCTTTACCGATGTGCGGCTGCCGCTGGATCACGTGATACTCGGCACCGGCCGCGGTTTCGAGATTGCGCAGGGCCGCCTTGGGCCGGGCCGCATTCATCACTGCATGCGCGCGATCGGCGCCTCCGAGCGCGCGCTGTCGCTGCTGTGCGAGCGTGCCGCTGCGCGCGTGGCGTTCGGCAAGCCGCTGATCGAGCTGGGCGGCAACAAGGACATCGTGGCCGACCTGCGCATGGCGATCGAACAGGCGCGCCTGCTGACGCTGAAAGCGGCGTGGCTGATCGACACGCAGGGCGTGAAGGCGGCGATGAGCGAGATATCCCAGATCAAGGTGATCGTGCCGAACCTGGCGCAGAAGGCTGCCGATGCGGCCATCCAGATTCATGGCGCGGCCGGTTTGTCGAACGATTTCCCGATCACCGCGCTATTTGCCAACGCGCGCATCCTGCGTCTGGCCGATGGCCCCGATGAGGTGCATCGCGGACTGATCGCGAAGCTGGAAGTGCGCGCGCAGGGCGCGGCGATGGCCGCGAGGAAATCCGTATGACGGCCGCGATGGATCAAGCCCGCAACGTGCGCGATGAAGACCAGCTGGACGTCGGCAAGGTCGACGCGTTTCTCAGGCAGCACGTCAACGGCCTGCACGGTGAGCCAACGATCGCGCAGTTTCCTGGCGGCGCATCTAACCTCACGTATCTGATCACCTACGGCGAGCGCGAGCTGGTGCTGCGTCGGCCGCCGGCGGGCGTGAAGGCGAAATCCGCGCATGACGTGCTGCGCGAGGCGCGCGTCATGCAGGCGCTGAAGCCGCACT
>Ga0302314_10000366_pt1 | contig 82804 bp, 74 predicted proteins | sample III_Palsa_N2_3_FD_200533 | JGI IMG/M metagenome (GOLD analysis project Ga0302314, IMG submission 200533) | Peat permafrost microbial communities from Stordalen Mire near Abisko, Sweden - III_Palsa_N2_3 | ecosystem: Environmental > Terrestrial > Soil > Palsa > Peat permafrost | place: Sweden...
AACAGGCCAGAGTGCGCGTAGAGGACGACCGCAGGGAGGACGAGAACAGCACCGACGCAGGCAGGCCGCCGTACGAGGTCCGGCACGAAGCGCAGCGCAGTGCCGGAACGTAGGAAGGCCGACCACATACCACAAGCCGAACCCGACCAGAACCACGAACACGACTCGGCGGTGAACGGCGCACGGCGCGATGTTGGAGACTTGGCGACCGGGACACCGACTCCCCTCATTCCGCGCCTGAGCATCGGCACCTCGGGTAACTCGCGCTCGCCTCCGTCCTGCCGACCCGCTATGGTCTCCCTAGTTGTGAATGTCCGTACTCCGTGGCAGGACCGGAGGCGCTGGTGAAAGTCGGTTTGCTGACGAGGGAATTCCCTCCCGACGTGTACGGCGGGGCCGGCGTTCACGTGGAGTTCCTGGCCCGGGAGTTGCGGGCGCTGGTCGACGTGCGCGTGCAGGCCTGGGCTAGTGCGAAGGCCGGGGAGGATGAGCCCGGCGTCCAGCGGCACTCGGCCGACTCGGCGTTGGCTGGCGCCAACGAGGCGTTGCGCAGCCTGTCGGTCGATCTGGCGATGGCGGCGGCCGTGGCCGACCGGGACCTCGTCCACTCGCACACCTGGTACGCCAACCTCGGCGGGCACATCGCCAAGCTGCTCTACGGCATCCCGCACGTGATGACCGCGCACTCGCTCGAGCCGCTGCGCCCGTGGAAGGCCGAGCAGCTGGGCGGCGGGTACGCGCTCTCGAGCTGGGCCGAGCGCACGGCGATCGAGGCGGCGGACGCGGTGATCGCCGTGTCGCACGGGATGCGCTCGGACATCCTCGGCTGCTACCCCGCGCTCGACCCGGACCGCATCCACGTCGTGCATAACGGCATCGACACCTCGCTCTACCATCCGGCGCCGGGCAACGCCGCGCTGGCTCGGCACGGCGTGGATCCGGACCGGCCGTACGTGCTGTTCGTCGGCCGGATCACCCGGCAGAAGGGCGTGCCGCACCTGCTTCGCGCGGCCCGCAGGTTCGACCCGTCGGTGCAGCTCGTGCTGTGCGCCGGCGCCCCGGACACGCCCGCGATCGACCAGGAGTTCCGCACGCTGGTCGACGAGCTGCGGGGGACGCGCGACGCGGTGGTGTGGATCCCGGAGATGCTGCCGCGCCCCGAGGTGATCGAGCTGCTGAGCCACGCCGCCGTGTTCGCCTGCCCGTCGGTGTACGAACCGCTGGGCATCGTGAACCTGGAGGCGATGGCCTGCGCCGCCCCCGTCGTCGCGTCGGCCGTCGGCGGGATCCCCGAGGTGGTCAAAGACGGCGTCACCGGGGTATTGGTCCGGTACGACGAGAAGGACCCGGCCGCGTTTGAGAGTGGCCTGGCGGAGGCAATCGAGAGCGTAATAGGCGATCCGGCCGCCGCCGCGCGCATGGGCGAGGCCGGCCGGGAGCGCGCGGTCCGGGAGTTCGGCTGGGACGCGATCGCCCGTCGGACGGTCGCGGTGTACGAAGAGATCCTGCGGAAGAAGTGACCACCTCGCGAGCGTTGGTGCCTCCAGCGGCCGACGGAGCAGCGGAAGCGGAACAAAGGGGCGGCGGATGCGTGGCGGACCTTCGATCCTGGGCATAGTGCTGGCCGGCGGCGAGGGCAAGCGGCTGATGCCGCTGACCGCGGACCGGGCCAAACCGGCCGTGCCCTTCGGCGGCGTGTACCGGCTGGTGGACTTCGTGCTGTCGAACCTCGTCAACGGCGACATCATGCGCATCTGCGTGCTGACGCAGTACAAGTCGCACTCGCTAGACCGGCACATCACCACCACGTGGCGGATGTCGAATCTGCTGGGCAACTACGTCACGCCGGTGCCCGCGCAGCAGCGGCTCGGCCCGCGCTGGTTCCTTGGCAGCGCGGACGCGATCTATCAGTCGCTCAACCTCATCTACGACGAGCAGCCGGACTACGTGGTCGTGTTCGGCGCCGACCACGTCTACCGGATGGATCCGCGCCAGATGGTGCGCCAGCACATCGAGAACGGCGCGGCAGCCACGGTCGCCGGCATCCGCATCCCGCGCTCGGAGGCCTCGGCGTTCGGCATCATCACGACCGCGCCCGACGGCGTGCAGGTCGAGCAGTTCCTCGAGAAGCCCGCCGACCCGCCCGGCCTGCCGGACAACCCGGACCAGGTGTACGCGTCGATGGGCAACTACGTCTTCTCGACGAAGGCGCTGATCGACGCGTTGACCGAGGACGCTGAGAACGACCACTCGATCCACGACATGGGCGGCAGCATCCTGCCGATGCTCACCGCGAAGGGCCAGGTCCAGGTCTACGACTTCGACCAGAACTACGTGCCCGGCGAGACGGAGCGCGACCACGGCTACTGGCGCGACGTGGGAACCCTGGACGCCTACTACGACTCGCACCTGGACCTGATCTCGGTGCACCCGGTCTTCAACCTCTACAACCGCGAGTGGCCGCTCTACACCCGCAACCTGCAGTCCCCGCCCGCCAAGTTCGTCGCCGGCGGCATCGCCAGCGAGTCGATGGTCGCCCCCGGCTGCATCATCACCGGCCAGGTGACCCAGTCCGTCCTGTCCCCCGGCGTCATCGTCGAGGAGGGCGCGGTGGTCCAGGGCTCGATCCTGCACGACAACGTCCGTGTCGGGCGTGGAGCCATCGTGCGTCGGGCGATTCTCGACAAGAACATCGTGGTGCCCCCCGGCGCCACCGTCGGCGTCAACCCGGAGCGGGACCGCGAGCTCTACCACGCCTCAGCCAACGGCATCATCGCGCTGGGGAAGGGCCAGCGGGTGCTTTAGAGACCTGTTCGACCTCCCCCCAGTACCGGCGCGTATGGCCGGGCCCTGTGCGCGCCGGGAATGCTACCGGAGACGATCAACGACGCCCCCGCGTGCGGCGATTCCGCTTGGAGATCGGCGAGGCCGGACCGCAAGCTGATCAGGGCGCTGCTTTGGCGGTGCCGGATCAAGCGGAGGGACGGAGTTTTTTGCAGCAGGGGCATCACAACGGGGACAGCGGGAACAGCGCGCTGCGCGGTCTGCTGGGCGAGGCGGGGTGGAACGGGCAGGATCTCGTGCGCGCGGTCAACGCGGCTGGGCGGGAGATCGGCGCGGAACTGCGGTATCAGCGCACGTCGGCGGCGCAGTGGCTGGCGGGTGTGCGGCCGCGTACACCGGCGCCCGACCTGATCGCGGAGGTTCTGGGTCGCAGGCTCGGGCGACCGGTGACGCCGGCCGAGGCCGGGCTGTGCGGGGGCGGGTCGGTATCGGTGAGGGGTGGTGGTCGCGCGTCATCGGCGGTTGAGTGGCAGCAGAGTGCTGAGCATGCCCTGGCGGAGAGCTCTGGGGATTCGAGCCACGCGTTTGTCGCACGTGAGCTGGAGGTGCCGTGGTTCGGGCAGTCGTCCTTCGGTGAGCCCGGCTTGGGGCGAGGCCGCACGCTTACCAGGGACGACGTGGCCCGTTCTGATTCCGCGCTGGACGCCTACTCGCGCGCCGACCACGCGTTCGGCGGCGGGCACAGTCGGCAGGCGCTCGCGCGTCATCTCTCGACTACGATCGCCCCGCTGCTCGGCCTTCCATCGCCCGCGGACGTCCGCCGCGACCTGCTCGGATCGGCGGCCAAGCTGGCGTATCTCTGCGGTTTCATGCACTTCGACGACGCGCTCAACGCCAGCGCCCAGCGGTACTACCGGATCAGCCTCCGCCTGGCCGACGAGGCGGATGACCGGGTCGGCTACGCGACGGCCTTGCGCGGTCTGAGTACACAGGCGGAGTCGCTCGGGCACCACGCGCTCAGCGCCCAGCTCGCGCAGGCGGCGGTGGACGTCGGCTGGCACGTGGCTCCGGTACCCGTCCGCGCGTTCCTCAGCGGACAGCTCGCGGTCGCGACGGCCGCGATCGGCGAGCACGTCGCGTCCCTCGGCCACTTCCGCCGGACCGAGCGGCTGCTCGACCGCGCGACCTCGGGCACTGACGCGGTCGGCGCGTTCCACGAGGCGTCCCTCGAGTATCAGTACGCGACGCTGGCCGTGTACCAGGGCGCCCCCGCCGTCGCCATCGACGCCTACAAGCGTTCGCTTCGCGCCCGCCCTGACCACGAACGGCGTAGCCGGGCCCTCACGTTCGCTCGTACGGCCGAGCTGTTCATGGACGGCGGCCACCTGGAGAGCGCGTGCGATCAGTGGCAGCACTTCCTCGACGACTATTCAGCCTTGACCTCGCGCCGGGTGGACGAGGCGCTCGGGACGCTCCGTGCCCGGCTGCTTCCCTTCTCGCGCAGTCCCGTCGCGGCTCCGCTGATTCGGCGTGCCGCGGAGATCTCGGCCCCCGCTAGACCGTCTTAGTCGAGGGATTCGCGGTCGAGGGATTCGTAGTCGAACCAGTCGAAGTGGACGGTGCCGTGCGCGGCGTACATGCCGATGACGCGGCCGGTGAAGCCGCCTGCCACTTCGGTGGAGAGGTAGCGGCCGTCCAGCCTGGCCAGTACTACGAATCCGCCGTCCGAGTCCTCGAAGCCGAGGAGCACCAGGTCCGGCTCCATCCGCGGATCGCGCCAGCCGTCCGTAGCCTCGGTTTCCACCCGCAGCACGAGCGGGCCGGGCTCGATGCCGAGAGCGTGCCGCGCGACGATCGTGCTGACCGATCCGATCCTTGCGAGTACCCGTACCTCGGCGCTGTCGGCCTCCACCTCGTAGTGGTGGTGCTCGTCGAGGCGGACGACGAGGCCGCCGCCTCCCTCGGTCGGATCCATCAGGGCGCGTACCCGGCACGAGCGGTGCTGCTGGCGGCGGCCGACGAACGTGACGTCGTGCGCGTCGAGCGAGTCGCCTTGCGCACGCAGGGTCAGCCAGCCGGGACGGTTGGCCGTCGTGCACGTCTCGGTGCTTCGGATGCGGGGCGAGATCCAGTGGGGGTGGAGTGTTTCTGTGTCAGGGAGGTCGAAGTCGTCGCGGACCGGTGTCGGGGCAGAGGGATGCAGCGGCCAGGGCGGCGCGGCCATCTCGGGGGTCAATTCGCCCACGACCGGCCAGCCGTCGACCCACTCGACGATCGGGACGAGGAACGTCTCGCGGCCCAGCACATGCCAGCCGGGTGTGCCACCACCCGGACGCACGCCGAGCAGAACCATCCACCAGGAGCCGTCAGGACCCTGTACGAGATCCGCGTGCCCGGTGTTCTGAATGGGCTTTCCGGTGCTGCGATGGGTGATGATCGGGTTCGCCGGGCACGGTTCGAACGGCCCCTCGGGCGCCGGGCCGCGAGCGATCGAGATCGAGTGCCCGCGCTCGGTTCCGCCCTCGGAAAGCAGCAGGTACCAGTACTCGCCGATGTGGTAGAGGTGTGGTCCCTCGGGTGCCTGAGCCCCCGGTGTGCCGGACCAGGTCGAGCGCTGGGTGGTCAGCGCGTGCCCGGTCTCGGGGTCGATGCGCGCCTGCGAGTTGCCTGCGACCGTGCACCAGCAGTTGCCGTCCTCGTCCCAGGCGAGATCCGGGTCGATGCCGTGGATGTCGGGCAGCGGGATCGGGTCGGACCACGGCCCGGCCGGGTCGGTGGCGGTGACGATGAAGGTGCCGCCGTGGCTGACGTTCGTGGTGATCAGCCAGAAGCGGCCGTCGTGGTGCCGGAGGGTCGGCGCGTAGATGCCGCCGGACGATGGGGCGCTCTCGGGCGGCAGTTGCAGCTGGCTCGGCCGGTCCAGCGCGTTGCCGATCTGGGTCCAGTGCACGAGATCGCGGCTGTGGAAGATCGGCACGCCTGGAAAATATTCGAAACTGGAGCAGACCAGGTAGTAATCCTCGCCGACCCGGCAGACGCTCGGATCGGGGTGGAAGCCTGGGATCACCGGGTTGGCGAAGGTCTCGGTTGCGGCCATGCGGATGACCTTCTCATAGTTCGCTGGGGTCACGCAGGTGCGCGGAGATGCGCGGATCGAGCGTGGTCATGCCGGTCCTGGTCATCCGCTCGCTGGCGGCTAGCAACGCCGACTGGAGCGCCGACGCCGCGGCCTCGGCGGCCGGGACGGTGCCGGTCGAGCCGGTGCGTCGCAGCAGGCGAAGGAGGTAGCCGCCGGGCACGGGGATCTCGGTGACGGTGCCGTGGGTCACCAGGCCGGCGGCGTTCGCCGGGAGGACGACGGGGCCGAGCCGGACCGCGAGCATGCTGTAGACGGCGAAGCGTTCGCGGGCTAGGTGCACCGTGGACGGCTTGATGCCGTGCTCCGCGGCCAGCCGGCGAAACGCCAGGTCACGCGGCGTACCCTCCGGCGCGCCTATCCACGGGATGCCAGACAGTTGTGTGAGATCAGCCGAGACCTCCCACGTTTCCGGCAGCACGAGCTTGTAGCCGTCCTCGAACATGACCGTGGAACGCACGCCCGGCGGCAGTTCGGCAGGCTGGTCCTTGTCGTCCTCCATGACGAGCACGTCCAGCTCCCCGCGACGCAGCGCGCGCAGCCCGTCCGCGGCGCCGATCTCGATGAGACGTGGTTCGAGAGCGGGATGGGTCGTGGCGAGCAGATGCAGTGCGGGCCCGGCGAAGAAAGTGATCGCGGGTAGCGGCACCCCGATGGCGATCGGCCCTGCCGCTTGGCCGCCAAGCGTGTCGAGCGCCCCCGCCGCCTCGTCCAGCAGCTCCTCGATCCGGCGGCCGTAGTCGGCCAGCATCCGTCCGGACACGGTCAGCTCGGCGCGACCGCCGCTGCGGTCCACCAGCGGCAGGCCCACCTCGCTCTCGAGCCGGCTCAGGTGCTGCGAGATGGCGGACGGCGTGTGCCCGAGCGCCCGCGACGCCCCGGCCACTCCCCCGCCGTCCGCGATCTGCCGCAGCACCAGCAGCCGCCTGGGATCGAGTTTCATCCGCCGCCTCGTTTGTCGGTGCGCACCTTTCAAGCTCGACCATACTGCGACGCCATCTTGACGAGCCGTCCGCCCTTGTCCATAGTGAGGCCTGCCGACCCACGGCCACCCCCGCTCTCCGGCGCAAGCCGCCGCGCCGGTCTCGAGGGTGAAATGTTAACGCTAACAATCTGCCGCCACCCGTTCCGTCGGCAGTGATCCGTGAACAAAGGAGTTCATACGTGGTCACCAATCCCCTGTACCGCTGGGCGCGTCGAGCGCTCCTGTTCGTGATCCCCGCCCTCGTCTTCCTGGGGGTCACGTTCGTCTCGGTCGCCCCGTCGCAGGCCGCGACCGAAGAACCCTGTGACATCTACGCCGCGGCGGGCACGCCCTGCGTCGCCGCGCACAGCACCACCCGCGCGCTCTTCGCGGACTACGACGGCTCGCTCTACAAGGTAGAGCGCACGTCCGACGACACGACGCTGAACATCGGCGTCCTCGCCGAGGGCGGGGTCGCGGACGCGGCGGCCCAGGACACCTTCTGCGCGAGCACCACCTGCACCATCACCGAGATCTACGACCAGTCGGGCCACGGCAATAACCTGACGATCGAGGGCGCGGGAGGCAACGGCTCGGCGGACATCGGCGCGTACGCCAACTCGCTGCCGGTAACGGTCGACGGCCAGGAGGCGTACGGCGTCTACATCGAGCCCGGCATGGGCTACCGGAACGACTCGACCACCGACATCGCCACCGACGGCGCGGCCGAGGGAACGTACATGGTCACCTCCGGCACGCACGTCAACAGCGGCTGCTGCTTCGACTACGGCAACGCCGAGACCAGCAACGACGACACCGGCGACGGCCACATGGACGCGGTCAACTTCGGCACCGAGTGCTGGTTCTCCTGCTACGGCAGCGGTCCTTGGGTGCAGGCCGACCTGGAGAACGGCCTGTTCCAGTCGGGCGCCGGGGCCAGTGAGAACTCCTCGGACACCGGCAACACCTCGACGTTCGTCACCGCGCTGCTGAAGAACAACGGTCAGAACACCTTCGCCCTCAAGGCGGGCAACGCCCAATCAGGGTCTCTGACCACGGAGTACTCGGGCGCGCTGGGCAGCGACTACGAGCCGATGCACCAGGAGGGCGCGATCCTCCTCGGCACCGGAGGCGACGACAGCAACAGCTCTCAGGGCTCGTTCTTCGAGGGCGTGATGACCTCGGGCTACCCGACGGACGCGGCCGACAACGCGGTCCAGGCGAACATCGTCGCGGCCGACTACGTGAAGGCCTCCACGCCGTTCACCACGGGCGCCGAGATCTCGCTGCAGGCCACGACCTCGTGCTGCACCTCGGACTACCTCCAGCACGACACGAGCGACGACAAGGTCGTGATCGCGGCGGTCACCTCGAGCAGCACATCGACGGTTAAGGCCAACGCGACCTGGATCGTCGAGCCCGGCCTGGACAACAGCTCGTGCGTATCGTTCGAGTCCGCGAACGAATCAGGCTACTACCTGCGGCATTACGACTTCGAGCTTTATCTCGAGGACAACGACAGCACGACACAGTTCGCGCAGGACGCGACGTTCTGTCCGACGCCGGGACTGAACGGCAAGGGCTACTCGTTCGAGTCCTTCAACTACCCGGACCAGTACATCCGGCACTACGACTACACCGTCTACATCGCCAGCGACGGCGGTTCCAACTCGTGGGACTCCTCGTCGCTCTGGACGAACGACACGACCTGGCTGGCCGACAGTCCGTGGAGCTGATCTAGCCTTTCAGCACGCTCGAAGACGCCGCGCGGCCGATTTCCTTCGGCCGTGCGGCGTCGCACTGCATATATACAGGTTCCGCGCTTGGTTCAGTGATGCTCCCTGACCGCGCGGACCGCCGCGTCCGTCGCGCCCTTGGCCAGGTGGACGAGCAGCTCGGCGTGGCACACGTTCTGCCGGCGGATCGCTTCCGGCTCGGCTGCGGGTCGCAGCAGGCAAAGGCGTCCGAGCAGGTCGGCCGTCACCTCGCGCATGCCGCGTCCGCCGAGGGCTTCGGCGAGGTCGAGGTGGAAGTGCGTCTCGAGTTCGCGCAGCCGGTCCGGCTCTGCGGTGTCGTCCGTCAGCGCGGCCACGTCCCCGAGCCCCGCGAGCTGCTCGTCGCTGACTTCGCCGGAGGCGTTGGCGACGAGGCCGCATTCGAGCAGCAGCAGGAATCCCGCGATGGAGGCGGCGGCGGCCGGGTCGTGGTGCGCCGCGACGACCTCGCTCCAGTTCGCGGAGACGAAGGTGCCGCCGGTGCGTCCGCGGCGTCGGTCGAGCAGGCCGTCCTGGCACATGCCCTCCAGCGCGCGACGCACCGTCATCTCGCCGATGCCGAGCTGCTCGGCCAGGATGCCGATGTCCGGGAGCCGGTCGGCCGGACTGACCGTGCCGAGCGCCACGTGCAGGGCGATGCGGGAGCGGACAAGCTCGGCCCCGCTCTGCGCGCCGGGACCTGGCAGAGCCAGCGGATGTCCCGTCGAGCTGTAGGGGCCGAACTTGCCCGTGTTCATGGTCGTTGGCACTCCGTCACCCTACGAGAACGCATCGCGCCCCGCGCCTCCGGGTCAATGGTGGTCCGCGACGATCGAGCCGACGCGCTCGCCGAGCGTCGGGTCGCGGCGCACCAGCACGGCCGCGTAGACCAGCGAGGCGGCGAGGATGCCGAGTCCGAGGTAGGGGAACCAGTCGTACGGGTTCGGCTGACCCGGCTTGACCAGGTAGTACAGCGGCACCAGGATCGTGGCGGCGCCGAGCCCGGGCAGCAGCGCGTGCCGCAGCCAGTGGAACTCGCTCGGCCGGTAACGCCGGTAGTAGAAGGGCAGCGCCACGTTCGAGGCCAGGTAGACCAGCAGAATCAGGATCGTGCCCATGGTCGAGGACTCGGCGAACAGGTTCAGCGGGTTCATCTGGCCGCCGCTCGTGCCGCCGAGGATGTGCCCGAGGCCCCAGCCGCCGATGATCAGCAGAGAGAGTCCGACGAAGGTGACGATCGCCTTGGTGGGCGTGCGGCGGGTCGGGTGCACCTCGCCGACCGCGGCGGGCAGCAGTCCCTCGCGGCCGGCGTTGAACACGAGCCGGGCCTGCGAGTTCACGCCGGCGATCAGCGAACCGACGGTCGAGGTCAGGCCAGCGAGGTAGGCGAAGAAGGCGAGGACCGCGAACGTGCCCTGCGCGACGTCGATGAACGGCACGGCCGAGTTGCTGATCGCGGTGATGTTGTAGCCGAAGCCGGTCAGCGTGGCATAGGAGAAGAGCAGGTAGCTGACGGACATGATGCCGATGGACAGGAACACCGCCCGGCCGACGTTGCGCCGCGGGTTGTCGGTCTCCTCGGCGAGCGCGGCCGAGTTCTCCCAGCCGACGAACAGGTACACCGCGAGCGGGAATCCCGCCGCCAGGCCGCTGAACCCGCCGGTGATGTGCTTGGGCTCGAAGGGCGCGAGCGAGAGGTGTCCGGCGTGCTTGACCAGGGCGATCACGGAGACCGCTACCAGCACGACCATCTCGATGCCGAAGAAGAACCCGGCGATCTTCGTGGAGACCCCGACGCCGCGGATCATCAGCGCCACGGCCAGCGCGGTGAGGATGAGCGTCCAAATGATCCAGGGGACGTTCCAGCCGAGGTAGTGGTTGAGCATGGTCTCCAGGAAGCCGCCGGAGATGGCGATGACCGAGACCATGGCGATGATGTAGCCGATGCCGACGAGCAGGGCCGTGGTCACGGCGCTGGTCGGGCCGAAGGTCTTTCCGACGAAGGTGATGAATCCGCCGGCCGAGGGGTGCGCCTTGGAGAACTGGGCGAGCGTGTTGCCGAGCAGCGCGACCGCGATGCCCGCGGCGAGGATCGTGAGCGGCGAGGCGACGCCCGCGGTGACGGCGAGGAAGCCGAATCCGAAGAAGAAGCTCATCGCCGGGCCGATGTTGGCCATCGTGGCGGCGGCGATGTCCACCATCCCGAGCGTGCCGCCGCGTAGGCGTTGCTGTCTGACGGTCGAATCTTCGATCTGGGCGACGCTTTCGGACACGACGGGCTCCTCGGTGAGGCGGGCTGGTTGGTTTGAGAGGGTTTGCGCGGGGGCGGTGCGTGGCCGTGCTGTTGTAAGCCGAGAAAATAGTTCATGGCGATCAGATATACAAGGGGGTAGTCGCGGCACCGGCCCCGCAGCGCTCCCACCGCCTCGTCGCGGTATAACTCGTAACGTGACTCAAGACGCGCAGCGCAAGCCCGATTGGCCCCGGATCGACGCGTTCCTGCGCTCGGGAGGCGCCGCCGAACAGCGTCATCCCGGCGGCCGGCTGCTTGATCACCTGCACCGGGTCAGGGATTCGCTGGCCGACTGGGGTGCCGACGTGGACGTGCAGGTCGCGGGGCTGTGCCACGCGACGTACGGCACCGACGGCTTCGATCCGTCGCTGCTTCCCCTCACCGAACGCACGACGCTGCGGGCGCTGATCGGCGAGCGAGCCGAGGCACTGGTCCACCTCTACGCCAGTTGCGACCGATCCGTCGTCTATCCGCGCATCGGCCGCGACGATCCCGTCGTCTTCCGCGACCGGTTCACCTTGGACGAGCACACGCCGGACGTGACCGATCTGCGGGCGTTCCTGGAGATCACGGCCGCCAACGAGCTCGACGTGCTGGCGCACAGCGAATCCCCGGCCGCCCAATACGGCTCGGCGCTGCGACGGTTGTTCACGCGCGCCGAGCTGCTGCTCTCGGAGCGGGCGCGCGAGGCTTTCACCCGGCAGCTCGCTCCGTACGCCCCGCAGCCCGGCTTGCGGATCGCCGGTCTCGACCACCTCGTGCTGACCGTGGCGAACGTCGAACGAACCGTCGAGTTCTACGAGCACGTCCTCGGCATGCGCGCGGTCACCTTCGAGGAGGGCCGCCGCGCGCTGGCCTTCGGCAACAGCAAGATCAATCTGCACGAGGCCGGCCGCGAACTCCTGCCGCGCGCGACGCACGCGGTGCCGGGCAGCGCGGACCTCTGCCTGGTCACGCGGGACCCGCAAGACCAGGTCATCGCGCAACTTGAGGCCTGCGGCGTGGCGATCGAGGAGGGGCCGGTGCCGCGCACCGGCGCTCTCGGCCCGATCACGAGCACGTACCTGCGCGACCCGGACGGCAATCTGATCGAGATCGGTACTTACGGGGACGCGGCGGACTTCGGGAGCTGACACGGATTCGACGTCTGGGAGCAGACGAGCTCCGAGGAAGAGCCCTGGCTGTGCGAGCCGAACGCGTTGGCGGCGATGACGGCCACGGGTACGAGCAGGGCTCCGAGGACGAGCGTGAGCAGGACCGCGCGGCGTACCACGAACAGTCTGCCGCGCGAGCGTGAGCGTGGACGTTTGGGGGTGATCATCGCATCGCCTCCGCGACGGCGGGTTCCGGTTGTTGAAGGGGAAGCGCGAGCTCGGGCGATTCGACGGTCTCCGTCGACAGGTCGAGGCCGACGAGGGCGGCGATCAGCAGGGGGCCGAGCAAGCAGGTGCCGAGGTCGGTGAAGACCATGTTCTTGGCCAGGTCGTTGTCGCCCTCGGTCAGCATGACGAACCAGAACTGCGCGATCGTCGCGGCGGCCACCGCGGCGAGCACTCCCCCGGCGCTTCGACCCGCCGGGCGCGCGCGGCCCCGGATCGCGAGTACGAGCCCTGCTACCAGCGCACCGAGCCAGAGCGCGGGGAAGACGAACCAGCGCAGCGGTTCGGCGAGAGTGAATGCGGCCTCGACGACGCAGACCCGGCACTCCTGCGCGTACGCGGGATGGCCCGCGGCGGCCGGGTAGTTGCCGAGGTAGTCGGGCCTGGCCGCGGACACGCCGTCGAGGCCGCGGTCCGCGACACCGAGCAGGCGCCAGGGGTGAGCCGCGTAGAAACCAAGTTCGTCGCTGTACGAGGCGTGCGCGAGGAAGTCGGGGTAGAGCGCGGCGTTGGTGCCGACGGCGGCCGAGTTGCGCGCCACGATGTCCGATCCGGCCGACGTGGCGAGGCCGGGCGCCAGGTGCAGGGAGCGCAGGTCGCCCGCGACGTTGTGGCTGTGACCGAGCACTTCGCCGAATACCGAGTTGTAGAGGCTGTCTTCGTACAGCCAGCGTGATTGCATCTGCTGATATCCGACGGCGAACAGCACCAGGCCCGCGCAAAGGATTGCGGCGGGAACTCGGCGGACGGCGCGGGGTAGCGAGGCGGCGGGCCTGGCGAGCAGGCACGGGATGACGGCGACCAGGATCGTGCTGAGCTGCGCCTCGGCGGCGATCGTCCAGAGGGCGATGAGGACGACGGCCGCCGGTTCGCGCCACGTCAGCCGCTCGATCCGCAGAAACCGGAGCATCGCCGGAATAAGGAATAGCATGCCGATGATCCCGGCCGGGGCGGCGTACGGCGAGATGAAGTCGGGGGCGAAGGCGCTGTCCGCGACCACGAGGCCGAAGCCGCTCGCGATCAGCACCCTGATCCACAAGCGGCCGGGCAGTTCGTGTGCGCACCAGCCGATCGCGATGGCGGCGAGAGCGACATAGACGAGGCCGAGCACACGCAGGTCGAGCGCGCCGGGCAGACCGAACAGGTGGTTGCCGACGGTCGCGGTCAACGCCTTGGCGATCCACAGCGGGACGACGGCCGAGCTGAGGTACGGCTGGCCGGTGCCGCCCGCGCTGCACGATTCGCCGTACCAGGTGTACGCGTCGTAGCGCGGGGTCACGTATGCCCAGAGCTGCTGGTCGGCCGGGAACGGGTGCGGCGCGACGCCGAGTTGGCACATCAGGCGGTGACCGTCGAAGTTGTCGGCCAGGCCGATCTCGCCGCCGTAGTACATGCGGATGAGGAGCACGAACGACCAGGCCAAGCCGGTGGTCACGGCTGGGTGGCGTCGAGCGCGGACTAGGACGAACGCGAAGGCGTGACGGATGATCCACTTACTCATGGCAGCCGCCTGATTTTGTCGGTACGCAGCGAGCCGGTCCATTCCCGACCGGGGTGCGCGTCGCCCAACCAACATCTGCCCGCCTTCAAGACGGCGTCGCCCGGGGTGTCGGGAAGTTCGGCGGACATGACGAGGTCGGGCCACGCGGACATCGGCGCGCCGAGGTAGCCAACGGCCTTCGCACGGCACGCCGCGAAGATCTTGGCTGTCTCCTGCATCTTCGTGTCATGCATCAGTTCAGCGTTCGAGAACTTGATCCACGCGTTGATCAGCTCGCCGTCGTGCGGCTGGTCGCAGCCGACCTGCTGGCCGTAGGCGCGGCAGACGCGGAAACGGTCGCCCGACGGTTCGGCGAGGAGTCCGTGGAGAGTCGATGCGGTCGAGGCGATGTCCGCGCTGTTGCGCGGGCCGATCAGCACGTCGCAGCGGATCTCGCGCACGCCGCTCTCCCACTCTGGTTCGGACGGCAGGACTTGCAGGATACTGATGTTCTGCAGCGCGTCGATCTGCCGGGCGCCGAGGTACGCGGACATCCGCGACCAGGTGCAGGCTCCGGCGAGCGCATGCTCGAGCCAGACTGGGCTTGGGCGCTCCGTGGAAGCGGCGGGTCGGCCGGTGATCGGGACGACGGCGTAGGTCTCGCTCTCATGCGAAGTGTCGCAGGGCACTGTGGGTGAGGTGTCCGAGGGGTAAAGCGGGTCGGTCTCCTCAAGCTGGTCGAGGCGGTGGCAGGAGCCGATCGTCCACGTCGTCGTGAAGTCGCCGATGCCCATGCCGACGTTGCTCAAAGCGGCGGCCGAGCACCCGGACGTCAGCAGCAACGCCGCACAGGCCGCGAGCAGCCGCTTCACGCCGCCACTCCATCGACCGCCTGCTGCCCCGCCTGCCCCGGCACGTCGGGCGTCAGGACCAACTCGGCATTCCGCCGCGTCTTCGGCCATGAGCTGCGCCGCGTCACCAACCGAGCGAAGGCGCGCCACGCGATCACATAGCTCAGCCACGCGTACACCGTCATCCCGAGCCCGATCTCAACAGCCTGGCCCCGCGTAAGACCCGGCTCGCAGCGTTTGCGGTAGACCACGCCCCAGATCGCGAACTCGCCGACGCCGATGAGCAGGTACATCGCGAGCATCGCGGCGCCGCCGTCGCGCAGGAACTGCTCGGTGAAGAGCGGGAAGTGCGCGGCGTTGAAGGCGAAGACGATCATCGGGACCGGATAGATGATCGTGCCGATCAGCTGCAACCAGGGTTGAGCCATGAAGTAGGTGACCTCGAAGAGCCCTGCGTTGCTGAACTTCGTGCTGCGCCAGATCTCCGGCAGGTATCTGAGACACTGCATCGAGCCCTGCGCCCACCGCGTGCGCTGGACCAGCAAGGTACGCAGGCTCCACAGCGCCTCCTGGTCCACCCAGGCCGAGACCGTGTACGCGATGCGCCAGCCGCCTAGCATCAGCCGCAGGCCGATCTCGTAGTCCTCCAGCAGCGCGTTGCCCCAGGGCGCGCCGCGTTCCCCGGCCAGTTCGTCGAGGGCGCTGAGCCGGACGAGCTGGCCGTTGCCGCCGAGGTTCACCGTGTGCGTGCGGGCGCGGAGCATCTGCATCGCCGAGATCGGGCCGCGGAACTCGACGTCCTGCAGGCGGGCGAGCAGCGCGGCGACGGCGTTGGACACGATGCCCCGGCCGGGCAGCGGGCGGCGCTCGGCCCGGTTCGTCATCCGCACCTCGACCTGCGCGGCGCCGATCCGCGGGTCGCCGAAGATCCGCGGTCCGGCGCACACGCGCAGCAGGTTCGGGGACGGGCGTCCGTCGGCGTCCACGACGCAGATCATGATCCTTTCGCGGTCCGCGTCGGCCTCGATCGTCGCGCACAGCTCGCGGTACGCGGCGTTGAGCGCGTCGCCCTTCCCGCTGCGGGCCTCGGGCATCCGCCTGCGCACGAGCCGGACGTCCGGATCGTGCGCGGCCAACTGCTCGACGATGCTCGCGGTGGCGTCCACCGAGTCGTCGTCGACGACCCAGAAGACCGCTCCGGGGAAGCTCTCCCGCAGGTAAGCCAGTGTGTCGGCGATCACGGTCGCCTCGTCCCGGCAGGGCAGCAGGAAGTGCCAGCGGAACACGCGGGGGTCGGACTCGGGGTCGGTGCCCGCCCGCAGGAAGGTGACGACCAGAGTGATCACGTACCACAGGAACCCGAAGCCGAGCAGCAGCGCGGCGACGATGCAGAGTTCGAGTGCTGCCAACGGCGGTGTGCTCCCCTTCGGCACCCGGAGCGGCCGTCGCCCCGCGGGGCGACGGCTCTTTCCGGGGCTGCGGTCTAGCGGCGCGCGGCGGTGGGCCGCCGGGCCAGGCGGTAGTACAGGTAGGTCGCGCCCGCGAGCCCGGCGAGGGTCAGCAGGGAACCGAAGAAGTTGTGCGCCCAGCCGAAGCCGGTCTCCGGCCCCCAGGCGTCCACCAGCAGCGCGATGAGCACGAAGCGCAGCAGGTTGATGGAGGTGACCAGGAGCGCCGTGGCGGCCAGCGCGAGCATCAGCCTACTGAGCGTCACGGTGCTGACCGCGGCCAGCACGGCGGTGACGAATGCGGCCGGAGTGATCAGCAGTACGCTGCTGCACGCGAGGCTGACCTGCAGGCCGAGGTACTCGGTGCCGCCGCCGGCGTGGTAGCCGAAGAAGAAGGTGGGCCCGACATTCGCGGGGATCACCCGGTAGCCGAGCAGCTCGTGCACGGCCCAGGAGGCGAGCCGGGACTCGAAGACGCGGTAGGCCTGCTGCTCGGCGAACGCCAGCAGCGCGGCCAGGATGATGAACAGGGCAACGAACAGCCGCACCCCGTCGGCGGAGCGTGCGCCGCGCTGGGCGGCCGGTCCGCCGTGGAACGGCTCGTCGGCCGCGTGCGCGGGTGCGCTCACCGATCGCCGCGGCCGAGCACGACCGAGCTGCGGTACAGGCAGAGGCCGATGATGCCGAGCACGATCGCCACGCCGAGGTAGAGGGCCACGTTCGGCGCGCCGGTGGTCGCGAGCGCCCCGGCCGCCCCGGCCCCGCCGGCGCCGGCAGATTTCTTGTACATCCGGGTACCCCCAGGGGTTCGATATCGATGAGTGACAAGGTCAGAATCTCCCATTAGTGACCATGCCAAGCGTGTGACGCACCAGGATAGAGGCAGGTTCACTCCGTCGGAGCAGCGTCGAGCGGGCGCGCGGCAGGTGGCGCCGTGATCCGTTCGGCGGCACGGCACGTCGCGACCGAGCTTCAAGATCCATGTGCGAACATCCGGCCTATGAATACGACCTCTGGTATCGCCGACGAGGCCGCCGTCACGGCCCCGCCCGTCCCGGCCGAGCGCGCCCCGGCGGTGGCCGACGCAGACCCCTTCCGGCTCGCCTACGGCGTCGTGGCCCTCGTCGGCGTGCTGCTGGCCTTCCAGCTGATCCGCTTCACCGTGGACGACGCGTTCATCTCCTGGCGCTACGGCCAGAGCCTGCTGGACGGGGCCTGGAACTGGAACCCGTCGGGGCGTTACCGGGTCGAGGCGTACCCGGACCTGCTGACGGCGCTGACCTCGATCGTTCCGGCGCTGCTGCGGATGCCGCCTGAGCTGTTCTGCAAGCTGCTCGGGCTCGCGGTCCTCGGCGGGTACCTGTTCGTCATCCAGCGGCTCGCCGTGCCGAGGCTGCAGAAGCTGGTGCTGACGGCGTGCGCGCTGCTGAACCCGGTCTTCTTCGTGCACCTGTTCTCCGGCCTCGGCACGGCGAGCTTCGCGCTGCTGATCGCGGCGCTGTACGGGCTGCTCTACACGCGCGGGGACCTCGGCCGCACCGGGCACGTGCTGGCCGCGCTGGTCGCCTTCAGCCGCCCGGAGGGGATGCTCTTCGCGCTGGTGGCGGAGGCCTGGTGTCTGCATCTGAACCGGCGCCGCTCTGACGCGGTCGCGCTCGGCGTGAGCGGCGGGGTGCTGGCCGTCTACTGGACGCTGCGCGCGGTCTACTTCGGCTCGTTCTTCCCGAACCCCTACCGGATCGCCTCGAGCGCGGGCGCGACGAACGTCGTCACCCTGGCGCACGCCTTCGCGGGCCTGGCCGGGATGGTGATCGTGCTCGCGATGCTCGCGGCCGGAGCCGAGGTCGTGCGCAGGCTGCGCGGCCGCAGTCGGTCCGGCGGGTCGAGCAGGCCGGTGTCGCCCTGGCGGGACGCGACTCCCGCCGTGCTCGCGGGCGTCAGCGCGTTGATCATCATGACGCTGTACCGGGTCTCGACGCTGCAGCAGGACTTCGGCAACCGCTTCTGCTGGCAGTTGCTCTTCCCGGTCGGCCTGGTGCTCCTGTCCCGCCCGCTGTTCGCCGAGGCGGTCGGAGCGCAACGGCACCCGGTGGTACGCCGTCTGATCCGGCAGAATCCTGACGCGGCCGACTCGGCGCCCAAGGTCGCGGGCGTGGCCGGAACAGCCCCCGCCTCGGCCCGCTGGAGCGCCCTGGCCGTCCTGATCGCCGCGGTGACCGCGTACGTGGGCTCCGCGCAGGACACCCCGCAGCTCGGCCTGACCGAGACGGCGCTCGTGCTGTCCATGCTGATCGCGCTCGCCGTCTGGGCGCTGGGCAACCGCGTGCCGGTGCTGATGGCCGTCGCCGGGCTGGTCGCGGCGCTGTCGATGACCTCCGTCGGCCAGATCCTCGACTGGACCACATACCGGATGCACCTGGCCACCGCGCAGGAGGCGGTCGGCGCGGCCGTCGCCGCCGACCCCTCGCTGACCGGCGTGGTCGCCGTCGAGGACCCGGGGATCATGGTCTCCCGGCTGCGCGCGAACCAGTGGGCGCTCGACCTGTCCGGCGAGGCCGACCCGTTCCTCGGGAGGACGGTGCCCGCCGACGTCATGCGCCGGCTCGTCGCCGTGGTCGCGGGCGCCGACGGACCGGTGGGCTCGGACCCGTGGTCGGGCGACACCTCGTCGGGACCGGTTCTCGCCGCGGTCGAGAAGGAGAACTTCCAGTTCGCGGGTGCGGTCATGTACGCGCCCTTCTACTGGCTGCGGCTCTACGTGAAGCCGGGCCTGGGCCAGGTCGCCGCCGAGCAGTTGGCGAACGCCTGGCTCACGGCCGACGGGCCGAACTCGGAGCCGAGCAGCACGCTGCTCTCTCAGAACCTGTTCGACCTGCCGTTTCTGACCGACTGACCGGGGTGACGAGGATGTCGCTACTGCCGCGCCGCACCAGGGCGGCCTTCGTACCCGGCACCCGTTCCGAGGCCGCCAAGCTCGCGCCGGTGATCCACCGGTTCGGCGACGACGGCCGGGTGATCCGGGTCGCGCGGCACGAGGGTTCGCGGGCCGAGCGGATCGGCGCCGCGCTCGCGGAGTTCGACCGGCTGTTCGCGGCCGACGCGCCGGCCGCGGCCGTCGTGCTCGGCGGGAGCGACACGGCGTTGGCGGGCGCGCTGGCCGCCAACGCCCGCTCGATCCCGTTGGTACGCCTGGAAGCCGGGCTGCGCAGCCACGACCGCACGAACCCGGCGGAGAACAATCGTGTTCTGATTGATCACCTCGCCGACCTGCTGTGCGCCCCGACGCCGGGCAACGCGGCGAACCTGCGCGGTGAGGGCATCGCCAGGGAACGCATCACAATCGCCGGGAGCCCCGTTGTCGAGGCTGTCATGCAAGCGCTGCCGACGGCCGAGGAGCGCGCAAAACTGCTCGCGCAGACCGGAGTCGAGGCAGGCCGCTTCGTGTTGACGAGCCGGGGCCGGAGATCGGGCAGCATTCGAGGGCTCTGCTGGCGGACGTCGCGGGCGTGCGACGGCGGCTGGAGGCGCTGCGCTGCCCCTTCGGCGACGGCCACGCGGCGCAGCGGATCGAGACGCTGATCCGACGGCATCTGCTGGAAACACCGATGCACCCGCCTCGGGCCTAAGAGCCCTACCTACCTTAATTCTCAGCTTGATAGACATCTATTAACCCATCTGCCTGATTTTGCTACGACTCGCCGGAAGACACGCCTCCGGCTCCCCGCACCAGGGCGTATTGGGGCCGATCCTCGGAACTTAGTGGCGGACTATCGGGCCGCACACCCAGCAGAAAGAAATGCCCATGATTGCTTCTCGCACCAAGGCTCGGCTCGCCGCGAGCACGGTCGCCCTCGGCGGGCTGCTGTGCACGGCGATTCCGGCGCATGCGGCGCTGACCACTCCCGAGGCCAACGCGTTCGTCGTGTCGGCCACCGCGATCGGCCGGCTCGTCGCCGTGCCGCCGACCCCGGACTCGACGTACACCCCGGGCGGCACAAGCACGCTTCTCGGTCTGACCATCGGTCCGTTCGCGACCGACGCCACGCTGACCGCGAAAACCACCGGCGACCCGTCCACCGGTGACGCGACCGCCTTGGCCGAGGTCGAGAACCTCGGCGTGACCATCCCGGGCGCCACCATCGCGCTGAGCGCCATCAAGGCCACCTGCGACGCCACGCCCTCGGGCGCGACCGGCAACGGCACGATCGCCGGCGGCTCCGTGAAGCTGCTCATCCTGCCGACGGTCACGCTCAAGGCCAACGCCGCGCCGAACACCGGGATCAACATCCTCGGGGTCGCGAACATCGTGCTCAACCAGCAGAGCACCGACGCGAACGGCGTGCTCACGGTGACCGCCGTGCACATCTCGCTGCTCGGCGGCACCGGCGCCGACATCAACATCGGCCGGGCCCAGTGCGGCGGCGCTCCGCCGGTCAACACCAACCCGACGCCGATGATCAGCGCCCCGGTCGCCGCGGGCGCCGGTGCCACCGCCGTGGTCGGCGGTGCGGTGATGCTGCGTCGCCGCAACCGCGGCAAGAACGCGTTCGACGCCTCCTGAAGCCTTCCCTCGGGGCCTTAGGAAGGTCAGCACCACGATGAGCCTCGGGCCCGTCCGGTTCGCCGGACGGGCCCGGGTTCGTCTCCGGGGGCATGTCAGCGAGCTGCAACTTTCCCGAAACATGACAGGGTTTTGCCCGCTTTTTACTGACAGTCCCTCATGTGAGCGCTAACAGTACCCCTTGGGGCCTGTTGCGGCCCCGCGTCCCAAGGAGCCCAACGGAGGGAGCCTTCATGCGCACCGCACCCACCACCACCGTCGCCGCCCGGCCGCCGAAGCAGCGCCGAGCCCTGCGCGTCGGCGTGAGCGTCCTCGCGCTCGCCGCCGCGGGCGTGCTGGCCGGACAGGCCGCGGCCTCGTCCTCGTCGGCCGCGGCGGCCGGCCCGGCGCACTCCGGAAGCCTGGCCGTGTCCAAGGCCCTGTTCGGCTACACCACCGAGCCGTACACGGGGAAGAGCACCGCCGTCTACCGCTACACGCTGAGCAACGATCGCGGGATGAGCGTCGACATCCTGACCTTCGGCGGCATCGTCCAGCAGATCAACGTGCCGGACGCCGCGGGCAAGACCGCCGACGTCGTGCTCGGATTCAGCACGCTCGCCGACTACGTCAAGTACGACAGCCCGCCGGTCACCGCCAACGGCGGCCCGTACTTCGGCGAGTCGATCGGCCGCTACGGCAACCGCATCGCCGCCGGCACGTTCACCCTGGACCAGCCGACCGGCCCGGTCACCTACCACGTGCCGATCAACAACAACGGCAACAGCCTGCACGGCGGCCTGGTCGGCTTCGGCAACCACGTGTGGGCGTCGCAGGTCGTGACCGGTCCCGGCGCGGTCGGCGTGCAGCTCACGCTGGTGAGCCCGAACGGCGACCAGGGCTACCCGGGCACGCTCAAGGACGTCGTCACCTACACCCTGAACGACCAGGACCAGCTCGGCATCCACTACGCCGCCACCGACGAGTCGTACTACCCGAACGACCCGTCGAAGGACCTCAACACCGTCATCAACCTGACCAACCACAGCTACTTCAACCTGGCCGGTGAGAACTCGGGCGCGACGTACGGCCAGAAGGTCTACATCAACGCGAACAGCTACACGCCGACCACCACGACGCAGATCCCGACCGGCAAGATCGTCTCGGTCAAGGGCACGCCCTTCGACTTCACCAACCCGGCCGGCACCGCGATCGGCGCGCACATCAACGAGGTCACCGCGAACGACAACGCGGGCGACGACCAGCTGCTGATCGCCCAGGGCTACGACCACAACTGGGTGCTCAACAACACCGGTCCGGAGCTCGACGGCCTGCGCCTGGCCGCGACCGCCGCCGACCCGTCCAGCGGCCGTGAGCTGAGCGTCTACACCGACCAGCCGGGCGTGCAGTTCTACAGCGGCAACTTCCTGACCGGCACGCTCGTCGGCATCAGCGGCGACACCTACCGGCAGAGCGCGGGCTACACGTTCGAGACCCAGCACTTCCCGAACTCGCCCAACCAGCCCAACTTCCCGACCACGGAACTGCTGGCCGGACAGACGTCGAACTCGTCGACCGTCTTCGCGTTCTCGCAGTAGGTGATCGATTTGCGGGACGGCACGATGGCGTGCCGTCCCACAGACGTCTTTCCCTTGCTTTTCTATTGCTGCTCAGGCGTCAGCAGCTGGATCGAAGCCGCGCTCGCGTACAGATCGACCGGACCGCTGTCGGCCGTGCGCACCTGAAGATGCGTGTCGGCCGTGTCGGGGACCTCGCCCTGGACGACGAGCGTCTGGGGCGTGTCCGTCAGCTGCACGGTGGCGCTGACGAGGTCCTGCTCGCCGTTCCAGAAGTCGAGGTAGACCGCTCCGGTGCCCTGGAGTGTGACCGAGCCCTGATAGTACTGGCCCGCCGGCAGCTGGGACGCCGGATCGACCCAGATCCACGTGTTGGGATCGGCGTCGGTCTCGGTCCACTCCACGGCGCTCGCGCCCTGCGGCGTGGTCGTCGGGGTGATCGTCCCCGGCACCGAGCCGACGCCGTTCTCGACCGGCCCCTGCCAGGCGAGTTGGCTGGTCGGGGTCGTGCCGAGCAGGTTGGGGCCGGTCGGCACGAGGATCGTCGGCTCACGTCCGGGCGGGAACGCGAGGGTGCCGGACGGGTACGAGGGCGGAGCGTCGGATGCCGCGGCACCCCAGGACTCGTCGGCCGTGCCGGTCATCGTGTAGTCGAGCACTGCCACGCTGGGCCGGGCGCCGGTCGTCCCGGTCAACGCCGTGCCGGGCAGCCACACCTGGGACTGCTCGTGCCCGTTCACCTTCAGCTCACTGACATAAGTGCTCGTCGACGCCCCGGGCGCGTTCATCACGACCCGGTGCCCGCCGGGAAGGCTGATCACCGACTCCGGGAAGATCGGCGCACCGAGCGCCAGCACCGACGAGCCCGGGGTCTCCGGGTAAAGGCCGAGCGCGGCCCAGACGTACCACGAGCTCATCGCGCCGAGGTCGTCGTTGCCGGGCTCGCCGCCGGGAGTGTTCGAGTACACGTCGTCGATCAGCTCGTGCACGGTCGCCTCGGTCTTGTACGGCGCGCCCGCGTAGTCGTAGATCCACGGCGTGCCGAGCGAGGGCTCGTTGCCCGCCCACTCGTAGGGCAGGTTCGGGCCGGCGTTGAGCTGGGTGAAGAAGTCGTCAAGACGGCTGATCGCGGCCGCGTCGCCGCCCATCCCGGTGATCAGGCCCTGGAGATCCTGCGGGACCATCCACGTGTACTGAGCCGCGTTGCCCTCCTGGAAGCCGGACTGGCCGAAGCTGCCCATGCCGTCGGTGGTCGGGCCGAACTCAGGGAACTGACCCGAGCCGTCGCGCGGCTGGACGTAGCCGGTGTCGACGTTGAAGACGTTCGTCCAGTTCTGCGAACGCTGCAGATACGCCTTGGCCGTCGCGCTCTGGCCGAGGTCTCCGGCGAGCTGCGAGATCGCGAAGTCGGCGCCGGCGTACTCGAGCGTCTCAGAGGCGCCGTTGTCCTCCGGGGACAGGTCGCTCTCCTGGGTGTTCGGCACATAGCCCTGCGACAGGTAGTCGGACAGCTGCGGGCGTTCGACGTAGAAGCCCTGGCCGAACTGGCTGCTGGTCGGGGTGGTCGAGGCGCCCTTGACCATCGCGGCCAACGCGGCGTTCACGTCGAAGTCGCGCGCGCCGAACGCGTAGGCCTCGGCGATGATCGGATCCGCCGCGTCTCCGTTCATGACCTGCGTGTAGTCGTTCGCGAAGCCCCACTTCGGCAGCCAGCCGCCCTGTGCCTCGTCGTTGAGCAGCGAGGTGACCATGTCACTGGTCTGCTGTGGCGCGAGGACGGCGAGTAGCGGTACCTCCGAGCGGTAGATGTCCCAGCCGGAGAAGTTCGCATACTGAGTCTGGCCTGGCGACGCACTATGGATGTCGTTGTCGAAGCCGATGTAGTCGCCGTTGTCGTCGGAGAAGATGCTCGGCTCCAGCAGCGCGTGGTAGAGCGCGGTGTAGAACTCGACCTGCTGATCATTGGTGCCGCCGCCGACGCGTATCCGGTCGAACAGACTGTCCCACTGCTTGTACGTGCTCTGAGCCACGTGACCCTCGCTCCAGCCGGGGTCCTCGGTGTACAGGTTGCCCTGCGCGCCCGCCTGACTGACGTAGGAGAGCCCGACCTTCATCGTGACCTGACTCTGCTTCGTCGTATCGAAGCTGACCCACGCGCCGGACTGCAGGCCCGAGGTGCTCGCGACAGGGTTCTGAGCTCCAGCCCCCTTCGTCACGACGTCCTTCTGCTTCGTGACGACCGCGCCCTTCTTCGCCGTAGCGGTCTTGCTCGACCCGGGCGTGGTGACGACGGTCTCCTGCCGCAGCGAAAGCGCGGATGCAACCAAGTCGACCGCGCCCTCGGACGCCGTCCGTATCTCGACCTGCGGAGCGTTGATACTGCCGGTCGGCACAGTGGAGTCCACGGTGAGCGTGACCGGCGTGGAGGTCAGGTTCACCGGCGTGTCCCCAACATCCTCCTGGCCGTTGTAGAAGTCGAGGTACACGTCGCCGCTGCCGGAGAGGGTGACGCTCGCCTCATAGCTATCGCCCTGCGTCAACGCGGACGGCGTGGCCTGGATCCAGCTGTTCGCCAACGAGTCGGTTTGCTGCCACGACTCGGCGCTCGCCCCGGAGGACGTGGTCGTCGAGGCGAGAGTCGGGGTGCTGCCGCCGCTGTTGATCTCGTGGTAGCTCCACGGCAGATCTCCGGTGGGTTCGGTGAAGGTGTCCGCTCCGGTCGGCGCGTTCTGCCAGGTGCCGTACGAGGCGAAGGGCCGGTCGAAGTCGGCGACGAAGTAGACCGGATACGTGGTCGGCGAGCCGCAGAACTGGCCCGCGGTCTCGGTGCCCGCGACCTCGTGGTCGTTGAGGATCTGAACGCTCGCCGACGTGTCGCCGGACTCCGCGTCCCCCATCTTGAACAGCACGTTCGACGAGGTACCGGACGGATAGTCGAACTGCGCGATGCCGCTGCGCGCGGTGGCGGCCAGCTTCGTCGAGATCGCCGAGGACGTCGAGGGGTTGAGAGTGACCGAGTAAGAGCCCGGAGTCGCGCTCTCGGCGCTGTGCGAGAAGGTGTCGGTCGAGTTCACCGGGTCGTCCCCGATGGCGCCGACGGTCGGCAGGATCGGGAAGTCGCCGAAGGCGCTGCATCCGGGTCCTGACATGTGGGTGAGGCTGAACCCGAGCGTGGACGAGTCGGCGTAGTCGTAGCCGCCGCCGTCCGGCCGGGAGGGGGTGTCCGGGCTGAAGCTGAGCATCCCGAACGGCGCCGCCGCTCCAGGGAAGGTGTCGACCTGGCCGACGGTCGCGCCGCCGGACCCGGTGCCGATCATCGGGTTCACCAGCGCGGCCGGGTCGCTCACGAGCGTCGTCCCGCCGCCCCGGGCCGCGGCGGCCTGAGCGGGGACGACGGCCAGGCCGACCAGGCCCGCGCACGCGGCGGCGAGCACCGCGACGCGCGCGTTCCGGCTTCTGAGAGTACTTCGATTCCGTGGACCTGCCGTGGGTGGATGCATGCCCGACCTCCGGATGACTACGTTGTCATTTGCTTCTCCAGAAGGTACTACCTGACGAACCGTCCATCACACAAGGCGCGAGCGGGCCTCCGAGGCCCGCCGCCTCCCGATATATCAAGCCCTTGCTTGTGGTGTGGGTACAATCCATCCCCCGAGATTCGGCCCGCACCGCCCAAGACAAACCGCCCGGCGGCGCCTAGATTTCTGTGGATAATCGCCTGCGGCCCTTCCGCAGCTCCCCAGATCCACAGAACGCGGGCAGACGGATGGATCAGCGTTCGAGGGACTTCGTCCGCGGCCGGCTGGCGGACCCGGCATGGCTCGTCCGGGCCAATCCCAAGCTGGTGATCGTTTCGCTGGAGAGCGCGGCCGACCGTACCCAGCTGCTCGCCGCGGCGGTGTACCGCGCCTCGGCGCACCTGCATCAGGATTCGAGCGCGGCCGTGCGACGGCAGGTGCTCTCGCTGGACGCGGCGCGGATCGGCGAACGCGCGTTGGCCGCCAGGATCTCCGAGGTGTCGGTGGACGAGGAGCCCGCCGCGCTCTGGCGGGTGCGCTGGGTCGGCGGGCCGCAGTCGGATCCGCGGTCGGTGCGGGCCGCCAGCGGACGGACCGGCGAGGTGCTGGCCGTGACCAGCGCGACCTCGGCCGGGCGCAAGGTTGTCATCTCAGGCATCGACGACGGCACCGTGCGCCTGTGGGACCTGCTCTCCGGCAAGCCGGTCGGCGAACCCCTCGTCGGGCACGGCGAGTGCGTGCTCGCGGTGGCGGGAACGGTGCGGGACGAACGCCTGGTAACGGTGACCGGCGGCGGGGACGGCCGGGTGCGGATCTGGGACCTGCGGACCCTCGACCAGATCGGGCCCGACCTGGTCTTCCCCTCCGCCGTGCGCACGCTGGCCACGGCGCCCGGGGACCGCCTCGTCGTCGGCTTCGACCGCGAAGTCGCCGTCCTGGAGCCGCGCTGAACCCGCGTTGAAGCGCCGCACCATTTCCGGCTCGATGTGCCATTAAACTGGTTCCGGCCCGGATCAGGATCGCACCCGTAGTATCACGTAACATCACCTGCGATCGAGACGGAAAGGCGGGACCGATTGATGGCTGGGACGCGAACCGCGGCGAGCCCGGCGACGCTGCCCCGGCGCGGGGGCCGACCGCCGCTGACCGAGTCGCGCAAGGCGCAGGTCCGGCTGGACATCGCGATGGCCGCGGTCCGGCTGTTCACCGAGCAGGGCCTGGACGGCACCTCGGTCGCGCAGATCGCCGAGGCCGCCGGCATCTCCACCCGGACGCTGTGGCGCTACGTCGCGAGCAAGGAGGAGTGCGCGGCCCCGCTGCTCTCCTTCGGCCTCGACCGGTTCACCGCCTACGTGCGCGCCTGGCCCGCCGACCGGCCCCTGGTCGAGGCGGCCGACAGCACGCACTGGTTCACCGCCGACTCCACGACCCGGCTGCTGCTGACCCTCGACCTGTTCCGGCTGACCCGCACCGAGCCGGCGCTCGACGCGGTGTGGATCCGCTGCTTCAGCGAGGGCGTGGGACCGATGGGCGCGGCGCTGGCCGAACGCTTCGGGTGCGAGCCGACGGAGCTGCGGGTCAAGGTCAAGGCCTCGATGCTGCTCGCGGCGACGCACCAGGCGATGCGGGACTACATCAGCCGCGTCCCCGGCGAGCACGGCCTGTCGCTGGAGGACACCATCCGCGCGGCGACCAGGATCGGCCTGGCCGCCATCGACGACTGAGCCCGGGGCTCTCGCTGTGCACAATTTCATTTGGCACACTGCGCCATGAACGTTAAGGTGTCGAAAAGCGGGACAGCGTCGTCCTCCCCTCGTTCACACCTCCCGATCTGGAGCCCTGCACTATGCCCAGGCGACCGGCGGACACCGCACGTCCCCACGTCAACCTCATATTCGCGGTGCTGCTGCTCGGCATCTCCGCCTACGCCCTGCTGCAGTCGCTCGTCGCGCCGGTCCTCGCGACGCTGATCGTGACGCTGCACACGACCCAGGACACGGCGACGTGGCTGATGACGGGCTATCTGCTATCCGCCTCCGTCGCCACCCCGATCCTCGGCCGGATCGGCGACAAGGTCGGCAAGGAGCGGATGCTCATCATCACGCTGCTCGGCCTGACCGTCGGCTCGGGCCTCGCCGCGCTGTCCCACTCGATCGGGCTGATGATCATCGCGCGGGTGATCCAGGGCCTGGGCGGCGGCATGATCCCGCTGTCCTTCGGTATCATCCGGGACGAGTTCCCGCACGCCAGGATCAACAGCGCGATCGGCCTCAGCTCCGCGATGATCGCGGTCGGCGGCGGCCTCGGCCTGCTGGTGGCCGGGCCGATCGTGGAGCACCTGAACTACCACTGGCTCTTCTGGATCCCGATGATCATGACCGGGATCGCGACCGTCGCGACCTGGCTGTGGATCCCCGAGTCCCCGGTGCGCACCCCCGGCAAGATCAACTGGGGCACGGCCGGAATGCTCTCCGCGTGGCTGGTGATGCTGCTGCTCGCCGCGAGCGAGGGCCCGAACTGGGGCTGGGGCTCCGGCAAGGTCCTCGGCCTGTTCGCGGGCGCGGTCGTGTGCTTCCCGCTGTGGGTGTGGATGGAGCTCAGGTCGAGCCAGCCGCTGATCGACATGCGGATGATGCGCTTGCCGGCCGTGTGGACCACGAACGTCGTCGCCCTGCTGTTCGGCCTCGGCATGTACTCGGTCATGACCTTCCTGCCGCAGCTCGTGCAGACCCCGAAGGCCATCGCGGGCTACGGCCTGAGCGCCAGCATCACCCAGTCCGGCGTCTACCTGCTCCCGATGACGATCGGCATGTTCCTCCTCGGCATCGCGGCAGCCCCGCTGGCACAGCGCATCGGCCTCAAGGGCGTGCTCATCTTCGGCAGCATCGCAAGCATCCCGGGCTACGTGCTGCTCGCCCTGGGACACGACAAGAGTTGGGAAATCTACGCCGCGGCCAGCCTGCTCGGCATCGGAATCGGCCTGGCCTTCTCCTCGATGTCGGCGATCGTGGTCAAGTCGGTGCCGCCCGCCCAGACCGGCGTGGCCAGCGGCATGAACGCCAACATCCGCACCATCGGCGGCGCCATCGGCAGCAGCGTGGCCGCAAGCGTCCTGGCCTCCGGCGTCACCGTGGCACACCCGATCCCCAAGGACGCCGGCTACACGCACGTCTTCTGGCTCCTCACCGCCGCCTCGGTGCTGGCCGTCCTGGCCGCCCTCATCATCCCGGCAATCAAGAACCAGCCCCCCGTCCCCGTTGACGCGCCCGACGAAGCCGAGCTCACCCCCAGCGTCTAAGCCCAGATCTCGCGCAGCAGGGGATTGACCAGATCGTCCGGGTGCCTTGTGCGGGAGGTGGTCCGCACCGGGCACCTCGGCGTGCGACTTGCGCCGCGATACGCAGAGTGCAATATATTGGAGTGGGCTACGGACAACCCGCGGGCCCTCCGCTTCGATGGAAGGCGCACGGTGGACGGAGAGTTCTCTCCCGGCTCGTACTCGCCGGAATCCAACAGCATCATCGGCATCCTGGGCGGGATGGGTCCGGCGGCCACGGCCGACTTCTACAGCAAGCTCGTCTCGCTGACCCCGGTGCACAGCGACCAGGAGCATCTGCGGACCGTGATCTGGTCGGACGCGACGATTCCGGACCGCACCGAGGCGCTGCTCGGCCTAGGACCCGACCCGACGCCCTGGCTGCTGCACGGCTGCCGGGTGCTGCGCGAGGCGGGCGCGACGGTCATCGCGATCCCGTGCAACACCGCGCACGCCTTCGTCCCCCGCATCGCCGATCGGATCGGGCTGCCGATCATCCACATGATCGACGAGGTGGCCCGGCACCTGGCCGCGTTCGAGCCGCCGGTGCGCACGGCCGGGCTGCTGGCGACCACGGGCACCGTCCAGGCCGGGCTCTACCAGCAGTGGCTCACCCGCGTCGGGATCGATCTGGTACTGCCGGACCCGGCCAGCCAGGACGAGGAGGTGATGGCCTCGATACGCGCCGTGAAGGCCGGGGAGCTGGGCATCCGCGCCTTCGAGCCGCTGCGGCGCGCGGCGCGGCGGCTGGTCGACCGCGGCGCGCAGGCCGTCATCGCCGGGTGCACGGAGATCCCGCTCGCCCTGTCCGCGAGCGCGGTCGACGTCCCGCTGCTGGATCCGGCCGTCCTGCTCGCCCAAGCGCTGATCCGCCGCTCGCGGTCGCACGCCGCGGTCCTGCCGCAGGCGGGACCCGCGGCATGATCGCGAGACCGAACGAGGGGCGCGCCGCGACTCTGGACAGCCCGGTTTCCCGGCGGCTGCTGAGCGACGAGGTCTTCCACCGGCTCCGTGACTCGATCGTGCGCGGCGAGCTCGCGCCCGGCGAGAAGGTCAAGGACGCCGAGCTCGCCGAGCGCCTGGGCCTGAGCCGGACCCCGGTGCGCGAGGCGCTGGCCCGGCTCGTCGAGACCGGCCTCGTCGAGGCGAAGCCGGGCGTCTACACCCGGATCACCACGCTGAACCGGCACGACGTGCAGCACACGCTGAGGGTGCTGAGTTCGCTGGAACGGCTGACGATGGAGACCGGCGTGCCGCGGTTGACGAAGCACGACCTGGACCGGATGCACCGAGCCAACCGCGATTTCTCCGTCGCCGTCGCCGCCGAGGACCCGGACACGGCGCTCGATGCGGACGACCGCTTCCACGCCGTGCCGCTGGCCGCCGCGGGCAATCCCGTGCTCAGCAGGCTCGTCGAGCAGCTGCACCCGCAGATCCACCGGATCCTCTACCGCAAGTTCTCGACCCTCCTCGGCGGCCGTGACACCATCGAGCACCACGAGCGGCTGCTGGCCCTGTGCGCCCGCGCCGACGCCCGCGCGGCTGCCGATCTGTCGGCCCGGCACTGGTCCGAGCTCGGCGGGCACATCACGCGCCTGTTCGAGACGAACGAACTGTCTGAGGACGGTTGATCGGGCGGGACCGTGATGTTCTCAGTGCGGATGATCTCCATGCGCGCGGCCAGCGCCTTGAGCGCCAGTCGCAGGCTTCTGGCGATGTTCGCGCCCTCGTGCCGGCCGTCGCGCCGGGCCGCCCAGCGTTGCGCCGACTCCAGCGCGTCGCGCTCCGCCTCGACGAGCAGCTCGATCTTCCGCTCGGGCGGAAGGTCCAGCAGCGTCGCCCGGAGGTACGCGACGATGGCGAGGCCGAATACGCACGTGATGACGGCCTCGACGTTGTCCGCGCCGTACCGGTCCCGGCGGGTGGCCTGGATCTCGCGGTAGTGCCGCTCGGCGAGGTCGAGGTGCTCGGCCGCGCGGTACGGGTCGGCGAACGCGACCGATTCGTTCTCCAGCTCGGCGAGCTCGCACGTCGCCTGGTAAAAGCTCATTCGCTCCTCGTCCATCCCCCACCAATCCTTCTCACGTCACGGGTGCGTGATGCGGGCGCAGCGGAGAGCTATGGTGGAACCGGCCCGCGCACGCCGTGAATAAATGCACTTACATCGCCCGGCTCCCACCGCCGACGATGCTCCGCACAGCAATCCTGGCCCGGGAGTCCGCACCGAGATCACGTGGCCAGGACGTTCATGTACCCGGTTGACTCGTTCATGTACCTGGAGGATGCCCGTGCCCGCCGCTCCGCTGACCCCGGATCAGAAGGCCGCGCTGGGAAGGGCGATGGACCGGCTGCGGATCGCCTACGAGGCGCGCGGCGAGCGTGTCCCGTTCGCGCGGCTGGCCGGTCATTTCGACGTCTCTGAGCACACGGTGCGCTCGTGGATATCCGCGCGGCGACGGGTCGATCCGGAGATCATGCGCGATCTGGCGCGGGGCGTCGCGCTGAATCCGACGGAGTTGTTCGTGCTCGCCGGGTGGCTGGAGGAGGCGGAGCTCGGCCGATCCGAAGCGGCGGCCGAACCCGACCGCTCGGCCGATTCGGCGGCGGAGGCGTGGTCGGCGCGGCACGGGGTCGCCGGCCACGCGGTGGTGCACCTGCTGGACCAGCCCGAACTCGCCGCGCGTTTCACCGCGACGGTCTCGAAGGTCGTCACGCGCGGGCGGTATCCGCTGGCGACGGACACGGTCGTCGAGTTCCGTCCGCGGCCCGGGTTCACGCCGCTGCCCTGGGCTCAGGCGCGGCGGCAGGCGCAGTTGGAGAACACCGAGTGGGAGCCGGATCCCGAGCTGCTGCGGTCGTATCCGGACCACTGCGCGACGGCGCTCGAGCTGATGACGGCGTTCAACCCGGCGCTGCGCGACCACGGCCAGTTCACCTGGCAGGGCGACCCCGAATCGGCGGTGTGGCGGGAGACGGCCGCCGAATGGCCCGCGCATCTGCTCGTCCAGGACGTGGTGGCGGGCATCTCCCGGCCGGCCGCGCCGGATCCGTGGCTGCCCGACTTCGTCAGACCCCTGCTGGTGATCGGCGGCCGGTACAGCTCGGGACTGAGCGCCGCGCTGCTCGCGCAGGGACTCGGCTGGCAGTTCGCGGTCGTGCACTCCGGCACGGTCTTCGGGCCGCGCGGCGAGGCGGGCACGGTGCGCCGCGCCCAGGATTCCGGGCCGCGGCTGGCCTGGAGCGACGCGGCCGAGCACGTGCGCAAGCGGGTCAGGCCCGGCGCGCAGCCGTGGCCGTGCGTGCTGCTCGTGCGACCGCAGTCCTTCCTCGACCCCTCCGGCAGGCCCGACGAAGGAGCCCTCGAACAGCTGCGTCGCACGCCCGCGCGGATCCTCTACGCGCGGCCGGACCGCGCGCACCTGGACTGGTGGACCGCGCGGGAGACGAACATGTCCTGGCGCCGGTCCTATGCGCCGGACGCGCGACGCTGGCTGGTGCGGCTGCTCGAGGCGCAGCGCGCGATCGAGAGCGTGTTGCGCGACCGGGCGGGCGAGGCCCTCGACGATGTCAGGGCCCTGCCCGCGCCGGCCGCGCCGCTCGACCCGGCGGCCACCGGAACCGCCGTGCTCCCGCCCGCGCTGGTGGACGGCCAGGCGCGCCTTGCCTGGCAGGTCGTGCGGCGGCTGAGCGCCGTCGAACGACACCGCGGACGGCCGCTGGCCGAGCGGCTCAAGCCCGGCCCGCTGGCGTCGTGGAGAGCGGACCTCGCGGCCGACGGAACTCCCCTTCCGTCGTCGCTGTACCCGCAACCCTGAGTCGCCGGCGGGCCGGGCGTCCATGTGGACGGACGCTCAGCCCTCGGGCCTGGCGCGCCGTCCGTCCTTCGGAGGCTCGGATGGCGGGCCCTCCTCCGTACCCGAAGTCCTCTCGGCTGCACGCCACATATGTTTCATAGGATTCCCTCCCTCACCAGGAGCCACGGCCCGGCGGGGCCCCGGCTCCGCTCTCCCTCCGGTGTACCGGGGCCCGCGGCGCACGCGAGCGCGCGTTGCGCTCCCCGCACCCCTGTGCAACGGCGCTGGACAGGTCGCAGAATCGACAGCGTGATCGACGGCGGGCAGGCGGAATCGGCCGGTGCGGGTCGCGGCGACGCGGCTCCGGACCGGGCCGCGGCCGAGCGCCTTCCCGGGCGCCGGGCGCGGGTCGGCTGGATGCTGCGCGTCAACCGGCTGTTCCATCCGGACGCCGGCTGGTCCCGGCTCGGCGTTTTCGCCCGGGCGTTCCGCGGCGGCTGCTCGCCGCGGCCGGCCGCGACCAGCACGGTCTCGCGCTGGGAGACCGGTGATCTGGCGGTGCCGACGACGACGTTGCGCCGGTACGAGGAACTGCTCGAACTGCCCCCGAGCCTGCTGGACACGACCGCGCGCACGCTGCTGCGCTATCTGGCGCCGGGAGCGGTGCGGATCATCGGGCCGCCGCGGGCCGACACTCCGTCGGCCGAGGACGGTCCGCCGATCGAGGATCTGCTGGACGCCGCGACCGGGAGCACGGTGCTGACCGGCCGGGACTGGGAGACGCTGACCGATCTGCTGGCCGCGGCCGGTCCTGGCGCGGTGATGCCGGGGCGGGTCTGGCGCGAGATCAGCGCGCGGCTGGTGCGCGAGATGGTGATCGCCGACGGCACCGCCTGGCTGCTCCGCTTCGAGGCTCTCAATACCCTGCTGAACCATCCGCGCGGCGCCGGGGCCGCGATCGGCGCGTGCATCGATTTCGCGGGCGACGAGTCGGGGGCGGGCGTGCTGGAGGTCGTGTGCGCGCTGGACAACACCGCGTCGCCCGAGGCCTCGATCTTCCTGGCGGGCCAGTTCCGCGAGCCGCTGCACGCGAGGGTCCGCAGCGGCGCGCTCCTCGCGAGCCTGCGCAAGATCGGCTACGGCCACTACACCTCGGAGCAGTTGCGGACGATCGCGCGGTCCGCCGCGGAGACGGCCGGCTCGGTCAGCGAGCGGCAGTACGACAGGTCCCTGGCGATCGAGCTGATCAAGGCCCTGCCACCCGCGCTGACGGCCGCGGCCGGCCGGGACGTGACGAGGCAGCTGCGCGAGGCGGAACTCCAGCAGGCGCAGCGCAACACGCCGCGCACGGCGTACACGGAACTGCTGGCCCTGCGCGTGCTCGGCAGCCTCGAGCGCGAGATCCCCGGCTACGAGGACAAGTTGCTGGTCCCGCTGATCTCCGAAATGCTGCACAGCCCCAGCCCGGACGCCCGGCTCTACGTGTCCTGCCTGCTCAACGCCACGCCCTTCGCCGCCCCGGTCGCCGCACTGATCGCGCAGGACCTCTCCGCGCCGGCCGCGCTGCGCGACCCGGGCCGCGCGTTGCCGATGCTGGACGCGCTGCGCTTTCTCGGCGGCCAGCGGCAGCGAGCGCTGATCGAACGACTGGTCCTCACTCCGGGCCTGCCCGCCCCCGTCGTCGCGACCGCGCTGCACCATCTCGCGCACGTCGGCCGGGACAGCAGTCCGGCCTTCTGGTCCGCGGCCGTCGCGCACCTGATAGGGGACGGCCGCCGCGCCCAGGCCGAACTGCGGGCCGACCCGCTGGCCGTGCACGACCTCGTCTACGCCCTCGGCCGCGCCGACCAGGACGAATACCTCGCCGCGATCCGAGCCGATCCGCGAATCGCGGCGCCAGCGCGGGCCGCGGCGCGTTGGTGGCTCACCCTGCCCGAGCACATCCGGAAGAGCTCGGCGCTGTGACGGTCCGTCAAGAGGTCGGAGGTCCGCCGCAACCGTATTCTGATACCGGCTGGCGCGAGAGCCACCTCATGGCGACAATCATGCAGTGACCTCTGCACATGAATCAGCAAAACTCATCGCCGCGGAGGTCTCCTCGCGCACGTTGGACGGCTTCGCGCTGATCGGTATCGACGGCGGGGGCGGCTCCGGCAAGTCCACGCTGGCCGGGGAACTCGCGGATCTGCTCGCCGGCCCGGACGGCTCGGCCACGGTCACCGTCGTGCGCGGCGACGACTTCCACCGCACTCTGGACCCGAACGCGCGGCTGCGGCTGACCCCGGCCGAGGGCTACGAGCTCTACTTCGACTGGGAGCGGCTGCGCGACGAGGTGCTGGCCCCGCTCACCTCCGGCCAGGATGCCGAATACCGGCGCTACGACTGGCCCACCAACCGGATCGCGCCCGGCGAGCGGCACCGCGTACCGCACAGCGGCTACGTGATCGTCGAGGGCATGTTCGTGGTGCGGCCCGAGCTCGAGGGCTTCTACGACCTGAGCATCTTCGTCGACACGCCGTCCGACATATGCCTCGAGCGGCTGGTCGCGCGCGGACACGACCACGGTCCCGGCAACTGGAACCAGCGTTGGCAGGCCTCGGATAAGTACTATTTCGCGAGGACCGAGCCGTGGGCCCGGATGGATCTGCTCGTCAAGGGGCTGTGACTGTCACGCCGACTCTCTCGGCAAGCCCGGTGAGCGCCGGTCCGAGTGGGAGATCCGCGCGGACGGAGGCCTGGGCGTCGCCGCGCGTCTCGCCCTGATTGATGATCGCGACCGGTAGGTAGGCCTTGGCGGCGTAGCGCACGAATCGCAGCCCCGACATGACGGTCAAAGAGGAGCCGAGCACGAGCAGGCCACGCGAGCGGTCGATCAGCTCGTAGCACTTCTGCACGCGCGGTTTCGGCACGTTCTCGCCGAAGAAGACGACGTCCGGCTTGAGGATCCCGGTGCCGCAGGCCTCGCAGGAGGCGATCTTGAACCCGGCGACGAGCGAGTCGTCGAGATCCACGTCGCCGTCCGGGTTGACCGGCGCGTTCGCTATCCGGTCCCGAAAGCCGGGGTTGGCCGCGTGCAGCCGCTCGTCGAGCTCCTCGCGGGTGCTCAGCGTGCCGCAGGTGACGCAGACGACGCGGTCGAGGCCGCCGTGCAGCTCGATCGCGTCGGGGCTTCCCGCGGCCCGGTGCAGGCCGTCCACGTTCTGCGTGATCACGCCCGAAACGTGGCCCGCGGCCTGCAAGGCGGCGACCGCGTAGTGCCCGACATTCGGCCGGGCACCGGTGATCGTGCGCCAGCCGAGGTGGCTGCGGGCCCAGTAGCGCTGGCGTCCGGCGGCGCTGGCCACGAAGTCCTGGTAGGTCATCGGCGTGTGTCGGCGCAGGCTGCCGGTCGCACCGCGATAGTCCGGGATGCCCGACTCAGTGGACAGCCCGGCGCCGGTCAGCACCGCGATCTCGCGCTCGGCCAGGATCTCCGCGATGTACGCCAGGTTCTCCTCGGCCGCGGGTGCCGACTCGTCCGCCGCCGGGCCCGGATGAGCGGACTCGGCGGCGGACGGCGTCTGCTGAAAGGGCCGGTCGATCATCGGACGAACGCGCATATTTGCAGGATACGTCGTCCGCTGCGGCCCTCGGTACGTACTGCGGTTCAGCCCGTGACTGTGACCCCATCCGGTACGTCGCCGACGGTGACCGGGCTGCCGACGGCTCCGGTGGCGACGGTGATCGGCGCGACGTTGTTGACGTTCGAGTCGACGACCCAGGCCGTGGTCCCGTCCGGGCTGAAGCCGACCGCGTAGGCGCCGGAGCCGGTCGCGATGAACGACCCGGCCGTCAGCGTACTCACATCGATCGGCGTGATGCCGCCCGCGCCCGAGTCCGCGACGTACGCGGTCTGGCCGTTCGGCGAGATCTGCACGTACTGCGGACCGGCGCCGACCGGGATCGTGGCGGCCACCGCGTCCGTGGCGGCATCGATCACCGAAACGGACGAACCGCCGCCGTTGGTGATGAACACCTTGCTGCTGTCGGGTGTGACGGCTACGCCGAACGGGGCAGAGCCGACCGCGATCGTATGACTAACGGTGTCGGTGGACAGGTCCACGTCGCTGACCGTGCCCGAACCCTGGTTCGCCACCCACAGTTGCGTGCCGTCAGGACTGACGACCAGGCGCTCCGGCTGGCTGCCGACGGTGATCGGCGTACCCGCGGTGAGCGTCGCGACGTCGATCGGCTGCACGGTGCCGTCGCCGAAGTTGCTGACCCAGACGGTCTTGCCGTCCGGGGTGGCGGCGACGTCGGCCGCGACGGTCCCGACCGGGATGGTCGCGAGCACGGCGTTGGTGCTCGTGTCGATGACGGTGACGTTGTTCGTGTTGTTATTCGCCACGAACAGCTTGCCGTCCGCGACGATCATGCCGTCGGGGCCGCCGCCGACCGGGATGGAGGGACCCGCGTTGTCCGTGCGCGTGTCGACGGGGGTGACGGTGTCGTCGCTGTAGTTCGAGACGTACGCGGTCGGGATGCTCTCCCCCGCCGCGGCGACCGTGACCAGCAGCGAGACGTTCGGCAGTATCGCGCCGTTCGACGCGTGCGCCGAGAATTCGACCTGGTAGTAGCCGGTGGTCATGCCGGAGGCTGCGCTGATGGTGGCCGTCGTGCTCGCCGTCTGGCCTGCCGCGGCCGTGAGTGTCGAGGTGGCGGGACTCGCAGTGAGCCCCGAGGCGGATGGCGTGGTCGCGATCCAGGTGACCGTCGCCGGGCCCTGAGCTGCGGTCCCGAGCGTGTCGTCGTCCTCGACGGTGACTGTGGTGCTGGAGCCGGGGGCGAGTCGGATCTGACCCGGCATCACATCCAGAGCGGCGCGGGTGCTCGCCGGGAACGTGACCGAGCCCGCGCTGAAGGACGGCGGCGCGTCGGCGGCAGCGGCGCCCCATTGCGTGTTCGGGCTGGTGGAGAGGGTGAAGTCGAGTTCGTGCGCGCGGGTCAGGTCGATCCAGGTTTTATCCGTGCGCTGACCGTTCACCGCGAGGCTCTGGACGTACGCGTCCCCGGCGCCGTGCGCGTTGATCACGAGCGGTCCGTACGCGCCGTGGATCACCTCGTGCGCGAACCGCGGGGTCCCGAGCACCAGCATCGGCACGCCCGGGGTCTGCGGGTAGACGCCGAGCGAGGCCCAGACATACCAGGAGCTCATCGCCCCGAGGTCGTCGTTGCCGGGCTCGCCGCCGGGCGTGAGCGAGTAGAGCTGACTGGTGATCTCCTGCACGACCTGCTGCGTCTTCCACGGCTCGCCGACGCTGTCGTAGACCCACGGCGTGTCGAGCGAGGGCTCGTTGCCGGCCCACTCGTAGGGCGCGTTCGGGCCGACGTTGAGCTGGCTGAAGAGGCTGTCGAGACGTGCGGCGGCGGCCTGGTCGCCGCCGAGGCCCTGAATCAGGCCCTTGAGGTCCTGCGGGACCATCCACGTGTACTGAGCCGCGTTGCCCTCCTGAAATCCGTCCTGGCCGAAGCCGGTGAGCGTCGGTACGGCCGGGCCACTCGGGAAAGCACCGGAGGAGTCGCGCGGCTCGACGTAGCCGTCCGCGGTGTCGAAGACGTTCGCCCAGTTTTGCGAGCGCGAGGTGAAGGTCGCGGCGGTGGAGTGCTGGCCGAGGTCGGCGGCGAGCCGGGAGATGGTGAAATCGTCGAGGGCGTATTCGAGCGTTTCGGAGGCGCCGTTGGGCACCGGGCTGATCGAGTCGGACCCGACGTTCGGCACGTAGCCGTCGGCGATGTACGCGGCGGCGTTGGGCCGCTCGACGAACCAGCCTTGACCCACGGACGAGGTTCCGTCGGCGCCCTTGACCATGTCGGCGAGCGCCGCCGACGCGTTGAAGTCCCGCGCGCCGAACGCATAGGCGTCAGCGAGGATCGGATCCGACGAGTCGCCATTCATCACGCCGGTGTAGGCGTTGGCGACCGGCCATTTGGGCAGCGCACCGCCCTGCGCAGCGTCGTTGACGAGGGACGTGGCCATGTCGGAGGCGATGCTTGGATCTATCGTCGAGAGCAGCGGTACCTCGGACCGGTAGATATCCCAGTCGGAGTAATCGGCGTACTGGTTGTGCCCCGGTTGGACGAAGTGCACCTTGTCATCGAAGCCCGGATAGGCCCCGTTCGCGTCGTTGAACAGGCTCGGTTCGAGCGAGGCGTGGTAGAGCGCGGTGTAAAAGGTCTGCTGCTGGGTGCTCGTCCCGCCGGAGATCCCGATCGTGCCCAGTTGCCGGTTCCACGCGGCCGTGGCCTGCGCGGCGACCGCACCGACGGACCACGTGCGCGCTTCGGCGGCGAGGTTGCCGAGCGCCCCGGACGTGCTGACGTACGAGGCGGCGACCTGCATGCCGACAGTCGGATTGTGCTCGGTGTCGAAGGTGAGCCAGCCGCCTGAGACCGAAGAGCCGGTGGCGCCCCAGGTCCCCGAGGCGGTGAACGGCCGGGAGAAGCGCGCGGCGAAATAGATCGTGTAGCTGTCGGGCTGTCCGCAGAAGTGTCCGCTGGTGACAGCACCGGTGATCTCGGTCGAGCCGACCGTGTTGAAGGTCGCGGACGAACTGCCGTCGGCGCTGTCCGCGGACTTGATCAGGAGTTGGGCCTGTGACGTCGCCGGATAGGTGAACGACGCGACGCCGGTGCGCGCGGTGACGGCGAGTTGTGTGCGTATTCCGCCGGCGGTGACCGCGTACGAACCGGGGTGGGCGGTCTCGCTGCTGTGGCTGAAGGTGGCGGAGGCCGAGCTCGGGTCCGCGGGGATGGCGCCGGTCAACGGGAGGATCGGGAAGTCCCCGGCGATCGCGCAGCCGGGTCCGGAGAAGTGGGTGAGGCTGAAGCCGGTGATCGCGGAGTCGGTGTAGGAGTAGCCGCCGCCGTCGGGTCGTGAGGTGGTGTCAGGACTCCACTGGATCATGCCGAACGGAAGCGAGGCGCCGGGGTAGGTGTCCACCTGCCCGACCACCGCCCCGCCGCTGCCGGTCCCGACCATCGGGTCGACCAGCGAGGCCGGGTCGCCTACGACGGACTGGTATTGACTGCTCGTGGGATTGCTTGCCGCCGCCATCGCCGTGGTCGGGACGATCATCCCGGCGACGGTGAGCGCGGCTATCGCTGTGGTGAAAAAGTGGGCGCTGTGGGCGCGCCGGAAGGACAACGTTGTCACAGGTCATGGATAGACAAGCCCGGTCCGCACTGTCAAGGCCCGGCGCCGCTCGAGGCGCGCGAGTGCGCCTCGAGCGGCCGGGCGACTGTGCCGCGGATCACCTGATCGCCGCGAGAATCCTGCGCTGCCCGTACTGCCAGACCGTGCCGACCGATCCGAAGCCCGCGGCGGCGAGCGCTTCCAGGTGCGCCACGTAGCCCGGGGTGGCCCTGGGCGTCGGGTGGTCCCAGGTCCTGCTTTCCCTTTCGGCGATCACGTCGGCGAATTCGGGCTCCTCCTTGATCGCCACCCACCAGTCCTGCCAGTTCTCCACCTCGGCCACTCCGGCGCGCACGATCTGGCGGCTGATCAGTTCCTTCCGCAAGCCTGTGATCGCCTCATCCCCGTCCGGCATCGCGTCCCCGTTAAGCAGGATCCCACCCTCCCGCAGGTGCGCGCCGGCCTGGGCGTAGACCGAGGCCAGCGCGTCCCGGTCCAGCCAGTGCAACGCCGTGGTGCTCACGACGGCGTCGAACGGACCGGGGACCGGCAGCGCGTCGATCCAGCCCGGATCCGCGAGGTCGTGGTCCACGAGTTCGATGTCGTACGCGGCGGCGGCGATCGCGAGCAGCACCGGATCGGAGTCCACGCCGACGACGCGCGCCCGCGGCAGCCGCTCCTTGATCCGCGCGCCGAGCGAGCCGGGCCCGCACCCGAGGTCGAGGATCAGCGGGTCGGGCCGCGAGACGCGCGCCTGCACCGCGTCGGCGATCACGGCGAAGATGGTCTCCCGGTCCGGCAGATACCCTTCCTGCTGCCGGTCCCAGCGCTCCAACCAGTGGCGGGCGGTGGACGCGGAAAGCGACATAATAGACTCCGTAACTGTCATAGCCAAGGACGACAGGTACGACAGTAGAGCAGAAGAGGTTACTGTTCAAGTGTCTTTAGACAGTCACGCGATCCGTCGCGCCCAGGCCGCCGCCGACCTGGCGAACGCGCTCGTGCCCGGCCTGCGCCGCGGCAGGCCCTTCGCCGCCCCGAGCGATGACGCGGAACTGCTCGAACGCACCAAAAACGCCATCGGCGCGCTCGCCAGCCCCAACCTCGACGTCGACGACGCGCGCGGTCTCCAGCGCTCGGCCGCACAGTTCTACGAGGTCTTCACCGCCCTGGAAGCCGGCGACCGCGACGCCGCCGCCGAGAAGCTCAACGACATGATCGTCGAGTACGGCGCCCGGCCCACCCTGATCAGGCACGACGGCGAGCCCTGGCACCTGCACTACCACCCGGCCGACACGCCGCGCGTGCCCGGCCTGACCGGCGGCTTCGCCGTCGGCCTCGCGATCCTGCTCGGCACCGGCGAGGCCGACCGCATGGGCACCTGCTCCGCGGACGCCTGCGACCGCGCCTACGTGGACGTCTCCCGCAACGGCACCAAGCGCTTCTGCTCGACCGCGTGCCAGAACCGCGCGAAGACGGCGGCGTTCCGGGCCAGGCGGTCGGCGCCGATCAGCGCCGATACGGCCGACACCCGGGCGTAGGGACGGATCAGCCCGGCAGGAGGCCGGTACGCGGGTCGCGGGGCGTCAGGCAGTAGACGCCGCCGGCCGGATCCCGCATGACCTGCCAGCCCTTGCCGTCCGCGATTTTGCGGGCACCGAGACTCTCGTGCAGGGCGCGGACCTGGTCGACGTCCGAGCAGGCCACGTCGATGTGCGCGCCGGCCGGCCCAGGCGTGTCGCAGCGCTGCAGCAGGAGGCGGATCGGCAACTCCCCCGGCACGCCGAGCCGCACGAACTCCGATGCCTTGCTCTGTCGCAGCTCCCAGCCGGTCAGGCCGGACCAGAACCGCGCGTCCTCGTCGAAGTGCTCCAGGCTGATGTCGAAAGTCACTTGGTCGACGCGGCTCGTGGATCCGTCCGCGTGCTCGACGACCGGTGGGCGACGCGCGTGGCCTGCCCGCTTGGTAAGGCAGAACAGCTGGCCGCCGGGAGTGCTCAAGACGGACAGGTCGCCATCCCGGAGGACGAGGCTCGCGCCGAGCTCCTCGATCGCTACGCGCGTCATCTCGCCTACGTCGTCGACATCGAAATCGACGTGCGCGCCACTGCCCTCGCGCACGCCCTGCACCTTGAGCCAGGCGTCCGCGTCGGCGTGACGCGGCCGGAAGGTGGCGAACTCCCCGCTGGTGCCACGTCTCGGCGACAGATCCGAGTCGCTGACGGCGCACCAGAACTTCACTGCTCGCTCGAACTGCGGCAGCGGCCGATCCAGGAACGCCCACATCCAGCGGATCACGCCTGCACCAACTCCAGCAGCCGACGCCGCCACTCCAGGGCGTGCCGGATGCCGTCTTCGAGCTCGTACTTGGCCTGCCAGTCGAGTAGCGCGGCGGAACGGTCGCAGCGGGTGTAGGCGCCGACGACGTCACCGGGGCGGGACGGCGCGTCCTCGGTACGCAGCGGGGTTCCGGTGACCGCGCCGAAGGCGTCGGCGAGCTGACGAACCGTCACACCCTTGCCGGTACCGAGGTTGATCACCGTGTGCGCGGGCCGGTCAGGGCCGCCGACGAGTTGGTCGAACCTGGTCAGCGTGGCGACGTGGGCCCGGGCCAGGTCCCAGACGTGGATGTAGTCGCGGATGCCGGTGCCGTCGCTCGTCGGCCACTCGGTGCCGGTGATCCGGAAGACCTCGCCCTTCTCCCAGGCCTCGACCATCTTGCCGAGCGCATGCGAGGGGTTGAGCAACTGCAGCCCGGTGCGCATCTTCGGGTCCGCGCCGATCGGGTTGAAGTAGCGCAGCGACACGGCGCGCAGGCCGCCCTCGCCGCCGCCTGCCGCGTCGGCGAGGATCCGGTCGACCATCATCTTCGTCGCGGCGTAGGGGCTGCCGGGGGCGAGTTCGGAGTCCTCGTCGACCGTGAAGTCCGGGCCCTCCTTGTACATCGCGGCCGACGAACTGAACAGCACCCGGTGGCAGCCGTTGCGGTCGAGGTGCTCGAGCAGGTCGACGGTCTTGCCGACGTTCTCCCGGTAGTAGTGCAGCGGCCGGCTCACCGACTCGGGCACGACGATGAGCGCCGCGCAGTGCACGACGGACTCGATATCCGGGTGCTCGGCGAAGATCCGGTCGATCAACGCGCCGTCCGCGATATCGCCGCGGTAGAAGATCCGTCCCTCGGTGAACGATTCGCGGCCGGTGACGAGGCTGTCCAGGATGACCGGGTCGCCGCCGTGGTCGATGACCGCCGAGGCGATCGTGCTGCCGATGAAACCCGCACCGCCGGTGATCAGGACCTTCATGACGCTACCTCCGTGGAAACCCGAGTGGACCGGTGTGGATCAAGACGCAGCGACCGGCGGGTTCGGTTGCTTTCATTCCGATAATTCCCGCGAGAATAGCTCAGGTTAGCCTTTCCTAAGCGAATTCCCTCTTTTTGGAATTGCGGCGCACCGGCGATATTCTGAAAGCCTTCCGCCGATCCGCCTCTCTCCACCCGCAGGGGGACCGCCATGAGCAGCGCCGCCACGACCGACAAGCCGCACGGGGCGACACGTACCCCGGGACCGCCTCCCGCGCACCACCACCGGGACGTCAACGGCGGCTGGCTGCGCCCCGCGGTCTTCGGCGCGATGGACGGCCTGGTCACGAACGTCTCGCTGATCAGCGGCGTCGGCGCGGGCGGGGCGTCCGCGCACACGGTGGCGCTGACCGGGATCGCGGGCCTGGTCGCCGGGGCCTTCTCGATGGCCACCGGCGAGTACGTCTCGGTCTCCTCGCAGAACGAGCTGGTCCAGTCCGAGGTCGCCAAGGAGCGGCACGAGCTGCGGCGCAACCCGATCGGCGAGCAGGCGGAGCTGGCCGCCGCCTTCGTCAGCCAGGGCGTGGACGAGGAGCTGGCCCGGCGGGTGGCCGCGCAGGTCTCGGCGCGGCCGGACCAGGGCCTGAGCCTGCACGTGCGGGCGGAGCTCGGCGTGGACCCGCACGACCTGCCCTCGCCGTGGACGGCGGCGGGCGCCTCGTTCGGCGCGTTCACCCTCGGCGCGATCATCCCGCTGGCGCCCTATCTGTTCGGCTCGCACGCGCTCTGGCTGGCGCTGGCCCTGTCCGCGATCGCCGCGCTGGTCGGCGGCGGCGCGGTCGGCAAGCTCACCGCGCGGCCGGTGTGGCGCAGCGCCCTGCGGCAGCTGCTGCTGGCCGCCGTCGCCGCGGGCGCGACCTTCCTGATCGGCAATCTCATCGGCAAGAGCGTCGGCTGAGCGCTGGCGCGTCAGCCGACACCCGGCTCGCTGACCAAGCCCTTGAGCACCGGGTGGATGTCGAAGCCCGAACAGACCTGGACGGCGGCGGCGAGCGTGGTGCTCTGGGTGAAGTTGGGCGGGGTGACGACGAGGTTCGCCGCGTTCTGCACCTCGCAGCCGCCGGGCGCGGAGCCGTTCTGCACGTCGCTCCACTCCAGCACCGCCGAGGCCCGGCCGCCGGGCGCAAGCACCACCGTGGGCGCCTTGGCCAGGCCGACGGCGCCGCCGAGATAGCCGGACAGGGTGCGCGAGGCGTCGAGCAGGTCCGCTCCGCTCTGGCTGGTCAGCGACGCGCCGGGGTAGCCGTGCAGGGAGCAGGCGGTGCTGCCGGTGTTCTGGAAGATCAGCAGGAGCGAGATGTGCCCGGCCGCGCCCTGACCAGTCTGCTCGGTGACCTGGACCTCGCCGTTGACGCACGCCGCGACCCCGTTCACGTCGCTGTCCGTGGACTGCGCGCTCGACCCGTCCGCTGGCAGGTTCACCGTCGACGAGCTCGAGCCACCGCTCTGCACGTTCACCGACGAACCGCTGTCCTTCGTCGTGTGGCCCGGCGACGTGCTCGCGCACGCGATATAGCCCGCCCCGCCCATCGTGGCCAGGCCGAGCGCGGCCGTGAGCATGGCGAACTGTCCCTTGGTCATTGCTTACCTCCATCGACCGAGACGCAGGTCCTCCGTGATCGGTTGAGGGGGAAAGGTGAGAATTCGATCAATATCAATGAATGGCGAAGACGGCCTGCACGGTGACCTGCTCCTGCACACTCGGCAGGTCCGCCGAGGCGGTCGCGAGCGTCGGCCCGAGATGACCGACGTGGCCGGCCTGGCCGATCGGGAAGGCGGTCGGTCGCGAGGTGCCGGGCGAGCCGGTCTGCTCGTTCAGGACCTGCAGCGGCCCGAGGGTGCGTCCGGCGAGCCGCGCGTAGTGGTCGGCGCGGGAGAGGGCGTCGGCATACGCGGCCTGACGTGCGCAGCAGCGCAACTCTTCCTGGTCGGTGACGCCGAACGCGACGGTCTCGATGCGCACTTGGCTCGGGCACGCGTCGGCGATCAGTTCCAGCGTCGGCCCGGCGTAGTAGAGCCGACGGATCGTCAGCTCGAAGGCCTCGCCGGCGCGGTATCCGGTCACCCGCGCGCCGTACGGGCCCTCGGTGCGCTCGGGGGTGAGGGCGATGTCGCTGGTCCGGATGTCCTCGGCGGCGATTTCGGCCGATCGCGCGACGGCCACCAACCGGTCGGCGATCGCACCGGCCGCGGCCATCGCCTCCGCGGCCCGCTCCCGCACCGCCTCGACCGCGAGCACGACACGCACCAGGTCGGGGGCACGGCGGGTGACGCCGTGACCCGCGACCGAGATCGTCGCCGCGGCGGCTCCGGGTGCGGAGCCGAACGGGGCGTGCCTCAGGGCCTGGCCGTGCGGGGTCGCGGTGGCGACGGGCTGCCGGGGACCGCAGGACCCAGCTCGCATCGCCACCGCTCCCTTCCCCGAGCCGCCCGGATCGACGGCCGCTCCCGCGCGGACCTGTGATCCGACAACGGGGTGATCAGGACAGCATCAAAGCAGCGCGGCGCGCCCGCTCTCCCGACGCCACGCCGCGCGGCCGGGAGCGTCCCCCGTCCGGAGCAGCAGCGCCGAGTCGTGACTCAGATCAGAGCGACCAGTCGATCGCCGGATAGCCGAGCCCGACCAGCGACTCGTTGACCGCCGTGTACGGCCGGGAGCCGTGGAAGCCCTTGCTCGCCGAGAGCGGCGAGGGGTGCACGCCCTCGATCACGACGTGCCGCTCGGTGTCGATCAGCGCCTTCTTGGCCTTCGCCGGGCTGCCCCAGAGCACGAACACGGCGGGCTGCTCCCGGTCGCTCACGGCTCTGATGACGGCGTCGGTGAAAGTCTCCCAGCCCTTCTTCTTGTGCGAGTTGGCCTCGTGGGCCCGCACCGTCAGGACCGTGTTGAGCAGCAGCACGCCCTGCTTGGTCCACGGCCGCAGATCCCCGTCCTTCGGGATCGGCAGGCCGAGGTCGGCGTTGAGCTCCTTGTACATGTTGCGCAGCGACGGCGGCACCCGCACCCCGGGGCGCACCGAGAAGCACAGCCCGTGCGCCTGGCCGTCGTCGTGATAAGGGTCCTGACCCAGCAGCACCACGCGCACGTCCTGGTAAGCGGTGGCCTGCAGGGCCGCGAAGATGTCCTCCTGCGGCGGGAAGACCTGGTGCTCGGCACGCTCGGCCGCGACGAACGCGTCCAGCTTCGCGTAGTAGGGCTTCGCGATCTCCGCGCCGAGGACGGACTGCCATGAGGCCGGCAGCGGCGGCAGGTGCAGATCGGTCGGCGACGTCAGTTCTCCGGTAGTCACGCGGGATACCGTAGCGGCCCGCACCGACAGAACGTGGCCTCGATCCACTGTCCCGGCCGCCGATCGCGCGCGCTTCGGACGATCACGGGACGTAGGCCCGCGATCCTGTTACGGTGAGCATGCTGGCGAACATTCGTACAGAACCCCGGGGGCGGTGGGAGTCCCAGGGGCGAGAGGTGGGGATCAGCATGCGCATGCTGGCGCATCCCGCGCGCAAGGACATCGAGCTGACGGCGGTCTTCCACGCCCTGAGCGACCCGGTGCGGCTCAGCATCGTGACCGATCTGCTCGACGGCGGCGAGGCGGCCACCGGCGACCTGGCCATCCCGATCCACAAGTCCAGCCTGTCGCACCATCTCAAGATCCTGCGCGAGGCAGGCGTGACGTTCACCCGGATCGAGGGCACGCACAGGTTCCTGTCGCTGCGCCGGGAGGACCTCGAGGCGCGCTTCCCCGGTCTGCTCGCCGCGGTGGCCGCCGCGGCGAGCAGCCGGGTCCGATCCCGCGTCAGCTGACCGGGAAATCGAAGTAGTGCAGGCTGACGTAGGGCAGATCGCCGCTCGCCGCGGAGTCGAATACGAGGTACACGTTATGGGTGCCGGTGACCTCGGAGATGTTCGCCGGTATGGTCTCCCAGTCCGACCAGCCCCCGGTGCTGGCCACCGCGAAGCTCCCCACCGGCGTATTGGTCGGACTATCAAGGACGACCTCCACGAGGCCGCTCACCCCGCTGTCCGCCCCTGAGGCGACTCGCGCGTCGAACTGCGTCGACCCGGTCCCGAAATCTATGTCCGGATACTCCAGCCAGTCCCCGCTCGCGAGTTCGGCGGCCTGGTTGGAGTCCACGCCCGACGGGTCGGTGTCGCCGGTGGCCTCGACGCTGAACGAGCCGTCCGAATCGCTGGAGCAGTCCGCGGAGATGTCCGAGGTCGCGGTCGTCGTGCAGTCGGCGCTCGAGGTGCCGGTGCCGGTCGCGGCCGCCGACGCTGAAGCCGACGCGGAGGCCGAAGCCGAGGCGCTCGACGTGCTGCCGGACGACGTGTCGTACACCGCGACGTAGCCGACACTCATTGCCGCGCCCGAGGTAACGTTTCCGGTCGTACTGGACTGGAGTATCGGAAACAGGCCATCATGCGTCAAGGGCCGTGCCGTTTTTACCGGACACGTCTTTTCCACGCTGGTGCCGAGAACAGTGCGCCGAGAACAGGACGGGGGCGATCAGCGATGACCGGGATCAGGGAGCTGGCCCGGGAGTGCGGGGTGTCGGTGGCGACCGTCTCCCGCGCGCTCAACGGGCATCCGGAGGTGAGCGTCGAGACGCGCCGGCAGGTCCAGCAAACGGCCGAGCGCCTCGGCTACCGGCCGAGCCAGTCGGCCCGCGCGCTGGTCCGGGGCCGTTCCGACGCGGTGGGCCTGCTCTGGGACAGCAGCTACGAGACGGCGGGCCGCAGGCATCCGTTCCTGCTCTCGCTGCTCGTCGGGATCAAGCAGGCGCTCAACGACGGCGGGCGCCATCTGATTCTGCTGAACGTGGACGCGGACCACCAGGACCGGCGCGCGTACCTCGAGACCGCCCGGCAGTTCCAGCTCGACGGCGTGATCGTGATGGGCGTGGACGGGCACCGTCCGGCCCTGCTCGAACTGCTCGAGTCCGGGCTGCCCTGCGTCGCGATCGACACCGACATCGCCGGGCCGCGGGCGGGCTGCGTCACCTCGGACAACCGGGCCGGCGCGATGACGGCGGTCCGGCACCTGCACGGCCTCGGGCATCGCAGTATCGCGACGATCACCGGACCGCTGGACATGATGCCCGCCGCCTACCGGATCCAGGGCTTCGAGGAGGCGGTCGGCGAGCTGGGCCTCGACCTGCCGAAGCAGTACGTCCAAACGGGTGACTTTTTCATGGACACCGGCTACGCGTGCGGCAGCAGACTGGCCAAGCTGCCGAAGAGCCGTCGCCCGACCGCCGTATTCGTGGCAGGAGACGAGATGGCGCTGGGCGCGATGCACGCCTTCGCCGACGCCGGCCTCGACGTCCCCGGCGACATCGCGGTGGTCGGCTTCGACGACATCGAGGCCGCCGCGCTGGTCCGGCCCACGCTGACGACCGTCGCCCAGGACTCGCTCGCGCTCGGGTCCGCGGCCGTGAACGCGCTGCTGGGCTTCGTGAACAACCAGAGCGTCGGGGAGCGGCGGAACGGGCCGATCCTGGCGCCGACGCGCCTGGTGGTCCGCCAGTCCTGCGGCGCCGTCGACAAGGCAGCGCGCCGGTAGCAAACTGCGGCCTCGGTCTCAGCGCTTCTGCGCGATCGTCAGCCCGTCCGCGATCGGCAGCATGACGACGTCCACCCGCTCGTCCTCGGCCAGCCTGCCGTTGAACTCGTGCAGCGCCTCGGGGTCCGGATCGCCGTCCTTGCCCGCCTCGGCGCGCCGCGAGTCCACGACGTCGCCGCGCCGGAAGACGTTGTCGAACGCGAGGATCCCTCCCGGCCGGACCCGCGTGATCAGCGCGCTGTAGTAGTCCCAGTAGGGCTTCTTGTCCGCGTCCACGAACGCGAAGTCGATGTGCTCCTCGGCCGGCAGCGCGTTGACCGTGTCCAGCGCCCGGCCGATGCGCAGGTCCATCCGGTCGGACAGTCCGGTGCGCCGCCACGCCTCGCGCGCGATCGCCGTCCAGTCCTCGCTGATGTCGCAGCACACGAGCTTGCCGCCCTCGGCGAGCCCGCGCGCGATGCAGATCGAGGAGTACCCGGTGAACGTGCCGATCTCGACGGCGTGCCTCGCGCCGGTGAGCCGGGTGAGCATCGTCAGCAGAACGCCCTGCTCAGGGGCGATCTGGAAGCGGGCGATCTCGCCGAGTTCCGCGGTCCGCCCGATCAGCCACTCCTGGACCTCGTCGCGGGGGCTGCAGTGATCCAGGATGTACGCGTGGAGTTCTGGCGTGACCGGCACCGGCGTCGCTGTCATGCTCCGCAGCCTATCCCGCTCCGCCGCGCCGGGCCGCCCGCGCGACCATCTGCGCGGCGACCGGCACGGTCCAGGTCTGGAACAGCCCGACGAGGATCAGGGTCGTGATGTCGTCGGCGTTGCGCAGCCGCAGCGCCGTGCCGAACAGCACCATCAGCAGTCCGAGCACCTGCGGCTTGGTCGCGGCGTGCATGCGGCTCAGTACGTCCGGCAGGCGCAGCAGTCCGATTCCGCCGATCAGTGACCAGACGGCGCCGCCGAGGATCAGCACGTCGCCCGCGTCGTCGGCGATCTGCGCAGCGTGCACGCCCATCACAGTCCTTCCTCGCGGCGCTTCTCCAGCTCGGTCTCCGGCGGCGGCTCGGGCAACGTGCCGACCAGCGGGTCAGTGTCGTCGGGTCCGGTGCAGCCGTCCTCGCCCGACACGTCCTCGCCGCCGGCGAAGCGCGCGATGCAGACGGAGCCGGTGAACCCGACCAGTGCGAGCAGCAGGAGGATCGGCAGGTACTCGCCGTTGTGGTAGTCCGCCGCGTCCACGGCGATCGCGGCGAGGCAGATCGCGGAGAGCGTGTCCAGGCCGACGGCGCGATCGAACGTGGTCGGGCCGAGCACCGTACGCAGCAGCACGAGCGCTCCGGAGACAACGAGGATCCCGGCCGCGCCGTAGAGGCAGAATTCGTCCATCGTCATGCTGTCCGCTCCCGCTCGGCTCGGGATCCGAAGGCCGCGGTGATCCGCCGCTCGAGCAGGCGTACGTCGCGCCGGATGTTCTCCTCGGCGTCGGGTGAGGAGGCGTCGAAGACGTGGATCTCGAGGACGCCTTCCTCCGGGTGCGCATCGATCACCGTGCTTCCGGGCACGGCCGTGACCGCGATCGCCAGCAGTGTGATCATCAGGCCGCCGCGCACCCGCAACGGCACGTCGTAGATCGCTGACTCCGGCAGACGCGGCGTGACGACGTGCCAGGTGACGCGGCAGCTGGAGATGAACAGGTCGATCGTGACGAAAAAGACCAACCTGGCGACGGCGAACGGGCGGAAGCGCAGGCCGATCTCGACGGCGGGCTGCGGCGTGGCCCAGAGCAGGCCGACGGCGATGACCAGGCCGGACACGATGGCGAGAGGGCTGACGCTGCCCCACAGCAGCAGCCAGACGCCGAGCAGCCACGGCAGCGCGACCGGGTTGGCCGCCCGGCCGCCCAGTCCACGGAAGTCTTTCAATGCGCACCTCCCACAGCGGCGTGCACGGCGTTGATGTACGAGTTCGGATCCAGCAGTTCGTTCGCCGCGCGCTGGGTGAACTCGGCGATCGGTCCGGCCCAGACGGTGTAGGCGAGGCTGAGCAGGATCAGCGCGATGGTCGCGCCGAGCATCCCGGCCGGATAGCTCTCGCTGGTGGAGATGCGTCGGCCGCCGATGCCGCGCGCGTCGCCGACGGTGCTGCGGATCACCGCCACGGCGCTGGAGCCGGGGAGCACGATCTGCCGCTCCCGCTCCTTGCCGAGGCCCTCGCCGGGCGCCCGCCAGAACGCCCGCGCCCACACCTTCGTCATCGCGTAGAGCGTGAGCAGGCTGGTCAGCAGCATCGCGGCGAGCTGGATGTACGCGCCGACGCCGCCGTCCGCGGCGGCTGCCTGGAGCAGCGCGAGCTTGGCGAGGAAGCCGGAGAGCGGCGGGATTCCGGCGAGGTTCATCGCGGGGACGAAGAACAGCAGGCCGAGCACGGGGGCCAGCCGCGCGAGCCCGGCGAGTCGGCCGAAGTCGGCGGTCCCCTCGCGCCGCTCGATCAGCCCGGTGACCAGGAACAGCGAGGTCTGCACGGTGATGTGGGTGATCGCGTAGAACAGCGCGCCGGACAGCGCCCGGGCCGAGCCGATCGCGAGGCCGAGCACGAGGAATCCGACGTGGCTGACGAGCGTGAACGACAGCAGGCGTTTGAGGTCGGCCTGCGCGACGGCGCCGAGGATCCCGATGATCATCGAGAGCGCGGCCACGGTGTAGAGCAGCGGCGCCTGTCGGTCGTGCGGGAAGAGCAGCGTCTGAGTACGGATCAGCGAGTAGACGCCGACCTTCGTGAGCAGCCCGGCGAAGACGGCGGTGACCGGGGCCGGCGCGGTCGGATAGGAGTCGGGCAGCCAGGCGGAGAGCGGGAAGACGGCCGCCTTCACGGCGAACACCGTGATCAGTAGTACCTGCACGGCCAGCCGCGCGGCCGGGGTGATCGCGGCGAGCCGGACGGCCAGGTCGGCCAGGTTGACGGTGCCGCAGGCGGCGTAGGCCACGGCGATCGCGGCGACGAACAGCAGCGAGGAGGCCGCGCCGACCATGATGTAGACGGCGCCGTGCCGGATCCGCGCGTCCGTGCCGCCGATGGTCATCAGGACGTAACTGGCCGTCAGCATCACCTCGAAGCCGACGTAGAGGTTGAACAGGTCCCCGGCCAGGAAGCTGTCCGCGATCCCGGCCGCGAGCACCAGATAGGTCGGGTAGAACACGGCCAGCGGCGCGCCGGCCTCGTCCTCGTTCTCGTCGGCGGAGCGCTGGCTCAGCGAGTAGACGAGCACGCACAGCGTCACGATCGAGGAGACCGCGAGCATCAGCCCGGAGAAGCGGTCCACGACCAGGCTGATGCCGAGCGGCGCGGGGAACGATCCGACTTGTACGACGATCGGGCCGTGCCGGTCCGCCTCGACGAGCAGGATCGAGCTGATCACGGTGTCGGCGACGAGGACGGTCAGCGAGATGAACGTCTGTACGCGCAGATGGCGCGGTCCGAGCAGGAACTTGATGCCGACCGCGAACAGCGGCAGCAGCACCGGCAGCGGGACGAGGGCCTTCACGGTCCGTCACCCGCCGAGCGTTGGAAATCCGTGTCCGACTCGGTTTCCTCTTCCAGGTATTCGTAGTCTTCGGCGCGTGCGGAGATGGCCCGTTGCAGTCGAGCCCTGGCACGCATCTCGCGACGTGCGTCGCGGAGCGCTTCGCGCAATTCGTGCCTGCGCTCGCGCGACGCCTCGAGGGCGGCGCGTCGGTCGGCCCGGTACGCGGCGCGTTGCGTGCGCAGGTCGCTGCGCAGGTCCTCGCGGTGCGCGGCGCGGGAGATGCGGCGATCCTCGACGTCGTCCTGCACGAGGTCGTCGCCGTTGAGCTGCCAGTTCCGGTACGCGAGGGCGAGCAGATAAGCCGACATGCCGAGCGTGATCACGATCGCGGTGAGGATCATCGCCTGCGTCAGCACGTCGGCCGGGCCGAGGCCGCCCGCCGCGAGGATCAGCACGTTGAGCCCGTTGCCAGCCATGATCAGGCCGAGCACGAGGCGGGTCAGGCTCTGCGCCATCAGCTGGTAGACGCCGCAGGCCACCAGCAGGCCGCCGGTGCCGACGAGGGTCAGGCTCGCCGCGTTCACGCCGCCGCCTCTCGATCGATCGCGATGTGCCGGTCGAGTTCCGAGCCGAAGGAGCGCAGGATGTCCAGGACCAGGCCGATGACCAGGATGTAGACGCCGATGTCGAACAGCAGCGAGCTGTGCATGGTCAGCGCGCCGGTCACCGGCAGGTGCACGGTGAACTGCCCGGGGGCGAGCGCGGTCTGGCCCCAGGCGTAGCCGAGCAGAGCGGTTCCGGCGGACAGCGCCATGCCGACGCCCAGCAGCACGCCCGCGTCGACCGGAGCGGCGGCGGCCAGTTCGTAGCGGCCTCCGGCGAGGTAGCGCATCGTCAGCCCGAGCCCGGCGAGCAGTCCGGCGACGAAGCCGCCGCCGAGCCCGTTCTCGCCGTGGAAGAGCAGGTAGAGCGAGACCAGCTGGATCGTGTGATAAGTCAGACGAGCGACGACCTCGAGTTGCAGCGAACGCTGCAGCGCGGCCGGCCGGGCGGCGAGCCACCCGCCTTCCGCGGGGTCGGCGGCCCTCGGCGAACGCCGTCTGACGAACGCGCTCGCCTTGCGCCGCGCGAACACCAGGCTGGTGACGCCCGCCGCGCAGATCGCGATGACGCTGCTCTCGCCGAGCGTGTCCCAGGCGCGGTAGTCCACGATGATCGCCGAGACGACGTTGCCGAGGCCCTCGCGCTCGGCCAGTTCGGTGTACTCGGGCGCGACGGCCGGGGCCTGCCGCGCGGCGGCGGCCAGGTACGTCAGGGAGCTGAAGACGATGCCGGTCGCCAGGGCCAGCGCGAGGTGCGCGGCCCGACGGCGGGACCGCAGCGTGCGCACGAAGCCCGGGTCAAGGCGGCGTAGTACGAGCACGAACACGATCAGCGAGACGGTCTCGGCGGCCAGTTGGGTGAAGGCGAGGTCCGGCGCGTCGTCGACCAGGAAGAGCATCGCGACGGCGAACCCGCTGACGCCGGTGGCCAGGGCCGCCGCCAGCCTGCCGGTCAGCAGCGGCACGCAGATCGCGGCCAGGCAGGTGAGGATCGCGACGGCGAATTGCGTACGCGACTCCCACCACGGCGTCGGGTACGGGAGGTGCCACGGCGCTCCGTCGATCAGGGCCCAGACGCCGAGCGAGACCGCGGAGAGGAAGACCGTGCCCACGTAGACCGGTAGCGAGCCGCGCTGCACGGCGCCGGTGATCTGCAACGACGCGCGTTCGAGGCCGAGCAGCAGGTTGTTGACGACGTCCTCGCCGTCGGGCAGCTTGTGGCTCTTGTGGAACCGCAGCAGCGGCTCGCGGGCGACGAACAGGGCCGCGCCGATGAGCCAGGCGAGCGCGGACAACGCCAGCGGCAGGCCGAAGCCGCTCCATCCGGTCGCGTACAGGTGGACGTCGCGCTCCCCCGGCAGGGTGTCCGCGTACCCGGAGAGGAGGTCGTCGAGTACCGGCGCGCCGATGCCGAGAGCGAGACCGGCGAGGGCGAGCAGCGCGGCCGGGCCGAGGGCCAGCCAGGCAGCCGCGTGGACCGGCGTGTCCTGCTCGATCCCCGGCTTGCGAGCGAAGGCTCCCCACACGACACGGCACGTGTAGGCGACGGTGAGTCCCGAGCCCACGACGAAGACCGCGAGGATGACCGGGTCGGAGTGCGAGCCGTGCCGCGCGCCGACCACGAAGGAGTCGAGCACTGATTCCTTCGCCGCGAAGCCGAGCAGCGGCGGGATCCCGGCCATGGAGACGGCGGCGAGGCACATCACGACGCACAGCGCGGGCAACGTGCGCGCAAGCCCGGAGAGTTTGCGCAGGTCACGTGTGCCGGTGCAGTGGTCGATGAGGCCGACGCCGAGGAAGAGCGGCGCCTTGAAAACGGCGTGCGCGAGGAGCATCGCGAGGCCCGCGTAAGCCGTGTCGCGCTGCCCGGCGCCGAGTACGGCCGTCAGGAAGCCGAGCTGGCTGACCGTGCCGAAGGCGAGCACCCGCTTGAGGTCGTTCTCGCGCAGGGCCCTGATGCCGCCGAGCAGCATCGTCGCGCCGCCGAGGGTCAGGCAGAGCCACCGCCAGACCGGATCGCCGCCGTAGGCCGGACCGAGCCGCGCCACGAGGTACACGCCGGCCTTCACCATCGCGGCGGCGTGCAGGTACGCGCTGACCGGCGTCGGCGCCGCCATCGCTCCCGGCAGCCACTGGCTGAAGGGGAAGATCGCGGACTTGGCGAAGCAGCCGACGAGGATCAGCACGAGCGCGGCGGTGACGGACGCGCCGTGCGGCGGGTGCGCGAGGATCGCCGAAAGCCGGTAGGTGCCCGCGACCTGACCCAGGATCACCACCCCGGCCAGCAGCGCGAGCCCGCCGAAGGTCGTGACCGTCACGGCCCGCAGGGCGCTGCGCCGGGCGGGCGGCCGGTCCGCGTAGTGGCCGATGAGCAGGAACGACAGGATCGTCGTCAGCTCCCAGAAGACGAACAGCAGGATCAGGTCGTCGGCCAGGACCAGTCCGATCATCGCCCCGGCGAATCCGGTCAGCGAGCAGGCGAACAGCCCGAGCCCCGGCTCGTCCGAGTCGAAATAGCGCGCGCAGTAGACGAGCACCAGCGCCCCGATCCCGCCCGCGAGGTAGAGCAGCACAAGGCTGAGCGGGTCGAGGCGGAAGGCGAGGGAGACGCCGTACTCGGGGACCCACCGCGTCACCTGCTCGATGGGATGGCCGACGATCACGCGGGAGGTTTGGGTCAGAGCCCAGAGGAACGCGGACGTGGGGGCGAGCGCGAGCACGAAGAAGGCCGAGCGCCCGAGCTTGCGCACGAGCAGCGGGGCGAGGACGGCGGCAACCGCGTGCACGGCGATCAACCACAGCACGCACAGGTCCTTCCGCTCCGAGCCCCTCTGCGGATTATTCGCTATGTCGCACTTTATGGTGGTTCAGACACGCCGCTAGACTAGGCAACATGGCGCGATATGAGTACCGCTGCCGCGCATGCGGCGCCACCTTCGAGCAGTCCCGTCCGATGGCCGAGGCGAACGAGCCGACCACCTGCCCCGAGGGTCACACGGATACGGTCAAGCTCTTCTCCGCCATCTCCATCGGCGGACGTGCGGCCGGTCCCGCGCCCTCCGCGGGTGGCGGTTGCTGCGGCGGTGGCTGCTGCTCCTGATCCTCTCATCAGGAAGCAGACGTACGCCGCGCCGCCGCGGTCTCGCCTTTGCGCTCGACCGGCACGTGCTCGGCGGCCACGGCCAGGCCGAAGCGCGGCATGTTCCCGTATAAGCACTCGTAATTGTCGGCCTTGACCTGGTACGACTCGTGCCAGATGCCGATGTGGGGCTTCTTGTAGCCGCCCAGTCGGTTCCAGGTCTTCCAGGCCGGATGGTGCGGCGCCCGCGCGTCGCGGGCGAAGGCCTCGAGTTGCTCCACGCTGCGCCAGTACTGGATCACCGTCGGCCCGGAGGGACCGATGGTCAGCATCGCGTGCAGCATTCCGGCCTCGGGGTGCCGCCGTAGATAGGCGAGCATTCGCGGCATGGCCGTGAACGCGTAGAGGCCCTTGACCACGTGCCACGGCCGATTGAAGCGCATCCCGATCAGGAACACGACAAAGTCCCCCTGCATATCGGCCGACATCCGGCCGGGCACCACCTTGCTCATCTCGCCAACCTCTCATAGATAGCGGATAGCTTCACTATCCATTCCTTCCGGCTAAGCTGTCAAGAGTCGAAGGGAGCCCGCCCGGTGCGGATCAGCGAGTTGTCGGCGGCCAGCGGCGTGCCACTGCCCACGGTGAAGTACTACCTGCGCGAAGGCCTGCTGCCCGCGGGCCGGCCCACCGCGCGCAACCAGGCCGACTACGGGCCCGAGCACCTCGCCCGGCTCCGGCTCATCCGCGCCCTGATCGAGATCGGGAACCTCAGCGTCGCCGACACGCGCTCCGTGCTCGCCGCCTCCGACAACCCGCAGCTCCCGCTCGGCGAGGTGATGGGCGCCGCGCACGACGCCATCACCAGCCGGTCCGCGCCAACCCGCGTCGAACCGGCGTGGAGCGAGGCCCGCGCCGCCGTGCAGGCCATAGCCGAGCAGCGCGGCTGGCGGGTCGAGCCGCAGGCCCCCGCCCTCGACCAGGCCGCCGACGCCGTGGCCACGGTGCTCGCCGCGGACATGCCGGAGCTCTTACCGCTCATCGACGTCTACTTCGACGCGACCGAGGAGTTGGCGCGCGAAGAGGTCGAGGCCGTGCTCTCGATGGGCTCCCCGGACCAGGTCGTGCGCGGCGTGGTCATCGGCACGGTGGTCGGCGAGGCACTGCTCAACGCGCTGCGGCTGCTGGCCCAGCAGAGCATCTCGATCAAGCTGCTCGACCCGGCCGAACCCGCCGAACCCGCTCCGCCGAGCAACCCTTAACTACTTCCGCGCAGCATTTTTAGCCGATTCTCCGCTTCGGGCGCCTCCTCGTTAAGGCAGGTGAGGCACAGTGGAACGATGACGGAGACCGCGAGCACGCGCCAGCATCGCGGCGGGCACGCGCGGCCCGCCGCGGGCGGTGGCGCCACCGTACTGCCCAGGCCCGGGCACGGCTGGACGTACGCGCTCATCGCCGTGATCGTCGTCGGCGCGGGCTTCGTCGTCTCGATCTGGTGGCAGGACACGACGCCGAGCTCCCTCAACGACACCGCCGGTCTTGTGATGGCGGCCGGACGCGTCCTCGGGCTGCTCGCCGCGTACCTGCTGCTCGTGCTCGTCGCGCTCATGGCCCGGATACCGCTGCTCGAGCACCGGGTCGGCTCCGACGTGCTGACGCGCATCCACCGTGCGCTCGGCGAATACACGGTCTCACTCGTCCTCGGCCACGCCACGCTGATCATCGTCGGCTACGCGCTGACCGCGCACACGAACCCGGTCAGCGAGGCAGTCACCCTCGAACTCGACTATCCCGACGTGCTGATGGCCACCGCCGCGCTCGGCCTGCTGCTGTGGGTCGGCATCGTCTCGGCGCGCGCGGTGCGTCGGAAGATGGCCTACGAGTCCTGGTACTACATTCACCTCTACGTCTACCTGGCGATGGCCCTGGCGTTCTCGCACGAGTTCGCCGACGGCGCCGAGTTCTCCACCTCGCCGCGCAACCGGATGATCTGGGTCAGCGCGCACGTCACGGTCGCCGCGCTGCTCGTGTACTTCCGACTCGTCGTGCCGGTCTACCGCTCGCTGCGGCATGACGTGCGGGTGGAGGCCGTCGTCGCCGAGTCGCCGGGCGTCGTCTCGCTCCACCTGACCGGCCGCGACCTGCGTCGACTGCGGATCGAGCCGGGCCAGTTCCTGCGCTGGCGCTTCCTGGACCGCGCGCACTGGTGGCAGTCGCACCCGTACTCGCTCTCGGCCGCGCCCGACGACCGGCGGCTGCGGATCACGGTCAAGGACCTCGGTGACGCGAGCGGCTCGCTCAGCCGACTGCGTCCGGGGACGAAGGTGTGGTTCGAGGGACCGTACGGCGCGTTCACCGCGCGGCGGCTCGACCCCGGCTCGAATGGCAAGGTGCTGATGATCGCGGGCGGCGCGGGCATCACTCCGCTGCGCGCGCTGTTCGAGTCGCTGCCCGGCGGCGGAGGCTCCGCGGTCCTGCTCTACCGCGCGTCCACGGCCGACGGACTGCCGCTCTACCAGGAGCTTTCCGAGATAGCCCGGGATCGCGGCTTCGGCCTGTTTCCGCTGATCGGCCCGCGCGACAAGGGCCCGGACCCGTTCTCCCCCGCCGAGCTCCGCCGCCTCGTGCCCGACCTCGCCGAACGCGAGGTCTACCTGTGCGGGCCGCCAGGCCTGGTCCACGCGGCACGCAAGGGCCTGCACCGGGCCAAGGTGCCGCGCCGTCGGATCCACGTTGAATCCTTCGATCTCTAGACAGGGAAGGTCATGCGAAAAGTCGTACTGGCACTGCTCCTGACGGCGGTGGGCCTCGGCCTGCTGCTGTCGTTCCGATCGCGCGCGGCGACCGGAACGACGACCGCGCTCGGCGGCAGCGCGCTCAGCGGCGGCGTGAGCACGACCACGACGTCCGCCGGCTCGACGCCGAGCCCGTCCGCCTCAGCATCCGCCACGCCCTCCGCCTCGGCATCCGCGTCCGCATCCGCCTCGACATCGGCCTCCGCCGCGAAGACCACATCGGGCGTGAAGAACGGCACCTTCACCGGCGCCGCAGAAAGCACGAATTTCGGCGACGTGCAGGTCCAGGCCGTGATCAGCGGCGGAAAGCTGACGAACGTGGTCGTGCTGCAGGTCCCGGACCGCGGCGGCTACGAAGACCAGATCGTGCAGGTCGCCGTCCCCGAGCTCAAGTCCGAGGCGATCTCCGCTCAGAGCGCGAACATCGACGTCGTCTCCGGCGCGACCTTCACCTCGCAGGGCTACGCCGAGTCGCTCCAGTCAGCGCTCGACCAAGCGGGCCTCTAGAGACAAGAATCGCACCATGGCCCTGCTACGTGACGCGAAGCCGTTGATGGGCACCGTCTTCTCACTCGCCGCCCCCGACACCGTCGAGCCCAAGACCTTCGAGTACGCCTGGTCCGAGGCCTGCGCGCTGCTCCAGCGGATCGAAGAGGTCTACTCCCCCTTCATCCCCGACAGCCCGGTCTCGCGGATCCGCGACGGACGCCTCGGCCCGGCCGATCTCGACTGGCAGCCGGATCTCAGCGCGGCCGAGGCGGAGGACTTCCGCGAGGTCCTCGGCCTGTGCGCCCAGCTGCGGCGCGAATCGGACGGCGGATTCGACGCGTGGGCCGTGGGTGATCCGCCGAACTTCGATCCCTGCGGCGCGGTCAAGGGCTGGGCCGCCGAGCGCGCGTCAGCCCTGCTCGTCGAGCACGGAGTCCCGGCGCATCTGCTGAACGCGGGCGGCGACGTGCGGCTGCGCGCTGGCGGCGAGGCCACGACGTGGAACGTGGGCGTCGAAGACCCGCACCGTCCTGACCAGATCCTCGTGACGCTGACGGTCGCCGACGGAGCCGTGGCGACCTCCGGGACCCGCCAGCGCGGCTCGCACGTGTGGGATCCGCTGCGCCGCCGCCCGGCCGAGGGCCTGGCCCAGGTGACGATCGTCGGCCCGGACCTCGCCCTGGCCGACGGGTACGCGACGGCGGCGCTGGCGTCGGGCGAACGGGCGCGCACGTTCCTCGCGCGGCTCGGCGCGCACGGCCCGTATCAGGGCTGCGCCGTGGACGACGCGCAGGGCGTGTGGTGGACCGAGGGTTTCGAGGAGCACGCGCCGGCCCTGCGCGGCCTGCTGCGACCGACCGGCGGACCTGAACCGGACATCCGCGCCTGAACGGCGGCTACCAGCGGACTTCAAGGGGACTTCAGGTCACTCCCCAGGGTGATCGGCCCGTAAGGCCCTTGGCTCGGTGCCCCGCACACGGTGTGATGGATCCAACGGAGGCCGCAACCGCGACCTTCGGACCGTGGTGACACAACGCTCCCCCAAGCGAAGGCCGCACCACATACACCGGAAACCCGCGCTCTGCCCGGCGCGGGTTTCCTCTTTTCCCCAAACCGCTCAGGCCCCGGCGTCCGGTCGCGAAACCTCCGCCGGGGTCTGCTGCTGCGCCGGTACTGCCGCCGGAGCGGGCTGCTGAGCGAACCGCTCGCTCAGGTCCAGCAGACGCGCCGTCAGCTCGTCGGCCCGCGAACGCTCGCCGTCCAGCTGGGAACGCAGCCGCGCCAACTCCTCTTGAGCGGACGTCAGCTGAGCCGCAGCCGTATCGCGCACCGCGTTCGCCTGCTGGGCCCGCAGCCGCGCCTCGGCCGTCTCCGCCCGCGCGGCCTGCAGGTCACGATCGAGCCCGGCGGAACGTTCGTCAGCCGAAGCCGCCCTCGCCGCCTCCGACTCGGCCCGCTCACGCTGCATCTCCGCCGCGGCCCGCGCCCGTTCCACCTCGACCAGCGCCTCGGAGCGTTCCGCGGCGGACTGACGCGCCGCGGCCTCGGCCCGTTCGCGCGCGGCGGCCTCGCGCACCGTCCGGTCGCGCGCCTGCTCGGCCTCGTTCTGCGCGGCGACGGCCCGGGCCAACGCGGCGTCCCGCGCGGTCTCGGCATCCCGCGCGCCCTGCTGCGCCTGCCTCGTCTCCGCGGTCCGCTCGCGGGCCTCCTGCTGGGCCTCGGCGCACCGCCGCGTCGCCTCGGCCTCGCGCGCCACGGCCTGAGCCGCCTCCTCGAGCGCCTGCGTCGCGGCGGTCTGCGCGCCGCGCGCCTCCTGCTCCGCTTCCTCGCGGCGCGCGCTCTCCCGCTCGGCCTGCGCGATCGCGGTCTGCGTCTCGGAGCGCGCGGATTCGGCGACGGCCTGCGCGTCCCGCGCCTCCGCGGCGGCCGACGCGGACTGCGCCGCGGCCTCGGCACGCACCGCGGCGATCTTCGACTCGACCCCGGCCGCCGACAGTTCGCCGTTGAGCGAGCCGGCCAGCACCGCCGCCGACTGCTCGAGCCGCTCTACCAGGTCCCAGGCCTGCGCGAGCTGGCCCGGCAGCCCGGGGGCGTTGCGCTCCCTGGCCCGCGAGTTGCGAGCGGCCTTGACGCAGGCGTCGTCGTTGTCCCGGCAGTACTGGAACGGGCGTCCGGCGCTCGAACGCTGCGGCACCGGCCGTCCGCAGTGCAGGCAGGGCCGGGTGGGCAGGGAGGTGTCCGCGACAGCGGTCGCGGCGGCGGATTCGGCGGCGCTCATGGCCCAGCAGAATACCGGCCCTGACGCCGCGTCACCCGGCCCGACGTGCTCGGGTCTCGATCAGCCCTCGGCCTGGACCTGCTCGGCCAGCTTCGCCAGCATCGCGTCGTAGATCTTGACCAGGGCCTTGGGCGCGAAGGTGCGCTCGAAGAAGCCGCCGATGCCGCCCGCTCCGTTCCACGCGGTCTCGATCACGACGCTCGCGTGCCCGTCCTCCGAGCCGACGACGGTGTACGTGGTCACCATCGAAGAGTTGCCGTCGGTCTCGATCAGCACCCCGTCCTCCGGCGAGGTCACGGTGATCTCGCAGTCGCGGATGCGCTTCTCGGTGGCGGCGAGCTTCCAGTGCACGACGGTCCCGGCGCCGGTGCCGCCGGAGCGCAGGACGTAGTCCGAGTACTGCGCGGGCAGGATGGCCGGCCGCACGGTCGCGTAGTCGGCGAGCGCCTCGGCCACCTGCTTGGCGGGGGCGTGGATGTGCGCTGCGGCGACGGCGCGGACCTGGGACATTGCGGGACTCCTCGGGGCGGATCACGGTCGGTTCGGGGGCTGGTCGGGCCGTTCGCATCACGGCCCGACCAGCTTATCTCCTGCGCCCGAGCGGATCGGATCAGGCCCCGCCCATGCCCGCCTCGATGCTCTCCCGGGACATGGGACCGGCGTTGATCAGCACGCCGCCGATGACCGCGGCGAGCAGCAGGGCGGCGAACGCGGCCCACGTGGCGATCGTGTAGCCGTGCACCTGTGCCTGGGCCTCGGCGAAGAGGACCGCCGGGTTGAGGGTCTTCGCAGTCGCGGGGTTCTGCGCGAGGGCGGCCGGGGGCAGGTGGTGCGACGCGATATAGCTGGCGCTGGCCGAGACCGCGATCGTGTTCAGCAACGCGGTGCCGATCGAGCCGCCGACCTGCTGCGAGGTGTTGAGCGTCGCCGAGGTCACCCCCGCGTCTTGGGGCGCGACGCCGGCCGTGGCCACCGAGAACACCGGCATGAAGGTGAGTCCGAAGCCGAGGCCGAGCAGGATCTCGGCAGGGAGCACCTCGGTGGCGTACGAGCCGCCGACGGAGATGTGCGTCATCCACGCCATTCCGCCCGCGGCGAGCAGCATGCCGGGCACAAGCAGGAATCGAGGCGGGAACTTCGTCAGCAGCCGCGCGGCTATTCCGACTGATGTGAAGATCAGCGTGACGCTCATCGGGAGGAACGCGAAGCCGGTGCGCAGCGCCGAATATCCCTTGATGCCCTGCAAGTAATAGGTCAGGAAGAGGAAGACCCCGAACATGGACACCGCGGCCAGCGCCATCAGGATGAAACTGCCGGCACGGTTGCGGTTGACGACGATGTGCGGAGGGAGCAGCGGCGCGGATATCCGGTTCTGCACGTAGCCGAACAGGACGAGCGCGACGACGGCGGCGGCGAACAGCCCCAGCGTCGTCGAGTTGCCCCAGCCGTCGGTCGCGGCCTTGGTGAAGCCGTAGACCAGCGCGAGCAGGCCGCCGCAGCCGAGCACGGTGCCGAGGTAGTCCACCTTCACGCTGCGGCGCGGGGCCCGGTCCACGACGACCATGACGGCTCCGGTCACCGCGACGACCGCGATGATCACGTTGATGTACATGGTCCAGCGCCAGGTCAGGTAGTTGGTGATGACACCGCCGAGGATCAGCCCGATCGCGCTGCCCGCCCCCGCGATGGCGCCGAACACGCCGAAGGCCTTGGCCCGCTCGTCCGGGTCGGTGAAGGTCGTGGTGAGCAGGGAGAGCGCGGCCGGGGCGAGGATCGCGCCGAAGCAGCCCTGCACGGCGCGGGCGCCGAAGAGCATTCCGCCGCTGACCGCCGCGCCGCCGAGCGCCGAGGCCGCCGCGAAGCCGATCAGCCCGATGATCAGGGTGTTCTTGCGGCCCATGAAGTCGACGATCTTGCCACCGAGCAGCAGCAGACCGCCGAAGGCGAGGGTGTAGGCGGTCATCACCCACTGCTTGTCGGCGTTGGCGATGTGCAGGTCGGCCTGGGCGGAGGGCAGCGCGATCGTCACGACGGTGATGTCGAGCACGATCATCAGCTGGCACAGCCCGATGACGACCAGGGTCCACCAGCGCCGGGGATCAGCCGCCGCCCCCTGCGCGCCGACCGCCGCGGCCCCCGTGGTCGCGGCGCTCGACGGGGCGGCGGGCTCGGCCGCGTCCGCGAGCCTTGGTATGGCGGGATCAAAGGTTTCTGAGGTTTCGGACACGGACGGCTCCTTCGCCGTACGGCGCCCCCGATCGGCGCGCTCCTTATTCGAAGGTAGCAGCAGGAATACCCGATCTTGCGGGGAGGTCGCCGGTCTCAGCCCGCGCCGATCGGCCTTTCCCCGCGAAGATCAAGGTATTTTCGGCCACCCCTTCTGCTTAACACTCTTCGAGAATCCGATCAAGTGTATTTCGCCCCGCCGGAAGCCAGCCCGGCTTGCCGCCCGGCAGCCCGCGCAGCCCGTTGAGCGCCATCCTGGTCATGAACATCCCTTTGCGCACCGCCCAGCCCCGCGCGCGGCGGATCGTGTCGGCATCCACATCGCCGTAGAGCTGCAGGAATCGCGGCGCGGAGCCGGACGGCAGCAGAGTCCAGGCGGCCGAGAGATCCGTGGCCGGATCGCCCGCACCGAGTTCGCCGAAGTCGATCACGCCGCTCAGCGCGCCTTCGGAGACCACCACATTCGCCGGATGCAGATCACCGTGCACCCACACCGGAGCGGCGTCCCAGCCCGGCGCCGAAAGGGCGTCCCGCCAGACTTCTTTCAACTCCCGAACGCGATCTTCACCGACGGCCGAGATCAAATCTTCACCGAATTCACAGCCCGCATTACGCAGCACCCGGCTCGGCTCCAGATGGCTCTCGGAGGCCGCAAGTTCCTCATCATGCAGAGCCCTGAGAAATTCCGCCAATACCCGCGCCGAGGACTCATCGGTGATCTCCGCCTTGTCGGCCGGATCGCCGGGCACCCAGGCCACGATCGCCCACGGCGACGGGAAGAGTTCGGAGGCGTCGTTCAGATGCAGTGGCGTCGGCACCGGAAGGGGCAGTCGCGGCGCGAACCGCGGCAGCCAGCGCTGTTCCTTGCGCAACTTCTCCGGCCCCCAGTCCGTACGCGGCAGCCGGATCGCCAGTTCGTCGCCGAGCCGCCAAAGCTGGTTGCCCCAGCCACGGCCGACGTACCGGAGCGCCAACTCCGCGAGATCAGGCCTCTGCGCACGCAGCAACTCCTGCACGAACTCGTCGTCAACATCGTCGATCACGTCCATCTCCGCACCCTATCGAGACGCGTCCGCTGGGCGCCGGTTTCGGAACGTTCCCCGATCGTCACCTGCGCCGCGGTTCCACGATCTCGCCGACGGGGCACACAGCCGACGGGTCGTACGCGGGGGCATTCCCCCGCGCATGAGACTCCCGAATTCGAATTCAAGGGAGGCGAAAGAGGATGGCGACCATTCCGATGGCACGCGTCCGGGCGGGGGCGACCAGCAGCGCGACGCTGGTCACGCTCCTGGTCACGGCAGGCCTGGGGAACCAGGCCCTGAGCAGCTGGCGCGAGACGCGGGTGAACAGCCAGTCGCTCGGCGGCTGGGTCAGTGTGCTGTTCCAGCCGCTGGACCTCACCGGCTGGCGGTTCACCGAGCCGAGCGGCACGTCGGACCGGCTCGACCACTGGCTCGCGCCGCTGGTGTTCAACGTGGTGTTCGTGGTCGGCACCGCGCTGCTCGTCGGCTGGGCGACGCGCGGCAGCGGACGTCTTGCGACGCTGTTCACGACGTGGGGCATGGTCACGCTGGCCGGCGGCCTCGCGGGCGCCGCGTGCACCCCGCTGGCCTACGCCGGGATTCCCGGGCAGGCGGCGAGGGCGTTCCAGCTCAGCGTGCCGCTCGGCCTGTCCCTGGGCTTCATCGTGGGCGCGATCGCGGGCGTGGCGGCCTGCATCTTCGGCGGCGGCGGCGCACGCTCCTCGACCGCGTTCGAACCGGCGCCGAGCCCGCTGGAGACGACCGCCACCCTGCCCATGGGCACCAGTTGGCCCCTGGGATCTGACAACTGATCCGGACGGGCTACACCGCCCGCTCCGGTAGTACATTCCCACAATCCCGCCAAGCGCCTGAATTACCCCGCCCGACCCGCCATAGTGCCGGATCCGCACCTCACGCTGGTCTTCAAGAAGGGCCCCGCGACCGCAGGGCCCGAAGCCAGACGGACAGACGGACGGGCGGGTCGCCACCATGGGCAAGACCACGAGATCGAACACTTACATCCCCGGCGGCGCGGCGGGCGTGGCCGGGCAGCGCGGTCGGGCCAAGTCCGCCCGCGTGACCGGCATCGCCGTCCTGGCCGACGAACTCGAATGGCGGGCCCTCGCCGAGGAGAACCCGCTGTTCGAGTTCAAGGACTACGAGTCGTACCTGGTGGACGTCGAGAAACGCATGCGCGCCGCGGCACGGGCCGGGAGGCAGGTGATGGTGGGCGCGCTGATGCCGGATCAGTTCGAGACGAGGGCGGACGCGGCGGGAATCCCCCGGGAAAGCCCCAGAGCGCTCAAGGAATACGAGCGGTACGTCGCGGACCTGGGCCCGCTCACCCGTCCGTGGACCGGCGAACCGATAGCGCAGGTGCTCGACCGCCTCCGCGCGCACGTACGTGCCGAAACCCTCCAAGCGAGGGTCATGCCCGCACTTGACGCCGCAGCCGCCGAACACACGCATCCCGGCGACACCGCCCAGCGCGCGATGTCCCAATCGGCGCACGTCTTCATGGCCATCGCTGAAGGCTGCGGCGACGGCCACCACGAGATCCGTATCAAGGTCACCCACCCGGACGGTGACCTCGAATATTCGTTGCCGTACTCGCGCAGCGGCAAGGTCATCGCGTTCCCGGACGACGGAGGCGAGCAGATGGTCGTGCTCCTCCTCGCCATCGCCGGCCTGGCCGAGCGCCCCGGAACCTTGATCCTCCGGTCAAGACCGCAGCTCACGTTCTTCCCGCCCCGACGACGCCCCAAGGACAGTCCGACCGCACCCGACCGCACCGCGGCCTCACCCGATCCCGACGCGATGACCTACCGCGAGTCCGTCCTCCGCGGCTGGCGCCTGGGCAACGCCGTGCCCCAGCCCATGAGCGAAGGCCAACTCTTCGCCTTCGCCTGCACCGGCCCCGACGGAGGCCCCGTCCCACCCGAGCCCGGCACCAGATTCCGCGCCGCCTTCCCCCTGGACCCCGGCAGCTGCGCATGCTGCCCCTGACCCCCGCGCACGGACCAACCTCGGCGTCCCTCCCCTACCGCTTCCCCAACCAAGGCCCGCCGATATGACCCGCCACAATCTCCCCCGCGCCAGCCCAACCCCCCGGAAACACGAAGGCCGCCCGTGGGAACCCCACGAGCGACCAGTGATGCGCAAATCCTCAAGCCCGGCTCGAACTCGATGAACCGTCTGACGAACCGTCTCCCGCTCAGAACCGTCTCTCGCTCAGCGACTGCTGAGGAAGCTCCAGTTCAGCGAGCCGTGGTGCGCGCCCGCGTGGGCCGCGAGCAGAACGAAGACGACGATGTCGGCAACGCCGAGCACGATCCCCAACGCGGCGCGAGCCCGGCGGCTGGAGTCGACGCGCAGGCCGAACAGTCCCAGGACGATCGCGAGCGGGCCGAGCACCAGGTTGGCGACCAGCAGGCCGACCAATCCGCTGACGAACGACACGGCGGCGACCGGAATCGCCTTGGACTGCGTGCCCCGGCCACCGGACGCCGTGGCCGACGAGCCGGCCGACTTGGTCACCGTAACGGTCTGCTCAGCCACGACGCACCTCCTGCTGCCGGCGGGCCAGCAGGCTGCGGCCCGCGTAGATGACCAACCAGGTGCCGATGACGGCGGCCAGCACGAGCCCGACCGGGCTGGTGACGAAGGCAAGGGCGCCCACGAAAATCGCCAACAGCAGCATCGCGATCATGAAGACGATCATGATGCCTCCCCTTCTCCCGAAGACTGCTCCGAGATTCCGTAACACTTGTTCACTGAAATCAAGAGTACTCTCTCCCGGAAGAGCAAACAGTCGTTCACTGAGTGAGTTGGATCACACCATGCCCGAGAGCGAGACTTCAAGCCCTGCCGCGCTGGCCGCGCCCGGCACAGGCGCGTCGACCGCGCCCAGCGCCGGCACCGGTACCGGCGGAGGCGTGCGCAGCGCAAAGAAGCTGGCGACACGTCAGACCCTGCTGGACTCCGCGCTGCGGCTGCTGGAGCGGCAGAGCCTCAGCGGCCTGGGTCTGCGCGAGGTGACCCGCGAGGCGGGCATCGCCCCGGCGGCGTTCTACCGCCACTTCGCGGACCTCGGAGAGCTCGGCGTGGCGCTGGTCGAGGAGTCACTCGGCAGCATGCACGAGCTGATCCGCGACATCCGCACCCCGGAGGCCGACACGGAGGACATCATGCGCCGGACAGTGGACGTGGTCGCCGCGCACGTCCAGGCCGACTGCCCGCACTTCCGCTTCATCGCCCGAGAACGCCACGGCGGCGTGGCCGCGGTGCGCGCCGCCATCGCCGCCGAGTTGGACAGCTTCATAGACGAGCTGGTCGAGGACCTGATGATCCAGCCCGAGGGCGAAGGCTGGGACGGCCCCGAGATGCGCGTGCTCGCGCGCCTCTACGTCAACGTGATCATGCTGACGGCGACCGACCTCCTCGACGCCGGCTTCGACAACCCCGACGCCGTCCAGCGCATCATCGCGGACGCCCTGACCCAACTGAGGATCGTCAGCGTAGGCCGCCTGCACTGGCTAGCCGACGCCCGAGGAGTAACAGAAGCCCCCTAACCCCAACCACCAACACCGGACTCGCCCCCATCGAGCATCGCAGGGGACGCAACCGACCGCCGAACCGAAGACGCGGCCAACCTCGATTCCGGACGCTCCTCGCGGTTCCGACTCCAGACCCCTCCGGCAGTTTCGATTCCAAACGCTTCCGCGGGTCCGCCTCCGAACGCTCCCGCCGCTTCCGGCGGTTCCGATTCCAGACGCTCCCGGCAGTCTCGATCCCAAGCACTTCCAGCACTTCCGGCTCCAGACGCTCCCGGCAGTTCCGATCCCGCGCACTTCCAGCGGTTCCGACTCTGGGTGCTCCTGGCGGTTCCGATTCAGAGCGCTTCCGGCGGTCCCGACTCCAGACACTCCCGGCAGTTCCGATTCAGGGCACCTCTGGCGGTCCCGATCCCGGGCACTTGCACTTCTCGTGGCATCGCGAGTCTGTCTGGTTCGGGTGGCAGTTGGCCCGATCAGCCGAGATCAGCCCGATCAGCCGGAGATCGCGCTTTCCGTTCCGTCACCGTCGTCGAGGGCCGCGGCGCGCTCTTCGGCGGTGAAGCCGTAGCCTTCGCCGCGGCGGCCACGGGACATCGCGTGATGGACCGAGCTGAGCGACTTCGCAGCGCCTGCGGGTGACGCTCGGAAGGTCATTGCATGCGGAGCGGGGATGCCGTAGCTGGTCGCCACTTGGACGGCGTCCATGTTGGCGCCTATGAAGAGGAGCTGCCAGTTGTAGACCTCCTGTTGCTGCTTGATGATCTCCTGGATCTGCGGGCGCTTGTACTCCCGAGAGGAGTTCTCCATGCCGTCGGTCGCGATCACGGCGATGACGCTGCCGGGGCGCTCGTCCTCCGCGAGCGAGGCCAGCCACTCCCCTTCGCGGGCGAACGCGAAGCCGATGGCGTCGAGCAGCGCCGTTCCGCCACGTGGCACGAGGCGGTACGGCGGCACCTGGTCGAGCGGCACGTGCGCGAAGACGGCGTCGTGCTCGGTGTCGAACTGGTAGAGCGACGCGGTGGCCCAGCCGCCCTCCTCCGCCTGCCCGGCGAAGAGGCCGTTGACGCCCTCCTCGGTGGCCGCTTTACAGGACCGCATCGACCCGGACCGATCGGCGATCATGATGATGTGGCGGTACTCGGGATTCGTCATGCCCCGATTCTGCTCCGCCGAGCGCGACTGCGCGGTGGCCGCGTGTGGCAGACTGGCTGCGGCACATGCTTCTACAAGCCCGTAGCAGTTTCACCTCGCCGTAGACGGCCCGCGCGTGGGCCGAGCGGACCGGACAGCGGCGGGCACCGGGGAGAGGCAGACCGGACCGAGCCTGGAGGGAGGGCGCGTGCGACGCCAGCAGCGAGCCTCGGATCAGCAGCACCAAGATTCACAGGTGCCGGAGCGAGGGCAGGAGCAACGGCAGCGCCTGCAGGGCGACGACGGTCCGGCCACGGTTGTGGCGGCGGCGGGGCGGCGGGCAGCGGGGGCACTGGAGTCGGCGGTGCTGGGCGTCCTGTGGCACGCGTCGGCGCCGCTGAGCCCAGGCGAGGTGCGGGAGACGCTTGCCCGGACCGACTCGGCGGGCGCCTCACTCTCCTACAGCACCGTCGTCACGATCCTTACTCGGCTCCATGAGAAGGGTTCGCTCTCCCGCGAGCGTGACGGAAGAGCATTTCGCTACGCACCGGTCTCGGATGAGGCGGGACTCGCGGCACGTCGCCTCTCCCAACTTCTCGACCGCTCCCCTAATCGCGAGGCCGTGCTGTCCCGCTTCGTCGCGGACCTGTCGGAGCGGGACGAGGAACTGCTTCGTTCGCTCCTCGGCGGAGGCTCGGCAGTCGAGGTGACGGACTAAGTGACGGTCGAGGTGACGGTCGAAGTCATCGAAGTGGTCGAAATGGCCGACGCCGGGGACGCAGGTGTGAACGAGAGCGCCACGGATCGAGACGATAGCCGCGTGGCACGGAGCGACGGCGGCGGCGTGAGCGGGAACGGCGGCAGCACGCGTAGGAACGCGCACGCCGAGGGCTGCGCGGGCTCGCCTTCGTCGGGAGCCTCTCACGCGGGGAGACTCGGCGGGCGGGTGCGCTTTTTCGGCCACGCCTACTCGAAGGCTTCTGGCCTCCGCTCGAGGGCTTCTGGCCTCCGCTCGAGGGCTTCTGGCCTCCGCTCGAGGGCTTCTGGCCTCCGCTCGAGGGCTTCTGGCCTCCGTTCGAGGGCTTCTGGCTCCGGGGAGGTTCCCGGGTTCGGGTGATCTTTGTATGCGCGTCCTGATTCTGTTCTCACTTCTGTTCCCGCTCGCGGCGGGGGCGCTGGCTCGCGGCGTCTCGGCGCGGGTCGAGCCTCGGCTGGGCACGTGGCTGATGACGGGGGCCGCTCTGCTCCTCGCCGGGACGAGTTGCGGGGCGCTGGGGCTGCTTGTGCTCTCGCCGCTGGTCAGGATGCCGTGGCTGGCCGGGCTTGGGCATTGGTCCTCGGCGATCGTGGCCGATGCCGGGCTTCCGGGGGGCTGGACCTCGCTGGTGGCGGCGGTTGCGCTGGGGGCCGCTCTGCTCGCGACGCTCGCGTTTGCTGTTCGGCGGGGGCGGGCGTTGGCGGATGTGCGGCGGCATGCTCGGGCGCTGCCGGGTGACGGCGGGGAGCTTGTTGTCACCGGGGACGCGGCGGCCGATGCTTACGCGGTGCCGGGGCGGCCCGGGCGGATCGTCGTGTCCACGGGGATGCTCGATGTCCTCGACGACCTCGGCCGCACCGCCCTGCTGGCTCACGAGCGTGCGCATCTGCATGCCCGCCACCACTGGTTCACCGCCGTGGCACGTCTTGCCGCCGCCGCGAATCCGCTGGTCAGGCCGTTGGCGTCGGCGGTTGAGTACACCGTCGAGCGTTGGGCCGACGAGTCGGCGGCCTCGGCGGTGGGCGACCGGCGGCTCGTGGCGCGGGCCATCGCTCGTTCACGGCCATCGTTATCTACACTAATGTAGAAGTTCTACATTTCTGTAGATCTGATCGATCACGATCGGCACCGCGAACCATCGAGGGAACCTGCGCAGTGAGCACAACCGACGACAGCTGGTATCGCGACGTCACCGGATTCGCCCAGGACACGCACTGGCTCAACGGGATCATGAGCCTGCTGACGGTCCTACTCGTCGTCGTGCTCGCGCTCCTGGTCGTCTTCGCGGGCTGGCGGGCGTGGAGGAAGTCAGAGCACGTACAGCTCGCGGCCGGGCTGTGGCTGATCGACCGGCGGCTCGGCGCGATCGGTACGGCGTTGGCGCTGGTTGAGGGGTTTTCACGGGTCTACCTCGGCCAGCACTACCCGCACGACGTGCATGCCGCGCTCGTTCTCAGCAGTCTGATCATCTTCGACGGCTGGTCCGTCGTACGCGGGCGGATCAAGCCGCGCTCCTCCCAGCCGGCGAACGGAAATGACGCAATCCCTGACGCAGTGCGATCGGCACGCTAGCGTGGAGTGGGCTCAGATCCGCGGAGTCGAGGATCCACCACAGTCGAGACATCCGACACAGTGGAGGAACGGCGTGCACTGAGGGAGTACAGCGATGACCGATCTGCAGCATGACCGGATGCCCGGCGGCACCGCGGTCCCGATGTTCCGCGAGACCGCTTCCGGGCCGATGCCCGACACGGCGGTCTGGGCCGCGATCAAGAAGGGCTCGATCCGCCACGCGAAGACGCTCCCCGGCATCGGCTCGGCCAAGTTCATCGCCTACCAGATCAACGGCGAGCACCGGTACGCGGTGATCCGCGTCCTCGACTCGAACTTTCGGCCGCCCGCGCAGCACCAGCGCTTCATCATCGAGGCCTTCCCCAACTACGAGGCCGCGACGACGGCGATGGGGATGGCCGTGAGCTGGCTGCTGCAACTCGCCGAGCTTTACGGCGGCCCGGCCCCGGTGGACGAGGACCTGGCCTGGCTGCTCGAACCGCATGGCGAGCAGCCAGGCCAGGCCGGTGACCAGATCAGTGGTGCGCAGGACGCCGACTAGGTCGGCTCAATAAGTACAGTCAGCTCACGTTCAACGCGGTGTCATCGATGACGAAGGACGTCTTCGTCGAGCCCGCCTGCACGCCGGTGAACTTCAGCGTGACGGCCTGGCCCGCGTAGGACGCGACGCTGAACGAGTGCTGGACGTAGCCGCTCGCCGCATTCAGGTTCGAGTACGTGGCGAGCGTCGTGAGCACGGTGCCCGAGCTGTTGAGCAGCTGGACGGTCAGGGTGTCGATGGCCTTGGTGGTCGTCGTCTCGTTGGTGTCGATGTGCAGCCAGAAGCTCAGCGCGTACGTGCTGCAACTGCTCGGCAGGGTGACGGTCTGCGCGAGCGTGTCCGTGGTCGCCTTGGTGTAGCCGTCGAGCCATGCGTCCCAGCTACCGCTGTGCGGAGGCTCCTCGGAGTGGTCGCTGATCACGCCCGACGTGGCCGTCCACGGCGCGGCGGTGCCGGTTTCGAAGCCGGGGTTGCCGAGCAATTGCGCTGCCGTGCAGGTCGAGGCCGCGTTGACGGTCCAGGTGAACGACGTCGAGCCACTTGCGCCGGTCGTGTCCGTGGCCGTGACGGTCACGGAGTAGGTGCCCGCGGCCGAGGGCGTACCCGAAATCAGACCACTGCTGGAACTTATCGACAGACCGGTCGGCAAGCCCGACGCTGAGTACGTCAACGTCTGGCTGGAGGACGAGTCGGCGGCAGAGATCTGCAGACTGGCTGCCGTGCCGACGGTCGAACTCTGCGAACCGGGACTCGTTACGGTGACGGTGTTGCCCTGGGTCGAGGCGCCGACGGTCCAGGTGAACGACGTGGCGCCGGCCGGTCCGGTCGAGTCCGTCGCGGTGACGGTCACGGAGTAGGTGCCGGCAGCCGAGGGCGTGCCCGAGATCAGACCGGTGCTCGCGTTGATCGAGAGGCCGGTCGGCAGGCCGGTGGCCGAGTACGCCAGCGTGCCGCTGGCCGTGTCCGCCGCCGAGATCTGCAGGCTGGCCGCAGTGCCTACTGTAGAGGTCTGCGATCCGGGGTCGGTGACCGAGACGACGCCGCTTGCGGTCTTGTCGAAGTCCGCGTTGAAGGTGGACTCGACGCCGGTGAGCACGCCCGGATCGCTGATGATCAGGCCGAGCTCGCGGTTGTCGTTGAGCGAGTTGTCGCTCATGTTCTCCGAGCCGAGGAAGACCTTCGCGGTCGACGTGCCGTAGTCCGCGACGATGTCCTTGGCATGGATGTAGAAGCCGGTGGACGAGGTGTACGTGGTCACCGTGCCGCCGGCCGCCGTGACCTCGCTGATCTCGGAGGCGTAGTCGCTGCTCTCGTCCTCGAGCACGCAGCGCACGGTCACGCCGCGCTTTGCGTCGGCGACGATCGCGTTGACGAGGGTCGTGTCGCTGAACTCCTCCTCCTGCACGTCCAGCGTGTGCTGCGCGCCCTCGATCAGGCTCAGCAGGTGGGACTGCGAGTCGGTGGGCGACCAGACCAGGTCGTCGCCGTCGCCGGGGGTGATCGAGGTGTGGGCGTAGTCGGCGTTGAACGTGGCCACGATCGCGGCCACGTCGTTCGCGTCGGTGTCGAAGACCCCGTAGTCGCGGGAGGTCGCGTAGTAGGTGGTGTCGAGGTTGCCGGTGGAGATGTACGACTCCTTATTGTCCACCGTGATCGTCTTCTGATGCGTGTAGGTGAACGCGGTGGACGACCAGACGACGCTGACACCGCCGGCGACGAGCGCGTTGTAGGCGGCCGCGTCGTAGGACTGGTGCTGGGTGTCCAGGACGACCCGGACGTCCACGCCGGCCTTCTCGCGCGCGACCATGTCGTTGACGAGGGTCGTGTCGACGAGCTCGTACATCGTCATGTCGATGGAGCTGGTGGCGCTGTTGACGAAGTTGTAGATCTGCGTCTCGCCCTGGTCGGGCAGGACGAGCAGCGAGTACGTTCCGGCCGCGTGGGCAGCGGTTGCGGGGACGAGGGCGAGGGCCGCGGCGGTGGTGCCCGCGGCTATCAACGCGCCCAGTCTGCGTCTGACTTCGTGGGTCATTGATCAGACTCCTACAGGGAGGGGACTGGAGACAGCATGGGTGCGTCTGCCCTGGAAGGGCAGAACTTTCGTTAATTCCCGATGACAGCCTCATGATGCGTTCAGGAAAGTCACGAACGCATACCGTCTCCAGCCCTTCCCTCGCAGTGATCAACATCTGTCGATGACCGGTGCGAGATCAGCCCTCTACCAGCGGTTGAAGGGTTCGAACTCGTGACTGAACTCCCAGGTGGACTGGGCTACGCCGGAGCAGGTGTCGCTGCCCGCGGTGCCGACGCAGCCGCCGTTGTCGCGCTCCAGCGCCCAGAAGGACAGTTCGGCGATCCCGGTCTTGGCGGCCCAGTTCTCGACGTAGGTGCCGTCGGCCGTCGTGAAGATCTCGGGCGGACCGTAGTCGTCGATGCCGACCATCTCGGTGATGCCGAGCATGTGCCACAACTGCTCGGTGGTCTTGTGCGGATAGATCGTCTTGAGCTGGTTGATCACGGCGGTGGCCGCGGTGACGGTGTCCTTGCCCATCTCGTGCGGCTGGCCGTCATAGTAGTCGAACGTCATGATATTGACGATGTCGATGCGCGCGTGGTGGGCTACCGCGCTCTGCAGCACGTATTCACCCTGCGGAACATCGAGGCCTGTCATGTTCGTGCCGAGCGTGTAGACGAACTGCACGGTCCGGTGGTGGCACGCGGCCCACTGCTCGACGAGCGCGATCGCCTCGTTGCGCCGGTCGATGCCCGCGGCGTTGTCCTCGGAGTCGCCCTCCACGTCGAAGTCGAGGCGGCTGACGTTGTAGGCGGTGAGGACCTGCTCGTAGTCGGCGGCGATCTTCGCGACGTCGGTGCAGCTGTCGGCGATCTCCTCTCCGCTGCCATCAGCGCCGGCGCCGCCGAAGGACGGGATGACGTCGCCGCCGCGCGCCTGGATCTCGGCGATCGACTTGCCGTAGGTCGAGTAGCCGATCGGGGTGGCGGCGTTGCCGTTCCAGTCGATGGCGCACGAGCCGGCCGCCGGGGTCTGGATGAAGGCCAGGGTCAGGTACTTGTCGCCGGACTCGGCCGAGAGCACGGCCGGGTCGTCGGTGGAGTAGCCCTCGAAGTAGGGGGCGAAGATGTGAGCGGGTAGGGGGCGGGGCTGCAGCCCGCCGCCGTAGGCTGGAGTGGCCGCGGCTGAGGCCATAGCGGGCCCGGTGGCCGCGAGGATGGCGGCGGCCAGTATCGCGCCCGTGGTGCGGAGTCGGTTCACGGAACTCCTTTTGCGGCAAGCAAAGAGGTTAGGAAGGTTTCTTTACGTGTGCCGGGGACTCTAGAATCCGGGTCCGGAGGTGTCAAGGGTGGGGTTGCGGGGTGGACGGGCCTATGAGATCTCAGGCGTTGAGTTGCATGAGGATCCGGTCCACGACGTCGTCCGGCGTCGTCTCGTTGGACTCCACGGCTACGTGCAGGACGTGCTCGTCGGGGTCGGGCGCCTCGAGTCCGCGATACTGACTCGCCAAGAGATCTGCCGGGAAGAAGTGGCCGTGCCGTGCCCGCAGCCGTTCGCTCACGACGTCGAACGGCACGTCGAGGAACAGCAGCCGCACGTTCGGGCGTCCCGCGCGCAACTGGTCGCGGTACGCGCGCTTGAGGGCGGAGCAGGTGACGACGGCGGGACGACCGGCGGACGTCGTCTCGTCGATGTACGCGCCGATGGCCGCCAGCCAGGGTGCGCGGTCGGCGTCGTCGAGGGGGTGGCCCGCGGCCATCTTGGCTACGTTCGCCGCGGGGTGGAACGAATCGGCCTCGGCGTACTCCCAGCCGAGCCGTTTCGCGAGCAGCGTGCCGATCGTCGTCTTGCCGCTGCCGGACACGCCGCACACGAGCAGCACCGGGACCGAGCTCACGTCCATGCCCCCTCTTATCGTTACTGACGAGCGGGTTCACTCTAGCGAGGGCCGCGACGCCGAAATCAGCTTGCCCCTGCCTGGCCGCACCACCTACCCTTGTCTCAACGCGCTGACGGAGACGAGTAGCCGACCGGACCAGGCAGGTAAGAGAGAGCCGCCCCCAGGCTGAAAGGGCGCGCACCTGTCCCGGACGGCGAAGACCCTCCCGAGTGCGGGGAGGAACGGCTCGCCCTACGGCCAGCCCCATGCCCCGCCGGCCGGCCCCCGTCATCGGGCCGTTTCGAGGCCGCCGCCGAGGGTTTTTCCCCGGGGCGGCGGCGAAAGTGCGGTGGCACCGCGAGTCCCCTTCTCGCCCGCACTCCCAAGGGATCACCACACACGGGAAGAGCCTGTGCTGATGATCTCCATCGAGCGAACCACCCCCACGCCCCGCATCCTCGCGTCCGAGCTTCCCGCACACGCGGGCGAGCCGGTGACCGTCGAGGGCTGGCTGCACCGACGGCGCACCTTGAAATCCGTCACCTTCCTGATCCTGCGCGACCGCACCGGCCTGATCCAGGCCGTACTCACGACTCCCGAGCAGCTCGCCGCCGTTGCGGGCGCAGGCGAGGAGACCGCGCTGCGGGTGAGCGGGATCGCGACTCCGAACGAACAGGCTCCGGGCGGCGTCGAGTTGACCGAGCCGAGCGTGACCGTGCTCTCCAGCCTCGCCGCGCCTTCACCCTTCGACATTTACCGGCCGACGGTTCCGGCGACGCTGCCGACGATCCTGGACCACTCCCCCGTCGCGTTGCGCCACCCGCAGTTGCGCGCGCCGCACCAGATCACTGCGGCCTCCGTCGCCGGGTATCGCGCGGCGTTGGACGGGCTCGGATTCACCGAGATCCACACGCCGAAGATCGTGGGTTCGGCGACCGAGTCCGGGGCGAACGTCTTCGAGATCGACTACTTCGGCTCGCGCGCGTACCTGGCGCAGTCCCCGCAGTTCTTCAAGCAGATGATGGTCGGCGTCTTCGAGCGCGTATACGAGATCGGGCCCGTCTTCCGGGCCGAGCCGCACGACACGGCGCGCCACCTCGCGCAGTACACGTCGCTGGACGCCGAATTCGGCTTCATCGAGGACCACCACGACGTAATGGCCGTATTGCGCGAGGCACTGGACGGAATGCTCGACGCGGTACGGGAGCGGGCGGGCGCTGCGTGCGAAGTGCTGGGCATCGAGAAACTGCCCGAGGTACTGTCGCAGATCCCGGAGATCCATTTCGCGGACGCACAGGACCTGCTGGCCGCGCACACCGACGAGGACCCGCGCGGCGAGCCGGACTTGGCTCCGGCGCACGAGCGGTGGCTGAGCGAGTGGGCGTCGCGGGAGCACGGGAGCGAGTTCCTGGCCGTGACCGGATACCCGATGCGCAAGCGGCCGTTCTACACGCATCCGCAGCCGGGTCGGCCGGAGTACTCGAACAGCTTCGACCTGCTCTTCCGCGGGCTGGAGCTCGTGACCGGCGGCCAGCGACTGCATAAGTACGAGGACTACGTCGCGGCGCTCGCGTCTCGTGGCGAGGGGACCGAGGCGTATGCCGGGTATCTGCAGGCCTTCCAGCACGGGATGCCGCCGCACGGCGGGTTCGCGCTGGGCCTGGAACGCTGGGTGGCTAAGCTGATCGGCGCCGAAAACGTGCGTCTGGCGACGCTCTTCCCGCGCGACCTCACCCGATTGAGCCCTTGATCATATAGGGACAAATAGGTAATAGCGACGGGGTCGCCCTAGCGGAGGGCGGCCCCTATTTCCATGACACGGTAACGCTTTTCTCATGAAATCTAGACGCTACATTATGTACTGGTATAGTCACACGGGCACGAGACCCTGAAATGGAGTACACGGAGTGAACATCTGATCTCACTGTGCTTGGGAGGCTGATCCGCCTTGTCCCACATCGAGGACCGCGCTTTGCGCCGGATCATCCGGTACGCGATCTGCCTCACCGCGCTCCTGCTCGCCGGGGCGTTCTCACCGACCGCGCGGACTGCGGTCTGGCCCGCCGCGGCCGTGCTGGCGCTGGCGGCCGTCTGCGTGGGCCCGACCGTCAACCGCTCGGCGCGGCGCTGGGCCTGGTGGTCCGCGACCGTACTGCTGGCGATCAACGCCGCGGCGATCATCACTTCGCTGACTCTGCACGACGGCCGCGCTCCAGCCCTGGCGGGCGCGTTCGCGACCGAGAAGGTCGTGATCACCTACCTGCTCACCGCGGTCGCCGCGATGCTCACCGTCTCCGGCCGGGTACGCCGCTCGACCTGGCTCGGCGAGGTCGACCTGCTGGTCCTGGTCGTCACGCTCACCGCGCTGATCTGGACGCTGCTCGCCCTGCTGCTCGCGCACGACTCGGCCGACGCCGGTTCCTGGGCGGCACTGCTCACCGCGTACGGACTGTTCGACGTGGTCGTGCTCGCCTCGCTGGCCCGCGAGTTCCGCCGCGACCGGCCCGCGCTGCCCGGCAGGATCTGGTTGCTCGCCGCGGGCGCGCAACTGCTGCTGATCGCCGTCATCGGCTTCCTCGTCGCGCACGAGACCGGCGACCGGCTGCCGCACAGCTGGCTGACCGGGATGCGGCTGATCTGGCTGAGCGGTCTCGCCCTGCTCGGCGGATTCGCGATTCTGCCCGCGCAGACGCCGCAGGACGAGGCGCCCGAGCGCGCGGCCCCCGAGCCGGCGCCCGCCTGGTCCGTGCCGACCGGCTCGGCCCCGCTGCGCCGCCCGACGCTGTCGACCACGACCCTGCTTGCCATCGCGCTGCTCGGACCACCGCTGGAGATCGCCCGGCCGGACTTCGCGAACCTTGTGATGATCTTCCTGGTCGCGACGGTCTGCCTGCTGCTGCGCGACGCCTGGCGGCGCTTCAAGGCGGACGAGGCGATCCGCTCGATCACCGTCGCGCTCGCCGGGGCTCCGGACACCGCGCGGGTGCTGTCGTCCACGGTGGCGGCGGTCGACTCGTGCACCACGACCCGGCACGGCGGCATCGTCGTCTGCGCGAACGGTCCGGAGGGCCCGAGCGCCTCGGCCACCTTCGCCGCGGACAAGGAGGCCGCCGAGCGTGTCGTGGATGACGCGCGGCCGTCCGCCAGGGTGGACCGGGTGCTGTCCGGCAAGCCGCATCTTACGGTCGTCGCCCCGGGCCAGTCCGCGGACACGGCGCAGATCGCGCTGGGGATCGTCGGCGACGAGTCCGATCTCGCGGCCAACCGCGGGCCGCTGGAACTGCTCGCCGCGCAGGCCGGGCACGCGCTCGACCGGGTTCGGCTGACCGCGGAGCGTTCGCGGCGGGCCAGCGAGGCGCACTTCCAGACCCTCGTGCGCAACGCCGCCGACGTCATCATGATCGTCTCGGGCTGCGGCGCGGTCCGCTTCGCCAGCCCCTCGGCGCGCGCGCTGCTCGGCGAGCGCGACTACTCGCACGTCACGGCCGACGAGGTGTTCGGCACGGTGAACGCGCAGGCGGTGCGCGGACGGCTGGCGCTGCCGTACGACGCGCTGGAGGACCGGAACCCGGAGTACTGGACCGTCCAGCGCGGGCAGGAACTGCTGGAGCTCGAGGTGCGCTTCGCCGACCTGCGCACCGACCCGACGGTGGGCGGGCTCGTGCTGACGATACGCGACGTGACCGAGCAGAAGCGGCTGCAACGGGAACTGACGCACCTGGCGTTCCACGACGCGCAGACCGACCTCGGCAACAGCCACCGCTTCATCGCGCAGATCGAGGCGGCGCTGATCGAACCCTTCGGCTCGCAGCCGGGGACGACACCGGTCGTCGCGCTGCTGCAGATCAACAACCTCTGGGACATCAATAATCTGCGAGGGCTGCGCACCCTGGACCGGGTGACGGTGGCGCTGGCCCGGCGGCTCGAGACGCTCGCGGACGACGCGGCGCGGGTGACGGGCGCGGTCTTCGGCGCGCTGGCCATTCCGGCGGACTACGGCTGCCACGATGCCGCGGCCCTGGCCAGGCGGCTGCAGGTGGAGCTGTCCGGGCCCTTCGACCTCGGCACGGAACTGGTGACCGCGGACGTGATCGTCGGCGCGGTGCCGCTGGCCGGGGTGGCGAACGCGCACGACGCGATCAGCCGGGCCGGGCTCGCGATGGCCGAGGCGAAGAACGACCGGCGCAGGCCGTGGCGGGTGTATCAGCCCACGATGCTCAAGGCCGCGCTCAGCCGGGTGGCGCTGCGCGAGGACCTGTCGGCGGCGCTGTCCGGCAGCGGCCTGAGCCTGCACTACCAGCCGGTCGTGGACCTGTGCGACGGCACCGTGGTGGGCTTCGAGGCGCTCAGCCGCTGGCAGCACCCGGAGCAGGGCGCGATCCCGCCGGACCGCTTCGTGCCGCTGGCCGAGGAGACCGGCCTGATCGTGCCGCTCGGCTCGTGGGCGCTGCGCCAGGCGATGACCGACCTCGCGCAGCTCAGAACGCTGATAGCGCCGGGCCGGCCGCTGCGGGTCGCGGTGAACGTCTCGGCGCTACAACTGGCCGAGCCGGACTTCACCGCCGAGGTCGCGTCGGTGCTCGAGGAGTGCGGCGTCCCGGCCGAGGCGCTGTGCCTGGAGATCACCGAGAGCTCGGTCCTCGACGAGAGCGGCCGCATGCTGGACACCCTGCGCGAGCTCAAGGCGATGGGCCTCTCGCTGGCGATCGACGACTTCGGCACCGGCCACTCGGCGCTGAGCTACCTGCCCGACCTGCCCTTCGACGTGCTGAAGGTGGACAGGTCCTTCATCACGACGATGGACTCCTCCCCTGCCCGCGCCGAGGTCGTGCGCGGCATCATCCAGATCGCCGGGGCGGTCGGGATGCGCGTCGTGGCCGAGGGAATCGAGGAGGCCCGGCAGGAGCAGTTGCTGGTCGAGGCGTCCTGCCACTTCGGCCAGGGGTACCTCTACTCGCGGCCGGTGCCGCTGGCCAAGGCGATCAAGCTGCTGGACCGCGCGATGCCCCCGCAGGCCACGCGGCCCCCGGGACCACCCGCGCCGCCCCGGTTCAGGCCGGACGCCCCGGCGAAGGTGCACAAGATCATCCCGACCGTCGGCCTGGCCTGAATACCCTTATTCCTCCTCGAAGTCGATCCGCATCACCACGCGCCGCTTCGTCGGCCTGCTCACCTCACGGAACCCGGCCGCCGCGAACACGCTGCGCTTGCCGACGAACAGCTCCCCCCAGCTGATCTCCTGCCCAGGCTCGATGACCATCGGATAGCCCTCGAGCGCCCGCGCCCCGCGTTCCCGCGCGAAGTCCACGGACGCCGCCGCGAGCGCGTACGTCACCCCGCGCCTCCGATACCCGGCACGCACCGAGAAGCAGGTCACCGCCCACACACTGGCGTCGTCCCTGTCCTCGCTGCGCCCGGGCCACGGGATCCGCGTCGTGCGCAGCTGGGGAAACGCGGTGCGCGGCTCGACGTTGCACCAGCCGACCGGCTCGCCCTCGAGGTAAGCGACCAGTCCCGTCGTCGAACTCGCATCCGGCAGCCCGCACTCGGTCTCCTCGCGAAGCGCCTGCGCCCGGACCTCGCGCGGCTCCGGCGCGTAGTGCCCGTTGCCCATCTTGTACCGCTGGCACTGGCAGCCGTGCGCATCGCCCCGGTCCCCGAAGACCGTCTGCAGGTCATCCCACGAAGCCTCGTTCGCGGGCACGACGGTGATGTCAGTGCCCGCGCTCACCCGTTGTTCCATGGCTTGATTTCTACCAGGGCCCACCGACAGAGAACGGATCACTCAGACCGCGATGGGCTCGCGTTCCTCGGCGACAACGAGTTCCTCCACCACATCCACCGCACCCTTGCGACGCTCCACGAGCGTGGCCGCGATGGCGAGGCCGAGGCCGATGGCGACCAGGACCGCGGCGACGAGGTTGGGCGAGCTGTATCCGTAGCCTGCTGTGATGGCCAGGCCCGCGAGGTACGCGCCGATGGAGTTGGCTATGTTGAACGCCGCCTGGATCGAGGCCGCGGCCAGGTTCGGGGCGCCGCCGGCCAGGACGATGATGCGGCCCTGGAGGGTCGGGAGACCGGCGAGGGCTGTCAGCGGGAACAGGAAGATGCCGATCGCGGCCGAGATCTTGTTGTGGTCGGCGCCGAGGAAGGCCGCCGCGACGACGATCTCCGCGACCAGCGACCACAGCAGCGTGCGCGTGGGAAAGCGGTCGGACATGCGTGCGCCGGCGAGGTTGCCGACGGTCATGCCGAGGCCGAACAGGACCAGCAGCCAGGTGATGCTCGAGTCGGCGTAGTGGGTCACGTTCGTCATCATCGGCGTGATGTAGCTGAAGGTCGCGAACAGGCCGCCGCCGCCGAGCATCGCGATGCCGAGGACGAGCCAGACCTCGGGCTTCGCGAAGGCGCGCAG
>Ga0302314_10000368_pt1 | contig 82380 bp, 74 predicted proteins | sample III_Palsa_N2_3_FD_200533 | JGI IMG/M metagenome (GOLD analysis project Ga0302314, IMG submission 200533) | Peat permafrost microbial communities from Stordalen Mire near Abisko, Sweden - III_Palsa_N2_3 | ecosystem: Environmental > Terrestrial > Soil > Palsa > Peat permafrost | place: Sweden...
GAGCTCAGGCAGCCGCTTGACCAGCGGCCAGCAGATCTCGGCCCGTTCCCAGTACGGGCCGACGACCGGCACGACCTCCTCGTCGACGAACCGCCGGACGGTGATGAAGTGCGACCACTGCTCGTCGGTGAACTGCTCGCGGACGGAGAAGAAGTCCGTCCCGAGGGATTCCCCGAGATGCACGCTCGTCACCTGCGTCATCGCTGGCTTCCTTTCATGGCCTGGCTCTCCGGTGTGGTGCGGTCGGCATCGAGAAACGCCTCCACGACCGGAGCGATGTGTTCGGCGTCTGCGGCCAGCTCGAGGTGGCCGCCGTGATAAATGTGCAGCTCACTTTGTGCTATCAGCCGGTGCATGATCCGCGCGTTGACCAGCGGGATGATCGGGTCGTCGTCACCGGCCAGGATCAAGGTGGGCTGTCGCAGCCTCGGGAGGCACGGCAGGCTGGTCCAGCCGGCGCTGGAGAGCAGCTGGTAGTAGTAGCCACGCGCCGGGCCCAGGCGGGTCGTCGCGTGCAGCAGGTCACGGGCCACGGCGGGGTTCTCCCGCGCGCTGCCGCCATACAGTTCGCCGGCGATACGGGCCGCGTAACCGGGGTCGCGGTGGCGGCGCGGCGTGAGCATGCGCAGCAGGACGCGCGGATTCCCGGGGACCATCAGCGCGCCTGGCCCGGTTGCCACCAGCACCAGGCGGCGTACCCGGCCCGGGCGGCTCAGCGCGAACTGCTGCGCGAGCCCGCCTCCCCAGGAGATGCCCAGGACGTCGGCCTGCTCATGGCCGAGCTGGTCGAGCAGGCCGGCCAGCAGCGACGGCAGCGTGGCCAGGTGGTACGGGACGGCCGGGGCCGGCGACCCGCCGATACCCGGCATGTCGAACCGGATGACCCCTCGCCGCGGATCGAGCGCGTCGACGAACGGCTGGAGCAGCTCCAGGCTCGCGCCGATGCCGTTGCACAGCAGCAACGGCGCCCATTCCGCGGCCCCTTCCCGCACCGAGACGCGGATGGTACGGCCGCCGATCCTCAGGATCCTCATCCGCTCGGCCGGCCCGGGCCGGCGCAGCCGGCCAGGGCCAGATCCTGGGCGGTCTTCCCCGGCCGGCCCGGGCCGGGACGCGTCAATGGTCATAGACGTAGGTTCCCGGCGCGTCGCAGATCGGCACCAGCCCGCCACCGCCGGGCTCGGCCGGGGCGGCCTTCTCCTCCCCGCAATGCTCGGCCAGCCAGCCCGCGTAGTCCGGCCACCAGGAGCCGTGACAGGTCTCCGCGCGCCGAAGCCACTCCTGCGGATCCTCCGGGCAGTCCTTGGCTACCTGGTATCTCGCCTTGTCGTTTCCGGGCGGGTTCGCCATCGCGGCGACATGCCCGCTAGTGGACAGAACGAACCGGTTGCGGCCGGCGAGCAGCTGGGTGGACCGGTAGCAGCTCTGCCACGGGCAGATGTGGTCGGTGATCCCGGCGACCATGTAACTGTCGCGGTCGATCAGGGCCAGGTCCACCGGTGAGCCGAGCATGGTTACCCCGCCGGGCCGGGCCAGCGCGTTCGTGACGCCCAGCTGGAGGAAGTCCCGGTGCAGGCCCGCGGCCATCCGGGTGGTGTCCGCATTCCAGAACAAGATGTCGAACGGTGGCGGCTTGCGTCCGAGCAGGTAGTTGTTGACCCAGTAGTTCCAGATCAGGTCGTTCGGGCGCAGCCAGGCGAACACCTCGGCCAGCGACCGGCCGTCCAGGTAGCCGCGGGCCCGGGACGCAGCCGCGGCCAGCTGCGCAGTCCGCTCGTCCATCACGGCGCCGGCCAGGCCCGCCCGCGCCTCGTCCAGCACGGTGACCATGAGGGTGAACGCGGCGAGCCGGTCCTGCTGGCCGGTGTGCGCCAGGTGCGCGGCCACCATCGCGGCAATGACGCCGCCGGAGCAGGCTCCCATGAGCGCGGTCTGCTCGCTCCCGGTGATCCGCGCCGCGGCGTCCATGGCATCCAGGACAGCCTGCCCGTAGGTGTCGAAGTCCCATGCCGCGTGCCGGGCGTCCGGGTTGCGCCAGGAGATCATGAACACCTGCAGGCCGCTGCCGGTCAGGTACTCCGCCAGGCTCCGTCCGGGCGCCAGGTCCATCACGTAGAACTTGTTGATCGTTGGCGGCACGATCAGCAACGGGACCTGCCGCACTGCGGCCGTGGCCGGGCGGTACTGAATCAGCTCGAACACCGGAGTCCGCAAGATCACCGACCCAGGCGTGACGGCGAGGTCCACCCCGACCTCGAACGCGTCCGGCTCGACCATCGACGGCACCCGCGGCGCGGCCGCCATGTCGGCGACGAAATGCCGGAGGCCCGCCAGGATGCTGCCGCCGCCGGTGTCGATGGCGGCCTTCAGCGCCGCCGGGTTCAGCAGCGGGTTATTGCTCGGGGCCAGCGCGTCGATCAGGTTGGTCACCCCGAAACCAACGCGTTCGGAGTCCGCCCAGTCCAGGCCGGCGTCGGCCACCATACCTTCCGCGGTCCCCGCAGCAGCCAGGTACACCTGCATCGCCCGGCGCAGCAGCGGATTGCCCGCCCATCCCGGATCGGCGAACCGGCGGCCGCGCCGGGACGGCTGCACCTGCGAAGCGCCCACCGCGATGCGGGCCAGCTCACCCACCAGCTGACGCCCCCGCCCGGCGACAAGCCAAGGCCGGCCAGCCAGCGCCGCAGCCAGGCGCAGGCCGGAACCACCCGGGTTCACCCGGCGCAGCGCGCCGATGGCCGCATCAGTGAGCAACAGGTCCAGGGGTGCCGCCACGGCATCCGCCGCGGCTGATCTGATCGTCTCGCTGTCGGGATTCATGATCTCTCCTCTAGAGGAGCCTAAGCAGCAGGGCGCGTTCTTCCATTGGTCGCTCGTTACAAACCCGGGGTCAGGCATGGTTCTGCGGGCACAGGCGTCCGCAGAATCACGTGACTGCGGTGAAGACCGCCGGCCATCGCGTTCCCGGCGCGCGCTATCAGCTGCCTCTAGGCATGCTCGCCGCTATACGCAAAAATCCACTGATGGACATGGATATGCAGGATCCGGGGGTCACTGAGCTGATGGCCGGCGTTGCCGCCGCGGTGGCCAGGCAACCGGTGGCCGAGGACGTGTTCGATGTCATAGTCCGCGAGATGCCGCAGCTGGAAGAGGACAAGCCCCTGCTGGCGCTGCTCGCTTCCAGCGTCGACGGCAACGTGGAGATGTGCCTGCAGATCATGCAGCACCGGATCGACCTGTCCGCGGCGGCGGCCCCGGCCGCCGCTGTGGAGTACGCACGCCGGCTTGCTCAGCGCGGCACGCCGCTGACGACGCTGCTGCGGACCTACCGGATCGGGCATGCGCGTTTTTCCGACTGGCTGTTCAAGGAGCTGGCCCGGCACACCGGTGAGGCCGAGCTGATCAGCGCGACCACGCTGAGCATGTCCAGGATCGTGGCTGCCTACATCGACCAGACATCCGAGGAGATGGTCGCGGCCTACACCCAGGAGAGGGAACACTGGCTCCGGAATCAGAACGCCGCCCGGGCCTCGAGGGTCCGCGAACTTCTGTCCGGTGAGCGGAGCGACGTGCGCGCCGCCGAAGCCACCCTGGGCTACCGGCTGCGGCAGTACCACGTGGGCCTGGTGTGCTGGGTGGGTGACGCGGCCGGCACCGCAGACGAGCTCACGAGGCTGGAACGGGCCATCGCCCAGGTCGCAGTGCAGGCGGCCTGCGCTGGCGACCCCGTATTCCTGCCCCGCGACGAATCGAGCGCCTGGGCATGGCTGCCGCTGGGGATTCGCGACAGATTCGACTCCGCAGAAGCCAGCACAGCCCATGCGAGCGCCGACATCCATTTCGCCTTCGGCGACCCCGCGAACGGCCCTGGCGGGTTCTGCCTCACGTACCTGCAGGCCATGGCCGCCGAGTCGGTCGCGCTTGCCGCGGGATCTCCGACACCCCGGGTGGTGACCTTCGCGGAGGTCGCGCCGGTGGCGATGATGCTCGGATCCGCGGACCTGCTGCGCGGCTGGGTACGCAGCACGCTGGCAGGCCTGGCCACCGACGACGAGCAACATGCCCGCCTGCGAGAAACGTTGCTGGTTTTCCTGCAGACCGGCGGAAGCTACAAGACCACCGCAGAGCGCCTTGTGCTGCACAAGAACTCGGTCCAGTACCGGATCCGCAGGGCCGAGGAAAGCCTTGGCCGCCCGGTGGCCGAGAGCCGCCAGGATATCGAGCTTGCACTGCAGGTCAGCCGCTGGCTGGGCGCTGCGGTGCTGCGACGCCCCGCGACGCCGGTCAGCCCGGGCCGCCGTAATCATCCGAGCCTCTAGATCGGCGTCCCAGCAGCGCCCAACCCGAGACGGCAACGCCCAGCCCGACGAGGATGGCGAACCCGAGCACGGTGTCGGGTGCGCTCGCGCCTAGGCTGAGCGCGACTCCGGCTCCGATCACCGGAACCGAGAGCCCTACATAGAGCGCGATGAGCAGGGCCGACGTCATCGCGACGCGGCTTTCGGGCGGGCTTGCTTCGAGCACGATCCCGGTGGTCCCTTTGAAGACAGCGCCAGAACCCGCGCCGATCAGCGCACCCCCGATCAGGAACAGCGCGAGGCTCGGTGTGGAAAGGCGCACGGAAACAACAAGCAGCACGAGACCTACGAGCATGGAGATCGTTCCGAAGGCGAGCACGCGCGACGCTTGCAGCCTGGCCGTGGCCAGCTGGGACGCCACTCCGCAGGAAAACAACAGGAAGAGCGAGGCGCCGGACAGCGCGAGCGAGGGATGGTGCAGCGTGGTGGCGAGGAAGAGTCCGGACAGCCCTGCGAACAGGCCATTTGCGGAGAAACCGGCAAGGGTCGCGGCTGCTGCTGGCACTGGAAGCCTGACCGGGCGTCGCGAACCGGCCGGCTGATTCTCCGTTGCCGCCGCCCGGGAAGCCGGCGCACCCGTCTCGGGCGTGGCCGACAGGCCGGCCAGGGCAACCGCCCCTAGCGCGACGAACACAAGGTAGGGCACGGTCAGCGGCTGTGCCACCCACTGCGCAAGGCAGCCGGCAATCAACGGGCCGACTCCAAGTGCGCCGACGTTCACCGACGTGCCGATGGTCCTAGCCCGGACGGCCGATGCGTTCGGATCCGCGCGCAGACGCAGTCCTCAGCGGTCCAGACACCCAGGTCCTTCGTCATCGTTGCTCTCCTTTGCCTCTGCTACTCGCGGGAGTGAGCTCAGGCCCGCCGCCGTACCTAGGGTTGCCACCTCACAGGTGAATGGTCGTCACCGGATCCTGGTGATTCCCCGCCAGGCCGTGGGGGCCGGAGCCACGAGCGGACTAGTGATGTGGAGCTGCCAGTCAGCGGGAACGCGGCCAGCCGGTCCGGGACTGGCTGGCTGAGGGGGCCGACTGGTCTAGCTGCTCAGGCCAGCCGAGAGCAGCCGGATCTCTCGTGCGCGCTGCACGGCTGAGGAACGGTCCTGAGCCTGGAGCTTCGCGTAGATGTTGCGGATGTGGGTGTTGACGGTGTTCACCGAGACCGATAGCTCGCTGGCGATCTCCGGCCGGGAGAGGTTCGTCGGCAGATACCGCAGTACCCGCAGCTCGCTCGGACTGAGTTGCTCGATCTCTGCCAGCGAAGACCCATTGCCTGGCGATATGGATGTTCCGCGCATGACGTCGAGGATGTCCGTTAGCAGGGCCGCGTGCGCCGTCTCATGCCGCGGCATGGCCTCGAGCAGCTCGAGTGAGCCCGTCGTCGCGAACGGCAGGACGAGCCGGTCCGCCTCTGCCAGGGCCAGTGCGCACTCGGCGGCTGCGGTGGCAGCGCGCTGGTCGCCGAGTTCGCGGTGTGCGAGCGCTGCCAGGAGGTTTGCCTCAACGACTGTCACGTAGCCGATGGCCGGAACTATCCCGTTCAGGACATCCTGGACCGCGGCGAGAGCGGCGGCCGGGTTGCCCTCGGCGAGGCAGATGGCCGCGCGGGCATTACCGATCTCGGCGGAGCCTGCCAGTTCCGCATCGAGTGCTGCCAGCGAGGCCCGGGCCTCGCTGAGCTGCCCGAGCCGAGCTTGGGTGGCCAGCCTCCAGCTGGTCAGCTGACGCATCAGCGCGTGTGAGCCTTCCAGCTGGTCCTGCAGGTGCTCGGCCGCGCTGTATTCCGCAAGCGCCTCGCGCTGCCTGCGGCGGCCGGACAGTAGTATGCCCGTGGCCAGGTGCAGCAACAGCCTCATGGGGGGTCCGGTGTCCGTCTCCAGAGCGCGGGCGGCGCGCCGCAGCCAGCGATCGCCCTCGTCGAACTCACCCGCCCAGATGAGAGTGCCGGCGAGGTTCACGAGTGCTGGCGCGATGACCGGCTCCGCGCCCCAGCCATGCTGCTCGGCGAGCGCTATCGCCTCTCGGCACCGCCGCCGGGTAGTAGCGAAAGGCTCGATCTTCGATGCGAAGGCGAGCTCAGCCAGGCAGGCCACTTCGAGATCAGGACGTCCGATCCTCCGCGCAAGATCGGCGCCGTCCTGCAGATGCCGCTCACTGTCGGAGTTCCCCAGCGACCACGCTTCGACGATTCCGAGATTCATCAGCGCCACAGCGCGCAGGTCGCTGTCGAGCGCGATGTCCTCGTCGGACTGGCCGCTGACGGGCGAGGCAAGAAACCTGACCTGATCGACTACGCCCGCGAGGTGGCCGCGCCGCCGCGCAAGCGACAGTCTCAGCGCTGCGGTCGCCACTTCGAGCCGGTGCTTGCGGTCTGGCGGCGTAGAACTGATCGAGGTTTCCGCCACTGTCAGGTGGGCGGCCGCCTCGTCCAGGCGTCCCTGAGCAAGATCGCTGGCTGCGCGCGCGAGAGGGAGATCCGGTCCCTCAGTAACGGCACCCGGGGGGAAGGCCCGCAGCAGCGTCTGGATGGTCTGCGCCTGTCCGTCCAGCGTCAGGCCGAACGAGTGGTCGGCCAGCAGCCGCGCCGCGTCAGACCAGTCACCCGCCGCCTGAGTATGCCGGATGGTGTCGACGATCTCGCCGTGCTCGTTAAACCATTTGGCGGCCAGCCGGTGCAGGACCCGCAGTTCTTCGGGCAGCTTCCGGCGCAGCTCAAGCCGGAGCAGGTCAGCGAAGAGGCGGTGATACCGGAACCAGGTTCGGGCCGGGTCGAGCGATAGCACAAACGCGTTGGCGTCTTCGAGGTCGAGCAGGATCCGTTCGGAGCCAGGGTGACCAGTCAGCAGATCCGCCAGCTCGCCGTTGACCCGGTCGAGCAGGGAAGTGCGCAGAAGTAGCTGCTGGATCTCGGCCGGCTGGCACTCCAGCATCTCGGCGAGCAAGTACTCGGCAACGGTCCGGCTGCTGCCGGAGAACTCCGCGACAAATCTTTCCGGGTCTGGGCTGCTCGCCAGTGAGATCGCCGCGAGCCGCAGGCCGGCCGCCCAGCCTTCGGTGCGCTGATGCAGCTTCGCGGCCCCGGCGTCCGACATCGCGATGCCCGAAGTCTCGAGGAACTGGCGGGTCTCGCGCTCAGTAAAACGCAAGTCTGCCGCGCGGATCTCGGCCAGCTCGCCGGCCAGACGAAGCTTGTGCAACCGGAGGGGCAGGTCACGCCGCGTTGCGAGGATCGCGTGCACATGCGGGGGGAGCTTCTCCAGCAGCCGGGTCAGCTGCATCAGCGTTTCCGGCGAGGTCAGCTCGTGCAGGTCATCGATGACCAGGAAGGTGCGGTCGCGATGCTCGGCGAGCTCCGACAGAACTCTCTCGCCGATGGCCGCTTCATTGAAATCGGGTGTCGCTGCCAGCTGTTCGCCTTCGCCGGGCGTGCCCGAGGCGTGCCGGATGGCGCTGAGGACGGCAAGCCAGAACTGCTGGGAGTCCTGCTGATCGCGTCGCACCTGCATGACTGCCAGCCGGTACGGCTGACCCGGCCCATTTGCCCAAGCCCGGAGCAGCGAAGTCTTGCCGCTGCCTGCGGGGGCCGAGATAAGCGTTACCTTCGCTGCCGTCGCGCGATCCAGGGACGCGAGAAGGTCTCCGCGCTGAATCGGCTGCAGGGCTGCCGGACCTGGCTTTAGCGGATCTGCCCTAAATGCCACGTCTGAACCCGATCCCCGGCGCGCGGGCATGCCGCCGTCCGCCTCTCAGCATCTAGTCAGGTGCTCGGGCAACGCCTTGCTGGCCCGCGTCAGGGGATTCCTGCGTCGGCGTCATCAGATCCTGGCGATGCGGACTCACCTGCCTGCGCCGGACTATGACCGCATGGACCCTGCATCGGCCAGGTACATGATCAGGATCAAGGGTCATCTCGGTGCCACGTTGCTTTCCGCGTTTCCGGCGATGGCCTGGCAGCGGCAGTGCCCGGAGACAGTCTTGACCGGCATGCTGGACCGGCCGGCGCTCCATGGCGTCCTGACTGAGATCGAGGCACTTGGCCTTGACCTGCTCGAGGTCCGCCAGCTCCCCCCCGAGGCGGGATCGCCGGAAAGCGTGATGCCTGCACACCGTGAAGTTCCCTAACCTCGGAGCCCGATCACCTAACCGAGAAAGTGATGGTCACATGACCAGTGCAGCCATCCGCGACCCGCTCGCGGACCATCTCATCACCCCGCAGAACGCCGCGCTGCTGCTGATCGACTATCAGCCCGCGCAAGTGGCCAGCGTCCGCTCGATGGATCACGAACTACTGGTCAAGAACGCCGTATCGACGGTCAGGACGATCAAAACCTTCGGGGTACCCGTCGTGCACTCCACCGTGAACGTCGCCTCCGGCCAGGGACAGCCGACGATTCCCGAACTAGCGGGTCTGCTCGAGAACGACAAACCGCTCGACCGGACGACGGTGAACTCGTGGGAAGACACCGAGTTCCTTGCGGCCGTCCGGGCGACCGGCCGCAGGAAGCTGATCTTCTGCGCTCTCTGGACCGAGGTCTGCATGGCCTTTACCGCTCTCGACGCGCTGCGCGAGCGATACGAGGTGTACCCGGTCATCGATGCGATTGGCGGAACCTCGCTGGAGGCACACCGCGGCGGCCTTGAGCGCGTGGTCCAGGCGGGCGGGCAGCCGATCAGCTGGATATCGCTGGCTTGCGAGCTTCAGCGCGACTGGGGTCGTCAGGCCACCGTTGCAGATGTGGTCGAGATCGTCCTGGATGACCGCCTGCGGAAGGAGTAACCGCCGACCGACCAAGCGGGGCGATCCTGCCGGTATACGGCGCCTAGCTGCCTGGCGAGGTGCGGGCCGTACCCAAATCACCATGATCCGGCGATGACTTCTCACCTGGCAGCTGGGGAGTTTGGGCATGACGCGAAGCGCACGGCCGTCAGGGGACGTGCCCTAGTCGCGAGGGAGATGCCATGACAACATCAGCCGCCGGTACGGGCAGCGCCGACGAACTGCCCGACTACGCGCCCGTCCCGCGTTCGGCGCTCGGTCCCGCCCTGAATGAGCAGGGATACTACGTCGGGCGAGTCGAGCGGAACCTGTACTGGGTCACCGACGGGGTCTACCAGTCAGCGTTCCTGGTCACTCGCGACGGCGTGGTGCTGTTCGACGCACCGCCCAGCATCGGCCACAACCTCCGGCGGGCTGTCGACGAGATCGCCGCCGCCGAGGGCGTCAGCAACACCGTGACGCACCTGGTCTACTCCCATCACCACGCCGACCACGGCGCGGCCGCCTCGCTGTTCGAGAACGTCGTCCGGATCGGGCATGAGGAGACCCGCCGGCTTCTGCTCCGGGACAACGACCCGGCCCGGCCTGCGCCTGACGTGACCTTCGCCGACAGCTACACGCTGGAGGTAGGCGGAGAGCGCGCCGAGCTGGCCTGGCACGGCTCCAACCACTCGCCGGACAACATCTACATCCATTTCCCCGGCCACGACACCCTGATGTTCATCGACGTCGTCAACGCCGGCTGGGTGCCGATCTACAACCTCAACCTCAGCGAGGACGTGCAGGGGTACATGCAGGCTCCGGACATCGCCCTGTCGTACCCGTGGACGCACTTCATCTGCGGGCACCTCGGCAGGCTCGCCACCCGCGAAGACGTCGCCCTGCACCAGCAGTACATCGCTGACATTGAGGCCGGCTCCAGGGATGCGCTGGCAAGCGTCAACCCAGTGCCTTATTACATGCGATATGGGGAAAACGTCTGGGCCGGCGTGAAGGGTCACCTAGATACGGTGACCGAGCGTGCAGCCGCGCCCGTGATCGCTAAGTACACCGGCGTGCTGGCGGCCGCGGACATCGAGGCGTTCACGATGACGACCACGTTCGCCATCATGCAGTCGCTGCGCCTCGACAAGGGCCCGAGCGGTCCGGTGCACCCCTGAGAAACTCCTATGACCGCCCGCGTACCGGGACCGGCGGCTGCCGGTCTGGGCGCGGACGCGCCATTCTGCTTAGGTAGGTGACGTGGCGGCGGCTGATCGATCGGTGCCCGGAACGCTGCCGGATGCCATCGGCGTCCGCGGCGCCCGGCATAACAACCTGCGCGACGTCGACGTCGACGTGCCGTTGTGGCGCACGGTTGCCGTCGTCGGCGTGTCCGGGTCGGGCAAGACATCGCTCGCCATCGGCACCTTGTACGCCGAGGGCATGCAGCGATACCTCGCTGGCCTGAGCACCTACAGCCGCCGCCGGCTAACCCAGGCACAGCGTCCGGACGTGGACCGGATCGATCACCTGCCGGCCGCGCTTGCCCTCCGGCAGCGGCCGCCGATTCCAGGACCGCGCAGCACCGTCGGGACCATGTCGGAGGTCCTGAACGTCCTGCGGCTGATGATGTCGCGGCTGGGCTCGCATCTGTGCCCGAACGGTCACCGCATCGATCCGTCGATCGCGGCGTTTGCCGAGGAGATCGTCTGCCCGGTCTGCGGTGCGCGCTTTGAACATCCCAGTGCCGAATCCTTTGCCTTCAACTCCTACGGCGCGTGCCCGGCCTGCCAGGGCCTGGGCGTGCGGTCTGAGGTCGACGAAGCCACCCTGGTGCCCGATCCGGACAAGACGATCGAGGCGGGAGCGGTGCTGCCGTGGAACTCCGGCGGGCGGCGGCTGTCGATGTATGCCGCGGGCGAGCTCGGGGTTCGCCTCGACGTCCCGTACAAGTCGCTCACCGACCGCGAGCGCGACATCGTGCTGCACGGCGCGCCCGTGCAGCGGCAGGTGACGCTGCACCCGGGCCGGAACGATCAGGCGGTGCGGCTGTCCGTGAACTATGACAATGCCGTCGCCGCGGTAGAGCGGTCACTGGGCAGTGACAACGAGCGCACTCGCCGGCTGGCGCAGCGTTTCGTCATCACCGCGACCTGCTCGATATGTCACGGCACCCGGCTACGGCCGGAAGCACTGGCTTCGCAGCTTGGCGGACGGAACATCGCCGAGATCAGCATGCTCAGCCTGGAAGGGCTGCGGGAGTTCACGGCCAGCCTTCCTGCCGGGCTGCCCGCCGAGCTCAGCCGGGTGACCGCCGGGCTGATCGCCGAGCTGAGCGGCGCGCTCACGCCGCTGCTCGACGTCGGCCTGAGCTACCTCACCCTCGACCGTCCAGGCGCCTCGCTGTCGACCGGAGAGCGGCAGCGGCTCGAACTCACCTCAACCGTCCGTGCCAGCACCACTGGCATGCTCTACGTGCTGGACGAGCCTTCGGTCGGGCTGCACCCCAGCAACGTCACCGGCTTGCGCAAGATGATCTCCGCTCTTGCCGCGAACGGTAATTCGGTGATTGTGGTCGAGCACGAGCGGGAGCTCATCCGCTCCGCCGACTGGGTCATCGAACTCGGCCCCGGCGCCGGCGCGCAGGGCGGCCACGTGATCGCCGCGGGCACCCCAGGGCAGCTGGAAGCCGACCCGGGCTCGATCATCGGCCCCTTCCTGGCCGGCGCGCCCGGCGTTTCCCGTAACCGATCCGAGCGTGCAGGTGACGACGGGCAGATCTCCATTGAGATCGCCGATCTCTACAACCTGCACGACCTCACCGCTGAGTTTCCGGTGAACCGCCTCACCGCGGTGGCCGGCCCGTCCGGGGCGGGCAAGACCGCCCTCGTGCTGGACAGCCTCATCCCGGCCGCGCGGGCGCGGCTGGGCGGCTTGCCCGAGCCGAGCCATGTCCGCCGCCTGAACCTCCGCGGTATACGGCAGGTTGTCCAGATTGACGCCTCGCCGATCGGGCAGAACGCGCGGTCAACCCCGGCAACCTACTGCGGGGCGTTCGATCACATCCGGCGCCTTTTCGCAGCGTCTGCGTACGCCCGGCGCCGCGGCTGGAAGCCCGGCCACTTCTCGTTCAACACCCGCCAGGGCCAGTGCCCGGTCTGCCGCGGCCTGGGACACCTGGATCTCGACATTCAGTACCTGCCTGACATCACCGTCCAGTGCCCGGCCTGTCATGGCGCGCGCTTCAACGACGCGGTCCTCGCGGTGCAGGTCGAAGGCTTGACCATAGCCGATGTGCTTGGCCTGAACGTGCACGACGCCGTCGATCGGTTTGCCGGCAGGCAATCAATCGCGGCGGCGCTGCGGCCCGTCAGTGAGGTCGGCCTCGGCTATCTGAAGCTTGGCGAGCCCACCCCGTCGCTATCCGGCGGCGAGTCGCAGCGGCTGAAGATCGCCTCCAGGCTGCGCAGTAGCCAGCAGGGCACGCTGTACGTGCTCGACGAGCCGACCACGGGCTTGCACCCGCTCGACGTGGCAACGCTGGTGAGCGTGCTCGACCGGCTGCTTGACGCCGGAGCGACGATCATCGTCATCGATCATGACCTTGACTTGCTGGCGGCAGCCGACTACCTCATCGATATGGGCCCGGGCGGCGGCCCGGAAGGCGGCCGCGTTCTCGCGGCGGGGACGCCCGGCGAGGTCGCGCGTGACGCGGGCAGCGCGACCGGGCCGTGGCTGGCCAGCTACCTTGGCCTGCCGGGCGTCAGGCGCTGACGCGATCGAGGTCGCGCAATGCCTGGTCATCGAGTGTGGTGTCTTCGGCGGCCAGGTTCTCCCGCAGGTGGGCAACCGAGCCGGTGCCCGGGATGAGCAGCACGTTGGGGGCCAGCTGCAACAGCCACTGGAGTGCGGCCTGCGCCGGGGTGATGCCCAGCCGGGCGGCTGTCTGGGCAACCACAGGGCTGGTCAGCACGGGGTTGTCCTGGCCGCGCGGCCAGCCGAGCGGGCAGAACGGCACGAACGCGAGGCCCTGGCGCAGGCACGCATCGAGAAGCGGCGCCGCCGTGCGGTCGGCTAGGTGGAACAGGTTCTGCACGCAGACGATCTCGGTGCCCTGGGCGGCATGCCGCAGCTGCTCCAGGCTGACGTTGCTCAGGCCTATCCCGGCGATCAGGCCCTCGTCGCGGGCCGCCACCATCGCGGCCAGCTGGTCGTCGAAGCGCGCAGCGGCTGTGCCGCTGTCGGCCCACTGCATGTCGTCGAGACACACCAGCAATGGCGCCTCGAGCGCTGCCCGCTGGAGCAGTGCCTCAAGATCCTGAAGGAGCCAGTATCTCTGCTCGGGCGACGTGTGGGCGTCACGCAGCGCGGCGCGCTCGAGAATGGGTGACGGACCGTCGAACAAGGCGTCCATCAGCGCGGACAGCTGGACCACGGTGTCACACGGCTCGGCCACGCCGCTGCCGACCCTGATCGACAGACGGCGCGCCATCGTGGCCACCTCCTCCAGCAGGCGGCTCTTGCCCATCCCGGCACCACCCTCGACCAGGGCGACGGTACCGATGCCGGAACGCAGCTGGTCGAGGTGCGCTGCCAGGGCCGTCAATTCGGCGTCGCGGCCGCGGACAGGCTGGCTTGGCTCCCGTGCCTCGCCTGGAACCCGGCTTGGGTCCACTACTGGCCGTCCGGCTGGATCGCGACTAGTCGCACAGACCCAATGGTACGAACTACCGAGCGCCCGCGCCTCGGTGCGGTGCATGGGCAGAGCCGGGCGATCCTCGAGGGAGTGAACGGCCGATGAAGTCAGGAAAAACGTGCCTGAAGGCGCTGCCGCGCCGCGCGCCTACGGTGCCCGGGCGCTCGTCCGCGTCCGGGGCACCGTAGGCCGAGGGCCTGGCAGGGAACCATCGTCAGCTGGTTGCCCGGACGGCCTCGAGGATGACCCTGGTCACGATGCCTGGGTCGGAGATCATGGACAGGTGAGGCGCGTGCACTGTGGTGATACGGGCGTGCGCGCGCTGATCCATGGCCAGCTGCAGCGCCGGCGGGATGGCGTGGTCGGCGGTACCGACGACGGACCACGAGGGGATGGTCTTCCAGGCCGGGACACCGGACTTCTGGCCAAGGGCGATCGACGCGAGCGGGCGCTGGGTAGCCGCGAGCACCCTGGCCTCGCTGACGGGCAGGCCATTAGCCATGCAGGACGGGAACGCGCTCTGCTTGATGTAAGCGTCGGCGACGCCCTTGGGGGCACCGGGGAATGGCACGAAGTTGAGGTTCGCCGGCGCCGCGCACGAGCCTGGATAGGCGGCGAGGAGCTGCGCGATGGACTGGCCCTTAGCGGGCGCGAAGGCGTCTATGTAGACGAGGGCCTTGACCTGCTTGTCGCCGGTTGCGGCGTTCGTGATGACCGCTCCGCCGTAGGAGTGGCCGACCAGCACGATGGGTCCGGTGATGCTCTGCAGGAAGTCCTTCAGGTAAGCGGAGTCATAGGTGATTCCTTGCAGCGGGTTCGGCGGCGCGTAGACCGTGTAGCGGTCGCGTTGCAGGTTCCTGACGACGGCGTCCCAGCTGCCGCTGTCGGCCCAGGCTCCGTGTTCCAGCACGATGGTGGGCCTGGGCACAGCAGCGGCAGCCGGCCTGATGACGTTAGCTGATGCGATCTGGCTAGCCGGGATGAGCACGGCTGCGATAGCTGCGGCGCAGGCCGTGACAATGAGGCGCAGCCTTCGGCGCCGCGCGATTCGGGCGATGTGCATGGTGATCCCCTTTCCTGGCATGCTGAAGGTCGCCCTGGCACAAAGGCTGGCCATCCTGCGCTCCGTCTGTGGCTCGGATGCGTGGCGCGCTCGTGCCCAGGCAACCCCGCACCGTTTGACTGTGTCCCCGCCACCTGACGGCGGGGTATCCGCAACCTGACTGCACTTATCGACGGGACGCAGTTGGTGGGGTTCGCGATGGGGGCGGGCGGGCGGAATCCGCTGCTGAGTCGATCAGCCCCGCACTACCACGTTCCATCGTGCTTATGTCTTTAGCAGGAACGTGATTGCCTCGACTGGCATCGTCGGGGCATGAGGCCCGTTGTGGCCTGCGGAACTCGAATGCGATCACGATCTAGGAGCTGCCGCGGAACAGGGCGAGCAAGTCGGCGGCGATCAGCCGATCGCCTTGACCATGTCGATGGCGCGGCCGAGGGTGTCGAGGCGGTGGCCTAGGGTGTCGCCTGCCGGATAGAGCCGGACGGTGCTGACTCCGGCGTCGCGCCACACGCGCAGGCGCTCGCGCACCATCTGCTCGGTGCCGATCAGCGTGGTGCCCAGCACCATCTCGTCGGTGACCAGTCCGGCCGCACCATCGCGGTCGCCGGCCTGCCAGCGCGCGTGGATCTGTGCCGCGACCTGCGACCAGCCCTGCCGGCTGTAGGCATTGTTGTAGAAGTTCGTGCGGGCCGATCCCATCCCGCCGAGGCTGAAGGCTAGCTCTTTCTTACGAGATGCCACGTGCGCCGCTACTTTGTCCTCGTCGTCCAGGAACGCGACCTCGGCGCCCTGGCACACGTCCAGATCGCCGCGGCTGCGCCCCGCCGCGGCGAGACCGCGGTCGAGATGCTCGAAGTAGGCGGCCGAGCCTTCCGGCACAAAGCTGGTTCCGAGCCAGCCGTCGGCCACGTTGCCGGTGAGCTCGAGCATCCTGGGCGACATCGATGCGATGTAGATGGGGATGCCAGGGTTCGCGGGCAGCGAGAGCCGCATCGGCCGTGTCTCGCCGGGTCGCGGGATCTGGAACTGGCTCCCGGAGTAGGTAATTTTCTCCCCGGAGAACGCCAGGCGGATCACCTCGATGGCCTCCCGCATCCGGGCCAGCGGCCGGGCGAACGGCACCCCGTGCAGCCCTTCGATCACCTGCGGCCCGGACGAGCCGAGGCCGAGCAGGAACCGGCCTCCGGACAACTGCGTCAGGGTCATGGCCGTCATCGCGATCAGCGGCGGGGTTCGGGTGCCGATCTGGATGATGCCCGAGCCGAGCAGCAGCCTGCTGGTCCGCGCGGCGAGGTATCCCAGCGGCGAGGGCGCGTCCGACCCCCAGGCCTCGGCGACCCAGCAGATGTCCAGGCCGAGTTTCTCGGCCTCCAGGACGAAGTCGAGCGTCTCGCTCCAGGTGCCGTGCGCCACGGCCTCGACCGTGGTCGCGGTACGCATCAGACCTGCTCGGCGAGGGTCTTGATCTGGGCGAGAGTGCGCGTCATCGACTTCTCGAACTCCCGCAGCCGGACGAAGACGATCTTCTGTTCCTTGTCCGGCATCTGGTCGATCGCGATGCTCAGACCGGAGCGGCCTGGCCCCAGCCGCACCCACTGGCTCAGCGTCGTTCCCGCCCGCTCGCCGCGCAGCGTGAACCGCCATGTCGCGCCGGGCCGCCCGGGATCCCCCACCGCCCACGTGAACACCCGGCACGGGTCATGCTCGACGACGTAGGACTCGGCCGACCACTCTCCCAGGGCGGGGTGCTTACTGCGCCCGAGGAACCGCGCGCCCACCGCGGGCTGCGAGACGCCGTCCAGCCATTCGACTGACTGGAGTTCCTCGCTCAGCCCCGGCATCAGCCCGATGTCGGAAACCAGCCGCCAGACGCGTTCCGGCGGCGCATCGATCCAGGTCGTAACCTCGACCGTCGGCATGTCGGCGTAGCGAGCGCCGGTCCATTCCACGTCAGAACCGGCTCTCGTCCGGGGAGAACGTGCCAGCCAGGTGCGACTTCATGATCTGCTCCGATCAGGTGCCTGGTTTCCCCGTGTTCGCAACGGTTGCCGCCAGCTGACGGTGGAGTAAGGCCAAGATAGTTGCTGCTGGCGCGTGGAAGTGCAGTCAGCATGCGGATACCCTCGCGCCTCCCGCAGGCCAAGGATGTCAGCACGTGATGCGAGTCACGCATCAGACCGCGGGAGGCCGCCATGCCGATGATCGACGCCTACGCTGCCGCCGGCACGTTCGCCGACAAGCACAAGCTGGCGGTAGACCTGGCCAGCACGCTGATGCGTATCGAGCAGGTGCCGGATATCCCGATGTTCCGCAAGAATACGGCGGCGTTCGTCCACGACCTGCCGGCCGATTCGCTGTCCAACGTGGACGGCGACAGTACCTATGTGCGGGTACAGGTGCTGACCAACGCGGGTGCGCTCGACCGGGACAAGCAGCTTCAGGTCGTGCGGCAGTTCACCGACATCGTCGCCGCGGCCGCAGGCGACCCGGCCCTGGCGGAGCGGACGTGGGTGCTGCTCACCGAGGCACCCGACGGCGGCTGGGGGCTGGCCGGACATGCCAGCACCAACGCCGAGCTCATCGCCGCTGCGCGCGCCCAGATCGCCGAGCTGTCCGGTAGCGGCAAGTAGGTGGCCAGCGCTGTAAGAAGGCCAAGGCCCAGTACGAGCACTTATCGGCGCCGGTCCGTGGACTACGGCAACGGCGGAACTGGTTCAGGCGTCCCGGAGGCGCAGGAGTAGGCCCGCGGCCAGGAGCGCCGCTGCGGCCCACCCGGCCAGCACGCCGAGGCCGGCCCACGGGCTGATGACCAGGTCGCGCAGCCCGGTGGTGTTCAGGATGGCCAGGCCGGCGTCCATTGGCGTATACCGCTCGGCCCAGCGCTGCCAGGTTGGCTCGCCGCCGAGGAACAGGGCGATGACCGGCGGGACGTACAGTACGCCCAGCACCGCGCCGGTAGCGGCGGCCGAGTCCCGCACGATCGTCGCGATGCCCAGGCTGAGCAGGCCGACGAGCGCGAGATAGAGCACCGAGCCCAGCGCCGCCCGGGCCGTCGGCCCGTGGGCCAGCGACACGACGGCGAAGCCGTACGCGGCCGTGATGCCGTTGCCGGCCAGGATCAGCCGCCCGGCCGCGAGGCTCCCGGCCACCGCGACCACCGCAGCCGCGAGGACCAGGCTGGTCAACGTCACGGCCTTGGCGGCCAGCACGGTCCAGCGCCGCGGCATCGCGGTGAAGGTCACGGCGATCATGCCGGTGCTGTACTCGTCACTGATCACCAGCACGGCCAGGACCGCGACCACGGCCTGGCCGGCCTCGATCCCGGTCAGGCTCACCTTGGTGGGGTCGATCGAGCACCCGGTGCCGCCGCCGCACCTGGTGGCCGCCGCGGTCGCGGCGCCGACCGCGATGGTCAGCACGCAGACGGCGGCCAGGATCCAGGCCGTTCCTGGCGCGGTCCGCAGCTTGGTCCACTCGGCCCGCAGCGCGTCGGGCAGTCCGGCCAAGGCGCGCTCGGTCCGGGCGGTCCCGGCCGGGAGCGGCAGTCCGTGCCGTGCGATGGTCATCGTCTGGCTCCTGCCATGGGTCATCGACTGGTTCATCCCGCACCTCACGCGTCCCTGCGGCGCAGCAGCCAGGCCGCCAGGCCGAGGGCCACCGCAGCGTAGACGCAGAGCACGGCCAAGCCGGACCATGGCGCCAGCGGGTAGTAGTCGGGCGGCCCGTAGTGGCCGACGACCTGCTGGTACTGCGGGACGCTCTGCTCGACGGCGAACCCGGCGGCCGGGGTTACCCGCAGGATCCACTCGGACGCGCTGGCCGGCAGCACCCCGGAGACGCCGAGGATGTACGGCAGCACGATCACCACGACGACGGCGGCGACGGCGGCGACGCTGCGGCGCAGCATCGCGCCGATGGACAGCGCCAGGACCGACGCCACCGCGAGCATCGCACCGGTACGCAGGATGACCCGGACCTCGATCGGCCAGCCGGACGCCAGCACGTATATCCCGCTGTCATGCGCGATCCGGCTGCCGGCGATGACGGCTACCGCCACGGCGGCCGACCCGAGCACGAACGTCGCCAGGCCGATCACCACCGCCTTGGCGGCCAGCAGGCGGCCGCGCCGCGGGCTGGCGGCCAGCGTGGTGCGGATGAGACCGCGCCGGTACTCCACGGTGATGAACATGGCTGCGATGACGATCATGATGAGCAGCCCGATGAACACTCCGAACAGATGGTCGGCGAGGGTGCCGGTGATGAATATGTTGTTGACCCCGGCAGCGACAACCGGCCCGATGTCGCCGGAGCCAGTCACCGTGAACCGGCCGCCGGCCTGGCGCAAGCCGATCCGCGGTCCGGCGTAGTTCGCGCCGATGGCGCCCACGTTCTGGCCGGCCCACCGGCCGCCCGGCGCGCCGCCGCGCAGGTCGACGTCGTCGAAGGTACCCGTGGCCACGCTGGCGGACAGACTTCCGCCCGGCTCGGCGTAAGTCGGGAAGTTCGGCGTGAAGTCCAGCGGCGAGGTGGTGAACATGCCCGCCCGCACGGTGCCGGCCAGCCCGGCCAGGTGCACCGCGGCGACCTCGGTCCAGTGCCTGCCGTCGGCTGAGTCGTATCCGGTGATCACGTCGCCCGAGCGGGTCAGCCGCAGCCAGCGCGGGGACGCCGCGGACACCGGCCCGGGCAGGGCCGCGATGTCACTGGTGTAGTCGTACTGCATGCGCACGCCGTGGCTGCCGGTGACCATCATCGCGGCGTAGGCCGATCCGGGCCGGGTGCTGCCGGTGATGATGATCCCGGCCTTGGCCCACGGCACGAGGCCCGGTCTCATGGTGCCTGGGGGAGGGCTGTTGGGCCCAACGAAACCGCCGTTGCCGGCGGAGATCAGGCCGTTCAGCGACGTCACCCGGACGGTGATGCTCCCGTCGCCGGCCAGCGGCTGGGCGGCGAGGTAGTAGCTGTCGTTGACCGCCTCGCCGCCTGGTCCGGTTGGAACGAGCGCCAGGCACGCGGCGCCGCTCCGCGAGCCGCAATGACTTTGGCCGCTGGCGGGCAGGAGCACCCCGACCACAGCGATCGCCGCGGCCGCGATGACGATGGCGATCACCCAGCCGCGCAGGGTGCGGAACTTGGTCCACTCGGCGTGCAGCAACGGCGCGAAGCCGTCCCCCCCATCCTGCTGGGGCGGGCGGTACGGAGCGATGGTCGCGGTCATCGGACTTCCTCCTCTGCGGGCTGCGCGCGGAACTCGACCGCGTCCCTCGTCAGTTCCATGTAGGCCTCCTCCAGCGAGGCTCGGTGCGCCGAGATCTCCGAGAACCCGACCCCGGACTCGCTCAGCCGCGCCACCACCTGCTCGGCGGCCAGTCCAGTCACCGCCAGCGTGTCGCGGCCGGTCGCGGCGACGGTTGCGCCGGCGTGCGCCAGCACCGTCATCGCCTCCGGCCGCGCGCCGGTCCGCAGCGTCACCCGGTCGCCGGACGCGGCCGCGATCAGCTCGGCCACGCTCGTGTCCGCGATGACCTTGCCGCGGCCGGCGACCACCAGATGATCGGCGGAGTCCTGCATCTCGCTCATCAGGTGACTGGACACCAGCACGGCCCGGCCCTCGGCGGCCAGGTAGCGCAGGTACCCGCGCATCCAGACAATGCCTTCCGGATCCATGCCGTTAAACGGCTCGTCGAACATCAGCACGGGCGGGTCACCCAGCATGGCCGCCGCAATGCCCAGCCGCTGCCGCATGCCGAGGGAGAAGCCGCCGGCCTTGCGCCGTGCGGCCGAGGTCAGCCCGGCCCGCTCAATCACCTCATCGACCCGCCTGCCGGAAAGGCCCTGGGAGTGGGCCAGCCACAGCAGGTGGTTGCGGGCGGTGCGGCCCGGCTGCAGGGCGGCGGCGTCCAGCGTCGCGCCGATGTGGCTGAGCGGGCGCCGCAGCCTGGGGTAGGGCTGGCCGCTGATCAGCGCGCTGCCCTGGTCGGGCGCATCCAGGCCGAGGATGACCCGCATGGTGGTGGACTTCCCGGCACCGTTCGGTCCGACAAACCCGGTGACCTGACCTGGCTGGACGATGAACGACATGCCATCCAGGGCGAGCGTGGAGCCGAACCGCTTCCGCAGGCCGGTAACTTCGATAGTTGCTTCCATGCCACAAAGGCTAGGGTTTTCGCTGGTCGCAGGCGTCCCGCCGCGGAGCCGTCTTTGGCGCCGCTGGCATGGGGGACAGACCTGGGCGTTCATCCCTCGCGCGGGGGATGCCAGGATGCGCATCCAGGGGGACGCCCGGACCGGCCGGGTGCGGCGACAATAGCAAGCGTGAGCCGAGTAGCACGCTGGGGTGACTGCCTGGCCGCCACGGCACGGCGGGTCGCAGCCAATCGCCGGGCGGACATGGTGCGGCGGGTCGCCGCCGATCGCCGTGCACCCATGGTCGTCGCAGTGCTACTCGCTGTCCTCGCCCTTGGCCAGGCCATCGCGGCCACGGCGAGCCAGAGCCCGAGCAGTTCGAGCGGCCCGCTGGCGGCAGTGGCTACCTCCGGCTGGCTGCTCGCCTCCTTTGTGGTTCTCCTCCCGAGCCTGGCGGCCACCCTGCCGCTCGGTTTTTTCTGGGAACGGCCTGCGGTCGCCGCAACCGTGATCTGCGCGGCCAACCTGGTATCACTCGGTGTTTTCCGGCTGCTCACGATCGCCGGCCTGGTCGCCCAGGTCATCGTCTTGTACCGGCTCGGCCGCCGCGGGCCGCAGCTGCTAGCCGCCGGGCTCGCCCTCCCGTTCCTCGCCCTCGCCCTGGTCACTCCGGTAGGTCACATCACGGGACCGGCGTCAGGAGGGACCGTGCTGGCCATCCTGGCGGCGAGTCTTGGCCCGCTGGCCGCCTGCGCCGGGGCAGCGCTCCAGACCCGCAGCATGGCGGTTGAGCAGACCGCCACCTCGGAGGCCTTCGCCGGTACCCTGCTCGAGAACACAGCCCGCGGGGAACGGGCCCGCATTTCCCGCGAACTGCATGACGTGGTCGCGCATCATGTCTCCATGATCGCGGTGCAGGCCGAAACGGCCAGGCTCGCCACCCCGGGGATGCCGGCGGCGGGAGCGCAGCAGCTGTCAGCGATCGGCGACACCGCCAGGGCCGCGCTGACCGAGATGCGACGGCTGCTCGGCGTGCTGCGCGAGGACAGCGGCGTCGAGACCGCCGACCGCCGGCCCCAGCCGGGCCTCGCCCAGCTCAACGAGCTCCTCGACGAGGCCAGGGACGTGTCGGGCATAGGAGCCAGGCTCATCGTCAGCGGCTGGCTGACAACCCTGGATCCCGGCGTCGAGCTGGCTGCCTACCGCATCGTGCAGGAGGCGCTGACCAACGCCCGGCGGCATGCGCCCGGTGCGGCTGTCGACGTTGAGCTGCACTTCGCCGACGATGCGCTACGCGTCCGGATCCGCGACAACGGGCCCGGCCCGGCCGCCGAGCCGAGTCGGCCCGCACTCGGGCACGGCCTGCTCGGCATGCGGGAACGGGCGGCAGCCGTGGGCGGCGAGTTCCGGGCCGGGCCGGCCCCGGGCGGGGGCTTCCTGGTCCAGGCCGCGCTGCCGGCCAAGGCCGAGGCGGCGCGATGACCGCGCCCGTGCCGTCCGTGCGCATCGTGGTGGCCGATGACCACGAGATAGTCCGCGCTGGCTTTGCCGCGCTGCTGGAGACTCAGCCGGACTTCACGGTGCTGGGCACCGCGTCGGACGGAGCCGAGGCGGTGCAGATCAGCCGCGAGTTGCGCCCGGACGTCATCCTCATGGATGTCAGGATGCCCGGCACCGACGGCATCGAGGCAACCAGGCAGCTGACCGCCGCCACCGGCGGGCCGCGAGTCATCATTCTCACGACCTTCGACCTGGACGAGTACGTCTACGACGCGCTCTGCGCCGGCGCCAGCGGATTCCTGCTCAAGGACGTGACGGCCGAGCGGCTCTTCGACGCCGTGCGGGTCGTCGCTGCCGGCGAGGCCCTGCTCGCCCCCACCGTCACCCAGCGGTTGATCAGCGAGTTCGCCCGGCTCCGGCCGGCTGCGCCGGCCCTGTCGGCAGCGGTTGCCAAGCTGACTGCACGCGAGACCGAGGTGCTCCAGCTGCTGGCCGAGGGGCTGTCGAACCCGGAGATCGCGGGCCGCCTCGTGATCACCGAGGAGACAGTAAAGACGCATGTCAGCCGGGTGCTGCACAAACTCGCGCTGCGCGATCGCGCCCAGGCGGTGGTCATCGCCTACGAATCGGGCCTGGTCCGGCCCGGCTCCAGCCAGCAGCTGCCGTGACCTGCCGCGCCATCCGCTCATCCGATAAGGCCGATGGCGGCCGCAGCGTGAAAAGCCCGCGGTCTCATACAACTCCGCGCTTGTGAACTGCCCTACCCGAGGTTGCCCGGTGTCCTCAGACGGGCTTCTCCGTCACCGTCAGAGCGTGATCAGCCGGACAGTGGGGTCGAGCCTGCGGAGATCGCCGGGGTCGGATGTGACGACTTGCTGGTTGCTGCGCCGCGCGCAGATCACGACGTGAGCGTCGGTGATGTCGGAGGTTCCGCTCGCAGCCAGGAGCCTGCCGACGCTGGTCGCGTCCACCCGGTCCAGGGCGATGACGTCCGTGGTGGGCTGGCGGATCAGCCGGGCGAGCCGGGCTTGCCGTTCGGGCCTTCGGATTGCCTGGGCGAGCGCAGTGGCCGGAATGGTGACGCAGGCGCCTGTCTCGCGAGCGCGGGCCAGGAGCACAATCATGCGGCGGTCGCTGCGGTCCAGGGCAATGAGCCCGCCCGCGTCGAGAGTGACGCCCGCCATCAGGCAGCCGGCCGGTTCCCGGGTGTGCCGGCATTGAGCATCTCATCGGCCCAGGCACGCTCTTCGCCAGTGAGCGGGCCACCGGTTTCCCGCAGTGCTTCGGCGAGCAAGGCACCCCAGCCGGCGACGTCATCGAGGGCCACGCTGACTGCGTGCTGCACGAAGCCGGACACGCTGGTCGCGGTCCCAGCCTCCACCATGCCGCGGATCCGGCGGAGTTGGGCCTCATCGAGTGTGACGGTCACCTTCTTCGACGCCATACCAATTACCATACCATTCAGGAACTGGCCGGTCCGGTTCTGCGCGGGCAGTCGCCGGCTTGACGCGCTTCGCCGCGGTGAGATCGGCGACGGGGCACGTCAGGTGTCTGTGTGCTCTGTGTCGATTCTGGGGCCGACGATCTTCTCGATCAGGCTGCTGATCTCGTCACTGGTGAGCTCGTAGCGGACGATGCGCCCGCTGCGGTGGGCGGTTACCGTTCCCGGCGGCGCGCAGGAGGCGGAGGGCCGGAGAGACGGTGGTCTCGTTCATGTCGGCGGCGGCGGTCGGCCGGGACGACATGCATGGCCCGATCATTGCAGAATCCGGTTTCCATAGGTATTTATCTGCTGAGGTTTGACGACGGTGATCTGTCGTCGTTAGGGTGTGCCCACCCGGGCCGCCTGGCCCGGACGGTTCGGCAGCAGCGAAGCCGGTGAGATGCCGGCACTGTCCCGCAACGGTGATGCCCTCCCCGGGGATGAGTCCGGGCGCCTGCTCCGCGTCGGCGAATTCGGTCCTCGGAGGAAGGTCGATTCGTGCGTGATCCTCGCGCGATCATGCGGCCTGCCTTCCGGCGGCGAGCCGCTGGCAGTGCCCGTGACCCGGGCGGCGGCGCCGCCGGGCGCGGCCGGAATCGTGCTGCTGCAGCCGGCGGGCAGCGGCTGCCGTTGTCAGTGGTCCTGCCCTTGTGCGCGCTGCTGCTCGTGGCCGTCACGACCGCGGCGATCGGCATCGGGCCGGTGCCGTTGAGCCCGGTCGCCCGTCTGGCATGTGGTTCTGAGTCATCTTGAGGGTCATCCGGTCCAGAGCGTGGCCGGGGAGATCGTCTGGGAGATCCGGGCTCCGCGGGTGCTGCTCGCGGCTCTGGTCGGGGCGGCGCTCACCACCGGGAACCGTGGTGCAGGTCCTCGTGCGCAATGCGCTGGCTGATCCGTTCCTGCTGGGAATCTCCTCGGGCGCCAGCGTGGGGGCGACGGCGGTGCTGCTGTTCGGCGCGCTGGCGTCGCTGGGCTTGTGGGCAATCTCGGTCGGCAGCATCATCGGCGCGCTGGTGGCCATGCTCAGTGTCTTCGCCGTGGCGCGCCAGCACGGGCGGCTGGCCCCGACCCAGCTGATCTTGTGCGGCGTGGTGATGGCCGCGTTTTACGAGGCGATCACCAGCTTCCTGATCTTCCGCGGCAACCCGCAGGCAACCCAGTCGATCCTGTTCTGGCTGCTCGGCTCGTTCGGCCTGGCCTCCTGGCAGCAGCTGCCAATCCCGGCGGTGGTGCTGCTGGCCGCGATGGCCTACCTGCTGGCGCGGGCCCGCTCGCTGAATGCCCTGGCGATGGGACCGGAAGCCGCGGCGTCGCTGGGCGTCGACGTGCGCAGGCTGCGCAGGAACCTGTTCATCGTCACCTCGCTCATCGCGGGCGTGGCGGTCGCGGTCAGCGGCGTGATCGGCTTCGTCGGCCTGGTCATCCCGCATATCGTCCGGCTGCTGGTCGGGTCTGACCACCGCCGGGTCCTGCCCGCAGGCGTGCTCATCGGGGCATCGTTCATGGTGCTGGCCGACCTGCTGGCCCGCACCATCGTGGCCCCCCAGGAAATGCCGATCGGCGTGATCACTGCCTTCATCGGCGCACCGGCGCTGCTCGTGCTGATCCGCCGGCGGCCTTACCTGTACGGGGCGGCGGAGTGAGCCTCGACCTGCGTGACCTGCGCGTCGATATCGCCGGCCGGCGGATCGTGTCCGGCATCACGCTGCACGTCGCCGATGGCCAGTTCGCGGGCCTGCTGGGGCCGAACGGCAGCGGGAAGTCCACGATCCTGAAGGCCATCTACCGGGTCCATCAGCCGGCCGCCGGCCGTGTCCTTGTCAACGGCCCGGACCTGCATCAGATGCGGCCCAGGCTGGCCGCCCGGCGGGTCGCGGTGGTGGCGCAGGAAAACCTGATGGACTTCGGCTTCACGGTCCGCGAGATGGTCATGGTCGGCCGGACCCCGCACAAGGGCCCCTTCGACCGCGACAACGAAGACGACCGGGCAATCGCCGAGGATGCGATGGAGCGGACTGGCTGCGCTGATCTCACCGAGCGGGCTTCCAGAGCCTGTCCGGCGGCGAGAAGCAGCGGGTGCTGATCGCCCGCGCGCTCGCGCAAGGCGCAGACCACCTCATCCTCGACGAGCCGACCAACCACCTCGACATCCGCTACCAGATGAGCGTCCTCGAACTGGTCGCCGGGCTCGGAGTCACGGTGCTTGCCGCCCCTGCACGATCTCAATCTCGCCGCCCTGTTCTGCGACACCGTGCACGTGCTGGCGGACGGAAGCTGCCTGCCGTGCTGCTGGCCGCCGCCATGGCACTCGCCGCCTGCGGCAGCAGCGCCGACCCTGCGGCGGCGTCACAGCCGCCGGCCTCCTCGCCGGCGCCGGCCAAGGCCGCCTACCCGGTGACCATGCAGAGCTGCGGGTCGCCGGTCACCTTCACCAGCGAGCCCAAGCGCGCCGTGTCCAACGACGTCAACACCACCGAGGACATGCTGGCCCTGGGCCTGCAATCCCGGATGGTCGGCGACTTCGGCGTCACCGGCGACGGCCCGGTAGGGCATCCGGTCCCCGCCCAGTACCTGACCGCCTTCCACCAGGTGCGGGACGTCTCATCGGATTACTTCACCCTGGAGACCCTGGTCGGCCTGCACCCCGACTTCCTGTTCGCCGGCTGGAACTACGGCCTGGAGGTCGGCACAAGGCTGACACCCGCCGGCCTGGCCACTTCGGCATCAAGACCCTGGCGCTCAACGAGTCCTGCGCCCATGTCAACCCGGGCGAGAAGTCGGTGTCGATCAACGACACCTACCAGGACCTGGCCAATCTCGGCGCGATCTTCAACGTGCGCAGCCGCGCCGACAAGGTGATCGCGCAGATGAAGGCGCAGGTGGCGGCCGCCCACGCCAAGGTGGCGCACCTCAAGCCGGTCTCGGTCTTCCTGTACGACAGCGGGCAGGCGGCTCCTTTTACCGCCCCCGGCCTGGCCATGCCGAACGCGCTGATTCAGCTCGGCGGCGGCAGCAACATCTTCGCCAGCCTGAAGCAGAGCTGGACATCGGTGTCCTGGGAGACGGTGGTGGCCCGCCAGCCGCAGTGCATCATCATCAACGACTACGGCACCCCGACCTGGCAGCAGAAGGAAAAATTCCTCCGAACTGATTCCGCCACGAAGAATCTGCCCGCCGTCCGCAACAACTGCATCCTGCACCTGAGCTACGACGAGCTCACCCCGAGCCCCCGCAATGCGCAGGCAGTCACGGCCATCGCCCGCTGGCTGCACCCGAAAGCCCTCGGGCAGTCCGGCTGAGCAGCGCGGATGGCCTGGCTGCGACGCTAGCCGGGCCATCCGCGCGGTGCCGGTCACTGGCAGGCCTCGCAGGTCTCGGGTTCTCCAGGGAACACTCGATGGCCGCATCGTCCGGGCGGCCCAGGGGCGCGGCCGCGGTGACGGTGGCCTGCTGGATGCGGGTGGCGGGCCGTGACCGCAGGTAGGTAGGTCGTCTTCAGGCTGCTTTTCCAGGTCTCATCGATCGCCTGATCGCATGCCGGATCCGTGGTGCCAGGGGCGAGAGCGTGTACCGCAGGCGTGCGAGTTAGCATAGAACTTGCATGCAACAGGCAAGTAACTGGCAGCTTATTTACCTGCGGCAGGCAAAGTACTTGGCCGGGCTACCTGGCATGCCGGGTTCAGCGGCATAACCAGGGCAGAACGGAGAGGCGTGATCCATGCAGGGGGAGAGCAGCACGGCCAGCAGAGCCGGGCCGGGGACCCGGCGGCCGTCGGCGGGCGTTGCCGCTCCGCGGGCTGGCGATTGATGAAGGCATCCGGCAAGTTCGTCAGGGGAGTCACGGCCGGTGCTGCCGGCCTGAACGGCGCATCCCCAGGCATAACAGCACGCCCGGCAGCCAGGCCTGCGGCACGGGCCTGGCCCCGCGTGGTGAAAGAGCTTCTTCTTGTGGGGGTCTTCTGCCTGATCTACGAGGAGCTTCGGGATCACATGGTGCAGGCGGGTGCGGTGGCCGCCAGCCATGCCCTGTCCATCGTCAATCTCGAGAGAGATCTCGGCCTCTTTCATGAGCAAGCCGTGCAGGCGGCGCTTCTTAAGGTGCCCGGCATAGTGCACGTTTTCAATCTGTACTACGGCGGCACCCACTTCCTGGTCCCCGCCGCTGTCTTGATCTGGCTCGCTCTGCGTCATCCCGAACGTTATGCCCGCGCCCGTACGACACTGGCGGCGACCACCGGGCTGGCATTTGCCTGCTTCTGGCTCTTCCCCGTGGCGCCGCCCCGCCTGCTGCCGCGCCGCTTCGGGATCGTCGACACGCTCGTGGCTCCCGGAAGCTCCGGACACCTCGAAACCGCCCTCATCAGCACGGCGGGGGACAAGTATGCATCGATGCCCAGTCTCCACGTCGCCTGGGCCGTCTGGTGCGCTCTCGCGCTGTACCCGGTGATCAGTCATCGCACGCTACGCCTGCTCGCGGCCGCCTATCCGGTTCTGACGACGCTTGTTGTCGTGACGACCGGGAACCATTTCTTCCTTGATACCATCGCTGGCGCCCTGCTGGTCAGCGCGACATGGATAGTCATTTCGCGGATAAATAACCGGCTTGCCGCCATGACATCCATGCACGGTGCTGGTCAGACTGGGAAGAGCCGGATCTTGACGCCGATGGCATGGGCGATGCGGGAAAGGCCGCCGGGGTCGCAGCCTTTGAGAACCCGGGAAATCTGATGCTGGGGTCCGCCGCGCCAGGCCTGGGCCAGGACGACGACCGGGGCGAGTGGCCGGATGCGCGCGGCGGTCAGCTCGTCGTGCAGGGGGGAAGTCGGGGTTGCGGCGTTCGGCGGCGAGTAGTGCGCCGGTGTCGTAGACAATGGCGGGCATCAGCTCGGTGCTCGCCGCGGCTCGCTTACATAGCCTGGCAGGTCAGCCAGGCGGCCGGGTGAGCGGGCATGGGCGGGGTCACTCGATCTCCAGGTCCCGGAGGCTGGCCTGAGCGAGCTCGATGAGCTCGTCGGCTTCCCCGGACAGGATGGTCCTGGTCGCATAGAAGGTAAAGCCCGCCTGCAGCGCTGCCTCGAGCTCGCCGGCGTTGTTGAACACCACGACCTTGACCGGAAGCTGCTGCTGGCGCGGCGTGAGCAGCTCGCCGAGCGCCGGTCAGGGGCCTGTGGTGTCGGGAAGTTCGCCGGTAGCACCGAGCTTGTAGGCAATGATGAGCGCGTGCTGGTTCTTCGCCAGCGGCACGCCCGCGCCGGTGATCACGTAGTCGCCGTCGACTATCACCGGGGCGTTCGTCCCGGCCGACAGCGGCAGCTTCAGCAGGATCGCGCCCGTGGCCGCGTTCAGCGCGTACAGGTCTCCGGTGAACGTCGTGGTGAAAACCACGTCGTTGGTCACGGCCACCGCGCCGTACGGGGAGGACGGAAGCTCGCGGGCCCACTCGAGCTTCCCGGTTTCCTGATCGACCGCGACCACCTCGCCAGTGGCGTCCAGGAGCGCCATCTTCTGCTCGGAGGCGGAGCCGGGCAGCGTCGGCCCGGACTCGCTGTGCTGCACCATCGCCAGGTTGTTGACCGCGGCGAACGTGGCGGAACCGTTGCTCGCCAGCTGCGACTCTATCCCGCCGAAGTTGCCGGGATAGATGCAGACACTGGCCGGCAGCCGGAGCTTCGAGGACGTCCTGGCGTGCTCGGCGAGCAGGCCGTCGTCGTCATGGCGGTTGTGAATGCCGACCGGGAGCTGCCACAGCAGCCTGCCGGTCTGGGCGCTGAGCTCGACGAGGATGCCCGCCTTGCCGCCGCCGATCACCACCGGCTGCCCGTTTGCGGTAGTGAGCACCGGCGGGTCCTCCAGGTCCCAGTCGTACAGGTCGTGCGGGGTGAGCTGGTAATACCAGAGCAGCTTGCCGCGCGGGCTCAGCTTCACCACCGAGTCGGTGTACAGGTCCGGGCCTGGGCGGCTGGTCCCCCACGGGTAGCCCTTCGCACCCCCGAACGGCGCGGGGTTCGCGATGCCGAGGTACAGGTTTCCCTGCGCGTCGAATGACGGCGGGTACCAGAGACCACCGCCGGAGTTGACGGCCGCGTTTCCCCAGAGATTTTGCACCTCGTCCCAGCTCCACTCGATTGATCCGGTGGCAGCGTTGAGCGCGTACAGGGTGCCCTTGCCACCGTGGACGTACTCGTTGTGGTTGGTTACCGGCGAGGTCGACAGGTATACGGTCCCGTTGTGATAGCCAGGAGCCATGTCGAAGTCCTCGTGGCTGTTGCGGATCAGCGTCCGGCTCCACAGCTGCCTGCCGGTGGCCGCCTGCAGCGCGACGGCGCCGGTCGCCGTCGCCGCGTACACCGTGCCGCCCGCCACGGCGACGCCGTTGGGCCCGCCGGTGCCCGAGTGGTAGTCGTGCCGCCACAGGACCTTGCCGGTGGCGAGCTGGATCGCCAGCACGTCCGACTCCAGGTCCTGGGTGTAGACCACGCCACCGACCACCACCGGCGTCGCGGCGTAACCGCCGAGCCCGCCGGACGTACCTACCGGGACCGTCCACGCAACGCCGAGGCGCGACACGTTCGAACTCGTGATGGGACTTGCGGCATCCCGGGTGCTCTGCAGGTTGCCATCGGTCGTCGTCCAGCCCGCCGCGACCGCCGGATTGGGCGGGCCGCCTCCGCTGCCCGGGCTCGCCGGGCTGCCCACGATGCTCCTCGCGGCCGTCCCCGGCGGCGGCTTGCAGATCGCCGCGGCTGGACCGCTGCCGCTCGAGCAGCCGGTCAATGCCAGGCCCGCGGCGATCGCCGCGGCCGTTCCGCCCGCGATCGGTACGCTCAGGTGCTTCCGCATAAAAATCACCAGACCAGGTCCAGCAACACGAGGGCGGCCAGGCCGGCGGGCGGCCCCGTCGCGCCGGCGACCCGGCCGTCGTCAAGGAACACCGCCCGGTCGGACAAGGCGGCGTGCCGGACACTGCGGGTGACGAGCAGGGTCACGCCGACGACGGTGGCCTGCTTAACGAACCACTTCATCTGACTCATCTCCCACGTCCTCTCTCCTACGTCGCCGAAGTCGGCCGGTCGTCGTTGTCCGGTCCTGAAAGCCGCCGCTGGCCGGGCTCGTGCCGGTAGTGCGGGCCGGACTTCTTGCTGAAGATGAGCACGACCGCCGCAAGGGCGACGAGCCATAGTCTGTACCGGCGATCAAGCCGGCCCTGGCGTACAGCACGCCATGGCCGCCAGCGCGCTCAGCGTGCTCAGATGGTGACGCCGAAGAACGCCGTGGAAACGAGCCCGGCCCAGTCATACCCCTGCCATTCACAGCCACAGGCACCAATGGCGGTAGGCGCACGGAATTCAACGGCGACGGAGACCTCGTAGTAGTCGCAGGGCTAACGGCCTGCCAGTGAGAGCGGGAGAGCCGCTTACAGGGCGAAGGGGGCCAGGTGATGGATATCCGAAGGCCGGGAGGTATGCGAAATGGTGTCACGAACGCTGAATCCCTGACTGTACACCGCCGGCCGCGCTGGCGCGTCTCACCACTGGCGGCCTGGCCAGCCATCGGACGGCGGGAGGAGAAGCTGCCACCAGGGAAAGAGAGACCGGCATGGATAACGGGCAGTCTTCGGTACCTTTGCCTTTGACACCAGTCGATGGTCAGCCGCAGGCTCTGGCTCCGAGTCCGTTGCCAGCGAAGCTGCCTGTTCTTGTCCTCCCGGGCATGGTCCGGTGGCTGCTGGGGGTCATCGCCATCCTGCTGCTCGCGCTGGGATGCTTCCTGGCGGTCTGGCAGGAGATCCACACCGGTCATCGCGCTAGCGGGACGGGGGCCGGCATCGGGACGGCTGCCGTCTTCGCCGCGGGCCTGCTGGCGGCGGTCGGCGCCATCAACGGCGCACTGCCCGCGAGCATCAAGGTCGGCGATGTCCAGCTCCAGCTCCAGGCCGCCCAGCAGCGGACAGCAGAGGCGGCCGCCAACCTGGTGGCCGCCAAGGATCCGGCTAAATCGCTTCAAGAACTTCCCATCCTGAGGGAGAACCCTTCGCTCGAGGTGCCTTTCCGGCAGATCAACGAGGCACGCCAGGCGCAGCCCGAGGCCTGGGATGAGAAGATCAGCCAGGGGCAGGTGCCGGTCTTCCCCGGATTCGTCGGTCAGTAGGCCGGGCGACCACGCGTGCCGCGGCTGGAAAGTCGGCCGAGCGCCTCACCGAAGCATCGGGGTCACGGCGCCAATGGCAAAGATGGCAACCAGCCCGGTGCCGCTTTCGTGTTCGCCAGTCATCGGTGTGTCCGGCCACGGGCTGCGTCGCAAGTCGGGGAATGGGACTTCCGTGAAGCTGGTGGCCGGGATCGTCCGCGTCTCAGCTGGCGCGCCGGTCCTGGAAGGTGCGCCGGTAGGCATGGGGGCTGGTGTGCACGGCCCGGCTGAAGTGCTTGCGCAGGTTGGCTGCGGTGGAGAAGCCGCTTTTCTCCGCGACTGTATCTATTGGCAGGTCGCTTGTTTCGAGGAGTCGCTGGGCGAGCTGGACGCGCTGGTGCACCAGCCACTGGTAGGGGGTGGTGCCGGTGCTGGCCAGGAACCGGCGGGCAAATGTCCGGGGGCTCATGGCGGCGCGGGCTGCCAGGTCTTCGACTGTTATCGGCTCGTCTAGGTGCTCCTGGAGCCAGCGGACGGTGCCGGCGAACAGGCTGGAGCTGTCGAGCTCGGGCATCGGCACGTCGATGTACTGGGCCTGCCCGCCGTCGCGCTGGGGCGGGACCACGAGCTGGCGGGCGAGCCGGGTAGCGATCTCGGTGCCGTAGTCCTGGCGGACCAGGTGCAGGCACAGATCGATGCTGGCGGCGCTCCCGGCTGAGGTCAGGATGTCGCCCTCGTCGACGAACAGGACCCCGGGGTCGACCGTCACCTTCGGATGGCGGCGGGCGAGATCGCCGCATTCTGTCCAGTGCGTGGTGGCACGGCGGCCATCGAGCAGTCCTGCGTCTGCCAGGGCGAATGCACCGGTGCACAGCGAGACGATGCGGCTCCCTCGATCGTGGGCCTGCCGCAGGACGTCGAGCATTTCCGCCGGGACCTGCTTGAAGGACACGGTCGGCAGCACGATCACCGTCCTCGCACTGCGGATTCGCTCCAGTCCGTGAGCGGGCAGGATCTGGAATCCGCTGTCGGTTGTCACCGGCCCGGGGGTGATGCCGCACACGAAAGAGCGGTACCAGGGAACGCCGAACATCGCTGCCCACTCGCTGCCGAAGATGTCGCAGGCGACCCCGAGCTCGAACGCAGTGACCCCGTCGTAGATGACGATGGCGACGCCATGAGCGTCGCACCGCGGCCCGGCGGCATGGCCTGATGCGCTTCCGGCTGCCCGCCGGGCATGGCCCAGATTGGCAGGATAGTTATGCATGTTGTCAATCCTGCCACTTACCCAGCCAGGTACGTGTCGAGGCACACGATGGGTAAATGACCACAGATCAGCTGCTTCGATCCGACTCTCCCTGCAACCGGCCATGGGATGGGCCATGGGACCGCCTGCTGGCCCGCGTGCGGGCACCGTCCCTGGACCGCCGGCTCGCGGCGGGATGCCCGGCCGGAATCAGCCGGGCCCTGGCCATCCGCGCCCGGCAGATCGCCTCGCCAGCAGGACGCCGAGAACTCGCCCAGCGGTGGGACCACGTCCTGGACCTGGCCGGCCGGCCACCGGTACCGCGCACGCCCCGCGCGCCGCTGCGCCGCGATCGCATCGCCGCCGCTGAACGCGACGTGCGGGAAATGCTCACCATCCTTGCGGGCCCGCTCCCGATCACCGCCCGCGGCGCCGCAATGGCCAGCTCCCTCCTGAGCGACGGCACCGGGCCGTTGCACAACCGTCGCTCTCCACTCGGCCTGGGCGCCGCGGTGCGGGAGGCGACTAGGCAGATGGTGCCCTTCGCCGGTCCGCGCCTCGAAGAGGACATCAGGCCGGGGATTGATGGTTGAGCCCAGGTGGGTCGCTCTGCGATAATTGCCCGCCCGGGGATCCGCCTGCCGGCGTGGCGGGGCGCGGTCTGCTGGGCGCGGGCGCCGTGCGTCCTGGGACGGGGGGATGCCATGGCGATTGACGCATCGGGGGTGCTTGGCTCCCGGCAGCTCGCCGGGGTAAAGGTCAATCCCCAGGGATACGCGTGGCGTATGGCGAGGAACCAGAGTGGCACTCTGGCCGCAGGCATCGTGCTCGGCGGTCAGCCTCATCCCGGGCGGGCCGAGACACCGCATTTCGGCCGGCTCGCTTTCCTCGCGGTCACCGATCAGGAACTCGCGCTGGTCAAGCTCAGGCCCAGGAAAGTGGTCATGCTGAAAGCGGCCGAGGTGATCGCGCGGGTCCCACGCAGCCAGCTGCAGACCGCTGAGCTCGGCTGCGGTTACGTCGCGCCGCTCGCGATCATTTTCGCTAGCGGGGGCACCTGGCGGCTGGAAGTCCCGCCGCCTAGCAAGAGGTACGCCAGGGTGGTCGTGCACGCGCTCGGCGGCCGTGTTATCACCAGGAACTCACTGCCGCCCGGGCCAGCGCCCCGGATGAGCGGTTACCGGATCCTGTGCGGCGCAATCTGGGCGGTCATCGCCCTCGGCATGGGAGCCGGCGGCGTGGCCGAGCTGAGCATCGGCAACATCGCCGGGGCCATTCTGTGCTTCGTCATCGCCGTCCCGGCCGGCTGGTATGACTACCGGATCTGGACGCTCAAGGCCCGCCGGCTCTTCCTCATCCTCTGAGGACCTGCCCGCCGATTCCAGGATAACCGCTTAGGGCCAGACTCCCCAGGCCGCCGTAGACATGCGGGAACCAGCCAAGCGACTGCTGGGTCATTACGTTGAAGATCCGCTCGGCATTGGCCTCGACAGAACCCGAAATATGGGCCAGATCCCCTTGGCGCCAGCCCGGTTTCCACCTGCCCCTGCCCGAGGCTGGAAATGTCGTTGATCTTGATGAGGAAGGAGTTGAGTCCGGCGGCGAGGATCACCTCGGTGGCGCCGAAGAGGATGGCGGCCAGGGTGATGGCGGTACGGGCGGGACGGGTGAAAGGCGTGGCCAGGCCGGCCGGTTGCCGGCCACGGCCGGGGTTGTCCTATCGGCGACGGAATGCGGTGGCTAGCGCCGTCGTGCCGACGTTCCACATGTTGTCGGCGACGTTGACCGTGACCCCCGGGGGGACGATCTCGTCGATGCGGTCGAGCACATCGCCTGACAGGTCGATCCCGTCGGCGGCGAGGTAGGTGTCCAGGTGCTCCATGGTGCGCGGACCGATGATCGCGGAGGTGACCGCGGGGTGGCGGGTAGCGAACGCGACTGCCATCTGGATGAGCGTCAGCCCGGCCTCGTCGGCGAGCGCGCCGAGCGCGTCGGCGGCGTCGAGCTTCGCGGCGTTTGACGGGTCGCTCGCGTCGTAGCGCGCTGGGAGGCGCCGCAACCGCGCGGCGGAGCCCGGCCCACTGACCTCCTGGCCCTTGCGGTATTTGCCCGACAGCCAGCCGCCGGCCAGCGGGCTATAGGTCATGACGCCCATCCCGTGGCGCTGGCAGGCCGGCAGCACGTCGTATTCAATCGCCCGGGTCAGCATGGAGTAGGGGGGCTGTTCGGTGCGAAAACGTCCGTGGCCGCGGCGATCGGCGACCCATTGAGCCTCGACGATCTCAGAGGCGGGGACCTTTGACGCGCCGAAGGACCGGATCTTGCCGGCCTGCACGAGGTCAGACAGGGCGCTGAGGGTCTCGTCGATATCGGTGTTCGGATCGGGAACGCCCACTTGGTAGAGGTCGATCCAGTCGGTTTGAAGCCGGCGCAGCGAGCCCTCGACCCCTTCGGTGATCCACCGCCGCGACGCTCCGCGGTGGTTGGGATCCTCGTCGAAAGGAGGGCCGAACTTAACGGCGAGCACCACGTTCTCGCGCCGTCCGCCGGCCAGCGCCTTGCCGACGATCTGCTCCGACTCGCCGGCGGAGTAGCCATCGGCGGTGTCGATGAAGTTGATCCCGGCGTCCAGCGCCTTCTGGATGATCCGGACCGCGTCGTCGTGATCGGAGTTGCCGAAGGCGCCAAACATCATCGCGCCCAGGCACATCTGGCTGACCGAGACACCGGTGCGTCCCAGGGGCCGGTAGTCCATGGAGGATTCTCCTCTGCTGTGGAAGTCGAACGGCCCGGGCTCCGTGCACGGGCGGCGGATGACCGTGCACGCCTCTGCGAGGCTTTCGACCGCGTGGGCGAAGTCGTGGAAGGCCAGGCCGTGTGCCAGGTACTCGCGCCACGCTGCGGCGGGCTTGCCGAGGGCTAGGGCCGGCGCGCGGCGCGCAGCGCGACGGTCACCAGCGGCAGGGTGAACTCGCCGGCCGAGGTCTCTGGCTGGCGGTGCAGGAAATCGCGGATCGTGGCGAGCGTCCTGGCGCGCTCCGCCTCGTCCGTCACCAGCATCCGCGAGTGGGTGGCAACGGCGGCGACCAGCGAGCCGGCGCTCCGCAGCTGCCCATTTCCGAACTCGCGCTCCTCCACCGGGGCAAACCAGCTGCTGCCTGCGCGCAGCGCGCCCTGCTCGGTACCTGCTTCCGGGGTTGCCCGCCAGCGTGACAACGTTGCCTCGGTCTTGCTGATCGCGGCGAGCCCGGCGACCCAGCCGACCCGGTCGTCATCCACGTTCCACAGCCCGGCGAGCACGCCGCCAGCGGTCAGCACCCTGGCGATCTCCGGCAGCGCCCGGTCCATGTCGAACCAGTGCATCGCCTGCCCGCACAGCACCGCGTCCACGCTCTGGTCCGGCAGCGGGAGTGCCTCGGCGCTTCCTTCCACGGCTCGCACTGCGGGCAGCTGGCGGCGCAGCTCGGCGAGCATTGCGTGGTCCGGCTCTACCGCGACGACATCGGCACCGAGGCGGGCGAGCGCGCCGGCCAGGATGCCGGTCCCCGCGCCCAGATCCACCACCCGCGCCGGCCGTGCGTCGCTGACCGGTGCCAGGCACCAGCGGATTGCCGCTTCGGCGTAGCCAGGGCGGTACTGCGCGTATTGCGCGGCAGCCGCGCCGAATGAGGAGGCACGCCGTAGCCTGTCGGCCGACGCTGCCCCTGCTTCCAGCCGCTCTGCCCCTGTTCCCACCCGGCAATGTTATGACGCGCCGTTATGACGCGTCGATCATGCAGTCCCCGGGCCGGCTTCCCGATCTCGATCCCGATCCCGCCCCCGCAAGCCTTCGACCGCCTCAGATCCGCCCTCCTGGGCTGACCGGGCACCTCATCCCGTGCAGCGCGGCGGTGATCAGGCGGCCCTGCAGGACGGGATCGGTCCCGCCGGGCGATTGGTCCGGCTGGATGGCGCCGTCTGGGCGCTCAGGGCGTGTAGTTGCTGAGCTCGATCAGGTTCTGGTCTGGGTCGCGCAGGTAGCAGCTGATGATCGGGCCGGTCGCGCCGGTCCGCTCAACAGGGCCTTCCTCGATCGCGATGCCAGCATCGGTCAGCTCCGTGATCAGCTCGCGGATGTCGTCATCGACGATGAAGCAGACATCGGCGCTCCCCGGAGTTGGGTGCAGGGCTTTCGGCTCGTGTTCCCGGCCGGCCTCGTGAAGGTTGATCTTGCTCGTCCCGAATGTCAGGGCGGTGCGCCTTGCGCCGAAGGTCACGGCTGTCATGCCGAGGATCCGGGTGTAGAAGCTGACGGTGGCATCGATGCTGGCGACGGTGAGCACCAGGTGGTCCAGCTTGCTGACCCGCATGGCACCTCTCCTTCGTGAACTTGCATCCGCGTCAGCGTAATGCGCCAGGCGCCCGGGCTGGCAAGACCGCTGAGCACCCGTGGCGCTCCACCGGCGCTCAGGTGCGTCGGCGTCGCCGACCGTGAGGTCGGCTGCCGCGGCCGTCGTCGCCGGGTCATGGTCCTGTTCGAGGAACCGGTGCAGCTCTGCGTTCCCCGAATCTCGCTGAAGCCCACGCCAAGAACTCCAGGTTCCCCCTCGCCGTCCGCCGCCGGCCCAGGCCCGGAGCCTCCGGCATGATCGAAATCCGCATCGTCGTGGTCGTGCCGACGCCACGGGCATTCTCCGCCTGCCACCGCCTGAACGGGCAAGCCGTGGCCACGGCCTTTGATGGAACGCTGACAGCCGGCGGCGCACGGTCATCGCCAGCGGCAAGCCAGGCTGTTCAGTCGAGCTGGCTGACCCGTCGGATGGTCACATCGACGGGATGGCCGTCGGCGATTTCGATGTCGTCGGTGACGGCGCCGTCCCTGAGCCTGATCAGCCGGTCGCAGCGGGCGGCGATCTGCGGGTCATGGGTAGCGATGATGACTGTCACCTGGTTCTCGCGGCGCAGCCTGGCCAGCAAGCCGAGGACATCGGTGGCGGTGCGGGAGTCCAGGTTGCCGGTCGGCTCGTCAGCGAGAAGCAGGCGCGGCGTGTTGATCAGCGCCCGCGCGATGGCGACCCGTTGCTGTTCGCCGCCTGACATCCGCGATGGCAGCGACCGCTCCCGCCCGCCGAGGCCGACCGCCTCGAGGAGCTGGCGGCCGCGGTCGGGCTTGTCCCAGCCGGTCCGGTACGGGAGTACCGGCGCGATCACGTTGTCCAGGGCAGTGAGGGCCGGAAGCAGGTTGTAGCGCTGGAACACGAACCCCACCGTGCGGCGGTAGGCTGCGAGCGCCGCGCCGCGCAGCGCGGTCACCTCGGTGCCGCCGTTGGTGATCGTGCCGGAGTCCGGGCGCTCGATCGCGCCGATCAGGTGCAGCAGCGTCGACTTACCGGATCCCGAGGCACCGGTCAGCGCGATGAACCCGCCCGGCTCGATGGTGAGGCTGACGTTGCCGGCGGCCGTCACCGGCTGGCCGCTGCCAGTCCCGTACTGCTTGCTGACGCCACGAAACTCGATGGTGGCGCGGGCAGGATCCGGGTCGGTCATGGCTCACTCCTGGGCGAGTAGCTGGGCGGTGGGGAGCCGGCGGAGCAGGTGCGCGGGGAGCAGCGCGGCCGCGCAGGTCACCAGCACGCCGGCCGCGGCCGCCGCGCCCGCGGCGGCGAACAGCAGCGGCGGGAGCTGCCGGGCGAACACGGCGGCGCCCGCCAGGCCGGCCGCGGCGCCGGCGACAGAGCCGGCGATCCCGGTCAAGGCGCCCTCGGTGATCACCAGGCGGCGCAGCGCCGGCTCGGGCCAGCCGAACGCGCGGATCGTCGCGAGTTCCGGCGCCCGTTCGGTGATGCTGATCAGCAGCGCGTCGGCGACGGCCAGCACGCCCAGGATCACGGTCGCCGTGACCGCGACGTAGTCCACGCCGCGGACCTGGACCGTCACCACATCGCCGAGCAGGGTGCCGACGACGGCGCCGCGGAACGCCAGCGTGACAGCGATGAGCAGGGTGAGCGCAGCGACGCCGATGGCGAGGCTGAGCGCCCCGGCGAGCGTGCGGCCGGGCGTGCGGAGCACGTTCACCAGCGCCAGGCCGGTGATCCCGGATGGCTGGCGGGCACGGCGCACGGCCAGCACCGGCGGCCGGACCGCGGCAGCCGGCTCGGCCCGGGCGGCTAGCCAGGCCGGCACCGCACCGGCCGCGACCGCCAGCGCCATCGCGACCGGTATGGCCAGGGCCGCGCGGGCCGGGGAGGCATGCAGCCCCAGTGCCGCGGCCAACGGCGGGGACAGCAGCGCGCCGAGGATGCCCGCGGTGAGGCCGGTCAGCGCCACCTCGCCGAGCACGGTGGCGAACAGCCGGGGCCGGGTCCAGCCCAGGCAGGCCAGCACCCCGAGTTCCTGCCGGCGGCCCCGGACCGCGGCGGTCGCCGAGTTGGCCACGAACAGCGCGCAGACCACGAGGATCGCCGCGAAGAGGGTCACGCTGCTGCGGTCCACTGCCTCCAGGATCGAGATCGCGACGCCCTTCTTGACCCAGTCCTCGGTGAGCAGGAGCGCGGGCGTGCCGAACTTGCCGGCCGGCAGCGCGACGGTGGTGGGCGCGGGGGAGGAGCCGGCGACGATGTCCACCGTCAGGTGGGTACGGAGCTCGATCTGCTCGGCGACCGTCTTGATCCGGTTCAGGGACGCCTGGTCTGGACCGGTGACCCCGGCGACGCGGACCCGGATGACGCTGAGCGGGGCGCGGGCGAGCTGCGCGCCGCCGGCATACTTGCTGCTCTCCAGCGTAGGCAAGGCTGCCAGCGTGGTGATGAGCTGCACTGGCTGGCTCACCAGGCCACCGAGGTTGAGGCTGGGCAGCAGGTCAGTGCCGCCCAGCGACTTCGAGCTCGCCGCGCTGGCCGGCGCGGCCACCATCGGCTGGTACGGCCCGAGCGGCACCCGGGACAGCGGATCGAAGGCCTTGATCCTGCTTTCACTAAAGGTTCCCGTGAGCACCGGCAACACCGCGTTCACCACGTCGGTGACCCGCGTGTGTTCCCGCAGAGTCCGGTACTGGCTGCCGGCGTTGTCCATCGGGGGGACGACGAAGTTGCGGTCAGACTCCCACACCGAGACCGGGTTGCGCACCGCGGCCGGGACCAGATCACCGTTGCTGCCGCGCCGGTAGCTCACCGGGCTGGCGGACCAGTACGTCGAAAGAATGTTATTAATGTGCTCCCGGCTGAGGCCTTTCAGCGTGCCCAGCAGATACTGGTACGCCTGCCGGGCAGTCGTCGTCGCGCTGAGTACCGTGCGGCCGCTCACCATGGCGTCCTTAGCCATCGTGGCCGTACCCAGCACCGGCGGTGCCGAGGGGGCGGGTAGCTCCTGAACCCGGGTCGACGCGTACTCGCCGATGTCGCTGTCCGCCGCGGCCAGCACCGGGAACGCGCTGCCCTTCTGGAAGCCGTTGGTGGGGGGCTCGCTGGCGTAGTTCTCCGGCAGGTACTGGCCCGATGTCACCGCGTGGTTGAGGCCGTCCAGCCTGGCCTCGGCCTGCGGGTCGATCGCGGCGATCAGCATCGGGAACTGCCAGTCGACGCTGAAGCCCGCACGCCCGTGCAGGTTCGGGAAGCTGATGGTCCCCGGCGGGGTCCCGTCACCGTCGACCTTCGACCAGCACCATGCGCCCGCCTGCGAGGCGAAGCTGAACGGGTCAGCCGACGCCCGCGTGACCGGGCACGGGGTCGCCGTCGAGCCGCCCGGCAAGGTCTCGCTGGTTGCGCCGTTGCTGAAGCTGAAGTGCAACCGGTCCGGTGTGACGTAGACGTACGAGGGGGGCTGAGGGACCCGGGCGGCGCCGTTCGCGCTCATCCAGGTCGTGCTGACCCGGTAAAGCTGACGGCCGGGCTGGGCGACGTCGGCGGCAGGCAGCCGTACTGGGAACTGGGCCTGCATGAAGGTGTATCCCACCATGGCGATCGGCGCCGCCACCTGCACGCCGGCGATCTTCTGGATCTGGCGCCACTGGGCCATCGTGATCCCGCCGTAGATACCAGACAGGAAGTCCGGCTGGACGGTGCCCGTGGCCGACTCCCGGCTGCTCCGCGCCCCTGCCGGGCGGACCAGGATGTCGTAGGCCGGCTGGAAGTGCGCGGTCACCGTGCCGATGGTGCGGACCTGCGCGGTGCGGGAGGCGGCCGTCAGCACGGTGAACGCCGTGGCCGCGACGAGGATCCCGGCCAGCAGCGCCAGCCCGCGGCCGGGGCGGAACCGAAGCTGCAACCAAGCGAGCCTGCCCACCGCTGGCACCCTCCGACTGCCGTTTCCCCGGCCGCCTGGCGCCGGCCGGGACACGTGACTACCCTGGACCTTACCTAGCAGCAATGCAATGTGCTACCTAGCGGCAATGCAAGCCGACACCACATCGTTACGCTTCCCGTGCAGGAGAAAGGTGCCATGCCTCTTCACCACGCCGTGCTGGCTCTCCTCGCGGCCAAGCCCGCGCACGGCTACGAGCTGAAGGGCAGCTTCGAGCAGGCAGTGGGCGACCAGTGGGGCGGGCTGAACATCGGCCACCTCTACCAGGTCCTCGAACGCCTCGCCCGCGACGGCCTCATCGATTCCGAACGCCAGCCGCAGCCAGTCAAGCCAGACCGGCTGGTCCACCAGATCACCCCGGCCGGCCGCGAGGAACTCGGCCGCTGGCTGAACGAGCCCACCGTGCGCACCCGCGGCTACCGTGACGATTTCTTCCTTAAGGTCATGGCCGCCGCCCAAGCAGGAGATCCGGCGACGCTGGCCGGGGTGCTGCGGCGCCAGCGGGTGCATCTACTCACCGAACTGCGCAGCCTGGCTGATGCCAGCGTTGCGGCCTCAGGGTCACCAGTGGTGGCGCTGCTCGTCAAGGCAGCCGAACTGCACGTCCGCGCCGATCTGGGGGTGGTCGACGCCGCCGAACGCGACCTCACCCCCGACGCGCTCGCGACGCTCCGGATCCCCTCATCACCCGCAGCAGCACCCGGTACCCGGTCCAACACGGCATGATGAATGACGGGGAAACCCGCCGTATTCGTCGTGCCAGTTCCACCACGCGTACGGCGGGGTCTGGGGATAGCCCTCGGGCGAGTCCTCCCACTCCTCCTGGCGCCCGAGCGCGGTCAGGTCGGGGTAGTTCGAAGGGTGCCTGGCCGCGATGACCGGACGGCCTGGTCCGTGCGTCAGTCGCTTGTGGTGCAGGTCGCGGCGCCGACGGTCACGGTGATCTGCGCGCCGGGCGGGGGGCCGTTGAGGTAGATGAGCGCGTATCCGGAGCCGTTCGTCTGGTAGCTGTGGGTGTAGCCGTCGGCGTTCGCGGCCGCGTTCTGGTAGGGCTGGCTGGAGTGGACGTAGACGTTGTTCTCGTCGTCATCGGCGTTGTAGACGCTCGCGGTGGCTGTGCACCATGCGCCTGACGCCGTTGCCCGTGCTGGCTTGGGCGAGAGCTTCGGCGCGGCGGCGGGGGAGTAGGGCGCGGCGCCGTCGTAGTCGCCGGCCAGGGCGGCGCTGATGGCGGCCACCACCGCGGGGCTGGCGGTGAGGATCCCGAGTTCCCGGTTGTAGTCGAGGCTGGCGACGGAGAAGTTCTGTGAGCCGACCAGCACCCGCTGGCCGGGCCGGCCAGCGTCAGCGACGATCGCCTTGGCGTGGATGTACAAGGCGCTGCTGTCGTCGGGGTACAGGCGGACATGCACGCCGGCGCGGGCCAGTTCACCGAGCGCCTCGTCCCATTCGCTGTCGGCGGTCATGATGATCTGGACCCGCACGCCGCGCCGCGCGGCGGCCTCCAGCGCGCTGGTAACGACGGAGTCGCCCATCTCCTCGTTCTCCACGGCGAGGGTGCGGGTGGCCCCGTTGATGACCGAGAGGACGGATGCCTCGGCGTTGGCAGGCGACCACACCAGGTCGGTGCCGTCCGGCGGGGTGACGGCATGGCCCGCGAAGTCCGCGTTGAAGGTGGTGACGATCGCGCTCACGTCGGCGTGTTTCTTGTCGATCACGGCGAAGTCCCGGGTGCCGGGGTAATCCTCAGCTACCAGGTTGAGGGTCATGATGACCGAGGTCCTGTCGTCCACGGTGAGGGTCTTCTGGTGGTATGTCGTGCCGGCGGGTCCCCACCTCACGTGCACGCCGCGGGCGGCCAGGTAGTCATAGGCGCTGGTGTTGCGGGTCTGCTCCAGGTGCCGGTCGAGGATCACCCGCACGTCGACGCCGCGGGCGGCGTCCCCGGCGAGGTCCGCTTCCGCCGTCGGGTCGGCCAGCTCGTACATGGTCAGGTCGACCGAGGTGCGCGCCCCGGCGATGAGCCGGTAGATCGGCCCGAGCCCGGCGTGCGGCTCGGTCAGCACCCGGAGGGTCGCGGCGCGACGTGCGGAGTGGTGCACGCCGGCGGGCGCGACCGCGGTAGCAGACAGTGCCGGGGCCGGGACCGGGGCCGGAGGCTGCGCGTTCTGCCGCGATGATGTGCTGCCGCATGCACCGGCGCCAGCGGCTAGCGCGGCGGCGGTGAGCATGATCAGCATGTTACGGTACATATGAATGTGCCCCGCCCCCGCACGGGAATCTCCCGGCTTTCGCCCAATCTAGGCCGGTGCCCAGGCCTCATGTGAGCGTTGGGTGACTCCTTGCACGGCAGTGATACGTCGCCGGCCCGCCGCCTCGGTGCTTAACCGGGCGTCAGGGCTGAGCGCACCAGGTCGCGGAACTCCTCATCGGAGATGCCGGCCGCATCCTCGGGCCGCAGCCGGATGGTCCCCGTGCTCGTCCTGAGCTCGGGGTGGCGGGTGGTGAACCCGGCATCGCGGCCCTGCTTCCACCCGTAAATCGAGACACCGTGCTTCCACACGCCGATGTAGAGACGGCAGCTGCCGACCTTGTAGGCGGGCATCTGGTACGACAGCGCCACGGCTGCGCCGGGGTGAGCGGCCAGGATCAGCTGGTGGAGCCGGTCGAACAAAGGGCGATGCTCCGAAGGGATAGCGTCGATGTAGCCGTGCACTGCTTCGTCCACGAGTTACTCCCGTCCAGGAGAGTCTCCATTCTCCGCCATGAAGACCGGGCTGCCGCGCAAGAATCATCGGGCCCCGCCCAGAGCGCCCTGCCAGCTGCACCGCGCGTGCGGGTGCTCGATGGCCTGTGCTTACTTCGCCTCGGCCCGGCGGAGGCAGCACCTTGAAATTCTCTGCCCGCTCGGGTTGAGTGCAGATATGTCCGATCAGCCTCCGGCCGTGCGCTCATGGCATGCCGTTGCTGAGTCGCGGGACGAGGCGCTCCTGGACGCCCTGCTGGCCGAGGATGTGGTATTCCGTTCACCAGCGGTATTCGCGCCGCAAGAGGGCAAAGCGCTGACGGCGCGCTACCTGAGCAGCGCGCTGGTCGTGCTGGGGCCGTCCTTGCGATACATCAGCCAGTGGCATGACGAGAGCAGTGCCGTGCTGGAGTTCGAGGCCGACCTCGATGGTGTCTACGTTCACGGGGTCGACCTGCTCCGCTGGAACGCCGAGAACAAGCTGGTCGGCTTCACGGTCATGGTGCGGCCGATCCGCGGGCTGCAGAAGCTGGTCGAGCTGATGAGACGCCAGCTGGCCGAGGAGGCCTGACTTCGCCGGCCTGGGCCTGCGCCGGGCTGTCCTCGAAGCTCTCAGCTGGACTGGGCGTGCTCGGTGAGCCAGGCACGGCCGGCCTCGGTGATGACGCGATCCTGGTGGTCGGTGGCGAGCAGCGGCGGATCTGCGGTATAAAGCCGGGCAACGCCGGCCCTTTCGAGGCCGGCCTCGCGGGCAGCCTGGTGGACCTCAAGCTTGTGCATCCGGCCCCGTGGCGCCACCGCGATCCGGTGCAGCAGCGCGACGGCCGGGTCGGCAGGCGCCGGGCTGCCGGCGGCGTCGGCTGCCGGCCGGTCGAGCAGCGCCTCGAGCTGCCGGATGATGCCGTGCAGGGCCTCGCGGAGTACGTCGGCCTCGGCTGGCCGGGAAGATGCTCCGCCGGAGCCCTGCCAGGTGCGCTTGGGATACCTGCGGAGGTACTCCTGTTCCAGTTCCAGCATCCGGGAGGTGTGCGTGGCGAACTGCTCGGCGGTGCCGTGCAGGAACACCCAGTTTCTGGTCTCGTGAGCGTTCCTGCCCTGCTGCTCAAGTTCCTCGTCGCTGAGCTCGCGGGCCGGCCTGCCCATGCGTTCCGGTGGCTTCATCGGTCAGTTCTCCTCGGTCTGGGGGCGCGTGCTCGATCAACCGCGGATGCACCGCCTAAAGTGCCGCGACCATCGTCGTGTCGACCCCGATGACGCCGGTTTTCCGCGACCCGCCGGGGGCTCCCAGAGGCTCGTCGCGGCCGTCGAGCACCTCGGTGAAGAACCGGCGGTTGTCCTCCACGAACTCCGAGTCCTCCTCGGCGACCCGGCGATCCTGGCTGATGGCCTCGACCGGGCAGACCGGCTCGCAGGCCCCGCAGTCGATGCATTCCTTGGGGTTGATGTACAGCTTGCGATCGCCCTCGTAGATGCAGTCGACCGGGCACTCCTCGATACACGATTTGTCCATGGTGTCGATGCACGGGCTGGCAATAACGTAAGGCATTGCATGGGCTCCTATCGCGTCGTTCAGGCCGGGGCAGTCACCTGGTGCGGAGCATCTGTCGAGTGGCCGGGGAAGAGCTGGGCGCCCGGGTCGATATGCACGGCTGCGTTGTTCACAGCGGTCGCGGCCTCGCCGAAGCCGACCGCGATGAGGCGCACCTTGCCCTCGTAGTCGGTGATGTCACCGGCAGCGAACACGCCCGCGACGTTGGTGCGCATCGCGGAGTCGACGACCAGGTGGCGGTTATCGTGGAGTTCGATACCCCATTCGCGGAGGGGGCCGAGGCTGGCGGTGAATCCGAGTGCGGCGACAACCCGCTGACAGGGCAGGCTTCGCGGCAGTTCCTCGTGCTTGACCTTGATGACCGCCTTCTCCAGCGACCCGCCGCCTTCCAGCGCTGTTAGCTGCGTGTTGGTGATGATCGCCACGGAGGAGGCGCGCACCCGGTCAACGCTGGCGGCATGAGCCCGGAAGATCTCGCGACGGTGCACCAGCGTCACGCTGGAGGCGACGGGCTCGAGCATCAGGCACCAGTCAATCGCGCTGTCGCCGCCGCCGACAATGACGACATCCTTGCCGGTGTACCCGGCGGCGCTGGGGACGAAGTACTCCAGCCCGCGACCCAGGAAATCCTCGCCGGCCGGCAGCGGGCGCGGCGTGAAGGTGCCGATGCCGCTGGTGACGACGACGGCGCCGCACCTCACCTGGGTGCCGGTGCTCGTGCGCACGCAGTAGCGCTGCGGCCCGGAGCCTGAGACGGCGATCAGCTCCTGGGCCTCCTGGCCGAGCAGGTAGACAGGTCCGTACTGCGATGCCTGGGCGACCAGCCCCGATACGAGGTCGCGGCCGGACACGGCCGGGAAGCCCGCGATGTCATAGATCTGCTTTTCCGGGTACATCGCCGTCACCTGGCCGCCGAGCTGGCTCAGGGAGTCGACGACCGCCACCGACAGGCCCCGCGCGCCGGCGTAGTAGGCGCCGAAGAGGCCGACCGGGCCCGCTCCGACGATGAGGATGTCGATCTCCAGCTCGTGCTTGCCGGTCATCGATCAGACTCGCCTGTAGTCATAGTCTCCGCGCTGACCCGTGCCGAACCGCCGGAGCGCCCCGCCGGGCCCGGATGCGTTCGGGCGGATGAAGATCCAGTTCTGCCAGGCGGTGAGGCGCCCGAAGATCTTGGTCTCCATCGTCTCGGGACCGACAAAGCGATGGTTGGCTTCCATTCCGGTCAGCGCGTCCGGGGAGAGCGAAGCGCGCTCCTCCAGGACGATCCGCAGCTCGTCCTCGAAGTCGATGTCGTCCAGCGCTGCTGTCACCAGGCCGGCAGCGTCGCAGGCCTGGGCGCCGAGTCGCTGCCCGGCCTTGGCCATGGCCTCGCTGGACAGCTCATCGCGGCCCCAGAACCTTGACTGAAGCCGGGCCAGCCCGTTGCCCATGGGGTAGGGGCCGTCGTTGCTCTCGGTGAGCACGATCGTGGCTGGCTCAGCCGCCGGGTCGACGTCCTCGTAGACCCCGTCGAGCATGTACTGGCGGTCACACGCCAGCGCCAGCTCCAGCAGCAGGCCGGCGAAGCAGCTGCCGGGCTCGATCACTGCGATGAGGCTGCGGCTGGTGACGTCGAGGCGCTTCAGCGTGCGCTTGTAGAAGTGCACGATCTCGTTGACGAACCAATCGTCGCCGAGTTCCCTCAGCTGTGCGTCGTAGGCAAGGACGAGATCCGTGTCCCCCTCAGTGCGCAGCACCCAGGTGCCGAGCTCAGTCTCATTGGTGCGCAGCCGCAGGATGAGGTCATCCAGTGCCCGGGTGACGGCCATCGGCCAGTAGCCGACACCCAGCGCGAGCACCCCAGCCGCGTCGGCCGGCGGGCGGGCGGCCGGGCCCTGCACGGTGATCTCCGCCCGGCGGGCGGACCGGTTCAGCCGCGCGATCACGTACGGGTAGCTGATCTCCGCGTCGGTCTCGCGCCGGTCGAGAGGGGCGAGCTCCACGCCCTGCGTGCCGGTCCGCGGCGAGGCGGCCGCGGCCTCGTGCGCCCGCCGGGCGATGTCCTGGGCGAAGCTGTTGCGCGGCACGGTTGCGTCGACCAGGCCCCACTGCACGGCGGTGGCGCCCCGGTACCCCTCCGGCCTGGTGGCGAACAGGTCGGCGCGGTCCTTGCGGACCAGCCGCTTGTCCACGACGCGGGTCAGCCCCCCGGTGCCAGGCAGCACGCCAAGCAGCGGCAGCTCCGGCAGCGACACCGTGGACGATCCGTCGTCGATGAGCACGATCTGCTCACAGGCCAGCGCTATCTCGTAGCCGCCACCCGCGGCGGTGCCGTTAAGCGCGGCGATCCAGGTCTGCCCGGAGTTAGCGGTTGCATCCTCGATGCCGTTGCGGGTCTCGTTGGTGAACTTGCAGAAATTCACCTTCCACGCATGGGAGGACTGCGCCAGCATCCGGATGTTCGCGCCCGCGCAGAACATTCGCTCAAGGCCGCCCGTGAGCACCACTGCCCTGACTCGCGGGTGCTCGAAGCGCAGCCGCTGCACGGCGTCATACAACTCGATGTCCACACCGAGGTCATAGGAGTTCATCTTGAGCTGGTAGCCAGGCACCAGCCCGCCGTCCTCATCCACGGTGAGCGTCAGCGTGGCGACCTCGCCGTCGATGTCCAGCTTGAAGTGACGGTAACGGTCCGGCGCCGTGTCGAACTCGACATCCGGGAGGACCGTCAGCGCCGCCGCGTCCACGTCATCCTCGGCGTGATCGGGAGTCTCGATGACGGTCATGGGACTTGCACCTCCGGGAAAGCGGTGACGGGCTCGCCTTGCGGGGACCGCCCGGACTCCTCAAAAACTACATCTACATACCATTGCGTCAAGCGCATGTAGCACAACCCCTGGGCCGCATCGCAAGTCGGGGCTTCATCGCTTACTCCCGCGGAACCGTGTCAGGCCCGGCCCGCTTCAGGCGATGCCTTCCTCGGCGAGATGGACATAATCGAACTCCACTGGCTGGTCGTTGATGCCGGTCTGCGGTGCCGCGATCCAGCCGGCGAACTTGCCGTACTCGTACTCGGGCACCATCAGGCTCGCGACGGCCTGCCGGTCCGCGGCTGATGGCAGCCAGCCGTCCACGCAGGCCTGCCAGGCGGCGTCGTCCAGCACCTCGCCGTTCGGGCTGACGTGGTGTCCGGCATAGACGCCTACGCGCCGGTTGAAGCCCTCGTGCGGAAGCACCAGCCGGTCGTCCAGGCCGGCGTCCTCCAGCTCCTGATTCCACCTGCGGACGCCGTTGGCGCAGTCGGCGACGTACTCGTCGCGGAGGTCGAGGTTGAGGGCGGAGAGAACGGGGACTTCCTTCTCCCTGAACTCGCCGTTCTCGACATACGTCATCGTGCGCACCTCGTCGAGCAGGACGTGGTCGTCCTTGCGGCGCGTCTCCTGCCAGCGGCCCTTGAGGCCGGATGAGTAGTAGTTACCCGCGTTCGTGGACTGCTCGGATCCGAAGAGGTCCATGGACACCGAGAACTGGAAGTTGAGGTACTTCTGGATCACCTGCAGGGGGATGCCGCCGCAGCCGAAGATGTCGGCGGTGCCGCGGGACTTCATCAGCTCGGCGGTGCGCTTGACGATGCGCTGCACGCCCGTCGTGCCGACGAACATATGGTGCGCTTCCTCCTTGAGCATGAACTCGCAGGTGCGCGCCAGCGGATCGAACGCCGACTCCTTCAGGGTGCCGAGCTGGTACTTCCCGTCGCGGTCGGTGAAGTAGGTGAACATGAAGAACTGCAGCCAGTCGGTCGTCTCCTCGTTGAACGCACCCAGGATGCGCGGCGCGTCAAGGTCGCCCGAGTTGCGCTTCAGGAGCTGCTCGGCCTCCGCACGTCCCTCGCGGCCGAAATAGGCGTGCAGGAGATAGACCATGGCCCACAGGTGCCGGCCTTCCTCCACGTTGACCTGGAAGAGGTTACGCAGGTCATAGATGCTGGGGGAGGTGGCGCCAAGGAGGCGCTGCTGCTCGACCGAGGCCGGCTCGGTATCTCCCTGGACGACGATGAGCCGCATCAGCGCCGCGCGGTGCTCACCCGGTACCTGCTGCCAGGCCGGCTCGCCCTTGTGCTTACCGAAGCTGACCGCGCGGTCCGGATTCCTCTCGGCGAGGAAGATCCCCCACCGGTACTGCTCCATCGGCACGTGGGCGAAATGTGCCCAGCCGTCGCGACCCACCGCGATGGCCGTGCGCAGGTAAACGTCCTTGGTCGGCAGCGCCGGGCCGAGAGCCTTCCACCAGTCGAGGAACTTCGGCTGCCAGCCTTCGAGCGCCCGCTGCAGGCGGCGGTCCCCGGCCAGGTTGACGTTGTTGGGGATCTGCTCGGAATAGTCGATGCTGCTCAGCGGGCCGGTCGGGGCCGGGGCAGGTCCCGTGCGGCTTTCCGTGGTCATCGCAACTCCTGGTCTGTCGAGTGTCCTGGCCAAATTCTACAGTTCTTCTGCGATATTGCCACGATCTTGTCGTCTATTTGCTGAGGATCACTGCGAGCACCGCTTGCACGGCTAGTCCGCCGCCCCCGCAATGCGGCTCCATTCCGCCTTCGCGCCAGCGGTCCACGCGGCGCGCTGGCGCTGGAACAGACGCGCTGCCCGGGCGCCGCTCCACTGGTTGGGCAGCAACTCACGCGGGAGCGCGGGATCGGTGAACGGAAACCGCCGCCACGCGTGGACGAGCTGGACGAGGCCGGCTAGGGGGTCATCCGAAGGCTGATCAGCGAACTCGGCAAGGAATTCCTCGTAGTGTCCCTCGATTTCCTGAAGATCCCATGCCTGGCGGACCATGGCCGATAGCCGTCCGCCGCCCCGATACTCAGCAACGAAAATCTGCGCGTCATCACGCACCCCGGCTTCAGAAAGCACTCGCTCCGCCTCCGGCGCACGGTCGGGATGAGTGCTGATCCACACGCCCGGAGCCGGACTGCCGAGTCCCGCCCACGCCAGGCGCGTCCGCAGCAGATGACGCGAACTTCGCTCGGATTCGGGAGCGCGCGCCAGGACGAGTAGCCATCGGCCATCCCATTCCTGCTGCGCTCCGGTGAAACCGTAAATGCGCTCGGCGCCCTCGGTCAGCAATCTCACGGCGTGCGGGCTCAGCGTCCACAGCGTGCGCCTGCCCTGGCGCTGCCGGGTCAGCCACCCGTCGGCGCCCGTGCGCATCAGCGCCTGACGGCTGGCCTTCTCCTCGACTCCGAGCCGGCCGAGCACGTCGATGAAGGTCGAGGTCCATACTGCGCGAGACTCGGGCAGCACGAATATCCCCAGGACGGTGAACAGGAGCGCGCGGGCGCCCTCCGCACCAGCCGCATGACGACGGGAGAGAACGGGCTGGCGGCCGGCGCCAGTCATGGATTCGGCGATCGACACGAGCCCTCCTCTATCCTGGGGCGCAGTGCAAGAAGACCTGCTGAGCCGATGAGTCACGAGTGACGGCACGGGATCGCTCAGCGGCCGGCCAGTCCCGCAGTCTAGATCCGTTTGATTGCCGCGAACCAGGCCGGTGCGCCGTCGTCGTGGTATCTCGTCTGAACCCGGTCCGGTTCGATGGCGGCGATACTCCATCCATTGCCGGGACTGAACGCCGCCCTCAGCTCTTCCTGGCTGACGGGGTGCGGGCCAGTACCGGGACCATCGTCACTGAAGCACAACACATACAGGGTTCCATCGCGGCGGGTCACCGACGCCAGGCTCGCCACGTATCCTGGCCGCTCGCCGCCGTCGAAGGTGTGGAACAGCCCGCAGTCCAGCACCGTGTCAAACCTGCGGCCCAAACGCTCCAGCTTGAACGCGTCAGCCGCAGCGAACTCAACCTCGATCCCACGGTCGCCGGCCTTCGCCCGGGCAATCGCCAGTGCCGTCTCAGCCACGTCAACGCCCAGAACGGGCAATCCCAGCGAGGCGACGTGAAGAGCGTTCTCGCCGGTCCCGCAGCCCGCATCGAGCACCGCTCCGGCGAATCCGCCTTCGGATGCCAAACGCACTATCGCTGGCTGCGGCTGGCCAGTATCCCAAGGCGCAGGGCCGTCGTGGTACGACGCATCCCAGGGCAGTCCCGTCAGCCGTTCGTGACTGGTTGGGTGCCGGCCACTGAACGGATCATCAGCAAGGGTTCCTGATCGCTCCGGCAACTTCGTCCCCTTCCTGCAACTGACCTTGCCACCTCATCGTGGCACGCCAATCCACAGGTCTTGACCCTTCCGCTGAGCCCGGCAGGGCAGAGCCGGCGCCGGCCGCGTGAGGCCTACGTCATAGCGCCGAGGAGAACTGCGTCACCGCAGGAGATCGCGGAAAGCTTGCGCACGGCCGGCTCCTCGTCCGGCCGGCGGAATGCACCGCTTCGAGGTCGCGCTCCCGGACGGCAGGTTGAGCATCTGGCGCCCAGCGAATAACGTGCCGTCATGTCTCACAGCTGGCCGGCGGTTTCGTACGAGCAGTGGCAGGCGACTTGCGACACGCTGCATGCGCATACTCAGGTGCTGGGCAAGCTGGCGGCCGGGCTCGCCCCGCCCGAGCCGCAGTTGCAGCACGCGGCGTTGCGGCTGACCGCGCGCGGGTGGGAGACAGCCCCGCTGCCGGCCCCGGACGGCTCGGGATCCCTGGTGGTCGCGCTCGATCTGCGCGTCCACGAGGCGGTCGTCGAGCACAGCGCGGGCCGGGTCGAGCGGGTCGCGCTGACCCCCGACCGGCCGGTCGCGGAGGTGACGCGCGGTGTGCTGGCCGCGGTGCGCAGCGTCGGCGGCGCGGTGGAGATCGACCCGGCGCCGCAGGAGGTGCCGTGGAGCGTGCCGCTCGACGAGGATTACCAGCACACGCGCTATGACCGCGCCCGGGTGGCTGACTACTTCGCCGCGGCCACCCGGGCGGCGCTGGTACTCGCCGCGTTCCGCGCGCCCTACCGCGGACGGTCCACGCCAGTCAACGCATGGTGGGGCTCCTTCGACCTGGCGGTGAACCTGTTCTCGGGCAGGCCGGCTTCGCCGCCGTCGGATGACTTCATCATGCGCAATGCGATGGACGCGCAGGAGGTGGCCATCGGCTGGTGGCCGGGTGATACGCGCTACCGCGCGGCGGCGTTCTATGCGTACGCGCACCCGGCGCCGGAAGGATTCGGGCACGCTGCCCTGTCGCCTGCCGCCGCGCGCTGGGATGCCGCCCTGGGCGAGTACGTTCTCGACTGGGACCAGGTCCGCGCACGCCCGGACGGGCATGCCGCGGCGCTGGAGTTCGCCCGCTCGGCGTTCCGGCATGCCTGCGTGGCATGCGCATGGGATCCAGAGCTAGCCGCCAGCGCCGACGGGACACCGCCGCCTGTCGCCTGAAGACCCGGGAGACGGGTTCCTGGCCCGACCGCGGCGCGTGGCTGGTGGCACAGCCGCACGGAACGGCCCCCGGTGGCATCCCGGATGAGTTCCTTCGGATATTCGATCAACAGTTGGGTCTGGCCGGTGCCGCGGCGCCCGGTAGATTCTAGGAATGAAGAAGCTTTTCGAGCTGCTCGTCTGTTTCCTGCACCCCATTGCCGTTGTTCTCATGTGGATCGACCTTGCTACCAATCCCGACATGGGGCGCGGCCCGAAGCTGGCGTGGGCGATCTTCGGCATTATCCCGCTGGTGCCGTTCGTCTATGTGCTCACCGGCGGTGATCTGTGGTGAGCCCGGTAAGGCTGCGGTAACGCCGGAAATTATCACCGGCCGGGACCTGCCGGCCGGGCGGTACGGATCCGCCCTCGTTGTCGACACCGAGTCGAGGCAATGGCGCCCGTGCTAGGCCGGCCTGGGCCGCTTGCCTACGCCAGGGAGTCCTCATGACCACCGCGGTTCTCATCACCGGCACGTCGTCGGGTATCGGCCAGGCCACCGTCCAGCGCCTGTCGCGGGACCCGCAGCTGACCGTCTTCGCCACCGCTCGCCGCCTGTCGTCCATCGCAGACCTAGCGGACACCGGGGCACGGCTCCTGGAACTCGACGTCACCGACGAGGATTCGATGCGCAATGCCGTGCTGAGCATCGAAGCCGAGCAGGGCTCGGTCGGCGTGCTGATCAACAACGCCGGATACGGCGAGTACGGCTCGATCGAGGAAGTTGACCTGGACAAGGTCCGCCGCGAGTTCGAAACCAACGTGTTCGGCCTGGCCCGCCTGACCCAGCTGGTGCTGCCCGCGATGCGGGCCGCAGGTCAGGGGCGCATCGTCAACGTCGGCTCTATGGGCGGCCGCCTCACCTTCCCGATGGGCGGGTATTACCACGCCAGCAAGTACGCCGTCGAGGCGATCAGCGACGCGCTGCGCTACGAGGTAGCCCCCTTCGGCATCAAGGTCTCCCTCATCGAGCCCGGCATAATCCGCACCGGCTTCAGTGACGTCGCCGCATCATCGCTGTCCACCTCGGGCACACCGCAAGGCCCCTACTCCGCCCTTTCGCGGGCTGTGGACAAGCAGCTGGCCGGCGCCTACCGCTCCGGCCTGATAGCGGTCGGCCCCGACGCCGTGGCCAGGGCCATCGAGCGAGCCGTGACCGCCGCCCACCCGCGCCCCCGCACCGTAGTCACCCCGGCCGGAAAGAGCCTCGTCCACCTGCGTCGGCTGCTCGGCACCCGGGCCTGGGACGCACTCCTGCGCCAGCAGTACCGCGCAGCGCCGGTCACGGGATCCCGGCCGTCCCTCGACCACCCGCAGTGATCCGTCGTTGATCACCGCGCGCCAGCCGGGATCGTCGGGGCCGGCGACCTGCATGCGCCGGGCGAGCGCGGCGGCGGCGCAGGGCTGACCGAGCGGGGCGCCTTACGGAACCCACCGGCAGGGCCGTGATCACAAGACCTACTCAGCAGAGCATGCCAGCGAAGTTGCGAGTCGGCGACGTCGCTCGGTCAGCCGCTGGTCAGCCGCTGGTCAGCCGCTGGTCAGCCGCTGGTCAGCTGCGGCGGCGAGCTGCCCGGGCCGATCTGGGCCTTGAGCGCGGCGAGTTCCTTGTCCACATCGGCGGCCGATCCGGCTTCGTCGAGTTCCTTCTGGATGTCGTCAGTGTCGCCGCCGACGTCCTCGAGCACCCCGGACTGGAGCAGCTCGTCCAGGGCGCCTGCCCGGGCCTGCATCGTGGCGATCTTGTCCTGGGCCCGCTGCAGCGCCGCCCCGGAGTCGCCGAAGGTCGTGGAGATCCCCGCGACGCTCTCGTTGACCGAGCTCTCGGCCTGCGCCGCACTGTACTGCGCCTTCAGCACTTCCTTCTTGGTCCGGAAGTCGTTCACCTTCTTCTGCAGGGCACCGAGGGTCTGCTCGAGTTTCTGCTCCTGCTCGGTGAGCTGCACGTGCTGCGGCTCCATGCCGTCGATCTGGGCCTGGGCGGCGGCCTTACGCGAGAGGGCTTCCTTGGCCAGGTCGTCGTTGCCCTGGGAGAGCGCGGCCTTGGCCTGGTCCTGCAGGTGGTCCACGGTGTGCTGGAGCTGCTGCTCCTGCAGCTCTATCTGCTTGCGCGACGCGGCGATGGTGACAAGTGCCCGGCGGACCTGAGTGATCTGGTCGAGCATCTGCTCGTAGGACAGATCAAGCATCTCGTCGGGCTTCTCGGCGGCGTCGAGCGCCTTGTTGGCCTTGGCCTGAACTATGGCGTGGGCTCGCTGGAAGAGGGTCATGTCGATCTGCTCCTTGTCGATGGTGAGCGGAGCCCGGCACGATGACGGTCTGCCGAGCCGGCGCCGTGTCGATGCCGTCGCCTGTACTTGCACGAGTGCCGCTAAGAGGCTACCGCCCGGTCCGGCACCAGCCGCCCGGTCCGGGCGCCAGCTGTGTCAGCGAGGACGCGGCGTGTGACGCCGGTGGCAGGAGGCGATCCGGCTGGCCCGCGAGCGCCGGCATCATCGGTGTGGACGTCTGCGCCCTGGAGGGGCGCCCGCACCGGGCCGGTGTCATACGATCTTCCTGACATCGCCAGGAGGCTCTCATGCCGTTCACGCGGGGATTCAAGGGCCGCGGCGCGGCCGTGCGCGACCCAAGACTGCCACCTGGCCAGTACGACATCGGCCGGGACTGGCCGGTGCTCAGCGCCGAGGCGACGCCGACGCTTTCGACCTCCTCGTGGACCTTCGCTATCGAGGGACTGGTCCGGCAGCCGACGACTTGGACCTGGGACGAGATCCACGCTCTGCCCGCGGCGACTTATCAGGGCGCTATCCATTGCGTGACGACGTGGTCCAAGTTCGGCGTGACCTTCGCCGGCGTGTCGGTGGACACCCTGCTGGCCGCGGCGGAGCCGCTTCCGTCGGCCAGCTACGTGGTCGCCTTCTCGACCACTGGCTACACCACCAACGTCCCGCTCGCGGACGTGACCGATGGCAAGGCGTGGGTCGTGTGGGATTACGAAGGGCGCCCGCTGCAGGCTGAGCATGGCGGCCCGGCGCGGCTGGTCGTGCCGCACCTGTACTTCTGGAAGAGCGCGAAATGGGTGGCCGGCCTGCGGCTGCTGGATCACGATGAGCCGGGATTCTGGGAAGTAAACGGCTATCACAACCTCGGTGACCCCTGGCGCGAGCAGCGCTATCAGGGCGACTGAGTTGGACGTCCCGGCGGCTGCCAGGCCCGCCCTGCCCTCGCCCGCCACGCCGATGCCCGGCCGCTGGCAGAGCGCGACAGTCGAAGAGGTAAGAGAAGAGACCGAGCACGCGAAGACGTTTCGCCTCGCGCTCTCCGAGCCGTCGCCGCACCTGGCCGGCCAGCACTACATCGTGCGGCTGACTGCCCCGGACGGTTACTCAGTCTCGCGGTCCTACTCGGTCGCGTCGGCGCCCGAAGCCTCGCATATCGAGCTCACGGTCGAGCGCCTCGAAGACGGGGAAGTGTCCTCCTATCTGCACGACGTCGTCGAGCCCGGCGATGAGATCGAGGTACGCGGCCCCATCGGCGGGTGGTTCGTCTGGCGCTGCGACAGCCCGGCGGTGCTCGTCGGCGGCGGATCGGGCGTCGTTCCGCTGATGGCGATGCTGCGCCTGGCACGTCGTTCGGGGCGGCCGGGCCTCGCGCGTCTCGTCGTCTCGGTCCGGCACCCGGCCGACCTCTACTATGCACGCGAGCTACCCGGGCCTGAAACGACGGTCGTCTACACGCGTGAAGCGCCGCCCGCGGGGCCGCGGCCGCCTGGCCGCCTCGGGGCGGAAGACCTCCGGCCCGCGCTGCTGAGCGGAGCGACGGCGTATGTCTGCGGTTCGTCGGGTTTTGCGGACCACGCCACCGGACTGCTCATTCAGCTGGGCGTTCCCGGCGATCACATCCGCGTCGAGCGCTTCGGTCCCACCGGCTGAGCCCTCCCTCGAAAACACGGTGCTGCCGCGACCAATGTGACGAGTGGGGAATTGGGGGTCCGTCCTGCCTCTCCCGGCGGCATGCGGCACTGACTCTGCCTGCTGAATACTGCCTGGCTCACCGGGCTGTCGCGTTTTCGCGGATCGACGGGGCGGCCGAATCGCCGTAAAGCGGCCTGCCGGGTGGTGCCCAGTGCGTTGCCGCGCTAGCTGGATGCGTTGATCTGCTGGCTGCACGGCGCATGGCCGGCCCGCTCGTGGTTGCCGTACCTCCAACGCCACTCCGGCTGATCGCCAGCCGGTGCGGAGGGCCACAATACTGGAGAAGATGGACGGCATTTCGGGCAAAGGGCGGGTGTCATGCGGTTGCGGGCGGGCGTAGCGATCGACCTCGGCACGGTCAATACGCTCGTCATCGTGACCGGCCGCGGGCTGGTCATCGAGGAGCCCTCTGCGATCGCCGTTGACCGGGCAACCGGCAGGGTGGCCGCCGTGGGGATGGCCGCGGATGCCCTGGCAGGCAAGGAACCCCAGGACATTGAGATCATCCACCCCCTGCGCGACGGGGTAATCGCTGACCTGGACGCGTCGGCGGCCATGCTGCGGGCCTTCCTGCGCCGGGCACGTCTGCGTCGCGGCCTGCTGCGCCCGTCGGCTGTAGTCTGCGTGCCGGGCGGCGCTACCTGGGTGGAGCGGCGGTCCCTGATAGCCGCGGTCGAGTCGCAACGGCCCCGCTGCACGGTGCGGCTCATCGACGAGCCGGTCGCCGCCGCGGCCGGCGCAGGCTTCGATCTCGCCGCCGGATCAGGCGCCTTCATCGTGGACGTCGGGGGCGGCACCACCGAAGTCGCGGTGCTGGCAGGCGGCCATGTAGTGCGCGCCCGGTCGTTGCGCCTCGGGGGCAACGTGATGGACGAGGCAATCGTGCATGCAGTCAAGGCCGAGTTCAGCTTGCTCATCGGCCGGAACGCCGCCAGGAGCCTGAAGATGACGCTTGGCCTCGACGGCGGCGCGGCCGGGCTGGTGGAGGCAGTCGGCATCGATGCCGCGCGCAGGACGCCCCGCGTAGAGCACGTGCCGGGGTGGCTCGTCGCCGCGGCGCTGGAGAGTTCCGTCGCGGTCATCATCGACGCGGTGCAGCAGATGCTGTCGGATATCCCGCCGAATCTCGCGGAGGACGTGGTGCGCGGGAAGATCCGCCTCGCCGGGGGCGGAGCCCTGCTTCCCGGCCTGGCCAGCAGGATCGAGTCGGCCGCGGGGATCGCGGCCCTCGTCGTGGACGACCCGCTGCGGTGCGTCGTCCGTGGCGCAGCCGAGATCCTCGAGCACGGCGACTGGGTGGCAGGCACCCAGGCTGATTGAGCGTGTGAATTGTCGCGGCAGAACTGGATGGCCGGCCCGGGTGGCAGCAGGCTGCTGGCGTGGTGCGGGATTGCCGGGCCGGTGGCGTTCACTGCCGCGTGGGCGGTCAGCTCGCTGCTTCAGACTGGTTCCTCCGCTACCAAGGTGCAGCTGAGCGGGCTGGCGGCGATGGATGCACGGGATCCGCAGATCATGATTGCCGGGTTTATCGTCCTTGGTGCCTGCTCCATTGCCTTCGGTGCCGCTCTTGGCCGGGTCGCCGCCGCGGGCCGGGCCGGGCCGTTGCTGGTCAAGTCCGTAGGTGCGGCGACGGTCGCCGCGGGCCTGTTCCGGCGCGATCGCCTGCTCCTGGCCGGCCCCGGCTTCGCCGGGGAATCGTGGCACAACCAGGTGCATGACCTGGTCAGCGGCATTGCGTACGCAGCAATGATCGCGACGCCGCTCGTGCTTGCCCGGTGCTTCCGTGGCGACCCGGATTGGGCACGCCTGAGCCGTCCCCTTCAGGTTCTGGCGCTCCTCAGCGCCGCCGCTCTCGCGCTCTTCGCGTCCCGGGCCGTACAGCCGTGGAACGGGACTGTGCAGCGAGTCGCGGTTACGTTGCCGCTCGTGGCCGTAGTCCTCGTCGCGGCCCGGATGCTTACCCTGCGCCCGGGCTCCGGTGCCGCGCCAGGGCAAGAGCATGGCTGAGGAGAACATGGCTGATGGGGTCGTGGCTGAGGGGGGCCGGTCGTGGGCCGTCCTATCCGCGCCAGCTAATTCCGTAACTCAAGCACATGCGGGCCACTTCGAGGCGGTGCCCGGATTTACGCACAACGGAACGGGCGGCTGCGCATTCGCTACAATTTGGGACTTACGCCCTATGGACTGCCGGTCTGCTGGCCGCGCTAGCCGTTAGGCCCGTTCCGTTGTGCATTGTCACTATATCACATATCACGCCATATTAATGATCAAATACCAGGCTAAATGTGCACAGCTCAGACGACCTGCAGATAGCACTGATAAGTGATGACGTTGAAGCCTGATCCATCAGCATCAGGCCATGCTGGACGAGCTGTTCTTAAATTTCTGCGTCCTGCGCGAAATGCGGGCCTGCTGGATAGCGGTGGTGGATCCTGGCCGTGCTCGGCGTCGCCCAGCTGATGGTCATCCTGGACAACACCATCGTTAACATCGCGCTGCCTACCGCCCAGCATGCGCTCGGCTTCTCCAACGCCGACCGCCAGTGGATCGTCACCGCGTACTCGCTCGCCTTCGGCAGCCTTCTCCTGCTCGGCGGCCGGATCGGCGACATCTTCGGGCGTAAGCGGACGCTGATCATCGGGCTGGTCGGGTTCGCGGGCGCCTCGGCCATCGGCGGAGCCTCGGTCAACTTCCCGATGCTGGTCAGCGCCCGGACCGTGCAGGGTGCCTTCGGCGCGCTGCTGGCCCCGTCGGTCCTCGCCCTGCTGACCACCACCTTCAACGACCCCGGTGAACGCGGCAAGGCCTTCGCCATTTACGGCGGGATCGCCGGAGCAGGCGGGGCGCTCGGGCTGCTGCTTGGCGGGCTTCTTACCTCCTACGCCTCCTGGCGCTGGACCCTCTACGTCAACCTGGCCTTTGCCGCCATTGCCATTACCGGCGCCCTGCTCTGGCTGAAGAACGAGAAAGACGCCGACCGCGATCCGCTGGACATTCCCGGTCTCTGCCTCGTCACCGGCGGCCTGTTCTGCCTGGTCTACGGCTTCTCTCATGCCGAGACCACCGCCTGGAACAACCCCTTCACCATTGGTTTCCTGGTCTTCGGCGTGATCCTGCTGGCCAGCTTCGCCATGCTCGAGCTCCGGGTGTCGCACCCGCTGCTGCCGCTCCGGATCGTGCGGAACAGGACCAGGGGCGGGTCGATGCTGGCGATGCTGTTCGCCAGCATGGGGCTCTTCGGGGTCTTCCTGTTCCTCACCTACTACCTGCAGGAGACGCTCAGGTTCAGCCCAGTCAGAACCGGCCTTGCCTTCCTCCCCATGGTCGTCGCGCTTGCGGGCATGGCGCAGGTGTCCAACCGGGTGCTGCTGCCCCGGCTCGGTCCCAAGGTGATCGTGCCGATCGGGCTGCTGCTGGCCGCCGCTGCGTTGTTCCTGCTCCATGGAGTCGGGCTGCACAGCTCGTACGTGAGCCACGTGCTGCCCTCCCTGCTGCTGCTAGGCCTCGGGTTCGGCCTGAGCCTCGCCCCCTCATTCAGCACCGGCACCCTGGGGCTCGCGCCGCACGATGCGGGGGTGGGGTCGGCCACCCTCAACACCACCCAGCAGGTCGGCGGCTCGGTCGGCACGGCCCTGCTCAATACGCTGGCCGCAGGGGCCGCCACCGCCTACCTGGTGGGCCGGGCGATGACGCCGGCGAACCTGCAGACGGCAGCCCTGCACAGCTACACCACAGCGTTCCTGTGGTCGTCACTGATCTTCGTCGTGGGGGCGGTCGTCGCCGGACTTGTGCTCCCCATGGGCAACATGCGGGCGCTGTCGGGGCCGGCCCCGGAGAGCACTGCGGCCGAACCGGCCCGGGTTCCCGGCTGAGCCCGCGCGTGATCCCGGGCGGGGGTATACAGCGGGAGACCATTCGTTCACAGTGACTTTGCGCGCCGGACACAGCGCCGATACAACCGTGATGCAGGCTGGGAGTGCTGCGGTGGTACAAGCCGGACTAGAGCGGAGAAAGCCATTGATCAAGACGACCAGGCCCGACCGCAACGATGTCGTTCGCGTCACCTTCGTGCTGCCGGAAGACGAGCCGCCGGGCGCCGTATCGGTCGTGGGCGACTTCAACGACTGGAACCCGTTCGCCCACCCGCTGCGCCGGCGCGCCAACGGCACCCGCAGCACCGCGGTCAGCGTCCCGGCCAGCAGCACGCTCCGCTTCCGGTACCTCGCCGAGGGCGGCGTCTGGTTCGACGACGAAACCGCCGAGAGCCGCGACTCCCTCGGCGTCTTCATCACGCTCTGACCGAACCCAGCCGGACTGGGCCGCCGGGTAATTCTGGTCAGGGAATCAGGACGATCTTGCCCCTGGTATGCCGCTGCTCCAGTTCGGTATAGGCCTGCCGGACCTCATCAAGGGGGTAGCTTGCCGCGATCGGTATCTCGATCTGGCCGGAGGCCACCAGATCGGTCACCTCGGCCAGCACGTCGGTGGTCGACGCGTCCGAGCTTCCCTCGGCCTTGGTGCCGTACTCGTGCGCCGCGTCGAAGGCGATGATGGTCTCGATCCGGTCCCGCGGCACGCCGAGGTCGACCGCGAGCCGGACGTAGTCGGGGCCGAACAGGTCGATGAAGGCGTCAATGCCATCGGGTGCCGCCGCCTTGAGCCGGCCGGCCAGTCCGTCGCCATAGGTCACCGGCGTCACGCCATGGGCGCTCAGCCATGCATGATTGGCCGCAGAGGCGATCCCGATCACGCTGGCGCCCCTGACCTGCAGCAACTGCACCACCACGGTGCCGACGCCGCCCGCGGCGGCGGAGACGACCACCGTGTCACCAGCTCCGGCCGACACGGCCCGCACCGCGGCGTATGCGGTCACGGCGATGACAGACATCGCGCCGGCCACCGGCCACGAGACACCGGCGGGCTTGCGGATGAGCTGACCGACCGGAACCTTGACGTACTCGGCGTGGCTGGAGCGCTCCCAGGACCAGCCCAGCACCTCGTCGCCGGCCGCGAACTCGGTGACGCCGTCACCGGTCTCGCTGACGACGCCGGCCAGGTCACTGCCCTCGCCCGACGGGAACGTGGCCGGGAACATCGAGTCGAGGTAGCCCTCGCGGATCGATGCCTCACCAGGATTGATACCAGCTGCCTTCACCTGGACGACGACTTCGCCCGCCGCCGCGGACGGGACTTCCACGTCCGCGATGTAGAGCACGTCTACGCTTCCGTACTTATCGAATCGCACTGCCTTTGCCATGGATTATCTCCGCCTCGCCGCTGAAGTGAGAACTCTCTCCGCTAGCGCAGCAGCGCGCCGCGGCCGGCTATTCCGGAATTCCGGGCTAGGCAGCAGGGAGCCGGGGAGGCCGACGGGCAGCAGGCCGGCAGCGGCAGCGGGTCCTGATCTCGCCCCGTTCAGCCGGCCAGCTTCTGCCACAGGAACTCCAGTGCGAGCGCCCACTTGAATGCCAGCTGCGCATTGTCGGCGGCCGCGCCGTGCCCGCCCTCGACGTTCTCGTAGTAGCTGACGTCGTGGCCGCGCTCCCGCAGCCGCGCCACCATCTTGCGGGCGTGCCCAGGGTGCACACGGTCGTCCCTGGTGGAGGTGATGAACAGCACGGGCGGGTAGTGCTGACCGGCGGACACGTTGTGATACGGGGAAAACGGCCGCAGATAGTCCCACTCAGCCTCCTCGCGCGGGTCTCCGTACTCGGCCATCCAGGACGCCCCGGCCAGCAGCTCGTGGTAGCGCCGCATGTCCAGCAGCGGCACCTGGCTGACGATCGCGCCGAACAGCTGCGGATAGCGGGTCAGCATCACGCCCATCAGCAGGCCGCCGTTGCTGCCGCCCTCGATGCCCAGCCGGTCGCGGGTGGTGATGCCCCTGCTCACCAGATCCGTTGCCACGGCGGCGAAATCCTCATACACCCGGTGCCGGTGCTCCTTGGTCGCCGACTGGTGCCACTCCGGCCCGTACTCGCCGCCACCCCGGAGATTGGCCACCACGTAGGTTCCGCCGCGGGCAAGCCAGCCGCGGCCGATGATGCCGCTGTAGGACGGGGTGAGCGAGACCTCGAAGCCGCCGTACCCGGTGAGCAGGGTGGGCCCGGAACCCGGATGGCCTGACCCGACGACGAAATAGGGCACCCGGGTACCGTCCGCGGAAGTGGCGAAGAACTGCTGCACAGCCAGCCCCGTGGCGTCGAAGAAAGCCGGCGCCTGCTTGAGCGTCTCCGCCTCGCCGCCGATATACCCGTGGCGCAGCGTGGCGGGCTGGATGAACCCCCCGGATACCAGCATGTACTCGTCGCTATCGTCGGGATCGGTGTCCACGATGTCGGTCTGGGCGAATTCTCCCGCGCCTGCCAGCGCGGCGCGCGGCCACTCGCCGCCAGCTGGCGTGAGCACCGCCAGCTGGCTGCGCACATCGCGCAGCATGTTCAGGATCAGGTGCTGGCGGGTCCAGGCGTGGTAGCTCAGCGACGTGTGCGCATCCGGCTCGAACAGCACAGTCAGCTCCCGGTGGCCGGCCAGGAAGGCGTCGAACCTGGCGGCCAGCAGCGCTCCGGCCGGGTAGCTGGCGCCGCCGACGGTCCAGGGCGACCGCGTCCGCAGCAGCAGCCACTCACGGTGAACATCGACGCTGGCATCCTCGGGCGCCGCGATCCGGACCAGATCGCCGCTGCCGGTGCGCAGCCACCACTCGCTATGGTAAAAATCGGTGCTGCGCACGACGAAGTCACGTTCGAACCCCTCGGTCGGATCGTGGAACGCGTGTACCGCCACGTCCTCCGGCTTGCCCTCGTAGACCACCGTCGCCTCGGACAGCGGAGTGCCGCGGCGCCACTGCTTCACCACCCGCGGGTAGCCCGACGAGGTGAGCGATCCGGGACCGAAGTCGGTCCCCGCATATATCCGGTCGGCATCGATCCACCCGACGTCGGTCTTGGCCTCCGGTAGCTGGAACCCCTCCTCGACGAAGCGCCGCTGCTGGATGTCGAACTCGCGGACCACGCTCGCGTCCGCACCGCCGCGGGACAGTTCCACCAGCGCCAGCCGGTAGCCGCCGGACCGCAGCACGGCCGCGCCCTGCCAGACCCAGCTCTCGCCTTCCTGCCCGGCCAGCGCGTCGACGTCCAGCAGGATCTCCCAGTCCGGCCGGGCCCGGCGGTACTCAGCCAGCGTCGTGCGCCGCCACAGGCCCCTGGGATGGTCCGCGTCCTGCCAGAAGTTGTAAAGGTAAGAACCGCGCCGCCGGACGAAGGGGATGCGGTCGTCGGCGTCGAGCACCTCGCGGATCTCGGTGCGCAGGTCCCGGAACCGGATGCCATCGGTCAGCTCGCCGGCGGTCTCCGCGTTGCGATCCCGGACCCAGTCCAGCGCCGCTGGCCCGGTCACTTCCTCCAGCCACCGGTAGGGGTCCTCATCAGCTGCGTCATGCGCTTGGCTCATCCGGTAAGTTTCGCCGCCCGATGCTGGTCTTGCCAATCACGGCGCGGCTAGTGGCCGTCCGGCAGGTACCAGCGGTGCGGCGCGATCAGGCGGCGGATCGAGTCGGGCCCCCAGGAACCGGGGGAGTAGAGCTCGACCGGCGGCGGGTTCTCGAGCAGCGGAGCGGAGATCTCCCACAGTCGCTCGATCCCGTCCGACCGGGTGAACAGCGACTGATCGCCGAGCATTGCATCCAGGATCAGCCGCTCGTAGCCCTCAAGCCCATGCGCCCGGAGGAAGGAGTCCGCGTACCGGAAGGTCATCTCCGCCTCGCCGAGCCGCATGGCCGGGCCGGGCTCCTTGGCGAGGAACCGGGTGGCGATCCAGCCCGGATCGTCGAAGTCGATCACGAGCTGATTTCCCCAGCCGTCCCTGCTGGCCCGCGTGTCGACGGGGAACATCCGCAGGGTCGGCCCCTTGAGCGTCACCGTGATCGTCTGGCGGCGCTCCCCGAGCGACTTGCCGGTGCGCAGGTAAAACGGCACGCCCGCCCAGCGCCAGTTGTCCACCTGGACCCGCAGGGCGGCGAAAGTCTCGGTCTGCGATTTCGGGGACACGCCAGGCTCGGCGCGAAAGCCCCGGTACTGGCCGCGCACCACGTGCGCGACGTCAAGCGGCTGCATCGCCTCGAAGACTTTCTGCTTCTCGTCGCGCAGTGACTTCGCGTTCAGCGACGTCGGCGGCTCCATGGCGACAAAGCCCAGCACCTGGAACAGGTGCGTCACGATCATGTCCCGGAACGTGCCGGTCCCCTCGAAGAATGCTGCGCGGCCCTCGATGCCGATCGTCTCCGGCACGTCGATCTGCACGTGGCTGATGTGATCGCGATGCCAGATGGGCTCAAGGAAGCCGTTGGCGAAGCGGAGCGCGAGGATATTGTCGACCGACTCCTTGCCGAGGAAATGGTCGATGCGGAACACCTGGGATTCATCGAAGACGGCGTGGACCTGCTTGTTCAGCGCCTGGGCTGACGCCAGGTCAGTGCCGAACGGCTTCTCGATGATCACGCGGGCATTCTCCGCGAGGCCGGAGTCCCCGAGCATCCCGACGACTGACCCGAACGCGCCGGGCGGCACCGCCAGGTGGAAAATGCGCCGCGCCTTCCCGCCGATCTCCTTCTCGGCCGCCTGGACCGCCGCCACCAGCGGCCCCGGGTCCTTCGGATCCGCGGCGCCGAAATGCAGCGCGGACGCGAACGCATCCCAGGCGGCACCGGCCGGCTTCGAGCTGCCGAACTCGCGGACGGCGTCCTTGGCGTGCTTGCGGAAGTCGTCGTCGCTGAGCGCGAACTGGGCCGGGGCCGAGCCGACGATCTGGTAGTTCTGCGGCATCAGGCCGGCCTTCGCCAGGTGGAAAAGGCCAGGGAGCAGCTTGCGCCTGGCAAGATCCCCGGTGGCTCCGAACAGGATTATTACGTGGTCATCGGGGCGAGGGCTCTTCATTCGCCGGCGCCTTGCCGCCGCAGTGGGCTTCGCCGCCGGGCGCGCTGCCTTGGGCGCTGCCGGGCTCACCGGCGGGCCGCCGTCCATCGCGCGGGCTGTGACAGTGCGCGGCCGGGCCGCGCCGGTGTTCCTTGGCCAAGATGCATGCCTCATACTCCCGCGAGCGGGCGGGTGAGGGTAATGCCGGGGGTGCCGCCGGTCAGCGCGACGCGTACAGCGCCTGCTCGAAGTCGCTGTACAGGGTCAGCGCGGGCGCCCGGATTCGGGGCGGTCTCGATTTGGCGGCCGGCCACCGCAGTGGTCATGCTGCATCCCATGCCCTCACCACCCGCCAGCTCCGCCGCGACCACGTTCGAGCTGGGCGGCACGACCACCATCCCGCGGCTGGGATTCGGCGCGATGCAGCTGCCAGGCCGGCGGGGCGGGCCCGCCCTGGACCGCGAGACGGCAGTGGCGGTCGCCCGCCGCGCCGTCGAACTCGGCGCCCGGCACATCGACACCGCGGCCTTCTACTTCTTCCGCGACCACCGCGCCAACGACATCCTGCGCGAGGCCCTGCACCCGTACCCGGCGGACCTGACGATCGCCACCAAGATCGGCCCGATACGCGACCCGAGCGGCATGATGACCGGCGAGGCCACCCCCGGCCAGCTGCGCCCCGCAGTCGAACTGAACCTCCGCGAACTCGGCGTCGAGGTCCTGGACCTGGTCTACCTGCGGGTGGGCCGCCTTTCCGGGGGACGCGCCGACTCACTCGGCGAGCGGTTCGCCGCCCTGGCCGGGCTGCGGGACGACGGACTGATCCGCCACCTCGGGATCAGCAACGTGACCAGCGGCCAGCTCGCCGAGGCCCGCTGCATCGCGCCGGTCGCCGCCGTGCAGAACAGCTTCGGCGTGCTCGACCAGTCCGGCGCCGCCCTGGTGGACGAGTGCGCGGACGCCGGCATCGCCTTCATGCCGTTCTTCGCGCTGGGCGGCGGCCGCACCACGCTGACCGGCCAGAACCTGGACAAGGTCGCGGCGCGGCATGGCGCGACTGTGCACCAGGTCGCGATCGCCTGGGGGCTGGCGCGCTCACCCTCGATCGTGCAGATCCCCGGTACCGGCTCGGTCGCCCACCTGGAGCAGAACATGGCGGCGGCCCGGCTCGGGCTCGATGCGGCCGACCTGGACCTGCTCGGCCGGCGCCCGGCCTGAGCTTGCCCTCGCGCGCCCGGGATCGCGCTGAATGGCCCGTTAATCCTTCTTCTCGGCGTGGCCGCCGAACTCGCTGCGCATCGCGGAAAGGATCTTGTCGGTGAACTCGCCAAGCCCGCGTGACTCGAATCGCTGGATCAGGGCCGCGGTGATGACGGGGGCGGGAACGCCCTCGTCGACCGCGGCGAGCACCGTCCAGCGGCCTTCGCCGGAGTCCGAGACGCGCCCCTCGAAGTCGTCCAGCTGCGGGGAGCGGGCCAGCGCGTCGGCGGTCAGGTCGACCAGCCAGGAGCCGACGACCGAGCCGCGGCGCCATACCTCGGCGACCTCGGCGACGTCGATGTCGTACTGGTAGACCTCGGGGTCGCGCAGCGGAGTGGTCTCCGCGTCGTCCGATGACACTTCCGCCTTGCCGATGTTGGCGTGCTTGATGATGGACAGCCCCTCGGCGATCGCGGCCATCATGCCGTACTCGATGCCGTTGTGGACCATCTTGACGAAGTGCCCGGCACCGTTCGGCCCGCAGTGCAGGTACCCGTCCGGGGCGGTCCCCGTCGTCCGCGTCCGGCCCGGCGTGGGCTCGGCGCTGCCGAAGCCGGGGGCGATCGTGGCGAAGATCGGGTCCAGCCGCTCGACCGGCTCGTCCTCGCCGCCGATCATCAGGCAGTAGCCGCGCTCCAGGCCGAACACGCCGCCCGAGGTGCCGCAGTCGAGGTAGTGGATCTGCTTCGACTTAAGCTGCTTCGCCCGGGTGATGTCATCCCGGTAGTAGGAGTTGCCGCCGTCGATCACGGCGTCGCCCGGCTCCATCAGCGCGGCCAGCTCATCGAGCGTCTTCCCGGTGATGGCGGCGGGCAACATCAGCCACGCCGCCCTGGGCTTCTCCAGCTTCGCGACGAAGTCCGCCAGGGACGTGGCGCCGGTCGCGCCCTCGCCTTCCAGCTCCTTCACCGCGCCGGCGTTGACGTCATAGACGACGCAGCGGTGGCCGTCCCGCATGAGCCGGCGGACGAGGTTCGCGCCCATCCGGCCGAGCCCGACCATGCCGAGCTGCATGGGCTTGTCGGTTGTCATTGCTGCTCTCCTCGTTCTACCGGGGCTGCGCCCCGGCTGTCGTTCTCAGCGTCAGCCCTTCAGGCTGCGGTAGCGCCGGATCAGGGCGTTGGTGGACGAATCGTGCGCGAGCTCCGGCTCGGCGTCACTCTCCAGCTCGGGGATGATCGCGGCCGCCAGCACCTTGCCGAGCTCGACCCCCCACTGGTCGAAGGAGTCGATCCCCCAGATAGTGCCCTGGGTAAACACGCTGTGCTCATACAGCGCAACCAGGACGCCGAGCAGGCGCGGGGTCAGCTTCTCTGCCAGCAGGACATTGGTCGGCCGGTTGCCCTGCATCACCCGGTGCGGCGCCACCTCCGGCGAGGTGCCATCGGCCAGCACCTCCTCCTCGGTCTTGCCGAACGCGAGGGCCAGGGCCTGCGCGAAGACGTTGGACGACAGGATGTCGTGATGGTCGCGCAGCGGGTTGAGGCTCACGGCGAAACCGATCAGGTCGACCGGGATCAGCTTCGTGCCCTGGTGGATGAGCTGGTAGAAACTGTGCTGGCCGTTCGTGCCCGGCTCGCCCCAGTAGACCGCGCCGGTCTGGTAGTCCACCGCGGTCCCGTCGAGGGTCACGTGCTTGCCGTTGGATTCCATCGTGAGCTGCTGGAGGTAGGCGGGGAACCGCTTCAGGTACTGCTCGTACGGCATGACGCCAGCGGTATGGGCGTCGAAGAAGTCCCCGTACCAGACGGCCAGCAGCCCCATCAGCACGGGGAGATTCCCGGCGAGCGGTGCCGTGCGGAAGTGCTCGTCCATCTCGTGGAACCCCGCCAGCAGGTCGCCGTAATGCCCGGACCCGATCGCGAGCATGGTGGACAGGCCGATGGCGGAATCCATCGAGTACCGGCCGCCGACCCAGTCCCAGAAGCCGAACATGTTCGCCGTGTCGATGCCGAACTCAGCGACCCGCTCGGCGTTCGTGGAGACCGCGACGAAGTGCCTGGCGACCGCGGCCTCGTCGCCGAGCTGGCTGACCACCCAGTCCCGCGCCGAGTGGGCGTTCGTGAGGGTTTCCAGGGTGCCGAACGTCTTGGACGAGATGATGAAAAGCGTCTCGTCTGCGTACAGGTCGCGGGTCGCCTCGGTGAAGTCGGTCGAGTCAACGTTGGAGACAAAGCGGAATGTCATGTCGCGGCGGCTGTAGTGGCGCAGCGCCTCATAGGCCATCACCGGCCCGAGGTCGGAACCGCCGATGCCGACGTTCACGATGTTCCTGATCGGCTTGCCGGTGAAGCCCTGCCACTGGCCGGACCTGACCCTTCCCGCGAAGTCCGCCATCCGGTCGATCACCTCGTGCACCTGCGCGACCACGTCGGTGCCGTCGACCACGAGCGAGCTGTCCCTGGGCATCCGCAGTGCCACGTGCAGCACCGAGCGGTGCTCCGAGGTGTTGATCGGCTCGCCGGCGAACATCATGTCCCGGCGCTCCTCCAGGCCCGACTCGCGGGCCAGGTCGATCAGCAAGCCCATCGTCTCGTCGGTGACCCGGTTCTTGGAGTAGTCCAGGTACAGCCCGGCCGCCTCGGCGCTCAGCCGCTCGCCGCGGCCCGGATCCTCGGCGAACAGCTCGCGCAGGTGACGGCCGCCGATCTCGGCATGGTGCTGCTCCAGCGCCTTCCAGGACGGGCGCTCGCGTAGCGGGATGGTCGGCATCGGTCGTTCCTCCCGTTGGTCATCCGGTCCGGTGCTCGGGCCGCTCAGCGCAGTGCCTTGCTGTGCGACGATATTCTGTCCAGCAGGTCAGTCCACGCATCGACGAACGACGTCGCGCCTTCGCTCTGAAGCTGGGCGGCGAGTGCCTGGATGTCAATGCCGGCATCGGCGAATTTCGCCAGCATCTCGTCGCAGTCACCGCCGTCGGCGGCCATCGGCTCGTCAACCTCGCCGTGATCGGCGAATGCCTCCAGCGTCTTGTCCGGCATCGTGTTGATCGTAAACGGGGCCGCCAGGCCGTGCACGTACAGCGTGTCGGATGCGTCCGGATTCTTCGTTCCCGTGCTCGCCCACAGCAGCCGCTGCATGCGCGCGCCCGAGTTCTCCAGCCGCAGCGCGCGGTCGGAGTTCAGCAGCTGCCGGTAGGCGCGGTAAGTGGCGAGACCGACGGCCAGGCCGAGCCGGTCCGTCAGCTCAGCCGGGACCTTACCCGCCACGGCGACATCCCAGCGCGACATGAAGATGGATGCTACCGAGGAGACCGCGGGGTCGAGGCCCGCGGCGAGCCGCCGCTCCACACCGCGGAGGTAAGCGTCGGCGGCCGCGAGGTACTGCTCGGCGGAAAAAAGCAGCGTGACGTTGATCGGCACGCCCGCGGCGATGCACTCGGTGATCGCCGGCAGGCCCTCGGGGGTGCCGGGGATCTTGATGAACAGGTTCGTCCGGCCGGCCTTGGCGTGCAGCATCTTCGCGACCTCGACCGTCTTGGCCGTGTCGTGCGCGAGCAGCGGCGAAACCTCCAGGGAGACCCAGCCATCGACTCCGTCGGTTCGCTCGTGGATGCCGAGGAACTCATCCGCAGCGCGCCGCAGGTCCTCGATGGCCAGCTCGAAGAAGAGACTCTCGCCGGACAGCCCGGCAGCTGCCTTGGCGGCAATCGACTCGTCGTAGTCTCCCGAGCCGATGGCCTTGTCGAAGATCGACGGATTCGAGGTGAGGCCGGTCACGGAGTAGGAATCGATGTAGCGCTGGATCTTGCCGGAGTCGAGCATCGCGCGGGTGATGTTGTCGAGCCAGATGCTCTGGCCGCGCTCGTGCAGTACCTCTGTGGCCTTCACGTGCTGTCCTTTCCTTCAGTTCCTTCAGTTCCTTAGCGGCGCGGAGGCGCCGAGCGTCGTATATCCCGATGCGGGCGCCGCCGTCACTGACATAACGATCCCAGCCGAACGTTGATGCCTGCCCGGCGGCGGCCCTGGGGTTTGACGGCAGACGTCAGGTTGGTCCGGACATCAAGGCGCTGCCTGTTCTGTCTACCCCAGATACCCGCCGCATCTCTCGGCGGGCGGGTTGTTTGCCGAAGATTAAGCCCGACTTCGGGCCGGCCGGGCTGACCGGTCGACGTCAGCACGTTCCTCGGCCGGCAGGAGGTCAGCCAGGCGGCCTGCTTGAGCGAGACAATGAGTGCTGACGTCCCGACTGACCCAGCTGCTACCGGCCCGCAACGGGAAGCGAACGGGGCCGCCACTCCCACGTCCGAATGTAGCGACATGAGGACAAACGAGACGGCAGCAGCACAGGCAGCACTTCCCGGCGGACACTTCCTGGACGGCTGTCGCCCGACGCTTATCTGCAAGCCCGGCGGGCGTGACGGACGATGATTCTCGCCGCCCTCGCCCTGGCCGGCGTCCTCGGTGCCAGAGTACACCCAGGCGCCCCCACGGCCCCCACGGCCCCCACGGCCCCCACGGCCCAGAGTGCCTCCCATGCGACCGCCGCCATCAAGTTCTCCTGGGTGGGTTCTTACTACGTGGCCAAGACGCCAGGAGCGTCCGCCCTGCTGCCTCAGGCCCAGCCGAAGCTAGCTTCTCCGGGCCCAGGCCATTCGCTCGCTGAGGTCGCGGTGCAGTCCGCCGACCAGCAGCAGGTGATCGAGGTCGGCTGGACCGTCGACAGTGCTCAGGGAGACCTCCGGCCGCACCTGTTCGTCTTCGCCTGGGTGAACGGCCAGGGCCTGGGCTACGACTGCTGCGGGTACGTTCAGACCGGCCATACCTGGGCGCCGGACGATCACGTCAAGCCGGGAATCTCCGGGCTATACGGCATCAGGCAGGCAGGCGGCAAATGGTGGATCAGCTACCAAGGCAAGCGGATCGGCTACTACCCTGACAGCCTCTGGCACGGCAGCTTCACCCACGGAAACGTCAGCCAGGCCTTCGGCGAGGTGGCCACCAGCGGGCCGGCCGGCACTCAGATGATCGACGGCCGGACCAACCGGGCGATCACGAACTTCCACCTGCTCGGCGCTCGGACGCCCTCGGCGAACCTGTACGCACCGAAGTCACGTGCCTCCTACCGCATGGGCAGGCACGGCCGCAGATGGTTCTACCTCGGCGGCCATTGAGTTCACGTTCTACCAGCCAGGCCAGCCGCGGATCGCGCGATCCGCGGGCCGCGGCCCGCCGGCTGGAGCCCATGAGGTTCGGCCCGCACCCGCACAGCCTTGAATTCTCCGCCGGCTGCGGAGCCCGTCAGATGGCTGGTGATCACGACAGGGCTTCCCAGGGGGACCCGGCCCAGCACCCGCAGTGCGGCGGCGGGAACTCGCACGCAGCCATGACTGACCGCGTGGCCGAACACAGCCGGATCCGGCCAGCCGTGCAGGCCGACGGTGCCCGGGCCACCGCCAAAGGTGTTCAGGGTGTTCGAATGCAGGCCAAGCGGAAGAATCAGCGGGCTGTAAGTCGGGTGCTCGGGCGCTAGCGAGGCAAGCAGGAAGGTCCGCCCTGTCGGTGTAGGCGTGGCCCTGGCGCCCACGGCCACTGTCCACGTTCCCAGCCTGCGGCCGCCGTCAAGCACGGTCAGCCGGAAAGCGGCGAGGTTGACCCTTATTCGGTAGGCGCTGTAGGCAGTTTGCAGTCCTTTGCCCCCGAGGTAGAGCCAGCCCGTAGACCTGTTCGGCCGGGTCGGCAGCAGGACCCGATCCCACTCTGGCTGCGACTGCACTACCGGGACCCAGGTCGGGCTTTCAAGTTCAGTAGCGGGCAGCGCCGCAACCGGCGGCCCGCCCGGGCGCGCGTAGACGACCCGGGTCACCGTGGGGTGCAGCACTGTTCCTGTCTCGGACCCGAAAGGATCTGGATCCCTTGGCGCCGAGGGCAATCTTCCGAACGTCGTCGCAGCCGGCAATCGCGCCATGCGTGCCGCTGACACATGTGTCGGCAGCACGGGCCCGGCCGGGGCCGCCGGCGGCACTGCTTGTGCCGTCGGTGCCGCTGCCTGCCCCGGCGAACTTGCCGTTCCGCAGGCGGATAGCAGGGCAGCGGCGATCAGCGGGACGGCCCACGTAACCAGCCTTGTTCTGCTCGCGGCGCGGTAGCCGGGCCAGTCACATCGAAGACCATCACGCAATGCAAGACCTCCAGCAACTAAAAATGCCGAATCACAAACCGCATTCGGCAGGACATGCGCAATAAGCGCATCCTCACAAAACCGTACATGGTACACGAATGCAGGTAATATGCCGTGAAACCGGATCTGTGATTGCAGTATTGTTATTATTATCGTAGCATCGCAGGAGCCTGGAAATAACTTAGTCGGGTCAGGCTTATTGCCGGGGGGAGGGCACGACTACGAACATCTGCATATTTCCGGCGTTAGCGTCACCTTCGCATACGTTCTAGTGCATTGCCTGGACTAAATTATTTGCCATACAAGGCGCTACGCCGCACATCATCGGCGATCTCGTGTACCGTGCTACGTAGCCTGACGGATCCCATGACCTGGTGAATAGCTACAGCCTGTGGAGAGCATCAGCTGGCGTGCAGTCATCCTAAGTAGATCATTTAAACCCAATTCTGTACCGATCCAAGACCATGCACAGCACCATTTTTATGAAAAACTCAAGATCGCGCACGGCGCCATTTCAGAAAGGCCCGGTAAATGACAGAGATCGGCAGTCGCGTCCGGCGCAGGCATGTTGGTTACGCCTGGCTCAGCGCACCCCTGGTGCTTCTCGGGGCCATAGCTGTCCTGATTGTTATGCAATCAACGGCAGGTGCCGCCGTGGCGCCAGTGGGTCTCGGAACCGCCGGCAGCTTCGCCGTCCTGGCCGGGACCACCGTCACCAACACCGGCCTGAGCGTCCTCAACGGCGATCTCGGCGTCAGCCCGGGCACTGCGATCACCGGATTTCCTCCTGGCGTTGTGAACGGCACGGTCCACCAGACCGACGGCGTCGCGGCGGGCGCCCAGTCCGACTTGACTACCGCGTACAACGACGCAGCCGGCCGGACCCCGGCGGCCAGCATCGGCGGCTTCATCGGTGCCGGCCGGTCTCTCGCGCCCGGAGTGTATAACGCCACTTCCTCCCTGGATGTAGGCGGCTCGCTCATCCTGAACGCAGAAGGTGACCCGAGCGCGGTGTTCATATTCCAGGTTGGCTCCACTCTCACCACCGACTCGGCCAGCCGTATCACTCTTACCAACGGTGCGCAGGCCTGCAACGTGTTCTGGCAAGTGGGGAGTTCGGCGACACTTGGAACAGGCTCCACGTTCCGGGGCAGCATCCTTGCCCTGGCGTCGATCTCGGTAACGACCGGCGACACCATCGAAGGCCGTGCGCTGGCCCGCAACGGCGCGGTAACCCTTGACGACGACACCATCACGGTGCCGACCTGCACGGCACCCACGCCGACGCCGACTCCGACTCCGACCAGCACCAGCCCGTCACCGACGCCGACGCCCACCAGCCCGTCACCGACTCCGACCAGCACCAGCCCGTCACCGACTCCGACCAGGCCCAGCCCGTCACCCAGCCCAACCAGGCCCAGCCCGTCACCCAGCCCGACGCCGACCCGGCCAGCCCCGAGTCCTTCACCTGTCCCCACGACGGTCCCGGTGACCGGCTAAAGATCTGACGACTGGATGTGATGTGCTAGCCACCGAGCTTGGATTTGCCAGCCACCGAGCTTGGCTAGTCAGCCGGCGAGCTTGGCAAGGAAGCGCCTGCCGAACAGGTAGGCGTCGCCGGGCCAGCGGGCCGAGATGTAGTTGCGGTCCTCGACGACGAAGGCTGCCGAGTCGTCGCTGGCGGTTCCGCGGTCCGCCAGCACCCGCGGCCCGCGCTCGAACTGGGCGGGCGACGCCAGGGCCGCGCTCACCTCGTCCTGCACGTAAGCCGGGTAGGTCCGGTAGTAGCGGCCGAGCCGCCAGGCCGTGAGCAGGTACGCGCCGCGCTCCATGTACTTGGGCAGGCAGGTGGTGCGGCGGTCCGCGATCACGCTGCGGCCGGTGGCGGGATCCGGCGTCCGCGCCAGCACAAGAACGCCGTGGCAGATCGCCCCCACCGGCCGGCCAAGCGCCCAGAACTCCGCGACCTTATCCCGCAGCAAGCGAGCCGACAGGTACTGGCGCATGCCCGGCGCATGCCCGCCGGGCAGGATCAGGCCGTCAAAATCGGCCGGGACGAGATCGCTCCATGCCGTGGTGTGCAGGAACTCGGCGCTGCCGGCGAGCCGGCGGTAGTAATCCTTGGGTTCCTCCGCTGCGCCCAGCCTGCCGAAGAGGACGCCGGCCAGCAGCCGCGGATCGGCGGCCGGCACAGCTCCGGACTGCTCGGTGGCGAACGTCACCTCGTGCCCGGCGGCGGTGAGGATGTGCCACGGGACAGCGACCTCGGTGACATCGAAATCATGATCGGGAAGTGGCATCAGAACGCGCACGAACGGAGCTTATCCGCTGGCACCGCACCTGCGGACAGCCGGCTTAATGCGGCTCACTCCGGCGTTTCGCTGGCATGCTGCAGGGGCTGAAAGGTCGACAAAACGATAAAGGCGGGATCGATCGTCCCAGAGATCATCAAATGGGCAGGCGGCACACGGGTGATCCACGGCCGTACCGATCTTGCGCCAGGTCAGAGGGTAGTGGCGAGTCCGCCGTCGACGGGGATCACGGCACCGTTGACGTACGCGCCCGCACGCGAGGACAGGTAGACCGCGACCCCGGCCATGTCGTCAGGCCGGCCGATGCGGCGAAGCGGCGTGCTGCGGGTGATCTCGTCCCCGAACTCCTGCAGGGTGGCGGCCATCATCTTGGACTCGAACGGCCCGGGCGCGACTGCGTTGACGGTGATCTGCCGGGGGCCGAGGTCCCTGGCGAGCACCCGGGTCAGGTGGTGCAGTCCGGCCTTGCTGGCCGAGTAGGAGTAGGTGGGCAGCGACGGTACGTGCAGCCCGTCGATGCTCCCGACGTTGATGACCCGGGCCGGGTCGTCGTGCGTGCCGCCGGCCTCCAGCAGCGGCAGGAATGCCCTGGTGAGGAAGAACGGTGCCTTCAGGTTGAGATCAACGACCTTGTCCCAGGCCGCTGCGGGGAACTCCTCAAGCGGCGCGGCCCAGGTGGCCCCGGCGTTGTTGACCAGGATGTTCAGGGCCTGCTCGCGCTCGCCGACCTCGCGGGCAAGGCGCAGGCACTCGTCCTCGGTGGACAGGTCGGCCGGGATTGCCGCGACTGTCCCGTACTGCGCGAGTTCCGCTGCCGCGGCGGCGCACGCGGCAGGCTTACGCGAGCTGATGTATACACGGGCGCCTGCATCCAGCAGCCCGCGCGCCATCATGAGCCCGATCCCGCGGGTCCCCCCGGTGACGACCGCGGTCTTCCCTGACAGATCGAACAAAGTCATAGTCTCTCCTTAGGGCCGCCCGGAGCCGGACCTGGCGCTGCATACTGACCGGACCTCGCGCTCGGCATACTAAGGCGTGGTGATGGCTTCGCGCTTCGTCGTACAGCTTCATGACGCGACCAGGCTGCATTTTGACCTGCGCCTGCAGATGGGCGAGGTGCTGCGCTCCTGGGCGGTTCCCAAGGGGCCGTCACTCGATCCTGGCGTCCGGCGGCTGGCTGTGCCCGTCGAAGATCATTCCCCTGTCGGCCGGTGAGTTCGAGGGCGTTCACGAGGGACAGTCGCGCGGCACCGGCGCGGTGATCATCTGGGATGAGGGCACGGCCGAAATCGTGCGCGATGAGCCGGACCGGCTGTCATTCAGCGTGAGCGGCCATAAGCTCGCGGGCCGGTTCTCGCTGATCCGGACCGGCCAGCGTCGCTGGCTGCTGATCAAGGTCCGCGACGACTACGCCCGGGCAGGCTCGGACATCGTCGCCGAGTGCCCCGCGAGTGTGCGCAGTGGCAGAACCTGGCAGGAGCTGGCAGCAGGAGCTGAGGACGGAGCAGGGATGAGGGCGGCTCAGCAAAAGCTCAGGACACCTGAACGGGCCCCCGGCAGCCAGTGCTGAGCCCAGGTCAGCCGTCCGGGTGCAACACGCTGCCCGAGCCGCCGGCCAGCGCCGCTCCGGCAGCGGGGGTGCCGGAGTAGCTGCCGCGGCCTTACTGTTTGTCCATGACTGGAGAGGTTTCCCCGCAGGGATCCGGCGATGAGGTAGCGGCAGTCAGTCAGGTACGCGCGTCGCACCAGGATCGGGACAGGTTCGTCGAGGTGCTGCGGGTGGCCGCCGGAGATGGCCGGCTGACCGCTGAGGAACTCGACGAGCGGCTGGAGGTAGCTCTCACGGCGCGCACCTACGGCGAGCTAGCGGCGCTGACCACGGACCTCCCGGTCGCCCCGGGTTTCGCGATGGACGGGCCGGCGCCGAAGCCAAAGGACGTCGTGCATATCGACTGCCATAGCGGCAACGTGAAGCGCGATGGCCACTGGGTGGTACCGCAGCGGCTCGAGGTGCGGGTAACCAGCGGCAACGTCACGCTCGACTTCACGCAGGCAGTGGTGTCTCAGTCGTCGCTGCAGCTCGACGCAGAGGTGCGCAGCGGGAACCTGACCCTGGTGACGAAGCCGGGCATCGTGGTTGACACCGACGACGTGGCGATCCGGAGCGGCAACGTGAAGGTCCGGACGCCGTGGGGCCACAACGTGCCAGTCACGCTGCGCATCGACGTGTCAGGCAAGGTAGGCAGCGGCAATATCAGCGCGCGCCCGCCGCGCCGCACATTCTGGCAATGGCTGCGGCGCCAGCCCAGGCCGTACGCGCTGACGTCACCCTGACCTGCTCGACCCGCCTGACGTAGAGCAGCCTGACGTAGAGCAGCCTGACGTAGAGCAGCCTGACGTCGAGCAGCCTTCTGTTAGTCGGCCGTATAGCCGGGAAAAATATCGAATTTAATTTCGCTTTCTGGCCTGTTCTGTCGGTATTATTCGCTAGTCTGATCGAAGACAGATGAGCAGGGACAGAGGTCCGGACAGGGGCTCAGCGGAGGAGGTGACCCGATGCCAGCAGGCGCAGGAGATGGCGGTGCGGGTGCCCCGCAGGGCCTATCGTGGTCCTGGGAGCTGGACTTCGGTGCCCTGATCACCGCCCTGACCGGCACCGGCCCGCCTGACGCGGATTTCCCCTCCGGCAGCCCTTCTCCCTCCGGCGGCCCTTCTCCCTCCGGCGGCCCTTCCTATGCCGGCTCTTCCGATATCGGCTCTTCCGATATCGGCTGTCCTTCCGGTGCCCCCGGTGTGGGGGATGCGGAGGCCGCGCAGCAGGCCATCCAGGACGACCTTGATGCTCTTGACGATCAGGACGGCGGCGGCGGGCGGATCGGTGTCGCGGCGCTGGCAGGGCGAGTCGCTGAGCGGCTGGCGCCGGGCCCGGACCTGACCGCCTGGCTGGCCAGCGCCCCGGTGGCCGGGCTGGATGATGGCGGGCTGGCCGTGGTGGCGGGGTCGTGGCGGCGGGTCGCGGCGTGGGCGCAGGCCCGGGAACTGGCCGCGGTCGCGCAGATCGCCGCCCGCACCGCGGCCCGTGATGACAAGATCGGCACCGGCCCTGATGGCCGCCCGGTGCGGGTACCTGTGTCCGCGGCGGCGGAGGTGGCGCTGGAGCTGACAATGTCGCAGTTCAGCGCTTCCGCTTGGACGCACCTGGCAGTAGAGCTGAGCTGGCGGCTGGCCGCCACCGGCGCGGCGTTAGCCGGAGGGCTGATCGACGTGCAGCGGGCGCGGCTGATCGCCGAGGCGACCGGCATGCTGCCCGAGGAGACCGCGCGGCGGGTTGAGGCCCGGGTGCTGCCCAGGGCCGGGGAGCAGACCACCGGGATGCTCCGCGCCGCGCTGCAACGCGAGGTCATCGCCGCCGACCCCCAGGGCGCGGAGGAACGCCGCAAGGAAACCGAGCGCCGGGCGAAAGTGGTGCTGTATCCCGACGAGCACAACACCGCGACGCTGGCCGGGCAGCGGTTGCCCGCGGTGCTCGCTGCGGCGGCGATGGCACGGATCAAGGCCATCGCCCGCGCCATGAAGGCATCCGGCGCCGGCGGCGGCATCGACCTGCTGTGCTCCCAGGCCATGCTCGGGCTGGTGCTCGGCACCCTGCCGCTGATCCCCCCCGCCGAAGGCGCGCCTCCCGACAACCTCGCCGGTGGCCCCCGCGACGACCCCAGCGGCCCTGATGACCGTCCCGGTGGTCCCCGCGACGACCCCGGCGGCCCTGATGACCGTCCCGGCGGTCGCGGCGGGAACCCGGACAGCGGGAACCCCGATCCCTGGCCGGCGGAGGACGTGCCGGCGGAGGACGTGCCGCCGCCCGGGGACCAGGACGCCCCCCGCGACGAGGAGGACTACCCCTGCCCCGACGACGGCCCGGCTGGCAGCTACCCCGACGACGAGGATGATGACTGGCCAGGACGCGGGCCAGTCCGGGACTGGCCCGCCCTGCCCGCACTGATCCCGCCTGCTTTCACCGGCCCGGGCAGTATCCGGCCGCGAGACGGCCGGCCCCCCGCGGGCCTCCTCGATGTGTCCCTGTCGTGGCAGGTACTAGCCGGGATCAGCCCCGCACCTGGTCACCTCGGCCGCATCGGCCCCATCACTGCCTTCCAGGCCCGCAGCCTCGCCCACGTCGCCTCTGGCGATCCGGGCACCGAATGGCGGATCATCATCACCGACACCGGCGGGCATGCAATCGCCGTCACTCGCATTCCCCGCCCCCGCGGCCGCGACAGGCCGCCGAAACCCGATGACAGAATGAGACCCGGCGCCGGCGCCGGGATCGGGATCGGTCCTGGTGCCGGGATCGGGCTGGTCGGCCGGATCACTCTGACCATCAGCGAGGACCTCCTGACCCACCCGCCGCCACCATCGCCATCGCCGGGATCAGGGACAGGCCCCGAACCGCCAGACGGCCTCCTCGCCCTGGCCCTGCACGCCGCCCGGCGGGCAGCCGGCCGCGCCCGCGCCGCGATGGCGGCTGATGCCGCGGCTGGCGGCTGCGCGCACGCCGCCGCCAGCCCCGCCTACCGGCCTCCGCCACGGCTGAAGGAATACATCGCCGCCCGGGACCTGACCTGCCGGTCCCCCCGATGCCGGCAACCCGCCTGGCGCGGGGACCTCGACCACACCATCCCGTTCGACGACGGCGGAAAAACATGCCGCTGCAACCTCGGCGGGTTGTGCCGTACTCACCACATTTTGAAGCACCACCCCGACTGGAACCTCCGCCAGACCGCCCCCGGCATCTTCACCTGGACCACCCCCGCCGGCCGCACCTACACCGCCACCCCCGACACCCACCCCATGTAAACCGCCACCCCGGGTACTCGCCCCATGTAAACCGCCAGGGGAGGGTGGCCGGAGAAGCGGGCAGGTCGAACAGAGCGCGTTTCACGCCTGCAAGCACGCCTCGATGTCAGCGATAGCCTGCCCGTTATCCGAGAACAGGATGGCCTGAATGCCGAGATCCCGCGCGCCATCGACGCACAGCTCGCTGTCATCGAGGAAGACCATTTCCTCTGGCTGGACGTCCAGGCGATCGCACGTCAGCTCATAGATGCGCCGTTCTGGCTTGGCCATTCCGACCTCGTGTGAGTAGATGATGAAGTCAGCCATCTCGTTGAAGTGGTACAGCTCCTGTTCTCTGCTCCGGGCACCGACGAAGCTGTTGCTGAGCATGGCGGTCTGGTAGCGCGGCCGGAGGCAACGAAAGTAATCGGCCAGTTCGGCATTGAGGGTGCCGAGGTATTCCTTCCAGAGATCGCCCATGAAGGCGTCGACGACGGGCCCGGCCAAGCCGAAGATCTCGCCGATGCTCTGCCTGACCTCAGCTTCCGAGACGGTCCCCAGGCTGCCGCCCTTCCACACGCTGGGCGCCCGGCTGCTCAGCTCTCCTGGCTGGAGGCCTAGCGTTTCCTCCCACTTCGCGCCCATGCCCAACCGCGGCGTTATCTCCAGCACACCTCCGATGTCGAAGACAACGGCTCGAACCGTCATGCCGGACCTCCTCTAGTCAGCTGGTCCCGTTAAAAACCGGCCCGCTGCCAGGCTGGTCACCAGTCGCCGCCATCGTGCGGCTTGCCGCAGGGGCAAGGTCAAGCGGACGCTCCTGAGGTGCGATCCAGCTCAGTCAGCCCGACGCGTGCAAGAACACCGGCCATGGTGATAGCTCAATGCGGCGCGTCGACCACCTCGAACGCCCGGCCTGCCAAGGTCGGTATCGCGCCGCTGCGGAACAGGCCAACCGTGCCGTCCGTGCTTGTGGACGGCAGCGCGAACCAGGCGTACCTGTGCACGTAGCGAAGGCGATCCAGCATCGCAGCCGACGCGGTGACGAACGCCGCCTGCTGCTGCCAAGTCGGGAAGCTGGCCGGGCTGGTGCCGAAATTGGCCAGGGCGTACTCAGTGAGCCAGATCGGAAAGTGGTAACGAGCGTAAATCGCCTGCAGGTAGCTCTTCAGCTGGCTGACGGCCGCTCCGGTCGCGAAGTCGCCTCCGTACCAGTGCACCGTGATGAAGTTGACCCGGTAGCCGCGGGCGGCGGCACCTTGCATGAACCGGTCCAGCCAGCCGCCCGGGGTCGCGGCGTCAGCAGCGACCGCGGGGCTGCCCAGGCGCATCCCGGTGGCTATCAGCTGAGGCCACAGACGGAGCGCCTGGGGCACCGTCATGTTCGACTGGCTGCTCATATCCGGCTCGTTGAAGCCGAGCAGGATGTGGCCATGGCTCTCGGCCTGGCTGAGCGTCGCCGCGTTGACGCTGCCGGGCCCCCAGATCATCGGGACGAACTTCACCCCTCGCGGGCTGGTGATCCCGTCATGATTGGATGACCAGGTGTAATACCAGGACGCCCCGGATTCCGCGAGGGCCTTCCTGGCACCGCCGAACGCCCAGGCGCTGACGCCCTTCTTCGTGTTGCCGGCCGCGGGGGCCTCCGGCCGC